>Ga0126314_10001789_pt1 | contig 10482 bp, 12 predicted proteins | sample Plot105B_FD_92535 | JGI IMG/M metagenome (GOLD analysis project Ga0126314, IMG submission 92535) | Serpentine soil microbial communities from UC McLaughlin Reserve, CA, USA - Plot105B | ecosystem: Environmental > Terrestrial > Soil > Grasslands | place: USA: UC McLaughlin Reserve, Lake County... | reverse complement strand
CTGGAGAACCATGACCTAAAGGAGCACCTCCTCAACCCCCTCTGCGGCGATGAGGTGACCGTCTACGCCCGCTTCGACGGGGACAAGCTCGCCGAAGTGAAGTTCACCGGGCGGGGCTGCTCCATCTCCCAGGCCTCGGCCTCGATGATGACGGAGCGGCTTGTGGGCAAGAACCGCGCAGATGTGCACAAGGAGGTCGCGAGCTTCAAGTCCATGATGGTCAGCGAGGAGGAGTTCCCCGACTACGACGACCTCGCCGCGCTCAAGGGCGTCATAAACTACCCTGCCCGCGTGAAGTGCGCGGTCCTGGCATGGACCGCTTTACAGAACGGCCTGGAGGAGGGCGGCTCATAGGTCGGCTTCCTGCCGGTAGCTTCCTTGTCCTATTTACGCCTGAGGAGGCCGAAGAATTCGTCCGGAAAGTAAGGCGGCGTGTCCATCAGCAGACCGGGCAGTGGCCGCTGTGGTTGTAGCGGGCTACCCACGGAGATCAACTTCGGAGAACACCCCTTCTAGTACTACTTCGTTAGATCGATGCTCGGCTATAGATAGCTACCAGATTGATAGAAAATGACGCCGGATGTTAGTACTGTTCGGGCGAAAAGCGGCAAAATCGGGGCCTACAGAGCGGCTTCTGTCTACCAGGTACCCTTCAAGAAGGGACTTTCTACCAGCTCTCGAGTAATTAACGAAGTAGTACTAGAAGCTGTGCGAGAAGGGTCAAGCACGAGCGAGCCTCCTCAGCATCAAGCGACCCATGACCGCGTAGACCATGGCCTGGCTACTCTCACACAACCTCTCGTAATCCTTGCTCATCCTCCTGCTCTGAGAGAGCCAGCCAATGGTTCGTTCTGCTACCCAGCGCCTCGTTAGATGGCCGCGGAATTTCTTCGGTTGGGGCGGAAGTCGAACCCACTCGAACCAGACCGTCGAGAGGTCATCGAGATCGCCGTGCGGCTGCCACTCGCCTCGCGCTTTGGGCGGATGCTTTACCACCTCCACGCTCCATCCGAGATGCTCCTCGATCCACTTCTTGCCGGTACCCGTGTATCCTTGATCTACCCACAGATGCTCCAGGCGGGGGAACTCTTCGGCTACCCCCTCCAGTACCAGAGGCACCGCTGCACGATCTTGCAGGTCCGCTGAGTACACCCTGGCTTTGAGTACCATACCCAGCGTGTCAACAAGCAAATGCCGCTTTCTTCCGCTGAGCTTCTTCGCTCCGTCGTAGCCGCGCACCCCTCCCACGCTGGTGGTCTTCACCGATTGGGTGTCGAGTATGCAGGCGCTCGGTTGGGGATCGCGGCCTGCGCGTAGACGGATCCTTTCGCGCAAGAGCGCGTTGATCTTCTCCCAGGTGCCGTCCAGGCGCCACATCCTGAAGTAGTGGTGCACGGTGGAGCAGGGCGGGAACTCGCGCGGAAGCATGCGCCACTGACAGCCGCTCCTCAAGAGGTAGAAGACAGCGTTGAGCATCTTACGCATCGGCCACTTCCTGGGACGGCCGCCGGGCTTGGCGAACGGGATGAGCGGGGCGAGAAGCTCCCACTCTTGGTCCGAAAGATCGCTCGGGTAGGGGCAGAGAAGGAGCGAGGGCATAGAGGGCCTCCACAAGCCGCTTGTGTTGCCGATCGAGTCCCATTATCCACCTTCTCGCACAGCTTCTAGTAAACCCGCTGAATCTTGTCTCTTCTTGGAGGGTGGGTCCGTCTTCCCGGTATGTCAGACGGACCCTGGTGGACTGCCCGGAATACGGCCTTCGGTGTCGAAAAACTGCTCCGTTCCCCCGGAGAACGTGACCACTTATTTGACCACTTATCCGTCGGGATCTAAGCGGTCCCAGACGGGTCAACGCAACTACTATATGAGGGCAAACCGGCTTCCCTAGGGACTCTACGGGTGTTCGACGGGAACTAATTGAGCCCACACGCGTTGACTACGAATCAGAAGGCCGCAGGTTCGAGTCCTGCCGAGCGCACTACAAATTACCTGCAAATGCTGCGTTTTTGCTTCGTAGAATTCACTCGGAGTTCGGCCCGAACCACCCATTTGACCACTTATCTTTTTCGAAACCGTCTCGCAAGGCGCCATCCGGAGCGATCGGATCTCCCTGGGTCCGGACGCTCGGAACGTCGCATGGGTAGACATTCAGTAGCGCTGCGATTGGCCCCATGCCAGGTCCTATGAGAGCCACAAGACCTTTGCAGCCGCATATCTACGCTCTCTTCGAGATCTTTCGACCGTTAGCAATTGTCTTGCAGGGGAACTCGGAGGCCCGACCTCACCAGCGAAAGCAGCCGCGCATTCTCCGATGAACTTCTCGTTGATGCGATCGACCATCTGACTTGTAATCAGTCGCCTGTATGTGCAGCGGATGATCGGCATGCGCCCTACACCAAGTGCCGTCTGGACAAAGGGAAATATCGGGCGGCCCGCGTCACTATGCGGGGCATCCACTTGAGAGAGTTCCAATAACTCGCTCCTATCGGCAAGCGGGTGGAGGACAAAGCCATCGCCATGTTCCATGTCTCCGGTGGCAAGATCGTGGAGCACTGGAGAGACGGCGACGATCCGACCGACTTCCTGCCCCAGCCTGGAGTTCCCGACCTTTCCGAGAACGCCAATTGTCCGCAATTCACGATTCTGCATAGAAATCGGCTTTCCGAGTGCGTTCGACGCATGAGGGGCGTCCTCGGAAGGCGCTCGGAAATCGCTAGATACCGCGAATGGTCTGTGATAGTCACTCTCGTTATACGAGATTGCTACCGGTTGCAACCCGGATCGCATAATCTCTCAGCAGTGCGCATATTGGGCGGGCATGCGATCTTCGGAGAATTCTCCGGATTTCGCCCTAACGACGATCTGGGAAGTTCGCATCGCCCCGGTCCAACGCCTATACGCGATCCGCCATCGGGCCGGGGCTACATATGCTGTCACTCTGCATTCTCTTCGCGAGACTAACGGCTACCCTCTTCTCAAACCACCCGCCTCGGGAGGGGTGGGTGTCGCGAGAGATGACCGCCTTGGGCCACGGCAACCGCTGCTACGACGGCCCACAGCACGGCGGCCCATGCGAGGTCAAAGGACACGAGGCGCACACCTGCTACCCCAGGGCCAAGGATCAGCGAGCTGGCCGTGAGGCTCGCGTGCATGAGGATCGCCACGAGCAGGCTCCCGGTACGGTCGTAGACCCACACCATCAAGACCCTGTAGGCGACCAAAAACAGGAAAGGATCGAGCAGGTAGCTAGCCAGGGCGAACTCTCCGGAGATGGTGCCGCTCGCCCAAAAAGCCACGAGCAGGTGCCACACCGCCCACGGCACTCCCACGATGAGCCCGGTAGCGAGGATACCGTAACGCATACGCCCAAGCAGTGTGGGTGTGGCGAACCCCGTCCAGCCTAGCTCCTCGAAGATGCCCGCCACGAGCCCCGCAAAGATACCCATAAGCAGAACGGACGCCTTGTCGTCGGATGTGAGTATGCCGGGGAGAAACTCCGACGAAGTTAGGGAGAGCACTAGGCATACCGCCGTGAACGCGAGCGGGGCGGTGAGGAGCGCAACGGCGTACCAGCGAGCGCCCACCCGCCACCTTAGCAACCGGGATAGGAACTCGCGCAGACCGGCCTTCCCGTACACAAGGCCGGTCAACAGGATGCCCGCCACGCTGGGACCCGCAACCATCGCCAGGATCGCGATGGGCAATAGCGTCTCGAATTGCCCCTTGTTGGCGGCCGGGATCCCACCGGGACCGACCACGAGGAGGATGCCACCCCACGAGATGGCAAACACCAGGGCGTAGAAGGCGAGCACCGGGTGTCTCTTTATGAAAGCCTCTATAGTAGTCATGCTTGCCGCCTTTTGGGCAGGAGTCCCTTTGACATCACTGTGCTACGAGTGGGTCGAACCACCATGACGCGTATAGATCAATCTGCTGGCCAACCTTGATCAGTTCGAGGGACAGACCGCTCCACGAGGCTTATTCAGCGGACTGCGCATATGTTGTATTCCGCGAACTTCGCGTTGACGGAGTTCTAGGAAGCTGGCTTCAGCAGCGGGGTACAAACCTAGCCACAGCCGACGCTACACATAGCCGCAATAGCGATGGCAGAAAACGGCGGCTATGAAAAAACCCCGCCATAGAAGCGTTATGCATGTCTGTGGCGCCTTCCGTGGAAAAGTCGACCGTAGGCATTTGTACGCGGGCGGGACAACCGGGGATGGTCACATACCCCAGAACGATCGACCCTTGACGAAGAGCCTCGTGGGGCGTAGTATGAGCACGTACTCATATTATTGAGTATGTGCTCAAAGGAGGTCCGCGCGGTGTCAGAGGCAAGGGGTAGGGACGGGGTACGCGACCTGGTCGTCCGGGCCCGGCGCGAGCAGATCGTGGGGGCGGCCACGCGGGTCTTCGCCGAGAAGGGCTTTAGGCGCGCCACCACCAGGGAGGTGGCGCGGGAGGCGGGGGTCTCGGAGGGGACGATCTACAACTACTTCGAAGACAAAGACGCCATCCTGATGGCTATCCTCGACGGGTTGAACGAGACGGAGCGGCGGGCTGAGGACTTCGAGGAGGGGATGGCCACGGATTTCCGGGGCTTCCTCGAGCAATATCTGCGCCGGCGCGTGACTTTGTTCTGGGAAAATCGCGAGGTATTTCGGGTCGTCCTCTCGGAGATGCTGGTGAACGCCGAACTGCGCGAACGCTACCTCCGAGAAGTGGTGGAGCCGACCATGAGGATCGCCGTGGAGAACTTCCGGTCGAGGATGGAACAGGGAGAGGTGCGGCGGACCGACGCACCACTGGCGATGAGATCCGTGGCCGGGGCCGTGCTGGGGATCCTGGTCCTGGGGTTGCTTGGCGACGAAGAGGTAGGCATGCGGTCGGATGAGGTGCCTGACGTGCTTGCCGGGCTGCTCATCCACGGCTTGGATGCGACCGAGGGAGGTCCTCATGAATAAGAGCTTGAACAGGACTGGCTCAGACAGGATCGTCGCGCCCGACCTCGCGAGTCCGCGCTTCAAAGCCAACCCCTACCCGTTCTACGCGCGCCTGCGCGCCGAGGCTCCCGTGTGGCGCACGACCCTGCGCGACGGGCGGACGGCGTGGCTGGTGACCCGCTACGAGGACGTGGCGAAGGTGCTCAAGTACGACACCTTCGCCAAGGACAAGCTGAACGCCATGGATCCGGAGCAGCGGGCGAAGACGCCGTGGGTGCCCGGCTACCTCAGACCGATCGAGCGCAACATGCTCGACCTTGACGACCCGGACCACGCGCGGCTGCGCGCCCTCGTTTCCAAGGCGTTCACCCCCCGCCTCCTCGAACGGCTGCGGAGGCGAATCGAGGCGCTCTGCGAAGAACTCCTCGACACCATGGAACGCGAAGGGACGCGCAATGGCGAGGTGGAGTTGGTAGGCAGCTACGCGCTGCCGTTGCCCGCCACCGTCATCGCCGAACTGCTGGGTGTCCCCGCAGAGGACCACAAAAAGTTCCACAGGTGGTCGAGCAGGCTGGTTTCGGTCTCATCCGGCCGCGACATGTTGCGGTTCCTCCCCGCCGCGCTTTCGTTCGTGCGCTACCTGCGCAAGCTCGTCGAGCGGCGTCGCGCCGACCCCCGGGACGATCTCATCAGCGCGCTGATCCGGGCGGAGGAGTCGGGCGACAAGCTTAGCGAAGACGAGCTCCTCGCCATGGCGTTCCTGCTCCTGGTGGCCGGCCACGAGACCACCGTGAACCTGATCTCCGCCGGCACGCTTGCCCTCCTCGAGCACCCCGAGCAGACGGAGAGGCTCAGGCGCGACCCTTCGCTCGCAAAGCCGTCGGTAGAGGAGCTGCTGCGTTACACCTCTCCCGTGGAGATGGCGACCGAGCGCTACCCGCGAGAAGACGTGGAGATCGTGGGAACGAGGGTACCTCGCGGTGAGCTGGTCCTCGCGGTGCTCGGCTCGGCCAACCGCGACGAGGAGCGCTTCGAGGATCCCAACGCCCTCGACATCGCGCGCGACCCCAACAGGCACCTCGCCTTCGGGCGGGGCGGCATGCACCATTGCCTGGGGGCGCCGCTCGCCCGGATGGAAGGACAGATCGCCCTGAACGCTCTGCTGCGGCGCTTCCCCAGTGCGCACCTGGCGGCGGCGCCCGAAACCCTGCGCTGGCAGCGGGGGCTGTTCCTGCGCGGGCTGGAGAGGCTGCCGCTCGTCCTCCAAGTTACTAGTCCACAGCGCTCAAGCCACATCCCCCGGCGCTACGGACATGCGTAACGCTATCCTGGCGAGATCTGGAAGGCTGGGCGCGAACACGCGGGAGCGGATCGCCGGCGGGGCGTCGGAGATCGTCGTCCGGCGCCCCGCCGGCACTGCCGCCAGGGTTCGCCTCAAGGGCTGGGCCTCCCAATTAACCTTCGACGATCAGACCTTCGGCGCCCTGGGCAGCGACGTACGGCTGCAGAGTCCGGGCTACGAGGACGCCGCAGGGCGTTACGACGTAGAGGTCACCGGCCACTCGGCTTTACCGCACCGGCGTTGAAGTTCGACCTCAGCTTCGCTTGGACCTCAACCTCCTTCTACCTGAAGCCCCTTCACCTTGCGTCGGCACCTTAAGCGCGGTTAGGCTCGCGGCTGGTAGCGAAAGGCTGGTAGCGAAAGCGCAATTAGAGGGGAGGGCGATGCGCATAACGGAGGTGGAGGTATCGGGGCGCCTGGCGCTCGCGTGCGGCGGGTGCGGGGAGGTCATTCTCTTTGTGGGGCGCGAGCGGGACTGGTACGAGCCCGGCCCCGACGGTAGGCCGAGGAGGTTTGCGTGCGGCGGGTGCGGCGCGCTCCTTACCCTCGCCGACCGTGTGGTCGAAGATCCCGGGTCGGCGCGTGGGGTGGACGGCTGATGCGCACGGCCTTGCCGCGCGCGGTGTTGGGATCTGGTCGGCGCGCGGCACGGCGTCCTCATCTTCATCAAGGCCGCCGTGCCGCGCGCCGGCGTGGTCCCCGACGGCCACGCCGGAGACGGGAGGATCGACGGGCCGAGCAGGAATTCCACAACGCTGGCTGCTACGTGCTCGGGTCTGCAGGCTGGCCCTCCTGGGCCGATTCTCCTTCGTCCTCCCTCCGCGGCGATCCGAGCAACCGCTCGAGCGCCCGCTTCCTCGCCTCGTTGTCCACCTCGTAGGTGCGTACGTCCTCGCAGCGCGCGCAGTGGCAAAAAACGGTCCACGAGCCCCGCTGGATTTCCACCTCTTGGGTGTGGCCCTCGTGGGCCAGCAGGAACGCCCCGATGGCAGCCCCTTGCTCGCCTTCCTCGATCATGCGGTAGTCGTTCAACGGGAACGCCGTTCTGCCGCTCCTGCTGGGCACCCCGGCGTATAGCGGCGCAAGGAAGCCCGATGGTCGTCTTCCCCCGTAGGGTCTTTACCAACCCCGCTCGCGCCGGAAACACGAGCGGTGCCCGCCACCGCGTGATGCCCCTCTCAAATAGCGGGTACGAGACCGGCGCCCCGAAAACCCGCCTGGGAAGTGGCGTTCGCTCCCTCGCACCGTAGGTGTCAGAAAACGCCAAATCAATGACAGGAGATCTCGGGCGGGTTCGCCACAAAGCTCACGCTGAGTAGCCGGGCCGGCGTACCAAGCGTACGGCCCCGACCCTATCCGCTCAGGAGCAAACGTCGGGGCCGTACCCTAGAGCATCGCCACCACCGCGCCCACTTTCGCGTGCCGGGGTGCTCGGAGGTGTCACAGCCGGGGCTGCCGTCCTGTCTTGTGGGGTGTAGGTAATATCCTCGATGAAGGAGTTTATGATGAGGGTGTTCGTCGCAGGAGCGACGGGAGCGATCGGGAAGCAGCTGGTGCCGCGTCTGGTTGGGGCGGGTCATGAGGTTCACGGCATGACGCGTAGCGAGTCGAAGCGGGCGATGCTCTACGAGCTGGGCGCTGTGCCGGTGGTGGCGGACGCGCTTGATCCCGATCGGGTCGCGGAAGCGGTGGGCAAGGCGAAGCCGGACGTGATCGTCCATCAGCTGACTGCACTTGCAGGGGAGGGCATGCGTGGCCTCAAGCACCGCGTCGCAATGACCAACCGCCTGCGGAGCGAGGGGACGGACTATCTGCTCTCGGCCGGACAGGCGGTGGGTGTGCGGCGGTTCGTGGCGCAGAGCAACTACGCCCTATACTCGCGCACCGGCGGACCGGTGAAGAGCGAGGAGGACCCGCTCGACCCCGCTCCGCCGGGCAAATTGCGCGAAGGCGTGGCCGCGCTCCGACACCTCGAGCAGGCGGTCCTGGAGGCGGGGTGGACCGAGGGCATCGTCCTTCGTTACGGCGGCTTCTACGGGCCAGGCACGAACATGGCACCCGGCGGTGATATCTATGAGATGATCCGCAAGCGCAGATTTCCGCTGGTCGGTGACGGTGGCGGCATATGGTCTTTTGTCCACATCGCCGACGCCGCGGAGGCGACGATGGCAGCGGTCGAGCACGGCGGTCGCGGTGTCTACAACGTCGTCGACGATGATCCCGCCCCGGTCGCCGAGTGGCTGCCGGCCCTCACGCGGATGCTTAGCGGCAAGAAGCCGAGGCGCATGCCTCGTTTCGTCGTGCGGCTGGCGGCCGGGGAGTTTGGTGTGTTGATGATGACCGAGGCCCGCGGTGCCTCCAATGCCAAGGCCAAGCGCGAGCTCGGGTGGAGCCCTGCGCATCCGAGCTGGCGTGAGGGATTTTCGGCAGCGCGTCCGAGCTGGCGTCAGGGGTCTGCGGCATGACCGATCGCGAGGCGCTGCTCGACGAGCTGCGGCCGGTCTCCTTCGCGATCGCCTACCGGATGCTCGGCAGCGCCTCCGAGGCCGAGGACGTGGTGCAGGAAGCGCTGTTGCGGGTGCATCGGGCGCTCGACGGTGACGAGCAGATCGCGTCGCCGCGCGCTTACGTCGCCACCGTGACCACCCGGCTGGCGATCAACGTGCTGCGCTCCGCGCGCGCCCGCCGCGAACACTACGTCGGCGAGTGGCTGCCGGAGCCGATCATCACCGACGGCGACGATGACCCGGCCCGGCACGCCGAGACGGCCGATTCGCTGTCGCTGGCCATGCTGGTGCTGCTCGAGAGCCTCTCGCCCGAGCAGCGAGCCGTGCTGTTGCTTCGCGATGTGTTCGCCTACGGGTATCCGGAGATCGCTGAGATCGTGGGCAAGAGCGAGGACAACGCGCGCCAGCTCGCCACCCGCGCCAGGCGCCACGTCCAAGAGCGCCGGCCCCGCTTCCAAACGACGCGCGAGCAGCGCGACGAGCTGGCTGAGAGGTTCTTCGCCGCCGTAGAGCAAGGCGATCTCGCCGGGCTCGAGGCGCTGCTAGCCCACGACGTGGAGCTGACCGCCGACGGCGGCGGCAAGGTCCCGGCCCTCGCGCGGTCGCTGCACGGGCGCAACCGCGTCGCGCGCACGCTGATCAACGGGCTCCGCCAGGTCGCCCGCTTTCCGGGCGTGTCGTTGCGCCCCGTCGAGGTCAATGGCGGCCCGGGAGCACTCTTCCTTGACGCACAACAGCGGCTGATCGGCGTGTTGGCGCTCGACATCGCCGGCGCTCAGATCACGAGCATCAGCGCGATCGTCAACCCCGACAAGCTGACGCACCTCGGGCCGGTCGCCGACCTCGGATCGCTACGGCGGTCGGCGAGATGACTCTTTTGCGCGAGCTCACCGACAAGAACAGATCGGCTCCTCGGGGAGAGACGTCAGGACTACGCAAACAGCGAGAGAACCTTCATCCGCTTCACTAGGGAGCTCAGGCTCGCGAAAGCCGCTGGCACGGCGTCTACCGCGCCGAGGGCCAGGAAGGGATCGATGGCGGGTTTGTCCCCGACAGCCAAGAACGTTGCCGCCCCGTTCATGCGCCGCGAGGAGAGACGAAGCGAGGAGCAGAAGGAGTACCTGGGCAGGCTCTGCGACCCCGACTCGCACGTCGGGCCGTCCGCAGCCCACCACGGCGGCGAAAGGACGCGATCGTGGCCGCGCTCCCGACGTACTCGCAGGGGGTCGCGACCGTTCGGCGCACCGGCAGACGGGCGGCGCAACCCTTCTCGAAAGACGTCCTCGCTCTCTAGCGGCGCACCCGGTAGCGCAGGTGCAGCACCCGATCGCCCCTGATGACCACATCGGGGTCTTCCAGAAGGTGCTGGCCGTCCACCGACCCGAAGTACCGCTTGCCGGAGCCGAACACCACCGGAACGACGTCCATCGCAACCTCGTCTACCAGGCCCAAGGCGAGCGCCTGCCCGCCGACGTCGCCCGCCGCCACCGCAACGGTGCGACCGTCGGCCAGCTCCTTCGCCTTCGCGATCGCCCGGGCGACGTCGTCGACGAAGTGGTACGACGCCTCCGGGTGCCACCCGTCCGGCTTGGGACGGTGCGACACCACGACCACGTGCTCGCCGGCCGGTGGTCTGCCCTCCCAGCCGTTGGTCATGTCGAAGAGGTGCCGCCCGATCACCATCGACCCG
>Ga0126314_10001788_pt1 | contig 10485 bp, 8 predicted proteins | sample Plot105B_FD_92535 | JGI IMG/M metagenome (GOLD analysis project Ga0126314, IMG submission 92535) | Serpentine soil microbial communities from UC McLaughlin Reserve, CA, USA - Plot105B | ecosystem: Environmental > Terrestrial > Soil > Grasslands | place: USA: UC McLaughlin Reserve, Lake County... | reverse complement strand
CGGATGGCTCCCACACCGTGACGGCCACCGCCGCCGATGCCCAGAACAACATGAGCTCCGTCGCGACCACCACCTTCACCGTCGACATCACTCCGCCCACCAGGCCCGTGATTCAGACACCCAGTCCCACCATCGTGGTGGGCCCCGCGGGCACGGCCTTCCTGGGCACCGCCGAGCGACTGAGCACCGTCCGGGTCAGTGTCGACGGCGCCCTCATCGGATCCCCGATAGCCACCAGCGAGGGGGCGTGGTCGATAGCGGTCCGCGCGGGTTACAGCGCGGGCGTTCACACGGTGACGGCCACCGCCACCGACGCCCTGGACAACACCAGCCTCCCCGCGGAGACGACCTTCACGGTCGACCTGACGCCTCCCGCCGCGCCCACCATCCTGACGCCGACCGTGGACACGGTGGTAGGCCAGGAAGGGACGGCCTTCTCCGGCACCGCCGAGCCGCGAAGCACCGTGAACGTCACCGTGGATGGTGAACCCCCGGTCGCCGCCCCGGTGAGCGCCAGCGGCAACTGGTCGCTGCCCACGCAGCGGGGCTTCACGGATGGCTTCCATCTGGTGTCCGTCACCGCCACGGACCCCGCGAACAACACCAGCACGCCCACGGAGGTCCGCTTCACCGTGGACGTGACGGCCCCCTCCGCCCCCACCATCGGCACCCCTGCCTCGGGCACCCTCGTGGGTCAGGCCGGAACAGGCTTCTCGGGCACCGCCGAGCGATTGAGCACGGTGAAGCTCCTCATCAACGAGAGCGCATTCGCCACCGTGGTGACGGGCTCCAACGGACAGTGGCTCGTGCCTGTCCTCACCACGCTGGCCAATGGCATCCACACCGTGACGGCCACCGCCACGGATGCCGCGAACAACGTGAGCGCCGCGTCCACGGGCATCGACATCACCGTGGACACCCTCGCCCCCGTGATTCCCACCCTCACCAGCCCGGCCGTCGAGGCCGTGGTGGCCTCGCAGCGCCCTGACTTCATCGGCACCACCGAGGCGGGTGCCCGGGTGAGCATCTTCATCGACAGCGCCTTGTCGGGCACCGTGACGGCGACCAGCTCCGGCAACTGGACGTTCGCCCCCGGGACGGCGCTGTCCGAGCGGCGGCACGACGTGCAGGTCAGGGCCACCGACCTCGCCGGGAACGTGGGAGACCTGTCGTCCGCGAGGGCCTTCCGCGTGGACGTGACGCCTCCCACCACCGTGGTCACCAAGCCGGCCCAGAACGCGACGCTCACCGACCCCACGCCTGAAATCAGCGGGACGGCCGAGGCGGACAGCACGGTCTTCATCACCATGGATGGCACCAGGCTGCCAGGTATCATCGTGGATGGCGCGGGCAACTGGACCTACGAGCCGCCCGCGGCCATCGCCCACGGACGGCATGACATGCAGGTGCAGGCAACGGACCTCGCCGGCAACCAGGGGCCTCGCATCGTGCGCTCCTTCACGCTCGACCTGGTGCTCCCGGGCGAGCCCGCGCTGGTGGCTCCCGCGAATGCCTCGCTCGTGAACACGCGGACACCGCTCATCCGCGGCACGGCCCAGCAGAACTGCATCCTCACCGTGCGCCTGGATGGCCTGCCCCAGGACCAGAAGCCCGCCGTCGACAGCGCGGGCGAATGGAAGTTCACGCCCACGACGGGCCTGACGGATGGGCTCCACCTGGTCAGCGCCTACTGCACGGATGGCTTCGGCCGGGCCAGCACCGAGTCCGGCTCCCACGCCTTCACCGTGGACACCACGGCGCCCGGGGCCCCGCTCGTCGTCACGCCCACGGCAGAGGCCATCGTCGGGCCGGGCTTCAACACCCTCACTGGCACGGCGGAACCGGGGACCACGCTCAGCGCGAGCCTCAATGGCCTGACGGTGGGGACGACGCAGGCGAATGAGCGCGGCGAGTGGGCGATACAGATTGGATTGGCCATCATCTCCGGTCCGCAGAACCTGCTGGTCTGGGCCACGGACGTGGCGGGCAACACCGGAGCCCCGTCCACGCCGCGCGCCTTCGTCGTGGATATCCTCCCGCCGACGACGACCCTGAGCGGCGGCCCCAAGGGCACCAGCACGCTCTCCGAGGTCACCTTCACCCTGACCCCCTCGGAGCCCGTCGCCAGCTTCAAGTGCACGCTGGACGGCGTGGAGCTGGAGGTCTGCGAGAATCCGCTCACCGTCCGCTCGCTGTCAGAGGGCACCCACACGCTGGATGTCCTGGCGACGGACTTCGCGGGAAACGTGCAGCTCGTCCCCGCCCATCACCAGTGGAACGTCATCCGTCCCAGCCTGGTGGAGGGTGGTGGCGTGGGTTGCTCCAGCACCGCGGGCGCCTTCCCGCTCGGCCTCGTGTGGCTGGCGTGGGTGGGCCTCGTCGGACTGCGCCGTCGGCGGTGAGGTGTCGTCCTCACCGCCGAGGCGGCGGCTCACGTCACTGGATGGTGAACGAGCCCACGTAGAGGTTGTTCCAGGCCAGGGGGCCCTGGCTGCCGTTGGAGTACCAGCCGGAGTTCAGGTAGACGCCGATGAACCAGAACGACGAGTAGACGTAGTACGTGCCTGGCACCAGCTCGTAGGTGGTGGCGGTGGTCTGGTTGATGACGCAGTTGTCATGCGAGTGGTGGGTCTGGTGCGTCTTCACCAGCTGCCCCTGCGCGTTGTAGATGTAGAAGTTCGCCTTGCTGCTGGGCGCGACGACGCCGTGGAAGGTGAGCGTCCCGCCCTGGCTGAGCGGGCTGAGGAAGCTCACGGCCGTGTAGCTGGACTGCCGGCACTCGTCCGTCGGGCGGCCTCCGCTCAGGGGGTACTGGGGCACGTTCGCAGGGATGTAGACGGGCGGCGTGGAGTTCTGCGCGGTGCTGATGGTGACGGGCGTGCTGGTGGGGCAGCCGCCACAGCCACCGCCACCGCCACCCGGATCCTCTTCACCGGGCAGGGGCGGGAGCGGCGCGCGGGCCGTCTCCTCGTAGGTGTCGGGCGTGGACTCCGGCAACGGCTCGCCGCAAGCGGACAGCAGCGTCGCGAGGCACAGCGTGGCAACGGCCGAAAGCATCAGCTTCATGGATGTCATCTCCGGGCTGGGACCTGGCGCGACCATCGCGCCAAGACGCGGTCAGGGCCGGCGGACCCGCCAATTCCCCCCACGTCGTGCCAGGGGGTCGGCACCCGGGGATTTTCTTTGCATTTCCGGGCGGAGATTTCTTCACGCCCCTCGCGTCAGGAGGCCTGGGCGCCGTACATCACCGCGCGCCGGGCGGCCACCCAGCTCCGGGCTTCTTCCTCGGTGTCCACCATCCCGAATGGAGCAGCTTGCGTCCGCCCCAGCAGGCCCGAGGGAGGGCCCATCATGCTGGCCATGGTGCGCAGCGCGAAGCTCGCGCCGAAGATGACGATGCCCGCGTAGGGCATCACCTCGGGCGTCTCGCTCAACGCCTTGCGTGCCTCCAGGGAGATGCTCGACCCGCGGCGCGCATCGCAGAGGAGGTAGAGCCGGGGCTGGGCCGCCATCAGCTCGCGCCCCACTCCGCACAGCGCCTGGATGAGCTTGAGGTCGAACACCCCGACATGGACCAGTCGGACGAGGTCTGGCGACTCGAACCACATCTTGCTGTCACCGAACGTCCACATGCGGACCATGACGTGTCTCCTCGAGGAACCCGGAAGCACTCAGCGCCGGAGAGCGGGGTGCTCACGCCACGACGGGTCAACTGCTGGACGCGGTGTTCCTGGCCGAGTGCGGCGCCACGAAGCCGAGCATCTCGTCCGCGAGCCGTCGGGACTCCTCGCGCTCGGCCTCGGGCGTGCGCGCGCCCACCGCCCGGACGCCGAGCAGCGACAGGCCCTCCTCGAGCCCCAGCGCCGTCTCCACGTTGTCGAGCTGGATGCCCATGCTCTGGAGCGTCAGCGCCACGTCCGCCCCCATGCCGCACAACACCGTGCGCGTGCCCATCAGCCGGGCCGAGGCCGCCAGCCGCGCCAGCACCGCGCACAGGTGGCTGTCCACCAGCCACAGGCCGGAGATGTCCACCACCATCCCCTTCGCGCCGGTGCGCTGGATGTCGCGCAGCACGTCCGAGCAGAGCTGCGCCGCCTGCGCGTCGGTGATGTCGCCCTGGAGGGGGACGATGAGCTGGCCCCACAGCGGGATGATGGGGATGCGCGACAGGTCTTTCGACGGGTGGGGACGGTCCAGGTGGCTCATCACGACTCCACATCCGCCACCAGCACGGTGGCGTCATCGGTGGCACGGCCGAAGCGCTCCAGCAGAAGCGCACAGGCCGCGTCGGGGGACTGCGTTCGGACCTGCTCCAGGTCCAGGCGGAAGCTCAAGCCGTCGGTGAAGAGCGCGAGCCGGTCTCCGGGCGACAGCGGCGTGGAGACGGTGCGCAGCGTGCGGAACGACTGACCGAGGATGCCCGGCGTGGGGAGCACCGGCACGCGCGTGCCCACCGTGCGCAGCTCCACGTTGCCCACGCCGCCACAGTGGAGGGCGAGCCCATCGAAGACAGCGAGCATGATGGCCGCGCCCCGACCGTGGCGAAGGGCCGCGTGAAGCGCCTCCATCAGCGGCTCCACGGACGGACCCAGCGGCGCCTGGCCCAGGCAGCGAGAGGCCTCCGCCGTCACCTGAGCCGCGGCGGGGCCATGGCCGAGCGCGTCCACCACCGCCAGCAGCGTGTACGGCCCGTCGACTCGCACCACCACGCCGTCGCCGTTCTCCACCTCGCCCACCTTCGGACGCGTCAGCCAGGCGACGGACAACCTCACAACCACACCTCGAACTCCACCTGAGTGCCGGTGGTGCCCGTGTTCACCTCGAACTTGTCCGACAGCCGCTTCACACCCAGGAGGCCCAGGCCCATGCCCGTCTTGCTCCGGTAGGTGCCCGACAGCACGCGCTCCAGCTCGGGAATGCCCCGCCCCTGGTCCTCCGCGCGCACGCGCAACAGCTTGCGCGGCGCATGCACGGGGATGAGCTGGATGGTGCCGCCGCCCGCGTAGGAGATTTGATTGCGCGCCAGCTCGCTCACCGCCGTGGCGACCTTCTGGCACTCGTAGCCGCGCCCACCCATCGACTCGCACAGCGCGCGCGCCGCGAGCCGTGCGTGGCTGGCATCCGCCTCCGTGCGCACCAGATAGGTGGTGGGCCGCGCATCCAGCGCCATGGGCAACACGGAGGCCGCGGTCGGCTCGCGCGCGCTCAGCCCCGAGGGAACGCTGGCCGGCCCCGTGAGAGCCCGCAGGCGGGCGGCCAGGTCCGGACGACGGGCCGGGTCCACGAAGTGACGCGATGCGGGCTCCAACGCTTCGATGACGCGCGGCAGCTCCGCCGGGCCCAGCACGTCGGCCGACAGTCGCAGGGACTCCAGCGTTCCTCGAAGCACGAGTCGCGCGGCCGTCTCCGTCATGAAGTGCTGCAAGACGCCCAGCAGCTGGGTACTCGTCACGCCCCGACTCACCACGGTCTCCTTGCTTCCAGCTTCAGGCGCTTGCGCGCGAACACTTCCAGGCCGCCGCCCACGCGATTGGAGACCCGGACCTCGTCGGTCAGCCTCCGCACCGCCGCGCCGCCTTCACCCAGGCTCTCTCCCGGCAACGGGCCCGGACGTCCCTCTCGGCCCAGGAAGAGCCGCTCCGGCTCCGACATACCCGGGCCCCGGTCCAACGCGCGGATGCACAGCCAGGCGTCGTCCTCCCGCCAGACCTCCACCGTCCCGCCCGCCCGCGTGTGACGCACCAGGTTGGTGGCCAGCTCGCTCACCACCACCGCCACTTCCGCGCTGGAGGCCGCCGACAGCCCCGCGTCCCGGGCGAAGCGCCGTCCCAACGAAGCCGCCACCACCGCGTCCACGGGGTGACGGACGACCACGGACAACCGGGACTCCAGCAAGGCGGCGGTGGGAAGTGGCAACGGCAAAAGTCAGTCCCGGAGTAAATCCCGTGGAATTACGCCAGCATGAGGCAATAATTGTGCGGGGATTGTAAAGCGGTTCACGAAGCACCCATGGAATCCCCTTCGGTTTCCCGAAAGAGGCGTCTAGAATCCTGGGTTTTTTCGTTTTACTCGCGCGCTTCACCCGCTTGCGCCGGGAAGCTCCGGGAATCCCTCGCTCTGACGCCGTTGTCCCCTCGAGCCACGGGGCGGGAACGACCCACGCGACGTGCGTGGGCGTTCAACCTGGAGAGCGCCTTTCGAGCTCAGCCGCCGTTGAGCAGTTGCACCTGAAGGTCCATCCCCACGGCGAGGGTGGTGCCTCGAGGCAGCTCCACCCAGCTCCCGGGACGCTTCAGGTGACTGGCCACGACGACGGTGCGGCGGCGGCGGTGGGCGCCCACCGCGGGCTGGGACTCGGAGGAGCTGGCCGTCACGCCGCAGGGCTCGCACTCCGCGCCGCCTTCGAGTCGCGAATAGAACAGCGGCTCCTCGCCGAAGCGGCAGGCCACGAGGACGGAGCCGTTGGTGGCGACGAGGTTGAGGGTGGAGGCGCGGGGGATGCCCGCGTCCACGGAGCGCTTGATGACCTCGCGCGCGGTGTCCGCCAGCAGGCGACCGGCGACCTCGGCTTCCAGCCTGGGGTCATCGGTGCGCCCCACGTCGCGCAGCTGACGCAGGAAGAGGGCGAACAGCACCTCGCTGTCCGTCGCGCCGTGCACCTGACGCTGCAGGTGCTCCGGCAGCGAGGCCAGCAGGGAGGCGCGCAGTTCGTCGAAGCCACTCACGCTGCCCTGATGGGCGAACAGCCAGCGGCGCGAGCGGAACGGCTGGGTGTTCTCCTCCAGCGACTGGCCCACGGGGAGTCGGCTGGCATGGAAGAGCAGGGCCTCCGACTCGCCTGGTGGGGCGAGCCCCACGAGCGAAGGTTCACCTTCCGCGCTGGAGAGGCGGCGCAGGAGGACCTCGTCCTGGGCGTAGGCGCCCACCCCCACCGCGTTGGCGCGAGGCTCCGTCTGTACGAGCACCTGCCCGGCGAGCCGGTGGAGCTCGCACCTGAGCAGGTTCGGGTCTGACGTGAGGGCTGCGAGGACGACGGACATGAGGGAGAACTCCTTTGCTCCATAGATAATGACGTCGCCTCCCCCCCTCAAGCCAGCGGGCACGCCCCCTTGCCGCTTCGCTAAGTGCTTGAAATGGCTGGGCTTTACATTGAACGAACATTGACACGTCTTCCGGAGGCTCCTAACCTCCGGGCGCTTCACCGACGGCCTCGGGCTAGACCCTTCACCGGAGATGGAATGTCGGACGACATCGCAATCGGCATCGACCTTGGCACGTCGTACTCGTGCGTGTCGGTGGTCCAGGATGGCCAGCCCATCGTCATCCCCAACGAGTGGGGAGAGACGACGCACGCCTCCTGCGTGTCATTCCTCGAGGATGGCTCGGTGCTGGTGGGCAACGCGGCGAAGAAGAACATCATCACCAGCCCCGAGACGACGGTGTACTCCGCCAAGCGTCTCATCGGTCGCTACTACTTCTCCGACGAGGTGAAGAAGGCGCAGGCGGTGATGCCGTACCGCATCGTCGAGGGCGAGAACAATTCGGTGCGAATCGGTGTGCGCGAGCGCGCGTATTCGCTGCCCGAAATCTCCGCGCTGGTGCTCAAGGAGATGAAGGCCGTGGCGGAGACGTACCTGGGACGTGAGGTGACCAAGGCGGTCGTCACGGTTCCGGCGTACTTCAACGACAACCAGCGGCAGGCCACCAAGGACGCGGGCCGCATCGCCGGGCTGGAGGTGCTGCGCATCCTCAACGAGCCCACGGCGGCGGCGCTGGCGTACGGCTTCGGCCGGGACGTCAACCAGCGCGTCGTCGTCTACGATTTGGGCGGCGGCACGTTCGACGTGTCCATCCTGGAGATTGGCAAGGACGTCTTCGAGGTGCTCGCGACGGCGGGCGACACGTATCTGGGCGGCGACGACTTCGACGACCGCATCATGACGTGGCTGGCGGACGACTTCCTGAACAAGACGCGGCTGGATTTGAGGCAGAACAAGTTCTGCCTCCAGATGCTGAAGGAGGCCGCGGAGAAGGCGAAGATCGACGTGGGGCAGACGGGCTCCGCGGACATCCTGTGCGCGGGCATCTGCCAGGATGCGCAGGGCAACGTGATGGACCTGCGCCACACTCTGAACCAGGACCAGTTCAACCGGATGGTGATGGACCTGGTGCAGCGCACGTTCAAGGTCTGCGACGAGGCGCTGCAGAGCGCTCGGTTGACGGCGGCGGACATCGACGCGGTCATCCTCGTCGGCGGGCCCACGCGGCTGCCCATCATCCGCAACTCCGTGAAGCACTACTTCCAGAAGGCTCCGCTGGAGGGCATCAACCCCGACCAGGTCGTGGCCATGGGCGCGGCGCTCCAGTCGCATGCGCTGCTGGACAGCAAGACGGAGACGTTCCTGGTGGACGTCACGCCGCTGACGCTGCGCATCGGCACGGTGGGCGGGTACACCGAGAAGATCATCGACAAGAACACGCCGGTGCCCATTGACCGCTCGAAGGCGTTCACCACCAGCCGCGACGGGCAGGAGAAGGTGAAGATTCGCGTGTATCAGGGCGAGTCCAACCGGGCCGACGAGTGCGAGATGCTCGGTGAGTTCGAGTTCGCGGGCTTCCGCATCGGATATCGCGGCGAGGTGAAGATTGAAGTCACCTTCGAGATCAACACCGACGGACTGGTGAACGTGTCCGCATGCGACACGGAGACGGGACAGAAGACGTCGACGACCATCACCCTGTCGTCTGGCATGTCGGAGGCAGACATCCAGAAGTCCATCCAGTCGAACCGCAGCACGCGCCTGGCTGGACACAACAACAACGACCTGCCCGCCGTGGCCCAGTAGACGAGCGCGATGTCCGAGCCTACCGATCCCAGCTCCGGCAAGCCGCCGGGAAGCCCGCCGGGGACACCGGCGGCTCCCGCGCGTCCCGCCATTCCGAGGATGACGGCCGCCACGCCTGGCCCCGTCGTGCCGCCCACGCCAGCGCCGGTGGCTCGGCCGACCGCCGCCCCCGCGCGTCCCTCCGCCACGGGAACCTCGCCCGTGGGTGCGCCGACGGCGAAGCCTCCGGGCATCGCGGCGCCCGCCGTGCCGCCCACGCAGCGGCCCACGGTGTCCGTGCCCGCCATCACCGCGCCCGTGCCGCAGCGCCCGAGCGCCACGGGGCTGCCGTCAGTGGGCCCCGCCTCCACGCCCACGGGCGCGAGGCCCACGGTGGCCGCCATGCCCGCCGTCACCGCGCCAGTGCCGCAGCGTCCGAGCGCCACGGGACTGCCGTCCGTGAGCTCCGCTTCCACGTCCACGGGCGCGAGGCCCACGGTGGCCGCCATACCCGCGGTCGGTGCGCCCGCGAGCGCGGGGACGGGCACGCCAGCACGTCGCGCTGGACCGCCGCCTCCGCCGACGGGTGAGGTCGATTCAGATTCAGAGGTGACTCCTCCCGGGGGCACGCAGCTGACGCCTCCACCTGGCGCGGGCATAGGGCCTCGCGCGACAGCCGCGGGCGCGGCGCCGTCTGCTTCGGGGCCGGCTGCTCGCGCGAATCCAGCGGGCATCTCGCCGATGACGCCTGCACCCATCGCAGGTGCCACGCCGTCTGCTTCAGGCCCCGCACCACGTGCGACTTCAGCGGGCATCCCGCCGATGACACCTGCGCCTATCGCGGGCGCCACGCCGTCTGCGTCAGGCCCAGCTCCTCGCGCGACTCAGGCGGGCATCCCGCCGATGACACCTGCGCCTATCGCGGGCGCCACGCCGTCTGCGTCAGGCCCAGTTCCTCGCGCGACTCAGGCGGGCATCCCGCCGATGACGCCTGCGCCTATCGCGGGCGCGACACTGTCTGCTTCGGGTCCCGCTCCTCGCCCGACTCCTGCAGGCATTCCACCAATGACGCCTGCGCCTGTCGCAGGGGCCACGCCTCGCACGGCCGCCGCTGGCACGGTGCCTCCTTCCGGCCCCGCCCCTCGCCCCACTCCAGCGGGCATTCCACCGATGACGCCTGCGCCCGTCGCGGGCACGCCGTCACGCGCGGCGTCCGTGAGCACGGTGGCCCCTCCGCCTCCAGGGTCGAGCCCTGCTCCTCGCCCCACTCCCGCAGGCGTCGCACCGCTGACGTCCCCGCCCGTCGCTGGCGCGGCAGCTCGTGCGCCGGGAGTCGCATCCCCCACGGGCGCTCCCTCTCCTGGTTCCGGTCCGGCGGCTCGCGAAGCTCCGCCCGGTATCCCCCCGATGACACCCGCTGTCACCGGAGCCGCGCCTCGCGTGGCGCCCATCGCAGGCACGCCGCCTCGCGCGGCCCCGGCCATCACCTCTCCTCTGACGCCGCCTTCCGTCACGGGCGCCATCATTCCGCCACCGCCCCCCGTCACGGGCGCCATCATTCCGCCACCGCCTCCCGTCGCGGGCGCCATCATCCCGCCGCCGCCCAACGCAGGCGCCGCGGCGCGCGGAGCCACGCCCATCTCGGGTTCCGTGCCGAGCG
>Ga0126314_10001787_pt1 | contig 10487 bp, 3 predicted proteins | sample Plot105B_FD_92535 | JGI IMG/M metagenome (GOLD analysis project Ga0126314, IMG submission 92535) | Serpentine soil microbial communities from UC McLaughlin Reserve, CA, USA - Plot105B | ecosystem: Environmental > Terrestrial > Soil > Grasslands | place: USA: UC McLaughlin Reserve, Lake County... | reverse complement strand
TTCGTCAGCCAAATTCAAGGACTTTCGCGACAACGAAGACGAACTCATCAATTACGCGGTCGAGCAGTTGATTGACGGCAAGGTGATTGGCTGGTCGCAAGGGCGGATGGAGTTTGGACCACGAGCGTTGGGCGCAAGATCGATAATTGCAGATCCTCGCCGGCCCGAGATGCGCGACCGCATCAATGCTCTCGTCAAGATGCGAGAGGCTTTCCGTCCTTTCGCGCCGGCGGTGTTGGAGTCGGAGGTCCCCAATCACTTCGACCTGGACCATTCGTCGCCGTTTATGCTCGAGACGTGCCAGGTCATTTCAGAGATTGACCTGCCCTCGATTACGCACATCGACGGCTCGGCACGTGTACAGACAGTTAACGACAGCACTAATCCGCGTTTCGCAAAGCTGCTCCAGGAGTTCTTTCGACGAACCGGCTGCCCGATTATTCTCAATACCTCTTTCAACCTCCGTGGAAGCCCGATTGTTTCCACGCCTGTAGATGCCATTCGCTGTTTTATCACTTCACAGATCGACTTGCTTGTCGTGGAGGATTTCGCGATGGATCGCTCGGGTATACCGCCGTTCTGGGAAGTGCTGGGAATCTACGGCAGCGAGCCGGGCTCATTGGGCGCCCGACTGTCGAGAGCGGCCGTAGGTCACTCCGTCTACACACTGTTGTAACGACAGCAAGCCACAGATTGCACAGAGAAGACAAACCAATGAGCAGAGAACTTGACTGCATAGTCATCGGTTACAACGAGGTTCCGTTCCCCAGGTATGAGAGCTTTCTCAGACACTATGGAGAAGACGCGGAGGCGTATCGCGATCTCAAGTTTAGTTTCGTGGATCTCGGCGAGAAGAAGCTCGACTACGTCGGTTTGATGAATCACGTCAGCGCGCTCGCGACCGGAAACGGAAACGGCGAGCCATACAAATCCGGCGACATCCCGAATCTTGCGGCCGCTTACCTGACTACTTTTCTGCGACGCAGCGGCCACAACGCGCGCTACATCAATCTCTTTCAATATGAGAAAGACCGCTTAATCGAGTATCTCAACGCCGATCCTTTGTGCGTCGCGATTACCACAACCTTCTACGTCGTAAACCTGCCGGTAAAAGAGATGGTTGAGTTCATCCGGCAGCACAACCCGAATGTGAAGATCGTTGTGGGTGGTCCACTAATCTCAAACCACTACCGGAATTATCGTGGTGATGAGTTCAAGACGGCCGTAGCCGACATCGGCGCTGACATCTACGTCATTGAAGGCCAGGGTGAGTCAACGCTCGCGCAGATCGTCGGCTGTCTGAAGAGCGGCGGTGATCTGAGTAGCGTTGCCAACATCGTCTACTACGAAAACAAAGATCTGCGGCGCACGAAAGTCGCACCGGAAAGCAACTCGCTCGACGACAACGTGATCGATTGGGGCGGCTTTCCGGGTGAAGATTTGGGCCCAACGATTCAGACGCGAACAGCCCGTAGCTGTGCGTTCAAATGTTCCTTCTGCAACTATCCGACGCGAGCGGGCGCTTTAACGCTTGCCAGTCTCGAGACAATCGAAAGAGAGCTCGACTCGATGAGAGAGCTCGGATCGGTACAAAACGCCGTTTTCATCGACGACACGTTCAACGTTCCGTTTCCGCGTTTCAAAGACATCTGCCGGATGATGATCCGGAAAAAGTATAACTTCAACTGGTTCTCATACTTCAGATGCAGCAATTCGGATGAAGAAGCGATTGAGTTGATGGCTGAGAGCGGCTGCAAGGGAGTCTTTCTCGGCGTCGAATCAGGTTCACCCACGATCCTGACCAACATGAACAAGTCGGCCACGGTGCAGAAATACGAGCAGGGCATCAAGTGGTTGCGACAGCATGGGATTCTGACTTTTGCATCGATGATCACCGGCTTTCCCGGCGAGACGGAAGACACGGTGAACGAAACAATTGACTTCATTCGTGAAACAAAGCCCGACTACTACCGCTCGCAAATGTGGTACTGCGAACCCGGCACGCCAATTCAGAACCGGCGCGAAGAGTTCAAGATCAATGGCGAAGGATTTGTTTGGAGTCACGCAACGATGGACAGCCTGGAAGCGATGGACCACATCGACAGGATGTTCCTAACCATCAAAGAATCTCTTTGGCTGCCACAATGGTCATTTGATTTCTGGATCATCCCGTATCTCCTCGGCAAGGGAATTTCGATCGCACAGTTCAAAGATTTCATGAGTCACGCACATAACCTGCTGACGCTCGAGATCGCTTGCATACCGGATGCGCAAAAACGCGCACAGCAACAGAAATACCTACAGCACATGGCTGCGGGCGCTAAAGCCTGGCCACAAAGTTCCTGAAAGTTCTTCTCTGAGAGACAATGCAATGAAACGTCCACCAGAATCTTTGAAAAGCTTTGCAAACCACGTCGGCAATGTCGCGGCTTCCGATGACGGCTCACAAGCAGTTCGCTTGCTTCACCTTGCAGGCTTTTTGGATAACTCCACAAAACGCCACATCGACAGCTCAGAGCAGTACTACCCGGAGCCGGTTCCCGATCAAGTCGGAATCTGGGGACGAAAGGTAGAAAACGGCGAGAGTTGCTGGGTACGCCGTCCTGAGACGAAGCCTGAATGGTTGTTTTGGGCGAAGGCCGGACGCATCGAGGCGAAGGGAAAGAAGCAGCGTGTTGTATTGATCGGAGAATCAGTGACTCGGGGTTATTTGTATGACCCTCAGTACAATCCCGCCATCGCGCTACAGGCGATGCTCGACACTCAAGGTGAGTTTGAAGTTATCGATTTAGCGCGAACGAATCTCACCTACAAGGTTCGCGCAGTGGCCCATGAGGCCCTGCAACTCGAGCCTGACATCGCGATCATATTTGCAGGTAACAACTGGACTGCTTCGGGGCCTACTGCTGTCGAATTCGCGCAAATCGATGCAGCGTTGTCGAGTGGTGGCGTCGCAGGAGCAAAAAGAACGACAGAAGCGCAGGTATTAAGAAAAGCAAGAGGAGTCGTAAACGATATCAGCAAGGCCTATGAGAGCAAGGGCATTCCACTCGTCTGGATTATCCCGGAATTCAACCTGACTGACTGGCGCGACCCGCTTATGAGTGCGCCATACCTTCCAGCAGGTTTGAACCAGAAGTGGCACATCTTGCGGGAAGAAGCGCAAACCGCACTGCGCGCCCGGAACTTTGACAGAGCGGAGAACCTTGCACAGCAAATGGTGGAGATCGATCAGGGTGTTTGCCCGGTGGGATTTTATATCCTCGCAGACTGCAGGCGAGCGAACGGGGATCTTGAAGGCACGAGAAAATATCTCGAAATGGCTAAGGACGCCTCGATTTGGGACTTTAGCAGGCCCGACGTACCTAAACCATTTTCAATCACGCAAGGCGTCCTGCGTGAAGAAGTACCGAAGTACAAGAATCAGTTAATCGATTTGCCCGTCCTCTTTAAAGATTATTTGCAAGGGGATGTACCCGGCTGCCGTCTATTTCTCGACTACTGTCACATGACCAGTGAGGGAATTCAGATAGCAATGGGTGAAGCGGCCAGTTGCGTTCTGCGCGCTCTTAAAGGCGTGGAGGTGTCGCGGACCTCGCTGATCGGAAGGCACAGTGAGCCGGCGCCCGAGATTGAAGCAGAGGCGTTGTTTCTGGCCGCGCTGCTGACTGCCCACTTTGCTCCGTCGCCGGACGTCGTGCGTCACTTCTGCACGCGAGCGCTCAGCTATTCGGCTCATGCCGCCGGGTTGATGCTCGGTTATATAGACCTGCAAACGCGCGCTGCGGTTCCTATGTTAATGAGCGAAACCGACGACCAGCTCCATAAGCTTGGATCACCGCTGATCCATCATTACCTGTTGCGGCTAAACGAAAAGCGGTTGGACGCATCTCTGCTGGACCTGATGGTAGATGCGCTGCAAGACGTTGGGATTGATGCTCGTAATCAGCTCAACCAGCTTCGGCGCGAGGAGCACAGTGTAACTGTGCGTGAAATAAACTTGCTGGATTTCTACTACGGCTCGTCCGTCGATCAGCCGCTGGAAGGTATTTGGGTGAGTTCCATTGAGGATAAGAGATATCAGCCTGACGCGCGGTACTACAAAGCTTATGCACCGGAATCCAGGTTCGTGTTCGTTGGCGAAGCGGAGTTTCCAGTGCAACTATGCCTGACCTGTCGCTTGCCGGAATCTCGAGGCTCAATCCTTATCGAGGTCAACGGAAAACCGCTGGCTGAGATCGCCGCCGGCAGAGACTGGACCACATGGGATCTCACCATCGACGCCGAAACAGTTCGCGACGGCATAAATGAAATCACGGTGAGTTGGCCCATTGTCGAATTTGATTACGAACAAGCGTTAAAAGACGCTGCAATGAAGATGTATGAAGGAAAGTTCCCGCACTTCTATCCTGTCTTCGGCGAAATACATTCGTTCATTGCTTCGGACGGAAAGAAAGTGCAAACACGATCTGAAGCGGCTGAATTAAGTTTGGTTCAGTTGGAAGTTTGATCTGTTCCGAATGCGTATCAACTGAATTCCTCCCTCCCTCTTCAATTCCAAAAATTTTTAAGTCGCGTAATCACTGCGATTAACGTGAAGGAGACCCAATGAGATCAACACACAAACACGCACGCGCACGAATTTTGCTTTTCATTATCGTCCTGGCCAGCATGACCTTAGGAATCACCACTGCCTCCAGCCAGGACTGGCCCCAGTGGGGGCGCAATCCGCAACATACCGGCGCCGTCGATGTCGCCGGACAGAATCCCAACAACATTCTCGCCAATATTATTTACGATCCCTTTGTAGATCTGGAAAAAGGAGGCGGGGGCGGCCTGGCAGTTCATTATCAGGCGGCACTGGTCGACGGCAGTAGTGTTTACATGGCTGCCAAGACCGGAGAATACACCTCGGAGTTGACTTGGGAAACACAAATCTGGAATGAAAGAAAATTCTCGTGGGTCGGCAATAACCTGGCCCAACAGTGGAACTTTGAGAGTGACTGGAAACCGGTTCCAAACGGTGACGGCGCGTTGTTCTTCGAGCCCGTCTTTCACGCCGCGCTGTCCGGAAATTTCGTTTACGTTCCGGGCGCCGGAGGCACGGTATTCAAACTGCGAAAATCAAACGGCAGCGTTGTCACTCGCTTCAATCCGTTCAGTAGCGGTTCGAGCGTGAGCAAGAACACGTTCCTGGTCTCGCCGATTAGCGTCGACACCCAGGGCAACATTTACTACACCGCACTGAGACAACGCATCAATGATCCAGTGTTCAACGACCCTGTTAACTCCTGGTTGGTAAAAATCACTCCGAGCGGAACCATACGCATACAGCAGTTCACAGATCTTGTGCCCGGAGCCACCGGTAAGAACGAGCCGTGCGAAGTCGGATTTCCCGACACCGGAGAGCCATTACCACCAGCCCCGGATGCAGTTGCCCCGACATTTCCTTGTGGCACAGTGCGGCCGGCCATTAATGCGGCCCCGGCAATTGGACCAGATGGCACCGTGGTTCTTGTTGCCCGAAACCATGTTGTCACACGTTTTGGATACATCGTCGCGCTCAATCCGGATCTGACGCCAAAGTGGACGGCATCGACCCGCAACCTCCTGAACGATGGCTGCAACGTTTCGCTCCCGCCCAATGGCACGCCAGGTGGTTGCAGAGTTGGAACAACAACAGGTGTCGATCCGGAAACCAACACTCGTGGTTCGGGTCGCGTAAATGATAATTCCACTTCGTCGCCGGTGATTGCTCCTGATGGAAGCGTCATTTATGGCTCTCAAACGCGTTACAACTACGCTCAGGGCCATCTGCTGCACTATAGCTCGACCGGACAGTTTCTTGCCTCCTACGGCTTCGGTTGGGACATTACTCCGGCGATTTACGAGCACAACGGTACTTACTCGATCATTATGAAGGAGAACCGTTACAACGTCGGTACGTATTGCCGCCTGCCTGAGGTCTGCCCAGCTATCCGGAATTCCACAAGTGACCCGGAGGCTTACTTCATCACTCAACTAAGTCCGAACCTGACTGTCGAATGGCAATACAAGAACACAAACACACAGTCGTGCAAACGCAATCCTGATAACACGATCAGTTGTGTTAATGACAAACCGTTCAGCTTCGAGTGGTGCGTCAACGGTGTAGCAGTTGATGCAAACGGCGTCGTCTATGCCAACTCCGAAGACGGTAACACTTATGCGATCAATCAAGGCGGCACTTTGAAGAAAAAGCTCTTTTTGAAGATCTCGCTTCTCTCGGCTTACACCCCGACTTCGCTTGGTGGTGACGGTAAGATCTACGTCCAGCAAAACGGAGAACTCTTCGCCGTCGGTCAATAACCTTATAAAGGAGCAGCACGCCGCAGGAGCAGGCACAAGTGCTCCTGCGAGCTGCTCCTGCCTCCGGTTCTACTGCTCCTGCACTCAAATTATGTCAGTCACGACAGACACACTGGCCCAGAGAAGGTCGGAGCTTGCTGCGCGCCGCGCAGCACTCTCGGCGCACAAGCAGAAAGTGCTTGATGCGCTGCTGCAAAAGGGCGCTGAGGTAACCGTTCCGGCGAGAGTAATTCCCGCCTGTCCCCCAGGTGCAACGGCGCCCCTTTCCTTCGCTCAAGAGCGTTTGTGGTTTCTGGATCAACTCGAACCAGGAACCACGGCTTACAACGTCTGTGTTCCGTTTCGGATCGCGGGTCGGCTCAGCGTGCCTGCCCTGCGGCAGAGTGTCAACGAGATGATCAGGCGCCAGGAAGCGCTGCGAACTACCTTCCCAGCCGTCGACGGAAAGCCGGTTCAGTTGCTCTCGCCATGGTCCAATCAGGATCTACCCATCATAGATCTTCAAACAGTCCCGGCTTTGATGCGTGATGAAGTGGTCCAGCAACTGATCGTTGAAGCCGGCAGACAACCATTTGATTTAGCGAACGGGCCACTTGTTCGCACTAACCTGATACGGCTGGCGGACGAAGATCATTTGTTGTTGATGACCATGCACCACATCAGTCTGGATGAGTGGTCCATGCGTATCCTGCTGCACGACACCGCTCAGATCTACAAGGCGTCTTCGCAAGGCGAGCCTTCACCGGTTGACGAGTTGCCAATTCAATACCGCGTTTTTGCGCACTGGCAGCGGCAGTGGCTTCAGAATGATGTACTCAAAACGGAAATCGACTTCTGGCGCGCGCAGTTGGATGGCAGTCCTCCTGCGTTAGCACTGCCCACCGATCATCGTCGCACGTCCGTCAACACCTCGAAAGCAGAGACGGTGTCTTTTGAACTTTCACCGGAGCTGTCCGCAGGATTGAACGATCTCACGGAGGCGGCGGGAACGACACCGTTTATTACTTTACTTGCTGCATTCCAGTTGCTGCTTTCACGCTACACGGGTCAATACGACATTCCCGTAGGAACACCGGTCGCCGGACGTCGCTGGGTTGAGACCGAAGGAGTGATCGGCTTTTTCGTAAACACTTTGGTGTTGCGAACAAAGCTCGACGGAAACCCGAGCATTCGCGAGGTGCTGAATCGTGTGCGTGAAGTCGCGCTTGAGGCGCAGACGCAGCAGGACCTGCCGTTTGAAAAAGTGGTGGAAGAGTTACAACCAGAGCGAACTCTTAATCAGGCGCCGTTGTTTCAGGTGATGTTTGGTTTTCAGAATGCTCCGAAGCGACGCGAAACGATCCCTGGTCTCACGGTAAGCCTGGTTGAGGTCGCAACTGTCACGGCGAAGTTTGATCTGACGCTCAGCATGGCCGAGGGAGAAAAGGGAATCACGGGCGAGCTCGAGTACAACTCGGATTTGTTCAACCCGGGAACCATCGCCAGGCTGATCGAGCACTTTCAAACACTGCTCGAAGCGATGGTTGACGATCCGGACCAACGCCTCACTGAAATAAAGATCCTCTCCGACGCTGAGCTGCGACAGGTTTTAGTTGAATGGAACGAAACGCAGACGGACTATCCTCGTGAGCATTGCCTGCCCCACCTATTCGAAGCACAAGTCGAGCATTCACCAGACAGCATCGCGCTCGTCTTTGACGATCAGCAGTTAACGTATCGTGAGCTCAACCGGCGCGCGAATCAGCTCGCCCATTATCTTCAGGAAATGGGTGTTGGTCCGGAAACGTGTGTCGGCCTCAATCTCAAGCGAACACCAAATGTGATCATCGCGATGCTCGGCGTGCTAAAAGCAGGCGGCGCTTACTTCGCGCAGGATGTTGGTCAACCGCGTGAGCGTCTTTTGTTCATGCTCGAGGATTGCGGTGTGGGGCTCCTGCTGACTGAACCGGAGCTAGCTGAGGAGTTGTCTGATGCCCCACTGCAAGTGGTCTCTCTTAATAACGAGTGGGAAAGAATCAACCGGTTCAGTGTAGAAAATCCGATAACTCACGCCGTGTCCGAGAACCTTGCCTGCCTGATCTACACGTCAGGTTCAACGGGCAAGCCGAAAGGCGCAATGCTCACGCACGGATGTATCGCTTTCTACGCGCGTGCGGGCGCACATATTTACGAGATCACTTCCGCCGATCGAGGGTTGCAATTTGCGTCGCTCGGCGTTGATGCCCCGATTGAGGAAATCTATCCGTGTCTCACAAAGGGCGGCACCCTGTTTTTACGTGACGAAGAGATGATGGCGTCCGCGCGCGACTTTCTGAGCCGCTGCGGCCGGCTCGGCATTACGTTCCTCAGCATGCCGACCGCCTGGTTCCACGTGCTGACCGCAGGGAAGTCTATGCGCGACTGGTGGGAAATGGCGCCGGCCATGCGCATGGTGAGTTTCGGCGGCGAGAGCGTGCTGCCCGAACGAGTGCGAGACTTCGTCGCCACAACAGGCGATCGAGTACGACTGATCAATTCCTATGGTCCAACTGAAACTACTGTCGTCTCAACCATCGGAGAGTACGATCGAGACCGCTCGTTCGAAGAGGTCGGGATCGGACGTCCCCTGCCGAACACTCAGATTTACATCGTCGACAAGAGTTTGCGGGCAGTGCCGGTTGGCGTAACTGGAGAACTGCTGATCGGAGGAGATGGTGTCGCGCGCGGCTACCTATCGCGGCCCGACCTGACGGCCGAGAAGTTCATTCCCAATCTATTCGCTCCTGACGCGGGTGATCGTGTTTACAAAACGGGCGATCACGCGCGCTATTTGCCGGATGGAAATATTGAGTTCTTCGGCAGGCAGGACCATCAGGTAAAGATTCGCGGGTTCAGAATCGAAACGGGTGAGATCGAAGCGGTGTTGCTCATGCACCCGGCGGTAAAAGAAGCCGCGGTGATCGCGAGAGAAGAGAGACGCGGCGATAAACGACTGGTCGCTTATGTGGCCTGGAATGACGAAGCGCACGGCGAGGCAGGTATCGGTGCGCTGCGCAAGTATTTAAAGGACAAACTGCCGGGTCACATGATGCCGTCCTTCTTCGTCATCATGGATGAGCTGCCGCTGACGGGTTATCGCAAAGTCGATCGGGCGGCTCTTCCAAAACCCGAGGGAGCAACGGAGTGGAATCATCAGTATCTTGCGCCGCGGACCCCCGTGGAAGAGATGCTGGTTGGGATCTGGGCGAATGTGCTGGGCGTGGATCAGGTAGGTGTCGAGGACAACTTCTTTGAAATCGGAGGACATTCGCTGCTTGCCACTCAGTTGATCTCGCGAGTCAGGGAGACGTTCGGAGTGGAGTTACCGTTGCGGGCGCTTTTTGAGCAGGCGACTGTAGCGGCCCTCGCGGAGCGCGTTGAACAGATCTGGCGAGGTGCTACAACTGCTGCGACTCCTTCGATTGAGCCGGCAGATCGAAGTGAGGTTTTGCCGCTCTCGTTTGCGCAACAACGATTGTGGTTTCTCGATCAACTCGAGCCGGGAAGTCCGCTTTACAACATTCCGGAAGCAGTGCAGCTCAGTGGTCCACTCGATACTCACGCGCTCGAACAATCGATCAACGAGCTCATCCGCAGGCACGAGAGTTTGCGCACTTGTTTTAACGCCAACACGGGCGGTCCCACGCAAGTCATCTTCGATCATGTTCCATCCGCATTGGTAGTTGAAGATCTTTCGACGCTTGATGAGGCGTGGCGCACGGTTGAGCTACGGCGTTTGCTGAATGAAGAAGCGGGACAGGGATTTGATCTGGAGCATGGTCCATTGTTGCGAGTGCGCTTGTTCCGGCTGGGCGAAGAAGAGCATGTGCTGGCCGCAACGATGCACCACATCATCTCGGATGAGTGGTCCATGGGGATCATGACCAGGGAACTGAGCGCATTTTACGACGCATTTAGTTCCGGGGCGGAGTCGCCGCTGGCAGAGTTGCGGTTGCAGTACGCAGATTATGCAGTGTGGCAGCGTGAATGGCTGCGGGATGAAGTGCTGGAGCGTGAGCTGCGTTACTGGCGCAAACAGTTAGCGGGCGCGCCGGCAGTGATCCAGATGCCGGCGGATCGCCCGCGGCCGGCGGTGCAGACGCATCGCGGTGCGTACCAGC
>Ga0126314_10001786_pt1 | contig 10488 bp, 15 predicted proteins | sample Plot105B_FD_92535 | JGI IMG/M metagenome (GOLD analysis project Ga0126314, IMG submission 92535) | Serpentine soil microbial communities from UC McLaughlin Reserve, CA, USA - Plot105B | ecosystem: Environmental > Terrestrial > Soil > Grasslands | place: USA: UC McLaughlin Reserve, Lake County... | reverse complement strand
AGAGCGCCTCGGCCCAGGCGACGGCGACGCTGTAGAGGCCGAGCTCGCGCTGGCCGGCGATCGCGCCGACGAACCACTGATCGAGCCGGTAATTGCCCATCGTCATCACACGCCCAAGATGCGTGCGCGAGCCGAAGGACAGCATCTGCCGTGCGAGGGGCACGTCGGGGCGGGGAACGCCCTCGAGCCTTCGGACGGCGTGCCACGCGAGGAGCGCCGTGGCGGTGACCTGACCGGCGATCCAGACGAGGACGGCGCTGCCAACGGTGAGCAAGCCGAACGCGGCCAGCGCCCCGTTCAGAGCCAGGCTCGTCGACGGTGCGAGGAGCCACGCGGTATTCGTCACGGCGAAGCCGTACTGCGACTGGATCAGCGTGCCCAGGCCGCTCTGCAGGATCAGCACAGGGATCGCCGCGAGCGCGAGCGCCTGCAGGAGCGGATCGGTTCCGCCGCCGAGGGCCGGAAAGACCACTACGAGGGCGGCCACCAGGACGGCAGCCGCGCCGCCCAGGCCGAGTGCGAGCACGAGCGAGTTCGCCGCGAGCGCGCCCCGCTTCCCCGGCTCCCGTGCCCCGATGTTGGCATTCGCCTCGTAGAGGCCGAATGCCGCCAGGCTCGCGGTCAGGATCGTGATCGTCGTCAGGAGGGCGAGCTCCCCCCGGCCGCCCGGGCCGAGGATTCGCGCGGTGACGAGAACGTTGAGCAGCGAGATGACGGCGACGCCGACGTTCGTCCCGAAGGTGGCCGCGGCTGTCGCCGTGAACGACTTCCGCGCGGCCATCAGGCCAACCTAGCGGCCGGCAGCAGCGGCCCAACGTCCTGTGCGAACTGCGCGACGCGTTCCTCCAGGCCCGGGGTGTCGTAGTCGAGGTTGACCACGAAGCCGTCTGCGCCCGCGTCTACGTACTCCTCGAGCCGCTCCGCGATCCACTGTGGCGGCCCGGCGATCGCGTGCCGGCCGCGCTCGTCCCTCCCGTGGTCCGGCTCGCCGAGGAAGCGGACGCCGATGCGCAGGATCACCCGGCTGTCCGCCCGCTCCTCACGGAGCTCCGCGGCCAGCGGACGGAGCTCGTCGGGCCTGAGCGCGACGGGGTGCCAGACGCCGCTGATCGCTGCCCGTCGCAGAGTCGCGCGTGAGACGCCCGCGACCCACAGCTCCGGACCGCCCGGCCGGACGAGCGCCGGCGCCATCCAGCCGTCCACGGTGAAGTGCTCGCCGTCGAAGCGAACGCGCCCCGGCATCTGCTCGAAGACGGACCGTGCCATGTGCAACCACTCGTTCAGGAGCCGGCCACGGCTCGCGAAGTCGGCGGCGAGCGTCTCGAACTCGCCTCCCATCCAGCCGGCCGCGACCGCCGTCACGATCCGCCCGCCCGAGAGGAAGTCGAGGGTCGTCAGCTGCTTGAGCGCGACGAGCGGGTTCCGCTGCGGGACGACGAGGGCCGAGACGCCGACCTCCAGCCGGCTCGTCCTGGCGGCGAGAAACCCCAGCGACACGAGCGCCTCCGCGATCGTCCCGTACACGGCGGCGTGCTCGTCGGGCACAAGCACGTGGTCGGTCACCCAGCCCGAATCAAAGCCGGCCTCCTCGGCCGCCGCGGCAACCGCGGCCAGCCGCTCGGCCTGCAGCGACTCGCCGTAGTTCGGCAGGATCAGCCCGAGGTGCACCCGACGCTCACGCCGTCGCCGTGATCGTGATTCCGCCGCGAGCCTTCTGCTCGAGCGTCACCGAGACCCGCTCCGGGGTTAACTCGAGGACCGCGGCGACGTCGTCGCGGATCTTCACGGCGAGCGCCTCGCAGAACGCTCCCTGGTCCCGGAAGCGTGCGAGGTAGAGCTTGAGCGACTTCGACTCGAGGCACAGCGCCTCGGGCTCGAACTCGATCGAGGCGACGTAGAAGTCCGGCTGGCCGGTGATCGGACAGACCGCGGTCAGCTCGTCGCTGACCAGCTCGACGTGGGACACGCCGGGGTTCGGGAAGCTCTCGAGGCCCGCGTAGTGCTCCGACCCTGCGTGGCCGAGCGCGACGAACTCCTTGCCGGGCTCCATGGCCGTACTGTACGGCCCGTGAAGCAGGTCTACCTCGCCGGGCCGCCGTACGCGGACGAGTACCGGCGCCGCGCGACTGCTCTGGTGCGCGAGGCGGGCTGGGAGGCGGTCGACCCGATGCGGCGGGACTTCCGCGGTGAGACCGCCGGCCACGAGCGGGAGATCGTCGACGGAGACCTGGCCGACATCGACGGCTGCGACGCCGTCCTCGCCGCCTTCACGTCGCCTGACGAAGGGACGGCGATGGAGGCCTGGTACGCGCACTCGCGCGGGACGCCTGTGGTGGCCTACACGGGCGGGACGCCGCCGCATCCGTGGACGGCGTACGTCGCGCGCTCGGTGCACGACGACCTCGAAGACGCGATCCGCGCGGTTATGCGGAGCTGATGTAGTCCGTCAGCAGGCGGATCTGGACGTCCTGCTGCTTGGACCGGTACTTGACGAGGTCGCCGATCGAGATCACGCCGCGCACCTCCCGGTCGGCGTCGAGCACGGGCAGGTGCCTGATCCTCCGCTCCGTCACCACCGCCATGCACTCGTCGAGCGTCGTCTCCGGCGTTACGTACACGAGCGGCGCCGTCATGATCTCCCGCACGGCGGTCTCCTTCTCGGTGCGGCCCTCGAGCGCGACGCGGCGCAGGTAGTCGCGCTCGGTGACGATTCCGGCCAGCCTGCGCCCCTCGAAGACGAGCAGGGAGCCCACGTTGGCGTCGACCATGCGCTTGATCGCGTCGAAGACCGTCGCCTCGCCGTCGATCGACAGGACCTCGCGCCCCTTCTCGTCGAGGATGTCGGAGACGTGTTCCACCGGCTGCGTCCGCCTAGCCTACAGGGCCTCGATTCGCGCGCCCCTGCGGGCTAGGCTTCGGTCGTGGCGCAGACCGCGCACAAGAGCTTGCCGCTGATTCTCGCGCGAGAGTTCGCCTCCAATATCGCAACGCCGGTCACCGTGATGGACGAGCAAGGCCGGCTGGTGTTCTTCAACGAGCCCGCCGAGCGCCTCCTCGGCCGCAGGCAGGCCGAGGTCGGGGAGCTCGCGCCGCACGACTGGTCGCAGATCTTCAGGGTCGAGCGGCTCGACGGCGGCGAGGTGCGGTTGGACGACATGCCCGTGGGCATCGCCCACCGTCAGCGCTGCCCGGCCCACGACACGCTCGCCTTCACGACGCCGGCGGGAGATAGGCACAACATCGAGGTCACCGCCTTTCCGCTGCTCGGGCGGGATGAGGGCTACTTCGGGGTCGTGGCGGTCTTCTGGGAGGTGCGCGACGAATGAGGGCCACGGTCTGGGGCTGCCGCGGGTCGCTCGCTTCCCCGGGCCCCGAGACCGTCGCCTTCGGCGGTAACACGTCGTGCGTCCAGCTCGAGCTCGCCGACGGCACCCCCGTCGTGCTGGACGCCGGCACCGGGATCCGGCTGCTCGGGCTGGAACTCGCCCGGCTGCCACGGCGGCCGATCCACGTCGTCCTGACGCACCTGCACCTCGACCACCTCGAGGGGCTGGGCTTCTTCGTCCCGCTCTGGGAGCCGGGCCTGGAGATCCACGTGTGGGGCCCGGCGTCGCCGGTAGACACCCTCGAGGAGCGGATCGCGCGATACCTGTCGCCGCCGCTCTTTCCGGTCCAGCTCGCCGAGGTCCCGTCCACGCTGATCTTCCACGACCTGCCCGAGGAAGACTTTGCGCTGGGCTCGGCGCGGCTCCTTGCGGAGCCGGTCTCGCACCGCGGCCCGACGGTCGGCATCCGGATCGAGGAGGCGGGTACGACGCTGGCCTACATCCCGGATCACGAGCCGTATCTGGGCGCGGAGCCGGAGCGCGTCGACCCGGAGTGGCTGTCGGGCTACTCGATCGCGGAGGGCGTGACGGTGCTGATGCACGACGCGCAGTACTTCGAGCACGAGTATCCGAACCACGTCGGCTGGGGTCACTCGAGCGTCAGCCACGCCGTCGCCTTTGCGCAGGCCTCGGGCGTGGAGAAGCTCCTGCTCTTCCACCACGACCCCCTGCACTCCGACGACCAGCTCCGCTCGCTGGAGGCCCGCGCGCGGGCGCTCTGGGGCCCCGACGGTCACGCGCCCGAGCTCGCCTTCGAGGGGATGACGCTCGCACTCGACACCGAGGTCGAGGCGCGGTCACCCGCTTAGAGCCTGCGAGTCGTAATCAGGAGGTCGTTTCCCGCGTAACCAGCATGCGGCCACATGCGTTGAACGAGCATGTTCGGCTTCCCGGCCCCATCGTCGCTCCCGTGCCCCGAGTGCGGCGCGCCGATCGAGCTCGACGGCGGCGATCACGAATGCGACGAAGAGCGGCGGCGCTGGCATCAACTCTTCCTCGTGAACGGCGAGATCGAACGGCTCGAGGATGAGGTTCGCGACTACCTCAGCTCTCCGCTAGGGCAGTTCGAATCGTTCTACGCCGAGCGCGAGCGCTTACTCCACGCCGCGTAGGGCGCGGAGGAACGAGCCGCCGCCGATCACCCGCTCCGCGCGCGGAGCGGCCCGCTCGCGTAGCCCGCGGTCGGACGTCACGAGCCAGTACCGCTGCTCGCTGGCCGCCTCGCGGGCGATCGTGTCGTCGGCCGTTTCGGAGCTCTCGAAGACCACGCGCGCGTCGACGTCCTCGCGTGCGGCCCAGTCGGCCACGAGACGCACGAGGTCGTCGCTCGGCACGTTGGGCCACGCGGAGCGCCGCACGTTCTCCGCGTCGACGAAGACGACCGGCTTGCCGATTTAGACTCCTCCGATCGAGGACGACATCACGACTCAGGAGGTATATCGATGAAGCGGGTTCTCGTCATCGCCCTCATCGCGCTGGTGGCACTGGCGGTGGCGGCGCCCGCGCCGGCCGCCGGCCCGACGCTCAAGTCCCTGGCGCGTCAGATCACGGCGCTCCAGAAGCAGGTCAAGACCCTGAAGAAGCAGGTCACCGAGGCCCGCGGCACGGCCGCGACCGCGCTCGTTTACAGCGGGTGCTCGACGGCGGTGACAGCCGACGCGCTCCAGGGAACATGGACGCTCCTCGACCAGAAGAGCGCCACGGGCTTCGGGCCGCAGACGCCCGTCAACGACTACCAGAATTGCCAGTTCCTGCGCATCACCCGGGCGCCCACGACAGTGCCGCCGAACGTCTCTGTGTTCAACGCCCTGCTGGCGCTCTTCCGGGGCTAGCGCGCGATCTCGCGCTGGGGCTCGATCAGATCGAGCCCCTCTGCGAGCGTGAAGAACGCACGGGCGAACGGCGAGTGCTCCGTGCGGCGGCGCACGTCGTCCCAGTCCACCTGCTCGCGGACCGCGCGCGTCATCTCGATCAGCGTGTCGAACTCGAGCTCGTGCTCGCGCAGGGCGAGCAGCTTGGAGACGAGCACGTCGCCGGGCGCGACGACCTTCACCTTGATCGCCATCACCTCGAGCTCGTCGCCGCGCGCGAGCATGTCGTCGGTGACCGGGTTCTCGGTCGGCCGGAAGATCAGGTCGACAAGCACGTCGTTCTCGTCGTGCGCTTTGAAGAGCCACCCTTCCGGCGGGCGCTCCGGCTTCATCCCGGCCTCGACCAGCGCCTGCAGCGCGCGCTCGGCGTCCTCCTCCTTGACGAGGAAGTCGAGGTCGTGGTCGCGCTCGGGCCCGCCGCGCGCCCAGATCGCGAGGCCGCCGCCGAGCAGGTGCGGGACCTTCGCCTCGCGCAGCGCCGCGACCGTCTTCTTGAGCGTCGCGACGAGCTCCCCGAAGGGAGCTCCGTTCTCCGAGCTGCTCATGCTGTCTACGCTACCCGCCCCAGTGACGGGTTCAACCATCAGGGTCGCGGCAGCCGGCGACATCCATTGCCACGAGGGGAACCGCGAGGGGATCGCGGGCGCGTTCGAGCGGATCGCCGAGCGTGCCGACCTCGTCGTGCTCGCGGGCGACCTGACCACGCACGGGGAGCCCGAGCAGGCCGCCGTGCTCGCGGACGCCTGCCGCGACCTCGACGTGCCGGTGTTCACCGTCCTCGGGAACCACGACTGGCACGCGAACCGCGTCGACGAGCTGCTGCAAGTGCTCCAGAGCGGCGGCATCGTGGTGATCGACCGGCGCAGCGCGACCTGCGACGTGCGGGGCGTGAAGGTCGGCCTCGCCGGCGCGAAAGGGTTCGTCGGCGGCTTCCCGGATTCGACGCTCCCCGACTTCGGGGAGCCGCTGATGCGCGCCATCTACGCCGAGACCGGCGCCGAGGTGCGCGCGCTCGACGTCGCGCTCGACGAGATTGCAGGCTGCCCGATCCGGATCGCGCTGCTGCACTACGCGCCGACGACCACGACGCTCGAGGGCGAGCGGCAGACGATCTGGAGCTTCCTCGGCAGCGACCGTCTCGCCGGGCCGATCGCCGCGCACCTTCCGACCGTCGTGGTGCACGGCCACGGCCACAACGGCACGTTCGAGGGCTTCATCGGGCCGGTTCCCGTGTTCAACGTCGCCCTCCACGTGCTGGGCGCCGACTTCTGGGTCTTCGAGTTCGACGCGCAGGGCCGCCTGCTCCACAAGCGGAGCGAGCCCGAGCCGGCGCTACGAGCCGCGCAGCACGCCGAGACCTAGGAGCCGACGACCTGGACCAGCCAGCGGCGGTCGCGCTCGCGGTCGAGCTCGATGAAGAGCACGCGCTGCCAGGTCCCGAGCAGGAGTTCGCCGTCGCGAACTGGAATCGACTCGCCGGCCGAGCCGAGCAGCATCGACATGCAGTGCGAGTGGCCGTTGCCGAACTCCATGTCCTCCTCGCAGATGTTCTCGGTGCGCTTGTCCCAGTCGTCGTGCGCGTAGTAGCCCTCCTGCGGCACCAGCCGCTTGAGCAGCGAGGCGAAGTCCTCCATGAACCCCTGCTCGAACTCGTTCACCCGGACACAGCAGGTGGTGTGCGGCGAGTAGATGCACGCGATGCCGTCCTTGATCCCGCTCTCGCCGACGGCCGCGTTAACCTCGTCCGTGATGTCGCGGACCGAGAGACCCCCGGTCGTGCGCAGGCGGCGTTCGTGCTGGAAGACCTTCACGGCGGGCCAGATGCTATCGCCCGTTCGTGGGGGCGGTGTGCAGATCCTCGGCTAGGCTCGTCCCGGGGCCCGTAGCTCAGCTGGTTAGAGCAGCGGACTCATAATCCGTTGGTCCCAGGTTCGAATCCTGGCGGGCCCAAGGAGAAAGCTCCCGCAACGGGGGGCTTTCTCCCGTTTTGCGGCTCGTGCAGCGTGCTCGGGTGGCAACGTAGGAGGCAACGCGGCGGATAGATTGCGGCAGTCGCGCGCCCGCCCGAGGCTGTTCGCCCCAGAGGCTCGGGGCGCACGCACAAGGGGTACGACAACAACTGGGTCATGGACGAGACGCGCGAGCGCGGCGTGGTGCCGATTGTGTGCCTCCGCAAGGGATGCCCGATCCCCCTCACCGCGATCCCTACGGACGAGTGGAGCGCCTCTACCGTGGCCGCTCCGCCGTCGGAGAGAGTTCGGCAGGCTCAAGAACGAGTACGGCCTGACGCCGCTGAGGACACGCGGCCTGGATCGCCTCAGGATTCACGCTGACCTCGTGATGCTCGCAAGGCTCGGGCAGGCGCTCGCCCGGTGCGAGCCGTTTCACTCGCCGCGTAAGCGGGAAGCGACAGCCGAGGAACAGGGTGTAAGTGAGCGCGGCGACATTGACGCTCTCTCCAGGCTCAGGGTCGCTCGTGACGTAGCGATAGACGCTGCGACCGATCTGGGGAGGGGCGCGGCCCGCCGGAGCGGCCGAAGCTCGAGCTCGTGAAGGAGGACGACGCCGGCTAGCGGCGATCGTCCGTCCTATGAATCACGGCCGATCGACATCAAGTTCAGACAGCTTCTTCGCGGTGGCCTTTCGAGCCTGCTCGACGACGGCGGCTGCGCGTGTTAGATCTAGGGTTTCGGGGAATGGAATTTTCAGCCCTGCCGCTCCTGTGGCTGCGGCGTAGCTTCTCTGGCTGCAACTCCCAATCTCCTTGTGCGCGCTCTCGATGACGTCTCTAACGTCAGCGAATACCGGATCGTTCTTGATGGTCGCTTCGTAATTGGTCCACGTGTCCTGACGCGGGTTGGACGCCGCTGTACATGCCGTTTCCCAAGTCCCTTCCCAGCTGTCCTGCTGCCGCATCAAGCTCGTCGGCAACTTCGTGTAACCCACCGCGCAATTGCATGAAATCGATATAGCGCTGCTGCTTGTAAGCGTCCCAGTCAGCATGAGTCGGCGGCAGCGGCAAGCCGACGAAGATGGCGAGAAAGACGTATACCGCTGCACCGACGCAGAGCACCGCAAAAGCGAGAACGAGGCTTCTAAGAGACTCCGTGAACAAGAGCGTGAGACCAACTGCGACTAGCGTGGCGGCCACCCCCGCCCAGAGGCCGTACTGATCTCTTGCGGGTGGTTTCCAGAGTGGCAACCACTCCATAAGTCGGGGTCGTCTGGGCATGGCGGCGACTCTATTCCGTCACGAGTTGCCGCCCTTGGCGAAGATCACCCGGTCGCGCAGATTGAGGCCCCGTCGAAGCGGTTGAGGTCAACGACGGTCACGGCCGCGCCAGGGGGGCGGCGAGTTCGGATGGGCCCCAGCCATAGTCGTCGATCGGAAGCCGCCGGGGCTCGATCAAGTAGTTCGCGAACTTCTTGAGCCCGAGGCCGACGTTGATCCTCCATTCCCCGGCGGCTTCGTCATAGACCGGGCTCAGCGTCGAGACCGTCGGATGGAAGCATGATCGTCGTGTCGAGGTAGATCCGAAAGCCGGCGTTGCACGCCCGCTCGCAGAAGTCCCAATCCTCGCCGACCGGGATCGGGTCGTTGAAGTCCGACTCCTCGCGCCAATGCTCGCGGATCATCGACCCCGGCGCGATCCGTGAGCGGAAGTACGGCGGGTCGAGCGCGTCGAACACCCGCCGGTGGATATCATTCCGGCCGCACCGAGAGTCCCGCACTCGTACAGCCCTGGCGGCGCGGCGATGGGACCTCGAGTGTGAGCAGATGCCGATCGACATTGGCGACCCCGACCACGTCCTTCTCGTGGGCGAGCAGCCGGCCGATCAGGTCCGGCGGCACGATGTGGTAGTCGTCGAGGAACAGCAGATACTCGCCCTCGAAGCGTGTGGCGGCGTCGTGGCGCATCCAGGCGATGACCACGCCGCACAGCGTGACCAGTTTCCAGCCCGGCGGAAGCTCGAGCTCGGCGACGCTAACCCAGAAGTCGGTGTAGCGGGCGGTCTCCTGGCAGCAGACCGCGACCGTGCCGGTGGGCGTCCGCCTCCGCTTCCGAGCCTCCTTCTCTCGACGGCGCGCCATCGCTCGCCCCATCAGCGGGGAACGCGGCCGAGCTCGACCTGGAGGACGTACTCGAGCCTCTCAAGGCGCCGCTCCGTCGTGCGCGCGTCGCCGCCCTCGAGCGTGTCGACGACCCCCTCGAGCCGGCCCGAGCCGCTCCCCGGCGCGCTCGAGCTCGGCGACGGTCTCCTCAACGCGGCCCAAGGCTTCCTCGAGCGACTTGTCAAGAAGCGTCCTCGTCCGCCGCACGTCGAGCTCCGCAGCCGCAAGGTTGCGCTGGGCCTCGGCGAGCCACGCGCCAGTCTCCTCGGCTTCGCGTCGCCACGGGAGAGACCGGCCGAACATCGCTCAGATCACATCCGACGGCGCCGCGGGTCAACGTGCCGGACACGACTTCGATGTGCCAAGGGCGCACGGCCTCGGGCCGACGGTCGGCGAGGTCCACTTCACGCATGCCGAGGCTGATGCCGAGCTCGCCGAGATGCTTGCCGACGAGCCGACGTGGTTCGACCCGGCTACGTGTGGTCGAGGTCGACCTGGGCGGCGAGCCGTTCCTCGTCTCGCTGAACTGAGCCAGCGGTCGGCTCGCGGCTATCCCCTCTACACGAGATTAACGGGGGCATCTCCGACGCTGGCGGCAATAGGCGGAACCGGGCGGCGCTCCCCCGTCGTGCTCTCCTTCGACATGTTGCCCGCGCCCGTCCCCGCGGGGGAGTAGGCTCGGGCCATCACCAGACGACGGATTCTGTACTGGTTGGCTCTGATGGCCGCGGTCCTCGTCGTGGGAACGATCATCGGCCTGATTTGGGCCGACACGAACGACGTCGCAGGCGCGATTGCCGTGGTGACCAACATCGTCGGGGTGGTCGGGATCGTCGTTCTGTTGATTGCGCTCGCCGTGGTGGGGCGGCGTCAGCGGCAAACGGCGTAGCGCCGGCTTAACGCGGAGTCTCGCGCTCGCCCACTGGTGGCCCAAACGGACAAGACGGTGGTCATGGAAGCGAGCCGGCCAGATCGGAGCTTAAGGCAGCTCGCAGCTCCCGAAATCGCGGCTGATCAACTGGCCGTTTCGGAAGCGCTCGACGAGCCTGATGCTGTCGGACACACCGCCGCGGCCAACAATGTTGAACATGTGGGTGGCGGTCAGGATTTCGTCGTT
>Ga0126314_10001784_pt1 | contig 10501 bp, 9 predicted proteins | sample Plot105B_FD_92535 | JGI IMG/M metagenome (GOLD analysis project Ga0126314, IMG submission 92535) | Serpentine soil microbial communities from UC McLaughlin Reserve, CA, USA - Plot105B | ecosystem: Environmental > Terrestrial > Soil > Grasslands | place: USA: UC McLaughlin Reserve, Lake County... | reverse complement strand
TTGGAACAAAGGGGCGTAGAGATCGTTCCCAAAGGCGAACGAACCGTCGGTTTTTGGGATTTGTTCGTCATATGGGGTGGATTCTCCATCATCATGACCAACTTCTTGCTGGGGGCGCTTGGGGTTGGCGTTGGTATCGGTCCGGCCATCATCGCACACATGATAGGCATCCTTATCGTTGCCGGGGTCGTTTGGTTGGGAACCATACTGGGGTCCGAGCAAGGGATCGCCGGGACTGTTGCTATGAGATCTGCTTTCGGTATCAACGGGCGTTACATAGCTTCTGTCGTGATGTTTATCGTCGGCGTCGGCTGGTTCGGGGTCCAGACGGGTATGGTCGGTTCAGCCGCTTATGAGATAGTGAACGACCTCGTTCCTGCTATCGCCTTCACCCCGAGGGTTTGGATGGTGATCATGGGTGTCTTGATGGCCTCGGTAGCCATATTTGGTTATCAAGCAATCGTCTGGCTCAACCGTCTCGCCATACCGGGGTTGGTCTTGCTCCTGGCCTGGCTAACCTACAAAATCTTCACGGTCTATAGCGATAAGCTGGACTCGTTCCAGCCAACGGGTGACATAAGCTTCTTCGCCGTTATCAATCTGCTTCCGGCGGGGATGGCTGCAGCCCTAATTCTAGGTGCGGACTACGGTCGGTATGTCAAGTCGAAGGGGGCAGCTCTCGGGGCTCCGTTGAGTGTAATTGTCTTCTTCGCAATCATCGCGTTTTTGGGAGTTATTTCGGCTGCAGTAGCAGGGAATTGGGACCCCGTCCAGATCTTTGTCGACCTCGGTCTGGGTGCGTTTGGTCTACTGATGTTGATCCTGGCGGCCTGGACGACGAACGTAACCAACATCTATGTCGCCAGCCTGGCTCTGGCCAACATGACCGGTTGGTTAAGGGTGAGGACATCGACCATTGCTTCGGTTGTGGGGATTCTCCTGGCCGTGGCCGGGATCTATTCGTTCCAGGGTCTGGTCAACTACCTGACGTTGATCACGGCGGTGCTGATCCCGACTACCGGGGTTCTGGTAGTAGATTACTTCGTTCGCAACGGGCGGCAGATGCTGACGGAGGAACTGTTCAAGAGAGAGGACTCCGCTTATTGGTTCTACAAGGGTTGGAACATTCGCGCCGTCATCGCATGGGCGGCCGGTGCGATCGTCACGTTCGCGGTTCCTGACGCCTGGATCCCGGCTGTTTCGGCCATGATCGTTTCGGGCGGCATGTATTATCTGCTGACGGTGAATACGGAAAGCGTGGCGAACAGGAACTTGACGGAAACAACCTCCAGATAGCAAAATCGTACCGGGCAAGTTCCGCTCAGACCTATCCGGATAGCACCGTTCACGGTGCCCGGAGTGAACGAGGACAATCGCGCCTACCCGGTAGAATCGCTAGGGAGGCGACACCTTCGTATCTGAGGTGGATTCGCCGGCGAGATGGGGGAACAGGTTTCGTGCGGTGCCGCCGAGCACACGGGCGAGAAGCTCTGCGTCCAGATCCGGCAGTGCCGCAGGGACGAGGTCGAGCATGGCCTGATAGCCAGGCACGTCGCGGGTCCAGGGGTAGTCCGAAGCCCACAGTAGGCGCTCTGGTCCGTATTCCTCGGCGAAACGGCGGGTCACCCAGAACAGATCTGGGTACGGCGGCTCTTGAGTCGACAGGGCGTACTGGCCTGAGACCATGAGGTGCACGCCACCGGCCTCGCTGAGCCGCAGCACCTGCTGCACGGTCGACTCGGGGAAGGGGTTTTCGAAGCGCGGGCGCCGGTGCTCGTCGATCTGCATGTCGTGCGGGCAGAAACCGAGGTGGTTGAGGACAACCCTCAGTTCAGGAAGCTCGCGGACAACCTCGGGCAGCAGCGGCAGCTGGTCCGGGGGCAGGTAAGTCCACAGCAGCAGATCCTGCTCGGCGAGGTAGCGCAGAACCGACAGCGCTGGGGAGTCTGTCACCGGCTGCCCGGGCTCGCCTAGCCACTGGGTACGCAGGCTGTGAAAGCCGAAGTGATCCCGCCGGGCACGCAGGCTCTCCACGCCGCGGGTGCCACCGGCCTGCAGCTCGGCTGGCGTGGCGACGGCGATGGCAGCGAAGGTCTTCGGGTACTCGGCGAGCACTGTGGCGACGTAGTCGTCGTAGGCGTCCAGGGGGACGAGCACCGCGGCGTCCACTCCGCTACCCGCCATGTGCTCGAGGAGATCTTCTACGGGGGCGTCGCGGCCGGCTGGCGCCAACTGGTCGACGCCTCGCGGGGAGATCGCTGCCGGGCGGAAGACGTGAGCGTGGGCGTCGATGATGCCGGCCCCCTTCATCCTTGGATCTCCTCATGCGCGGCCGGAATAGCGCCTCTGGAACAGTAGGCCCTTGCGAGGTGGGTGTAGATCTCGACCGCCTGACGCAACGCCTGGATCGACACCCACTCGTCGGCGGCGTGGGCACGGCGCAGCAAACCTGGCCCGAGGGCCGGCAGGGTGGGCAGGCCCTGGAGTGCGTCGAACCAGGTCGCGTCTGTGGTACCTGGGAAGACCCCACTGGGGGGGTCGGTACCCAGGACCGCCCGGCAGGCCGCCCGCGCCTCCTCGACAAGCGGGTCGCTGGGAGCGACCAGGGTGGCAGGTAACCAGTCGTTGGGTGGCTGGTCGAACTCGATCCGCAACTCGCTCCCAGTCTGTCGGGAGACTCGCTCCGCCAGGTTGGTGAACGCCTCGCCCACGGCCTCTCGCCGCATTCCAGGAAGCAGCCGCACCTCGGTGTCCACGGCCATCACTCCCGGCAGCACTCCGAAGCCGACGCCACCGCGGTAGGCCATTCCGGTGTTGACCGTCGGCGTCCATCCGCTGAGACCGTGCACGTTTTCTGGCGTATCCACAGCCAGGGAATCGGCAACTTCGGTGACGAGACGGGCTGCGTCCACCCCTGCGTTGCGGGTGCCGAACTCGTCTGACAGACTCGAATGTCCCTGCCGGCCGCTGGCGATAAGACGCAGCCTTGCGATGCCACGGCTAACCAGATGTAGCCGGTCATAGTCCCCCTCGATTCCACCCGGCTCGCCGATGACGACGCCGTCGGCATCCAGAGGAACGCTATCGGCAACATGGTGGGCGCCGTAAGCGGAGCCGTTTTCTTCGTCGGCAGTGAAGAGCAAGCTGAGCCGACCGCGGGAGGGGGCGTCGCCGGCCACGCGCGAGGCCGCTACCAGCATCGCTGCGATGGCGCTTTTCATGTCCGCGGAGCCAAGCCCGTACAGTCGGTCTCCCTCAACGTCAGCCCCGAAGGGATCCACACTCCAGGCGGCGTCGGCGACGGGCTTGGTGTCGAGGTGGCCCGAGAGTATAAGGTGCCGCCCTCCGGGTCCGAAATCCAGGCTGATGAGCAGATTGGGCCTCGACTCGTTGCGGACGATGACCCTGGCTCCGGGGAGTAGCAGCTCCGGGAGCAAGTTCTGCACGAGTGCCGCTGCGGCACGCTCGTCGCCGGGCGGATTGGGACTTGACGTGCTTACCAGCTCTCGGGCGATGTCGAGGACGTCCAGACCCTGCGGACCCGGTGTAGTCATCACTTGTATCGTGAGGCCCAGTCCACGCCCTGCCAGGTCTGCAGGTTGACCGGGTCCAGCCGGAACAGCCACCGGGGCTTATCCAGGGTGGGCTCCAGGTACTTCGGGCCATTCTCTCCCAAATACCTGGTGCTCATGCGCTCGGCGATGGGCACCCACTGGCCTCCTACGTTTGGCTCCTCGACCATGTGGGCGGTGCACTGCGCGACTACTTTGCGCAATCCCTCCGGTTCATCGACGCTGATCGCGCACCGAGAGTCGCCTTTCAGGTAGGGGGCCCAGGCGGACTTCTCGCGGGGAATCACCCAGAACGAGCTACCGTCCCACTCGTGCCAACAGGGCACCACGTATGGCCAGCCTTCGTCATCGAGGCAGGCCAGGCGGGCTAGGTGCGCCTCGGCTAGGAACGTGGAGATCTCTTCCTCGTCCAAACTGCCAACCTGTCCCCGCCAGCTCTCGTCGCTCATTGCCTCCTCCTTCCGGATCCCCTGGCAGTGCTGAGCCTCGCGCCTTTCGGGCGGCTTGTTCCGTGCTGCCCCGTGCCGTTTCGAGTACTCACCACGGACCTCGCGTGAGTTCTACAGTGCCGAGCCTTGCATGAAGACGCCTGACATTGTAGCAAGGAATTCAATGCATGATGTTTACGCTGCAAAACCGCTGTTTCTTGCGACGCGTCGCACGGTTGATAGCTTGGCTGAGCCCGGCGGACTCGAGCATCTTCCGGATGAGATCCATGCGACCGATACAGAGCCACGGCCACACTGTGCCGCTAACCGATTCTTGACGGCCTCGCGGTGCTCGAAGCAGGGAGCCTGGCACGGATGCTCAGATCCAACCCCAAAGCGTCAGCCGCCTCTGCCAGACGCCAGAGGCTGATCTTCTGCTACCCGTCTCGCTCGTAGCGCTGAACCTGCTGCTGGGTCATGCCCAAGATCTCACCAAGCTCCGCCTGCGTGAGGCCGCACGCTATGCGTGCCTTGGCGAGGAGTTCTCCCAAAGTGTCTAGATTCTCGACGCCGAAGGAGAGTAGACGTCCCTCCTTGAGACCCTCGTACTCGGAGATCTCACGCTCGAGGTCCTCGATCTGCATCCGCAATGCGAGTTTCGGGTGGACGCCCCGGCCCAGGAGTACGGTGGCGCAGGTGTGCCTTAGGTCGTGGAAGCGTATGTCGGGCAGGTTAGCTCTGCTGAGGAGTGGATTGAAGGATCGCCTGACGAGGTTGTCGGGGTTGACAAGCGTGCCCCTCTGTGTGGTGAAGATCAATCCGCTGTTCTCGTAGATCTAGCTTTGGGTAAATGGACCTCATCCCCCGCAAGCAGGAGCAGGATCTCCGGCGAGTCTGGCATCAGCGGTTCGGGATAATCGGTCATACTATGCTTCCTCCTTCACCCTCGTCACCACACGATGGCCTGCGGCCGTCGAGAAGCCTGAAGGCCCGGTACAACTCTGCCCAGGCGAATCGCTCTTGCTGCAAGCCGTGAGCCCATGCGATGCGTTCCTCGCTTCTCGCAGCCTCTGTCGAGAGGAACCGGGGGTCCGGTATGATTCCCACCCGCCACAGGTTCAACCGGTCGGCATCCCAGCACACACCCACGGTCGGATCAGGGCCGATGCCACCGTTGGTGTGCTCCTCGCAAGCGAATGCTAGCAAGTTCATCTCGGCGTCCTCTAGGTCGAAGGCCTCGCCGCGTAGCTGCCGGGCCAGAGCCGCTCCCCTGGGTCCGTGCAGGGGATCGTAGTTATCATTCAGCCTCATGGAATCGTGAAAGAGGGCGAACAGGAACACGAGCGCCGGGTCGGCACCTGGCGTCTCGGGAAGGAGGGTTAGACCGGCCGCAGCGACCCGCTGCCAGTGGCTTTCTCCGTGTATGGAAGAGTCCTTGCCCGTTGACTTCTCTAGGACGGCCTCCGCTAGCCTTGAGACGTCTGGTATGGAGACACGCGAGCTGGAACCCACGCTAGCTGCCAAAGTGTGGGTCGTGGGGCTTTTGCGGAACCGCCAACCTAGTCGTCGATAAGGAAAAGCCGCGTGGGCTTGCGGGCGGTGTTTCGACCCCTGTGTGCCCCACTCCCCAGGGGCGCGGGCGGCAGTAGGAATGCCTCACCCTGCGAGGCCCTCAAGGGTTCGCGGCCGTCATCAAACTCGTACTCGATCTCGCCCGAGATGACGTACCCGCGGTGGCCTTCTTCGCACCATTCCTCTCGGCATGCCCCTTCCCCGTACTCGACGGTGGCCCAACGCTTGCCCCCCACCTGCGCTTCCCTGGCTCTGATTCCGGGTGCGTCGTCGGTCCACCCCAACTCGCCGAACGGCACGTTGCGCGGTTCGTCCATGTCACGCTCCTGAACTCTCTTGCGAGCCGTTCTTCCAGTGGGGCACAACCCGCCGTCTGAGCATGGCTCGGAAACCTTCAGTTGTCTTCGGCAGCAACTCTCCGGTCCCCCAATCGAGAATGACGCCGTGGCGCCGGATCAACTCGAACGTGCCGATCTTTCCTTCCTGGTAGCGCCGGGCAAGCTCCGCCGGGTCCTCGTCGAGCCAGCCGATCCTGTTGTTCTGGATGCTCGTTCGCTCTTCCTCGGTCGCCTCTTCGTCGACCTCCCACTCGGCGAGCTCGGCGTCGACCTCGCGCACCACGACGCCGTAGTCACGCTTCGCGCCTTCGGGAGTGACGTAACCGTCTGCTACGTCCTCCTTCACCGCCACGGGCGCACGCAGAAGCGGGTCGCCGTAGCCACCGCCCCCGGCGGAGGGCCGCGTGAACGCGGCGCCGCTCTCTACGGAAACGTCGGAGAACACCGCGCCGAGGAACTTCTGCTCGGGGCCCTTCTCGCCCAGCCACACGCCGTGCGGGCAGGACGGCAGGCCGCCCTCTATGCCCCAGGTGATGGAGCGCGCCCGGTCACAGCAGTAGGACATGACGGTGTCCTCGATCTCGGTGAGGGTGCCGCCCTTCTGGACGCCGCAACCGCCCCGGTACTGGCCCGGCCCTCCGGAGTCCGGGACCATCTGGTGGGTTGAGGTCACCACCGGCGAGAGGCGCTCCTGGCCCTCGAGCGGTTGGACGGCGAGGCCCACGCCGAAGACCGGGGAGGTGGCGTTCGAACCGTCCCTGCCGTTGCGCCCGCCCCAGCCGCCGACCATCCAGTCGTACCACATGAAGAAAGGGGAGGCCTCCGTGCGCTTGTCCCAACCACCGATCAAAAGGTACTCCAGGTTGAAGCAGCACGCGAGCGCCCGGTCGGGCATGGCCTGCGACCAGAGCTCGAAGAGGGAGCTCATGATCTTCTCGTAGGCTCCGGAGCAGAAACCTGTCACGGCCGTGGGCCAGGGCGCATTGACGACCGTGTTCTCCGGCAGATGGGCGTCGATTACGCGGTAGAAACCGGAGTTTAGCGGCACGTCGGGGAAGAACGTCTTGGTCCCCGCGACGATGCCAGAGAAGCCGGTTCCGATCCCGGCGTTGAGGAAACTGCCGATCACCGGGTGGCTGCCTGAGAGGTCGTAGGATATCTCGTCGCCATCTATGGTCATCTTGACCTTGATCGGTATCAGGCCTTCCTCAGTGCTCCGATCCTGGTCAATGTAGTCTTCCGTCTCCCACGTACCGTCCGAAAGTTCCGAAACCTTCTGGCGGGTCAGCTGCTCGACGTAGTTCTGGACCTCGGCGAACGCCGTGACCACCGTGTCCTTGCCGTACTTCTCGACCAGCCGCAGCATCTCCCGCTCGGCGACCTTCGTCGCCTCGGCCTGGGCCAGGAGGTCGCCCTCGACGTCGTCGGGGGCACGAGTGTTCGCGGTTATGAGGTTGACGACGTCCTGGCGGTACTCCCCCCTGTCCCAGATGCGCACGGCAGGGATCCGCAAGCCTTCGCCAAAGTGCATCTTCGCGCCGACGTCGAAGGAGCCGGGCACGTTGCCGCCCACGTCCGCCCAGTGTCCGTTGGACTGGGCGAAGGCGATGACCTCGTCCTCGACGAAGATGGGTCGGATGATGCGCACGTCGTTGAAGTGGGTGCCCCCGGCGTAAGGGTCGTTTATGGCGAAGACGTCGCCGGGGTTGATATCGTCCTCGAAGGCTTCGATCACGGCCTTGGCCGTGAAGTGGAGTGTGCCAACGTGCACGGCAATGTCCTGGCTGCCCTGCATCACGGTGTTACCCTCGGCGTCGCAGAGGGCGTTCGAGAAATCCCGCGCCCAGATCACGAACGAGTGGCAGGTCCTCAGGATCTGCTCGGCCATCTCGTCCACCACCGTGACGAAGGAGTTCTTGAGAACCTCGAAGGTTACCGGCTCGAGGGTTTGTCGCTCGGTCACTTTTGGCCTCCTACGCGGATGATTAAGTTCGAGAAACCGTCGACCTCGGCCTCGTCTCCGGGCGGCACCACCACCGTCGAGTCCAGCTGCTCGATGATCGCGGGACCCTCTATACTCGCGCCGGGACGTAAATCGTCCCGCCTGTAGACGTCCGTACGCACCCGCCCTTGGTCGCCGAAGACGGCTTGCCTGTGCTCGTTCGGCTCCGGATTGTACTCTTCTGTCCCCTCATGGGGCAGCTCCGGTTTGGGGATGGTGCCGATGGCCGTTACCTTGAGCTGGTAGATCTCGACCGGGGTTTCCTCACGCTTGTAGGCGTGCTGACGCTCGTGTTCGTCGTGGAAGCGTGCGGTCAGGTCGTCGAGGGACTCAATCTCTCCGCTTACCGAGATCTCGAGCGAACGCCACTGCCCGAGGTAACGCATGTCCAACGAGCGCCGCAGTTGTAGGTCCTCGTCGGCTATGCCCTCCGCGCGGAGGCGGTCGCGGGCTCTTTCTTCGAGGGCCGAAAACCGCGACTCTATCTCGGAGGGCTCCGTTTCGCCGGCGGGCACCAGGTGCATCTCGGAGAAGTCGTGCCTGATGTCCACGAGCAGGCACCCGAGGGCGGAGGTGATGCCGGGGTTCGGCGGCACCAGCACGGTCGGGATGGACAACTCTCGGGCCAACTCCGCCCCGTGCAGCGGCCCGGCGCCCCCGAAGGCGACCAGCACGAAGTCCCTCGGGTCGTGGCCGCGCCGGATCAGGGCGAGCCGGATGGCGTCCGCGAGGTTGGCGTTGGCTACCTGGACTATGGCCTGCGCGGCGTCGGTGGTGTCCAGATCCAACGGCTCGCCCACACGCGCGACGGCACGCTCGGCGGCCGAGCGATCTAGTGTCATCGCGCCCCCGATCAGGCGCTCTCCCAGCCTTCCCAGCAGTAGGTTGGCGTCGGTGTTGGTAGGCTCTTCGCCGCCGCGGCCGTAGCAGGCCGGCCCCGGATCCGAGCCGGCGGATCGCGGTCCGTTCCGGAGGGAGCCGGCGACGTCGATCCAGGCTATCGAGCCCCCGCCGGCCCCGATGGTCGAGACCTCGACGCTGGGGAATTTGATCGGATACCCGTACTCCACGTACCAGTCGCTGGTCACGCGCGTCGAGCCGTCGACCATGAGCGAGATATCGGCGCTGGTGCCGCCCATGTCGAGGCTCACCGCGTTCTCGTACCCCGCCAGTTTGGCGATGTGGCCGCCCGCTATGGCACCCGCGGCGAGACCGGAGGAGGCAAGCCTGGCTCCGAAGTTCTCCGCGACGTCAGCGGTCATGACGCCACCGCCCGAGTGCAAGAGGAGCACGTCACCTTCGTACCCGCCTTCTCGCATGCGCTTGGCGAGGGTCCTGGCGTAATTGCCGACGAGCGGGGCGAGCACGGCGTTGGCGACCGTTGTCGAGAAGCGCTCGTGCTCGAAGATCTCTGGGAGGATCTCGCTCGAGGTCGAGATCGCCACGTCCGGCAGTTCTTCCTGGAGGATCTCCTTCACCTTGTTCTCGTGCTCCGGGTTGACGTGGGCGTTAACCAGGCAGACGGCGACGGTCTCGATCCCCCGACGCTCGATCAGGTGCGCGGTACGCCGCACGTCGTCCTCGTTCACGGGCTCAAGTTCCTCGCCCGCATAGTCGACGCGCTCGGCCACCTCGAAGCGGTCCCGGCGCCGGATGTAGGGTGGGGCCACGTCCTCGTAGGCGTCCCACAGATCCTGCTTCGTGCCGCGCCGGATCTCGGTCACGTCCCTGAAGCCTCTTGTGGTTACCATCGCTGCCCGCGGAAAGCTGCGCGTGATCAGGGCGTTAGTCGCCACCGTCGTGCCGTGGGAGAACAGGCTGATCTCACCCAGGGCGATGTCCATCTCCCCGATCCCCTCGAACACTGCGTCGATAGGATCCCTCGTAGAAGAGACCTTCGCCACACGCGTGGCGCTTTCTCGATCGTCGAAAAGGCATGTGTCGGTAAAGGTGCCTCCAACGTCAACCGCAAGGTGCAGCATGCGCCTCGTCTCCCTTCTCTCGCCCTTGGCAGTATAGTCGGAAACGCGCCCGGGTGAGTCTACGACACCTACCCCCGCCTTATGGGCCTGTACTACGCCTCCTCCATGAACGGCAACGAGGCGGCGCTGGCTTTGAGTCACGAAGTCACTTCCGCGCTTGCCAGTCCTCAATGGGCCGCTCTCCGACGCACCCTTGCTTACCCCCATCGAGAGGATCGCCGCCGAGCTCGGCTATGATGTGATCTGAAAGCGGTTCGCTTCGCAAACCGCGGCATCAAAGATCTACGCAGGTGGAGACGCTAGAATGACCGGCATGAGTCGGTATACCTCATACGGTACTTGCGCCCTCTGCGGTAAGCGCACTACCAAATCGGGAATGTCACGCCACCTTGGGAGCTGCCTGGCCGAGCACGAATCTTCCCGCGGAAAGGCTGCACGGCTCTTTCGTATGCGGATCGAGGACGCCTACTCTCCCATTTTCTGGATGGATGTGGAGATGAGAGCCAACTCCACCCTCGAAGAGTTGGACGGCTTCTTGAGGGGAGAATGGCTGGAATGTTGCGGCCACCTCAGTGATTTCGACATTGATGGGATCACTTACACGGTC
>Ga0126314_10001783_pt1 | contig 10503 bp, 9 predicted proteins | sample Plot105B_FD_92535 | JGI IMG/M metagenome (GOLD analysis project Ga0126314, IMG submission 92535) | Serpentine soil microbial communities from UC McLaughlin Reserve, CA, USA - Plot105B | ecosystem: Environmental > Terrestrial > Soil > Grasslands | place: USA: UC McLaughlin Reserve, Lake County... | reverse complement strand
GGTCGCGACGAAGGCGACCGTCAGCATGGCGGTCGAGGCCACGAAAACTCCACGCCATCCGACGAACGCCGCCAGAAGTCCGGCAAGCGACGATCCTGCGAGTTGCCCGGTGATGATGGCGATCAGGAAGCGGCTGATCGCGACCTGCCGCCCTGCCATTGCAACCCGGTCACCGATCAACGCCAGCGAAAGGGGAACGACTCCGCCGGCCGCGGCTCCAGCGACCATCCGAAGCCCGAACAGGATTGCGGCATTGGGCGCGACGACCGAACCCATCAGCGCGAGAACCAGGACGAGCAGGCAGATCTTCATGACCCGCTCCTTGCCGACCGCGTCTCCGATCGGGCCAAGGATCGGCTGGATGAAGGCATAGGGAAGGGCAAACGCGGCGGCGAGGAGCGCGACCGTCTCGGGCCGCGCCGACAGGTCGCGCGCGATGACGCCGACCATTGGCTCGACGGCGCGGCCGGAGAACGTCGAGGCAAATCCGCTGACCGCGAGGATCCAGATGAATGCGCGCGAGCCCGCCATGGTCATCTCCAGAGAGGCGCAGCCCGATCGCGACCCCGCGGGCCTGGGCTCAGCCCTTGGCGAGTCGGTCGAATGCGACGAGCTGCCGAAGCAGGCTCTCCATGTCCCGCAAGGGCACCATGTTGGGCCCGTCCGAGGGCGCGGTGTCGGGGTCCTGATGGGTCTCGATGAACACCCCCGCCACCCCGACCGCCACGGCGGCGCGGGCCAGCACCGGCACGAACTCGCGCTGCCCGCCCGACGTCGTCCCCTGTCCGCCTGGCTGCTGCACGGAATGGGTCGCATCGAAGATCACCGGAGCGCCGGTGGTCTCGGCCATGATCGGCAGGGCGCGCATGTCGGAGACCAGGGTATTGTACCCGAAGCTCGCGCCGCGCTCCGTGACCATGACGTTCCGATTGCCGGCGCCCGTGATCTTCTGCACGACGTTCGCCATGTCCCAGGGCGCCAGGAACTGCCCTTTCTTGACGTTGACCACGCGCCCGGTCCGGGCCGCAGCCAGAAGCAGGTCGGTTTGCCGGCAGAGAAACGCCGGGATCTGGAGCACGTCCACGACCTCGGCCACGGCGGCGCATTGCTCGCTCTCGTGCACGTCCGTGAGGACCGGCAGCCCGAGCCCCTCCTTGACCTCGGCGAAGATCGCCAGCGCCCTGGCAAGGCCAATCCCGCGGGCGCTCCCCGCGGAGGTCCGGTTCGCCTTGTCGAACGATGACTTGTAGACGACGCCGATCCCGACCCGGGCGGCGATCTCCTTCAGGGCTGCGGCGGTCTCGAGTGCATGGTCGCGGCTCTCCATCGCACAGGGCCCCGCGATGAGGCTCAGCGGCAGACGATTCCCGAACCGGACAGGACCTATCTCGACGATATGTTGTGCAGGCGCATCGGTCATGCCGGTCACCTAGCCCGAATGGCGGCGAGCGTGAAGGCCTAAGCTGCGGCGGCGGGAACAGCTTCTGGCTGAAGCCTCCTCAGGACCGCAGGATCGCCCGTATAGCTCGCACCGCCAGCCACTGCCTTCGCGAGCGCGAGCCTGCCGACGAGAAGCGCAGCGAGGATGTGGGGCGGACCGGACAGGACCGCGTCCGGCGCCTTTGCGGGGCCAGGCCGTACCTGTACGGTTCCGCCCGTCGCCTCGATGCTCAACGGCTCGGCTCCGGCCCGGACCTCGAGCGTGACGGGTCGCTCGTCGGGCGCGGTGTCGGACAGGTGGAGACGGGCCGGCATGGCAAGCCAGTGATTGCAGAATGCCTCGTCGCCGTTCCAGGCGCCCAGGAGCTGACTACCCCACTGCGCGAAGGCCCGAATGGCGGGCTCCAGGCTCCGTCCCCGGTCGGTCAGTTCGTAGAGAGGGGTGGCGACCGGCGCTGTCGCGGCCTCGCGGCGCACCACGCCCGCAGCCTCGAGCTCCTTCAGTCGCCCCGCCAACAGGTTGGTCGCGATGCCCGGAAGCCCGTTCAGTAGCCTACTTCGACGGTGCGCCGCCGCACCGAACCCGAACCAAGGCAGAGGAGAACAAAGATGTCGCAGCCCACCGTCTTCGGTCTTCCGCTCAGCACCCGGACAGACAGCGTCCGACTGACTCTCGAAGAGACCGGGACCAAGTACGAGTTCTTTCAGATGCCGCGAGGCTCCGTGAAGACCCCCGAATTCTTGGCGCGGCAGCCTTTCGGAAAAATCCCGAGCTTGGAGCATGGCGATTTCAGCCTCTATGAAACGCAAGCGATCCTGCGCTACGTGGACCAAGTCTTCGGCGCAGACCGCCTCACCCCGAGCGAAGCGCGCAAGCGGGCGCGGATGAACCAGTGCATCGGGATCGTCGACGATTACGGCTACGACTCGATCAGCGTCGGCATCATTCTCGAGCGGATGCTGAAGCCGAAGCTGTTCGGAACCGAGACCGTCGAGGCCAACGTCGCGGCCGCGCTGCCGAAAGCCCGCATCTGCATCCGGGAGTTCGAACGGCTCCTCGGCGACGGGCCCTACCTGGCGGGCGACGAACTGTCCCTGGCCGATCTGATGGTCGCGCCCATCCTGCTCTATCTCCTGACGGGCCCCGAGCGAACACTGCTCGAGCCCCATCCCAAGCTGGTCTCCTGGCTGCGCGGCATCGTGCAGCGGGACAGCTTCCGGCGGGTGATGCCGGAGTGGGCTGTCGCCGACCTCGCTGCGCCGGTCCACCGCTCGGCGGCCTGACGGATCGCGGAGCCCACGAAGGCCGCGAAGCCGGTCAATAGGTCATCGCGGCCGCGTTAATGATCCCGGCGGCGAGCGACGCCGCGCCGAGGAACAGCGCCGCCGCCATTTCGCCGGATGCGATGCGCGCGGAGAGGTTGGGCATCAGGACTCGCACGAGCCAGTAGGCGACGATCTGGACCGCGAGCGCGACGAGGCCCCATGTCAGGCAGTCGAGCACGTTCTGCGCGTGGACGATGGCGCTGGCGAGCGGCAGGGCGAAGCCGATCAGGCTGAAGCCCAGCGCCACGGCGGCTGAGATCACGTTCTGGCGGATCAGGGTGAACTCGTTGTGGGCGGTCGCTAAGGTGTAGATCGCCAAATAGAGCGCCACGAGCGCCACAGCCAGAACGAAGAAGATCAGGAAGTCGGCGAGTCCTGAGAGAGATGCGGTCACGGTTGCCCCCATCTGATCGTTGAACCGATCTGATTCGGGCGGGATCTTACGTGGGCTCGAGCTCCACCGCGATGCCAAAGGCCACGCTTGCACGCCGGCTTACCTCGGTGCCAACGCGGTAAGAGGCCGCGCACGGCGAAACCGAGACGATCGAGGCGGCGCGACATGGCGCTCCTTGGATCTCGACTCCGAGCGGCAGATCGGACGCCGGCCCGTTCCTCGTGAGCCGCGGCGAAGCGGGTCTACACCAACCGGCTCTGCTCCACCGCGGCGCCGATGAAGCTGCGGAAGAGCGGATGCGGGTCGAAGGGCCGGGATTTGAGTTCCGGATGGTACTGGACGCCGATGAACCAGGGATGGTCCTCGATCTCGATGATCTCGGGCAGCAGCCCATCCGGCGACACGCCGGAGAAGCGCAGCCCCTTCTCCTCCAGGCATGCGCGGTAGCCCATGTTGACCTCGTACCGATGGCGGTGGCGCTCGCTGATCTCGGTCCCGCCATAGACGTCGGCGACCTTCGATCCAGGGGCGAGTCTCGCATGATAGGCTCCGAGCCTCATCGTGCCGCCGAGATCGCCGCCGGCAGCGCGCTTTTCGAGTTCGTTGCCGCGAAGCCACTCGGTCAGCAAACCGACGACCGGTTGGGGGGTCGGGCCGAACTCGGAGGAATTCGCGTCCTGGATCCCGGCGAGGTTCCGGGTCGCCTCGATAACGGCCATCTGCATCCCGAAGCAGATGCCGAAGTATGGGATCTTGCGCTCGCGGGCATAACGTACGGCTTGGATCTTGCCCTCCGCCCCGCGCTGTCCGAAGCCGCCCGGGACCAGGATCCCATGAATCCCTTCCAGATAGGGCGCCGGGTCCTCGCGCTCGAAGATCTCGCTTTCGATCCAGTCGAGCTTCACCCGCACCTGATGGGCGATCCCGCCGTGGTGAAGCGCCTCGATCAGAGACTTGTAGGCATCCTTCAGGCCGGTGTACTTGCCCACCACGGCGATCGTGACCTCGCCCTCCGCATTCGCGGTCCGCCGGGAGATGGTCTGCCACCGGCCGAGGTCGGGCGCCGGCGCGTTCTCGATTCCGAAAGCCGAGAGCACCTCTTTGTCGAGGCCCTGCTCGTGGTAGGCGAGCGGGACGTCGTAGATCGACGGAGCGTCGCGCGCCTCGATCACCGCGGTCTCCCGCACGTTGCAGAACAGGGCCAGCTTGCGGCGCTCCTCGCGAGGGATCTCACGGTCGGTCCGGCAGAGAAGTACGTCCGGCTGTATGCCGATTGAGCGCAGCTCCGCCACCGAATGCTGGGTCGGCTTGGTCTTCAGCTCGCCAGCCGAGGGTATGTAGGGGAGCAAGGTGAGGTGCACGTAGACGGCGTGGCCCCGGGGCAGATCGTTGCCGAGCTGACGGATCGCCTCAAAGAACGGCAGGGCTTCGATATCACCGACCGTGCCGCCGATTTCGACCAGGACGAAGTCGAACCCTTCGTTGCCGGTAAGGACGAACTCTTTGATGGCGTTGGTGACGTGAGGGATCACCTGAATGGTGGCGCCGAGATAGTCCCCCCGCCGCTCCCTCGTGATGATGTCGAGGTAAATCCGGCCCGTGGTGATGTTGTCGTGCTTCGTTGCCGGAACCCCAGTGAAGCGCTCGTAGTGGCCGAGGTCCAGGTCCGTCTCCGCGCCGTCGTCGGTCACGAAGACCTCCCCGTGCTGGTAGGGGCTCATGGTGCCGGGGTCGACGTTGAGGTAAGGGTCAAGCTTGCGCAGCCGGACCTTGAAGCCGCGCGCCTGGAGAAGCGCTCCGAGAGCGGCGGCGGCCAGGCCCTTGCCCAGCGAAGACACCACGCCGCCGGTGATGAACACGTACCGCGTCATGGACCCCGATCCATAAAGGAGACCGTCCGTTTTGCAACTGCATCGGCGGCGCTCTCACGCCGGCAGCGAACGAGGCTCAGTTCGCGCTCCGGCTCGAGAATGGAGCGCCGGAGCCGTCGACCCCCGCCCCTCCACACAAAGAGAGAGGGCCGGAGACCCGGCCCTCGTAACACCTTCAAGAGCAGCCGCATTACTGCGACTGCGGCACCTGCGGCGCACTCCCTGCAGGGGTCTGGAACGGGATCGCCGGAGCGGCCGGAGCGCCGGGCGCGCCGCCCGCCGGCGCTCCCGGCTGCTCGCCCTGCTGGCGCTGCAGCTGTTCCAGGATGCCGGGCCCCTGACCGGCAGGGGCCGGCTGACCGGCGGGAGCGGTCTGCCCGACGTTGTCCAGGATCGAGCGCGGGCCGCGGCCATAACTCGCCATAACGGTCAGCACGAGGCTCGTGACGAAGAAAAGCCCGGCTAGTACCGCGGTCGCCCGCGTGAGCGCGTTCGCTTGGCCACGTCCCGTCATGAACCCGGACACACCGCCTCCGCCCCCGCCCAGTCCGAGGCCGCCCTCGGAGCGCTGTAGGAGCACGACGCCGATCAGTGCGAGGACGATGATCAGGTGGACGATAATGAGGACTGTCTGCATTCCAGAAACCTTAAGCGGCCGCGCCACCGGGGCCGGCCGCTTGCCGATCGATCAGCCTGCGCCTGTAGCACAAGTGGGACATGGATCAAAGGTCCGCAAGGCGCCGCGTCGGCGCAGTCCGGTCAGCCCAGATACGCACCTGCAATCGCCAGGAAATCCGCCGCAATCAGACTCGCTCCGCCAACGAGCGCGCCGTCGACGTCGTCGACGGCCAGGAGTTCGGCGGCATTCGAAGGCTTGACGGAGCCGCCGTAGAGGATGCGGACGCGGGGCTGCTCGGCCTTGCCCACCAGTCGGCGCAACTCGTCGCGGACCAGGGCGTGAACCTCGGCCACGTCGGCCGTGGTGGGCGTGAGGCCCGTCCCGATCGCCCAGACGGGCTCGTAGGCCACGACGAGATTGCGGCTGGAGGACTGATCCGGAATTGAGCCACGCAGTTGCCGTCGCACGACGGCGAGGGTCTTCCCTGCCTCGCGCTCCGCCCTTGTCTCGCCGACGCAGACCACGGCCGTCAGCCCGGCCCGGTAGGCCGCGGCCGCCTTCGCACACACGTTCGCATCCCTCTCGTCATGGTACTGCCGCCGCTCGGAGTGGCCCACAATGACGTAGCTTGCGCCGGCATCCGCGATCATCTCGGCCGAGACGTCTCCCGTGAACGCACCGGTTTCCTTATCGTGACAGTCCTGTCCACCGATCGCGATGCGCGATCCCACGGCCTCGCGCGCGAACAGGTGAATCAAGGTCGCAGGGGGGCAGACGAGGAGTTCGGCCCTAGCCTTGAGCCCAGGAGTATAGCCTGCCTCGAGATCGCGCAGGACCTCCGTCGAGTTTCTCAGGCCGTTCATTTTCCAGTTGCCCGCCACCAGGGGGCGCGGCCTCTCAACGCTCATTCGTCTCTCCCGTCACGCTTCGAAGCCGCCGTACCAGAGACACGCGCCGCCTATCAATGGGTCGCGCCCTTTTCGCGGCCGTGTTCCGGTTGCCGCCGGTTTCGGTTCGTCAACCGCGCGAGCCTGCGGCGTCTTTCGGGGAGCCCTGCCCTTTCCCCGGGAGCCCGGATCGGCTATCGGCACGGCTTCGGTTTCTGGCACTGACGGTTTCACGATGCTTCAAGGATTGCGCAAGGTCGGGCAAGGGCTCGTAGGCAAGATCGTCATCACGGTGCTTTTCGGGATCCTGATCGTGAGCTTCGCGATCTGGGGAATCGGCGACATTTTCCGGGGAGGTCCAAGGAACTGGGTCGCGCGGGTCGGGGATACCGAGATCTCCACCGACCAGTTCCGGACCGCCTTCAATAACCAGGTCCAGCGGCTCAATCGCCAGTTCCGGGGGCGCCTGACGACGGAGCAGGCCCGCGCCTTCGGAGTCGACCGTCAGGTCTTAAGCCAGCTCGTCAACGAGGCCGTCCTCGACGAACGCGCCCGGCAGTTGGGCCTCAGCGTATCGGACGAACTCGTCGCGCGCTGGGTCCGGGAGCAGCCGATGTTCCAGGGCCAGGACGGTCAGTTCAGCCGGGTTCTGTTTGAAAACGTGCTGCGCGAAAGCGGCCTCACAGAGGCCGGGTTCGTTCGTGAGCAGCGCACCGCCATCGCGCGTACGCACATCGCCGAGGCCATGGCGGGCGTCCTTCCGGTGCCGGCTGCTGCCCGTGAGGCGTTCCACCGCCTCGGCACCGAGCGCCGTACCGCGGCCTACTTGATCCTCGGCCCGGCCGCGGCGGGGGAGATCCCGGCGCCGACGCCGGAGCAGCTCGAGGCCTTCTACGCGGAGCGCAAGAGTTCGTTTCGCGCTCCCGAGTACCGCGCCCTCAGCGTTCTGGTCCTCGACGCGGCCGCGCTTGCAAGGCCCGAGACGGTTCCGGACACGGACGCGCGCCGCCGCTACGAGGAGAAGAAGGAGAGCTTCGGCACACCGGAGCGGCGAACGGTCCAGCAGATCGTCTTCCCCTCGCGCGAGGAGGCCGAAGCCGCCGCAGCCCGGATCAAGGAAGGGGCTCCGTTCGAGGCCCTCGCCGCGGAGCGGGGCGTGTCGGCGCAGGATCTCGAACTTGGAACCTTCGCGAAGGCCGAGATGCTCGATCCCGCCGTCGCGGAAGCCGCCTTCGCGGTGCAGCCCGGCGAGGTCAGCTCACCCGTCCAGGGCCGGTTCGGAAACGTGCTGGTTCGTGTCACACTCGTGCAGCCCGAGTCGGTCCGGCCCTTCGAGGAGGTTGCGGGCGAGATAAAACGGCAGCTCGCGCAGGAGCGAGCCCGCACCGAAATCGACCGCGTCCATGACGAGATCGAGGACCTGCGGGCCGGGGCGCGTCCCCTTGCCGACATCGCCAGGGAGAAGAACCTCACGCTCGTCGCGATCCCAGCCGTCGACCAGGCCGGCCGCGACAAGGGCGGCAACCCCATCCAGAACCTGCCCGAGAGCCAGAGCCTGCTCCAGGCCGCCTTCGCGTCGGACATTGGCGTCGACAACGAGCCCCTGCGCGCGCGGGAAGGAGGCTATGTCTGGTTCGACGTGACCGCGATCGATCCGGCGCGGGAGAAGACCCTGGACGAGGTTCGCGTTGAAGCCGAGCGGCAATGGCGCGAGAACGAGGTGTCCCAGCGCCTTGCCGAGAAAGCCCGCCAGATCGTGGAGCGTCTCGACAACGGCGAAGCGCCCGAAGCCGTCGCTGCGTCAACGGGAGTCGAGGCGAAGACCGCGTCGGACCTGGCGCGCCGGACTGCGAAGGACGACTTGGCGGCGGAGGTCGTCACCCGCATCTTCACGACGCCGGTCGGCAAGTCCGGCAGCGCCGCCAGCGGCCCCGAGAGCCGTGCGGTGTTCAAGGTCATGGCCGCGAGCGTGCCGCCGCTCATGACCACGACCCAGCAGGTCCAGCAGATCGAGAACCAGTTCCGCGACGGCGTCGCGGACACGCTGCTGGCAGAGTATATCGCTCAGGCGCAGAGCCAGATCGCGGTCACGATCAACCAGCAGGCCCTGCAGGCCGCACTCGGCGGTGGCGGCTAGAGGGTCGGATGATCGTCGCCCCCGATTTCGATGGCTTTGCGAGGATCCACGCCGAGGGCCGGGCGGGCGTGCTGCGTACGACCCTCCTCGGCGATCTGCTGACCCCGGTCGCTGCTTTCCTGAGGCTCCGACACGAGCGGAAAGGGCCGGCGTTCCTTCTCGAGTCCGTGGAGGGCGGGGCCGTCAGGGGCCGCTTTTCGATGATCGGCCTTGATCCGGACGTCGTCTGGCGCTGCCGGGACGGCGTGGCTTCAATAAACCGCAACGCCCTCCAGTCGCCGGGAGAGTTCACGGCCGAGGATCGGCCCCCGCTCGAGAGCCTGCGTGGCCTTATCGGCGAGAGCGCGCTGCCGCTCGAGGACGATCTGCCCCCAATGGCTGCGGGTCTTTTCGGATATCTCGGGTACGACATGGTCCGGGAGATGGAGCGGCTGCCCGAACCGAACCCGGACCCGCTCGGAGTCCCTGATGCCGTCCTGATCCGGCCGACCGTCATGGTCGTGTTCGATGCGGTCCGGGACGAGGTTTCGCTCGTAACGCCCGTCCGGCCGCAGGCAGGCAGGTCCGCGAAAGCCGCCTACGAGATCGCGCTCGCCCGGATCGAGAGCGTCGCCCTGGCGCTGGAGCGCCCGCTCCCCATCGAGGATCGAACGGACCCGACGAGCGTGCGCTTCCATCCGCCGGTCTCCAACACCAGCCCCGAGGAGTACGAGGCCATGGTGTCCCGGGCGAAAGACTACATCGGGGCCGGGGACATCTTCCAGGTGGTGCTCTCGCAGCGGTTCGAGACCGACTTCGCTCTGCCGGCCTTCGCGCTCTACCGCTCTCTGCGCCGCATCAATCCCTCGCCCTTCCTGTGCTACCTCGACTTCGAGGATTTCCAAATCGTCTGCTCCTCGCCAGAGATCCTGGTCCGGGTTCGCGACGGCAAGGTCACGATCCGGCCGATCGCCGGGACTCGCGCCCGCGGGGCCACGCCTGGTGAGGATCGCGCCCAGGCGGAGAGCCTGCTGGCCGATCCCAAGGAGCGCGCGGAGCACCTGATGCTCCTCGATCTCGGCCGCAACGACGTGGGCCGGGTTGCGAGCATAGGCTCGGTCGAGGTCACGGATTCGTTCTTCCTCGAGTACTACAGCCAGGTGATGCACATCGTCTCCAACGTCGAGGGGCGGCTCGACCCGAAGCACGACGCGCTCGATGCCCTCGTGGCAGGCTTCCCAGCCGGCACCGTCTCGGGCGCCCCGAAGGTCCGGGCCATGGAGATCATCGACGAGCTCGAGCGCGACAAGCGGGGCCCCTACGCGGGATGCATCGGCTATTTCGGTGCGGATGGGCAGATGGACACCTGCATCGTCCTGCGCACGGCCGTGGTGAAGGACGGCCGGATGGCGGTTCAGGCCGGCGCCGGCATCGTGTTCGATTCCGACCCCGCCTCGGAGCAGCAGGAGTGCGTCAACAAAGCAAAAGCCCTGTTCCGGGCCGCCGAGGATGCGGTGCGTTTCGCGAGCCGGGCGCGGTTCGGGCAGTAGCATTCGTCCTTCGACCGCGGTTAGAAAACAAACGCGGCCCATCCCCGGCCGGAGCCATGGCGAACCGAGGTAAGCCATGTGGAGCTTTACGTCCCCAGCCGGGAGGCCGACACGCCGCGCTTGACCCGGCCGGCGCGTTCGGCAAACCTCCCGGCGCCATGACACGCGTCCTCGTCATCGACAATTACGACAGCTTCACCTGGAACCTGGTGCATCTCATCGGGCCCCTCGTCTCGCAGATCGAGGTCGTGCGCAACGATGCCACCAGCCCTCAGGCCATTCTCGCCGATGCGCCCGATG
>Ga0126314_10001782_pt1 | contig 10504 bp, 9 predicted proteins | sample Plot105B_FD_92535 | JGI IMG/M metagenome (GOLD analysis project Ga0126314, IMG submission 92535) | Serpentine soil microbial communities from UC McLaughlin Reserve, CA, USA - Plot105B | ecosystem: Environmental > Terrestrial > Soil > Grasslands | place: USA: UC McLaughlin Reserve, Lake County... | reverse complement strand
GAGCTCGCCGAGATCTGCGCCGGGACGGATATCCCATTCCACGCCGACGCCGTCCAGGCCGCCGGCAGGGTCCCCATCGACGTCTCGGAGACACCGGTCTCGACGCTGGCTCTCTCCGGGCACAAGCTCTACGGCCCACAGGGCATCGGCGCCCTGTACGTGCGTGAGGGCGTCTCGCTCGAACCCATAGTCTACGGCGGGGGGCAGGAGAAGGGGCTAAGGAGCGGCACCCAGAACGTCGCAGGGATCGTCGGCCTAGGCACGGCTGCGAGACTGGCCCGCGAGGAGATGGACGACCGTGTCACGCACGAAAGGGGGCTACGCGACCGCATCATGGCCGGGTTGGAGAAGATACCTGACGTGCTCGTAAACGGGCATCGCGAGCTGCGGCTGTCCAACAACGTCCACCTAATGGTCTCCGGCGTCGAGGCTGAAAGCCTGGTCCTCTTTCTAGATTCCCTCGGCTACGCGATCGGGAGTGGATCGGCCTGCTCTTCGGGCGGACACAAGGCTTCACCGGTTCTGCTCGCGATGGGCCTGCCCGAGAGAGAGGCGTTCTCTGTCGTCAGGATCACGGTCGGCAAAGACAACACTACAGAAGAGGTCGATAGCTTTCTCGAAGCGTTCTCGACCGCAGTGGCGCAACTACGAGAGATCTCCCCGCTCTACGCGGGCTGATGGCGGGGTTATTCGTGTCCGATCGTTACAGACCACAGGTCGTAGACCACCTCGTCCGGCCACGCAACGCTGGTAAGATAGCCGACCCTTCGGGCAGGGGCGAGTCAGGTGACGCCGCGTGCGGCGACGTCGCCTGCTTTACAGTCGGGATCTCGGACGACATCCTCGAGCAGGTACGCTACAAGGTCTATGGCTGTGCGGCGTGCATAGCCGCCGGCTCGGCCCTTGCTGAACTGGTCGAAGGCAAATATCTCCTCGATGCCGCCAGCGTCTCGAAGGCTGACCTGGAGGACGCCCTTGGCGGACCTCTTCCCGCCGGCAAGGAGCATGCGCTCACCCTCGTCGTCGACGCGCTGCACAAGGCCTTCGAGGACCACTGGAACCGCAAGGCGGGCGAGATGCTCTCTGAGACCAAGAGAGGACAGGGGGCCGGCGGCAGGAGCGTCGTGGCCGCGATGAGTGGGGGCGTTGACTCGGCGGTCACTGCGCTGCTTCTCAGAGAGGCCGGCTACGACGTCGCAACCGTGACCTTCCGTCTGCACGACGGCGAGAGGGGCAGCCGCTCGTGCTGTTCGCCAGACACGGTGCTCTTCGCCCGCGACACGGCGCACAGGATGGGCCTGCCGCACTTCACGCTCAACCTCAAGGGGCTCTTTGACAGGCGTGTCATGCAGGACTTCGTGGGCTCCTACAGCGAAGGCAGGACGCCCAATCCCTGCGTCGCGTGCAACGCCCACGTCAAGTTCCACGCCTCCTCGTTCCTCGCGGACGAGCTTGGATTCCACCACATCGCGACGGGGCACTACGCCAGGATAGAGGAAGGACCTACGCTCGCGCGCCCCGTGGACGAGAGCAAAGATCAGACCTACGTCCTCTGGCCTGTGCCGCGGGATCTCCTGTCGCGTACGGTCTTCCCCCTCGGCGACTACCGTAAGACGGAGGTGCGCGCCATCGCAGAGGAGAGGGGTCTCGCCGTCGCCTACACCCCGGAAAGCCAGGATATCTGCTTTATCCCGGATGGAGACTACCGCAGGTTCATACGCAAGAAGGTGGAAGCGAAGCCAGGGGATGTCGTCGACCGCGAAGGGCGGGTACTGGGGCGCCACGCCGGCGTTGTCGACTTTACGGTCGGACAGCGGCGCAAAATAGGCGTCTCGGCGCCGACGCCGCTGTACGTCAGCGAGGTGCGTCCGCGTTCCGGGCAGGTCGTCGTCGGACGCAGGCAGGATCTCGAGGTGCGCGAGGTCAAGGTCAGAGATCTCAACTGGTTCCTCGACCCCGAGGAGGCTGCTAGTGTACAGGTCCGCTACAACGGCTCGCCGGTCCCTTGCACGGTCGAGGAGGCCGATGACGGCTGGTGGGTGGCCTTTCTCGATGAACCGGTCATCGGTGTCGCCCCTGGCCAGTCTGCCGTGTTCTATAGCCTGGATGGGGAACGGGTCGTCGGGGGTGGCGTCGTTGCGCGCAGGGGCTCTTGAGAGCGGTACATATTGCGTGCAATCACAGCTATAATCCGGGTTTCCAGGGACTCCGGACGGAGGTGCTGTAAGGTTTGGAAGTATTCGTAGAGCTGATGAAGGGGTTACTCTTCGCGGGGATAGCCGTCGCGTTCTTCGTCCTCGCGTGGATGTTCTTGAGGCTGGCGAAGATCTTCTCAACCACCGAGCAGACGATCAAGGACGTCTCGGGGCAGGTCATTCCGCTTCTCGGGAAGACGCACGTCATGGTGGACAACATAAACAGCCAGCTCACGCAGCTCGACGAGGCCGTGGGGGACGTCGCAGGCATGACGGGCGAGCTCGACCAGACGACAGCCGTGATCACCCGCGGCGTCAGAGGTGGTGTGATCAAGGTCTCATCGGCTACGGCCGGTATCTCGCGCGGGGTCAGCACCTTCCTCGGCGGCGAAAAGCGTCCTGAGAAGGAGAAGTAGTAGGGATGGCGAGTTGGGGCAGGGTTGTGGCGGGCGTCGTTATCGGGGTCGCAGGCACGATCTACGCGACGAACGAGGATGTACGCAAGAACCTGCCGAAGGCGGCGCGAGACCTCCCAGACAATGTCCGTCGCCGCTACAAGAGCGCGGTATCCGCGGCGCGCGAGGCCTCCGCCCGGCGGCGCGAGGAGATCCTGCGCGACCTCGAGGAACACGGCGGTGGGAACCTCGCTGCACGCGGGGTAAAGCCCTACCCTGACGCCGGGGAAGCACCGCGCGACGCGTCGGACGAACAAAACAAGCAAGTATCGACAGAGGAGCCAGAGCAACGCTAAGGAAGGGATTAGCTTGACCGAAGATCATCCCCAGGAGTACGCTTACCTGAGACTCCCACCCCGCGAAGAGCTGCGGTCCTGTGCCGGACTCGTGCTGGCAGGGATGGCGGCACGGGCCAGGGTAGGAGTGGGGGGGTTGGAGGAGGCCGTGGAGGTTCTGGAGGGCTTTCACGATGAGGAGGCTCCAACGCGCTTCCGCTTCTCCCTGGCCGGGGAGGGGGTTCTCGCCGAGGTCGAGGAGCAAGCCTCCGGCGGGAGCGGAGAGTCGAGCTGGCGCACCGTGGTAGAGCTGCTGTCGTGAGCCGGCGGTATCGAAGACCGGACAAGGCGCGCACGCGGCGCCTGCTCATGCGCTATCACAAGCACGGCGACCAGAACGCCCGCGAGCGGGTCATCCAGGAACAACTTCCCCTGGCCGAGTTCCTGGCGCGCAAGTTTGCCGGACGTGGGGAGCCTCTGGACGATCTTATCCAGGTCGCCTCCGTGGGACTGATAAAGGCTGTAGACCGCTTCGACGTGGACAGGAAGATTGAATTCTCTACCTACGCGACCCCGAACATCCTCGGCGAGATCAAACGCTACTTCCGTGACAAGGGTTGGGCGATGCGGGTACCTCGCGGCCTGCAGGAGCTTCGCCAGTCGGCCAAGGAAGCAATCCGCAACGAGACCGTCAAGACGGGACGGTCGCCCACCCTGCAGGAGCTCGCCGAGACGCTCGACGCCGACGTGGAGGACGTCGCAGAAGCGTTGACCCTGGGGAGGGCTTACAACACGGCAAGCCTCGACGCGCCGGTAAGCCAGGACGAGCCTGATGGGGACACGATCATGGACTTCCAGGCCGACGAGTCCCCAATAGAAGGGTTGGAGGACAGGATCTTGCTGCAGGAGGCCATCGAAGGTCTCAAGGGCCAACAGCAGCAGATCCTGAAGCTCCGCTTCAAGGAGGGCAAGACGCAGACCGAGATCGCAGACCACATAGGTGTCAGCCAGATGCACGTCTCCCGCCTTCTTAGGCGCGCCCTCGAAGACCTGCGGGGCGAGCTGGAGCAGAGGGAACACGACCGCGAGACAAGCAAAGTATCCCCGGACGGAGCACATGCAGAGTAGCGAGATAAGGCGACGGTTCCTCGACTTTTTCGGGGAGCGGGGCCACAGGCTCTACCCGAGCGCGTCACTGATCCCTCACAACGACCCTACGGTCCTCCTGACCACGGGCGGGGTCCAGCAATTCATCCCTTACTTTCTCGGTCAGGAGAGGCCGGCTTCCACGCGGGCGATGAGCGTGCAGAAGTGTTTCCGTACCCCCGACATCGAGGACGTAGGCGACTGGCATCACCTCACCTTCTTCGAGATGCTAGGTAACTTCTCGTTCGGGGACTACTTCAAGAAGGAAGCCATAGAGTGGGCCTGGGCGTTTCTGACAGAAGAGCTGGGCATTGCGCCGGAGCGCCTTTGGATAACGATCTTCGAGGGCGATGAGGACGCCCGCGAAGACGTGGAGGCAAAGGAGTTGTGGATGGGCGTCGGCGTGCCTGAGGAGAGGATCTTCGGCCTCCCGAAGAGCGAGAATTGGTGGGGACCGCCGGGAGAGACAGGCCCGTGCGGGCCTTGCTCGGAGATCTACTACGACTACGGCGAGGAAGCCGGCCTCGGGGACCCGCTCGAGGATCCGACTTACGGTCCCGGCGGCGACAAGGGGGACCCGCGCTTCCTGGAGATTTGGAACCTCGTCTTCAATCAGTACGAGCAATTGAAGGACAAGTCCTTCGTACCCTTGGGCAAAACAGGCATCGACACAGGCATGGGGTTGGAACGAACAACCGCCGCGGTCCAAGGGGTCCGCTACGTCTATGACACCGACCTCTACGCACCAATCTTGGAGAAGGCAAGGCAGTACACGGGCATCTCTCTTGGTGACTCCGAGATTACAGACCGCGCGCTACGCATCGTCGCCGACCACGCGCGGAGCATAGCCTTCCTCATCGCTGACGGCGTCAGGCCCGGCAACCAGCGCCGAGAATACGTACTTCGCCGCATAATACGCCGGGCGATGTTGCAGGCGTACTCGCGACTCGGCATGAGTCCTGGCCAGCTCGCCGGGCTGGCTGAGGTAGTGGTCGACTACATGGGCGACTTCTACGAGGAGTTGCGTTCCGCAAGGGAGGACATACGCCGCATCGTCACCGGCGAGGCTAGTAGGTTCGTCGAGATCTACGAATCAGGGATGTCGCTTTTGGCTTCCGAGATAGAGCGGATGCGGGGTGGGCACTTCCCTGGTGATGTGGCTTTCATGCTGCATGATACCTACGGATTTCCTGTCGAGGTGACGCGGGAGGTGCTCTCCGAGAGGGGTTTATCGCTCGATGAGGCGGGTTTCGAGGCTGCGATGGACGCGCAGCGGGAGCGTGCCAGGGAGGCCACGCAGGGCTACGAGCGGGTCGTCGCCGCGTTCAGGGACCAGGAGATCCGGAGCCGCTTTGTCGGCTACGAGCGCGAGCAGGTAGAGACCAGTATAGTCGCCGTCGAGCCCGTGCCTGACGCCGGCGGGGGAGAGGTGTACGTCGTATTGGCCGAGAACCCCTTCTACGCCACCGGTGGCGGGCAGGTTGCGGACGAGGGTTGGATCACCTCGGAGGATGGACAGCTCGAGGTCTTCGACGCGATCCCAGCGGGTGACTATCAGGTGCTCAGGGCCAAGATCGAACGCGGCGCGTTCGAGGCTGGGGATGCGGTAACGGCCTCCATAAACAGGGTGCGCCGCCAGCAGATAGAGGCAAACCACACGGCCACGCACATCCTGCACTGGGCATTGAGGGCGGTCCTCGGACAGGACGTGGTGCAGGCAGGCAGCTATGTCGGACCTGACAGGTTGCGCTTCGACTATCGCTACGCAGGGAGGGTCACAGACGATGAGATCAGGCGCGTCCAGGAGCTCTCTCTGCAGAAGATAACGGAGAACCAGCCTGTCCGGTACTTTACGACGACACTCGAAGAGGCGCGCAACCTCGGTGCGATGATGCTCTTCGGGGAGAAGTACGCCGACCTGGTGCGCGTGGTCGAGGTCGACGGCTTCTCGCGCGAGCTATGTGGCGGGACGCATGTGCGCGGCACCGCCGAGATCGGAGCTTTCAAGATACTTTCTAACAGGAAGCACGGCGCCGACCTCTACCGCATCGAGGTCATAACAGGCAGGGAAGCGCTCTACTACCTTACCGGCGCGACGGAGAGGGCAGAAGAGGTCTCGGAAGCCCTGAAGGTGGAGATCGACGACCTCCCAGAGGCCGTAAGGCGGCTGCGCGAAGAGGTGCGATCGGCCCGCGAGGCGGCCAAAGAGCAGGCTTTGAAGCAGGGTCTCGAGGAGGTCGGCGACCTCATAGAAGGCGCCCAGCAGGTCAACGGAACGAGGGTGGTGACGGGCCAGGTCGTCGCCGCCGACGTCAGGGGGCTGCGCCAGATCTCCGACGACGTCAAGAATCGTCTCGGCGGTCCCTCTGCCGTTGTGCTGGCCGCCGCGCTGGGAGGCAAAGCTGTTCTCGTCGCCAACTTTCACCCTGAAGTCTCGCGGAGAGTCGAGGCCGGGGAGATAGTGCGCGAGGTCTCGGGCGTACTCGGGGGTGGCGGGGGTGGAGGCGCGACGATGGCCCAGGCCGGCGGCGGCAACCTCGAGGCCATCCCCGACGCCCTCGCGAGGGTACGCGAGATACTCGACGAACGTCTCGCGGGCCCGGAGTAAGCCCTGTCGCCAGCCGACCGCCGGCGAGTCGCCGCCCTCGACCTCGGAGAGGTGCGCACCGGCGTCGCCCTCTCGGACCCCGGAGGCGTTATCGCCAATCCTCTCGACGTGATACCGAGCGGGGATCTCTTCGGTTACCTGCGTCGGCTCGTGGACGAACAGGGCGTCTACGAGGTCGTCGTCGGGGTGCCGAGGACGCTCGGTGGGGAGGTCGGCTTCCAGGCCCGCAAAGTTTTGGCTAGACTAGACGCCTTGAAGAGAGAGTTCCCTGGCGTGCGGTTTGTGGAGTGGGACGAGCGGTTCACGACCCGCCTCGCCGGTAGCCGATGCAGAAGGACTGTGAGGGTGGACCACCTGGCGGCCGCAAGGATGCTGCAGGAGTACCTCGAGGCGAGGGAGAATCTTTGAGGCGCTACGACAAGAGCAATCGACAAGACCGTGAGGAACTCGATGCCAGGCTCGACGCCCTCCAGAAATCCTGCTCCAAACAGATCCGCCGCAAACGCCGCTCCAACGCCAGGCCGACCGTGGTCGGCGCGCTTCTCGTGCTTGGCGTTCTGGGGACCTTCTTCGCCATCTACTCCGCGGCAACAGGCGGCGAGAACGGGCCTGCGCCTGGAGACTCGGCCAGGGTACAGGTCGTCAAAGGCGACACGCTCTCGGACGTCGCCATCAAGCTGGAAAAGGCCGGGGTCATAAGGAGCGCCTTCGTCTTCGAGCTGCAGGCCAGGTATGAAGGGTATGGAACGGAGATAAAGACCGGACGTTACACCTTCGAGCCCGGCCAGGATAGTGGGGAGATTCTCCAGAGACTGACCGCCGGCCAGGCCGCCCCTACGATCAGCGTCATGATCCCCGAGGGACTAAACATTACGGAGACCGCCAGGACCGTCGCCGCGGACAGCAGTGTCCCCGCGCCCGCGTTCGAGGAGGCCGCGCGTAGAACCGATTACGGATACGCCTTCCTCGACAATCCCGACGTCAAGACCACAGAAGGATACCTCTTTCCTGCCAAGTATGATTTCGAGAAGGGCGTTACCGCCAGGCAGATAATCGACAGGCTTCTCGAGCAGTATCTACTCGAGACCCAGGACCTCGACATCGCCGACGCGAAAGAGCGTCTCGACCTAACGGAGAATCAGCTCGTGACCGTGGCCTCCCTGATCGAGAAGGAGGCCGCCACTCCCAAGGAGAAGCCGCTTATAGCGTCGGTGATCTACAACCGCATGCACAAGGACATGCCGCTCCAGATCGACGCCACGATCCAGTACGCACTCAAGAGACCCAAGACGAACCTCTCGCTCGAAGACCTGAAGGTAGACTCATCGTACAATACCTACAAGAATAAGGGCCTGCCGCCAGGACCCATATGCAGCCCCGGACGCGAGTCACTCCAGGCCGCACTGAACCCCGCAGATACCAACCACCTCTACTACGTCCTCGAAGCCAACGGTGAGAAGCACTTCTTCACCAGCAACTACGACGATTTTCTCCGGGCCAAGGCAAAAGCAGGGCGTTAAGGCGCTCAAGTTTCGGACGGAAACACCGATAACCCTCTTGTCAGTAATGACCATTGGGATCTGGGATGAGCGTAGATGCAAGATTGGCAGAGACTGTCGGAACCTCGGTCGACGTGGTACGGTGTCCGGTTACAGATGACTCCGGCCACGTTGACTACGTCGCCAGGATGTCCGCGTGCCCGGGTTTCGGTGTTTCGAAGCCTCCCAACCAGGCGATAGTTTTACAGCCGGACGATGAGTTCTCGTAGCGACGCGCTTGCAGTGTCCTCTTCACGAGGGATAGGGGAGATCTTGCTGTCCGAGGGGGTGATCACCGGCCAGCAGCTCGAGGAAGCTTATCGGCTAGGAGGACAGCAAGATGTGGGAAGGACACTCCTCTCTCTTGGGTATGTAGACCAGTCTGACCTCGCGAAGGCCCTGGCCTTGAAGTTACGCCTCGAGTTCATCGAACTGAGCATAGAGGACATCGACCCCGAGACGGCTGGTCTCGTAGACAAAAAGCTCTTGCGCAGGCACCGGATGCTGCCGCTCCGCGTGGAGGGAGGGCGTCTCGTCGTCGCCATGAGAGACCCGACCAACCTCTATGCGTTGGAGGACCTGAGGATGCTCTCCGGGTACCCCATTAGGCCTGTGGTAGTGGCTGAGAGTGATCTGCGGCGGGCCTTCGGCGCCGTGTTCGGAGCGGGTGATGAGGTCGCCGAGCTCCTCGAAGAGGCTGCAGCAGAGTCACCGGTCCAGGCTCGCGAGGACGTAGAGCTGATGGAGGATCGGGGGCCTTCCGGAGCCCCCACCGTCAGGTTAGTCGGTTCGATCCTGCGCCGGGCGGCCGATGATGGCGCCTCGGACGTCCACCTCGAGCCCCGCGACGGGGATCTGGCGGTGCGCTTCAGGGTAGATGGGATGTTGAGGGAAGTCATGAGCGTCCCGCCCGCGTTGCAGGGCGGCGTCATAGCGCGCCTGAAGGTCCTCGCCAGCCTCGACATAGCAGAAAGGCGTCTGCCACAGGACGGGCGTTTCTCCGCAAAGCTCGACGACGGAAAGATAGACCTCAGGGTCTCTACCCTGCCTACCACCTTCGGTGAGAAAGTCGTGCTCCGCCTGCTCGACAACGCGAACCTACGTGCCGACCTTCGGGGTCTCGGGTTCTCCCCGAGGATGCTCAAGTGCTACGAGACGGTCTTCCGGCGGCCCTACGGAACTATACTCGTGACGGGCCCGACCGGCAGCGGCAAATCGACGACGCTTTACGCCACCCTGGGTGAGATCAACACCGCCGAGAAGAACATAGTAACCGTCGAGGACCCTGTGGAGTACAGGATACGCGGCATCAACCAGGTCCAGGTCAACCCTAGGATCGGCCTCACCTTCCCTACAGGGCTAAGAAGCATCCTGCGCTGCGACCCCGACGTGGTGATGATAGGCGAGATAAGAGACCGCGAAACCGCCAGGACGAGCGTTGAGGCTGCCCTAACCGGACATCTCGTACTGGCCACCCTCCACACCAATAACGCCCCCGCCGCCGTAACGCGTCTCACCGATATGGGAGTCGAGCCATTCCTCACGGCTTCCGCCGTGGACTGCGTTATCGCCCAGAGGCTCGCCAGAAGGCTCTGCGAGCGCTACAAACGGCCCGTCGAGATCGATGAACAGACCCTGCGCGGGCTTGGACTGACCAAGGCGCGTCTCGCTGACACAGAGAAGGGTTTTCACGAGGCCGTCGGTTGTGAGAGGTGCGGGGGGACCGGATACAGAGGGCGGATCGGGGTGTACGAGATCATGCTCATTGACGAGGAGCTGCGGCGTTTGATCCTGCAGGGCGTATCCGCCGACGAGATAAGCAGCACCGCGCAGAAGGTCGGTATGATCTCGCTCAGAGAAGACGGCCTCGTGAAGGCGGCTAAGGGTATCACCACGGTCGAGGAGATCCTGCTGGCGATAGTTTAGAGCAACGCACCAAGTTAGCACTTCAGCCGGTCAGCATTTCAGCTTTCTCGGACGCAAGCCCTGGCTGACTTGCTGACAAGCCGCCGCAGGCGGTGGGCTGAAGTGCTGACCAGCGCGGGTTTTGGAAGGGTAGCCTTTCCAAAACCCGCGATCGTCTGATCTTGCAAATGTGCGTCTTTTCATAGAAGATCCCTCATTACAGGGCCGATCCGCGTAGGGGTGCGTGCACCCGTGAGGTGTTCGAGCCCGCCGAAACTCCTTGACGGAGCAAATGTGGCGCGCGACTGGAGGTCTTCGTGGCTTCCGCTCGTGTGTAAGGGAGCAGGCCGCGCCTACTCCCTTTCAACGCCGGCGAGATACG
>Ga0126314_10001781_pt1 | contig 10504 bp, 10 predicted proteins | sample Plot105B_FD_92535 | JGI IMG/M metagenome (GOLD analysis project Ga0126314, IMG submission 92535) | Serpentine soil microbial communities from UC McLaughlin Reserve, CA, USA - Plot105B | ecosystem: Environmental > Terrestrial > Soil > Grasslands | place: USA: UC McLaughlin Reserve, Lake County... | reverse complement strand
GCGCTCGGCGCCGGCTGCATCGAACACGGCCACGGCGTCGGCTACTGCCCGCATCTGCGAGTAGGCCGAGTCGTCGCTGGGGACGTCCGAGGGTGGGTAGCCGCGGGCGTCGTAGACGATGCAGCGGTAGCGCTCCGCGAAATGCTCGACCTGCGGCGCGAAGCTGCGGTGGTCGCCCGCGAACTCGTGGATCAGGAGAAGCGGAGTCCCGGTGCCCGTCTCGTCCCAGAAGAGCCGGACGCCGTCGTCGGTCTCCACGTAGGGCATTCGTATTACCGTACGCGACATGGCGGGCCTTCGCGTCGAGCGCGGCGACGGCGGCGTGGTGGAGGTGTGGCTCGACCGGCCGTCGAAGCGCAATGCCCTGCATCGCGAGGTCGTCGAGGCGCTCGCCGATGTGTTCGCGCTGGGAGGCGCGCGGGCGTTCGTCTTCGGGAGCTCGGAGCCGGGGTCGGTGTTCTCTGCCGGCGCCGACCTGACGCTGACGAACGCAGAGCGCGCCGAGGTGAGCGACCTGCTCTACCGGCTCTACAAGCGGATGCTGATGACGGACGCGCCGATCATCGCGGTGGTCGAGGGCGCTGCGGTCGGCGGCGGGGCCCAGCTGGCGCTCGCGTCCGACTTGCGGATCGGCGGCGCCGCCGCGACCTTCCGCTTCGTCGGCCCCGGCCACGGCCTGGCGGTGGGCGCGTGGGGACTGCCGTCCCTGATCGGCCGCGGCCGCGCGCTCGAGCTCTGCCTGACGATGCGGCCGGTAGCGGCCGAGGAGGCGCTCGAGCTCGGGATCCTCGACCGCCTGGAGGACGATCCGCGCGCGGCCGCGCTGGCGCTGGCGCGCGACATCCGCTGCCTGGATGCGGATGCCGTGGCGCGCTTGAAGTCGATAACCACCACGGCGGTCGGCCTCATTGCCGCGCTCGAAGAGGAGCGGCGCGGCAACTACGAGACGTGGTCGGGCGCGGTCGCAGGCGCGTGACGGCCATCGACGACCGAAGCGCCGCGGCGTGGCGACGGCACCTCGGCGGCCCCGCGTTCGATCCGCGAGATCTGCGCAACACGCTGGCGACGGGCTCGCTCCACGACGCCTTCCATGCGACCGCTAAGGCCCATCCGGATCGGCCCGCGCTGACGATCGACGGTGTCGCCCGGACGCATGGCGGACTCGATGCTGCGGCTGGGCGCATGAGTTGCCTGCTTCGGGCCCGCGGCGTTCAACCCGGCGATTCGGTGCTGCTCTGCGCGCCGAGCTCGATCCGGCTGATCGAGGCCTACCTCGCCGCACTGCGAGCGCAGGCCACAGTCGTCCTCTCGAACCCGGCCTACACCGCCGCCGAGCTGCGGCAAGTGAGCGTCGACAGCCGTCCCGTCGCGGCCTTGACCGGCGGCCCCGCGCGTGCGGCTGTGTCGGCGGTCGCTCGCGAGCTGCCCGGACTGAACATCGTGGTCGACCTGGACCAGGTCGAAACGGCCGAGTACGACCTGCTTGAGCCCGATGGGACGACTGAGCCGGCGCTGCTCGCATACACATCCGGCACGACCGGCACGCCCAAGGCGGTGCCGCTTACGCACGCGAATGTGCTGTCGTCGATCCGGGCGGCAATGCTCGCCTGGCGCTGGAGCGAGGACGATGTGCTGGTGCATGCGCTGCCGCTCTTCCACCAGCACGGCCTGAGCGCCATCCACGCGACGCTGCTCGCCGGCTCGCGCGCGGTGCTGCAATCGAAGTTCGACGCCGGCCGTCTGGGCGCGGCGATCGGCGACGAGCACGCATCGGTGTTGTTCGCGGTGCCGGCGATCTACGAGCGGCTCGTCGCCTCGGAGGCCGGCGGCGCGCTGGCTTCGCTGCGGTTGGCGGTGTCGGGCTCGGCGGCGCTGTCACCGGCGCTCGCGGAGCGGATTCGGGCGCTCGCGGGCGAGCTCCCGCTCGAGCGCTACGGCACCACCGAGAGCGGGCTCGACCTCTCGAACCTCTACGACGGGCCGCGCCGGGCCGGCTCGGTCGGGCTCCCGCTTCCTGGCGTCGAGGTCGCGATCGTCGACGAGCGCGGCGTCCCGGTCGCCGACGGTGACAATGGCGAGATCGTGCTGCGCGGCCCGCAGGTCTTCGCCGGCTACCGCGGCGACGACGAGGCGACGCGGGCAGCGTTCTTCGACGGCGGCTGGTTCCGCACCGGCGACATCGGCTGCCGTGCCGGGCACGACGGCTTCGTCTCGATTACCGGCCGCTCCAAGGAGGTGATCATCACCGGCGGCCTGAACGTGTACCCACGCGAGGTCGAGCTGGCACTCGAAGACTCGGTCGCGGTCGCCCGCGCGGCCGTCGTCGGCGTCCCGTCCGATCGCTGGGGTGAGGAGGTGGTCGCGGCCGTTGTTCCCGCATCCGGCGCAGAGGTCGACGGCGACGAGCTGCTGGAGCTCGCGCGCGAGCGGCTGGCGCCGTACAAGCGGCCGAAGCGGATCGTCGTGGTCGACGAGCTGCCGCTGAACCCGATGGGGAAGCTGGTGCGGGCCGAGGTGCTCAAGCTGGTGGCGGGATGACCGACCGAGAGCCGCCGGAGGACGAGCGGGAGCAGGTCGTGATGGCGACGTACGCGCGGCTGATCGAGCGCGCGACGGCGGTGGTCGCCGCCGCGTCAGCGGGCATGGAGGAGGTCGATCCCGAACGCGACGCGCCACCGTGTCCGTGACGCATCTGCCGGCCGGGGCCGAGGCGGTGCGGCGGGCGCTGGAATGCGCGGAGTCGCTGCAATCCGAGCTACACGCCTTCGCCGACATCACATCGGAGCTCGCTGGGCACGACGCCGCCGAAGCGGGTGGGCGCGGCGGTCCGCTCGACGGGGTCCCGGTCGCCGTCAAGGACGTGATCGACGTGGCCGGCGTCCCGACCCGGCTGGGCACGCCCGGCGCCGGTCACCGACTCCCGTCCCATGACGCCGACGTCGTTGCTGCCCTGCGTGGCGCCGGCGCGATCGTGATCGGCAAGACGACCACGCACGAGCTGGCGATCGGGATGATCACGCCCCAGGCGCGCAATCCGCACGACACGAGCAGGATCACCGGCGGCTCGAGCGGCGGCTCGGCCGCAGCGGTCGCCGCCGGCGTCGTCCCGATCGCCCTCGGAACCGACACGAACGGCTCGATCCGCTCGCCGGCCGCCCACTGCGGCGTGGTCGGCTTCAAGCCAAGCCGCGGACTCCTCCCTACAGCCGGAGTCGCGCCGCTGGCGCCGACCCAGGACACCGTCGGCCTGATCGCCGCGCGAATGCCGTCGCTGTTGGCCGCGTGGCGCGTGCTCGCGGGAGCGGCGCGCGGATCCAGGCAGCCGCCATCCGGCGCTGTGGGCGCGTTCGAGCCGGGCGTCGCACGCGCGAGCGTGGCTCGCCCGGTCGGATTCGCGCGCGCCGCCACCGCCGCTGCCTCGGCGCCCGTCGCGGATGCCGTTGAACAGTCGGCGAGCCGGCTCGCGGCCGCCGGAATCAAGGTGGTGGAGGTGGAGCTTCCGGATCGCGAGCTCGTCCGGGCAGCTTCGGTCCTCGTGATCCTGCGCGAGGCGGCGGACGCCTGGGACGGGCTTGTCGAAACCGAAGGGGACGGGCTGACCACGGAGGTCCGGGCCACTCTTCGGTCGGCGGCGACTGTGTCACAAGCGGCGTACCGCAATGCGAAGCGCGTCCGGCTACAGGTCTGCACGGCGCTGGCGTCACTCGACGTCGACGCGATCCTCCTGCCGACGGTCCCCGTGACCGCCACGCTCGCCGGCGCCGAGCGTGTCGAGCTCCGTGGCCGCATGCGCTCAGTCGAGGCGCTGCAGTCCGAGTACACGTCGCTCGCCTCGCTTACGGGTCAGCCCGCCATCTCGCTGCCCTGTGGCAAAGACAAGGACGGCCTGCCCGTCGGCCTCCAGCTGCTCGGGAAGGCCGGTGCCGACGACGAGCTGCTCACACTTGCCGCTCGCGCAGAGCAGGCATTCGTATAACGTGTGACAAAGCCGCAGAGGAAGGAGAGAGGTGGATCTTGGCCTCAAGGATTCGACCGCGCTCGTGACCGGGGCCAGCAAGGGCATCGGCCGCGCAACTGCACTGGCGCTCGCCGAGGAGGGCTGCGACGTCGCCATCAACGCGCGCACGCCCGCCGACCTCGAGCAGACTGCGCACGAGATCGCGGATGCGACCGGCCGCCGGATCATCCCGATCGCGGGCGACATGAGCGAGCCGGACGACGTCGAGCGGGTCGTCAGCCAGGCGATCGCCGACCTGGGCCACCTCGACATTGCGGTGACGTGCGCCGGCGCCTCGCCTGGTGGCTTGATCGAGGAGCTGACCGAGGAGCACTGGCGCATCAGCCTCGGCCTCAAGTTCATGGGGTATGTGCGCACCTGCAAGGCCGTCCTCCCGCACATGCGTGAGCGCGGCAGCGGCAGCGTGGTGCTCGTCGTCGGCAACGACGGGCTGAAGCCGAGCTACTGGGAGGTCACCGCGGGGGCGGCCAACGCCGCCGACATCAACTTCGCCTCGTCAGCGGCCGAGCAATATGGCCGCTACGGCGTGCGCGTCAACACCGTCAACCCCGGCCCGGTCGACACCGATCGCTGGGACGGCCTCGAAAAAGCTTTCGCCCGCGACAAGGGCGTCACGCAGGAGCGCGCGCACGAGCTGGCGATGTCGAGCATCCCGCTTGGACGCATCTGCACCGCCGAGGAGGTCTCGAACGTCGTGGCGTTCCTGGCCTCGCCGCGTGCGAGCTTCATCAACGGCGCACACATCCCGATCGACGGCGCGCAGCGCAAGGCGCTGATGGACCTCTAGACGCCGCATGACAGCGGTCCAGCTCCACCAGACCCAGGTCGACCTGGTACGACGCGTCGTCGCCCTCGCGCAGCACGGGTCGAGCCCGGATGAGGTGCTGCGCAACGTGCTGCTCGAGCACGTGAGCGACCGGCTGGGGGGCGCGCACGCGTTCGTCGGCGGCACCGCGCAGCTCGATGTCCTTCAGAGCCCGTTCCCCGATTACGGCGACAGGCGCTGGGAGACGACGCTCGAGCCGGTCACAGGTAAGGCGGTTCCGGTGATGCGCGGCGAGGTGCTGCGCATCGAGCAGGCGGACGGCGGCACCTGCGTCGACTTCAACGCGTTCAACCTCCACGACCACAAGGAGTTCCTCGACTGCGGCTTCACGCGCAGCTTCCAGTCATTCGACCCGCGGAAGGGTGAGTTCATCTGGACCAACGCCCCACGTGGCCGGCCGATGTTCGGGATCCTCGAGATCGCCGACACCTGTGAGCTCGACATCGTCGGCCACCGCTGCAACCGCGTCTTCCAGGAGCTCGGCTGGGGCCTGACCGCGCACGCCAACTGCCAGGACTCGCTGGCCGAGGCGATCCGCGAGTACGGCCTGACCCCCGACGACGTCCACGACTCCTTCAACCTCTGGATGGCCACGACGATCGACGAGAGCGGGCGCCGCAAGTTCAAGTGGAACCCAGCGGCAAAGGGTGACCGGATCGACCTGCTCGCGATGTTCGACGTACTGGCTGTCGCCTGCATTTGCGGGATCGGCGACTTGGTCGGCATCAACAACTACACGTTCACTCCAATCAAGCTCGAGATCTACGCGAAGTCGGCGCAGACGGAAGCGCTGGTCGAAGCCGCCGAGGATCGCTGGGGAAGGATGGAGAGCCAGGTGAAGACCGACGACCTCGAGGCTGTCCCGGTGCTTGCCGGCCGTGAGCTGACGCGCGATCCGGACTACGAGCCTCGCTACCGCCCGGCGCCGCCGCTCACCAGCATCGAGGTAGAGCTGGCCGGCGACGAGCGGCGGCTGCTGGCCGGCCTGATCGCAACCGGCGTCTACGGCCGCGACGAAGGCGAGGCACTGCGCGCGGCGTTCATGCGCTGGTGCAATACGCACCTCACTCGCGTGCGTCGCCCGTACATGGAGCTCGCGGCATGAGCCTCCCTGGCTTCCCGCACGTGATCGATGTGCACACGCACTATCTGCCGCACGTGCTCGTCGAGGCGCTACGACGCCGCGACGAGCTGCCGCGCGTGTCACAGGGCCGCGACGGCGACGTGATCGAGTACGGCGAAGGCAACATTCACCCGTACCTGCCGGCGATGGGCGACTTGGACCTGCGCCTGCGCGACATGGACGCCGCCGGCATCGACCTGGCGGTCATCAGCACGAACATCCCGGGCATCGACTGGTTCCCCGCCGCCGACGGGGCGCCGATCGCGCGCGACGTCAACGACGAGCTCGCCGCGGTCGTCGCGCGGCATCCAGGCCGGCTGGCCGCGCTCGCAGCGCTGCCGATGCAGGCACCGGAGGCGGCCGCCGCCGAGCTCGAGCGCGCCGTCGGGAACGGCCTGGTCGGCGCGATGATCTACTCGAACGTCGCCGGAGCGCAGCTCGACGAGCCGCGCTTCGAGGTCGTGTACGAGACCGTCGCGCGCCTCGGCGTGCCGCTCTACATCCACCCGACCTACCCGGTCATCGCGAACACGCTGGCCGCGTACGCCCTGATCCCGACGCTGGGTTTCCTCGTCGATACCACTACGGCAACGCTGAAGCTTGTGTTCGGAGGCCTCTACGAGCGCCACCCGGACCTCAAGCTCGTCCTCGCGCACGCCGGCAGCCTGCTGCCGCAGCTCGTTGGCCGCATCGACTATGAGGCCGCTCGCCACGACGGTGCGGCGCGCAACCTCTCGATGAAGCCGAGCGAGGCACTCGCCAACGTCTACACCGACTGCATCTGCGTCTGGCCGGCCGCGCTGCGGTCAACGCTCGAGTTCTTCGGCCCCGAACGGCTCATGTACGGCTCCGACTATCCGTTCTGGGATCCGCGCCTGAGCTTCGAGACGCTTGCCGGTTGCGGCTTCCCCGACCAGCTCGCCGAGGCGATCGCATCCGGGAACGCCGCAACGGTGATGGGCGTGACTGCGGGCCGCGCAAGCGTCGCCGCCTCGCAGAGGGAAAACCCGCCGCGCTAGCGGGGCTGCCCCGATGACAGCGAGCAAGCGCCTGGCAGATACTCGCGCCGCTGAACGGCGACCAGCCGCTCGGCGTCACGGACGCTTAACCCCGGTCAATGGCATTCGTAGGACTTTTGTGGTAGAGCTAGCCCCGACGGCACGAGGAGCCTGTCCAGGCAGGCGTCGACGGTTTTGAGCGAGGAGATACCCAGTGATCAGAAGGATTCCTGAGGGTCGGATGCGAGCGCTGTTGGCTTCACTCGTCGTACTTGCGTTTGCAGCGACGCTCGCGGCGTGTGGCAGCGGCGACGACACCAGCACGAGCAGCGCGAGCGGTGGCGGAACTTCGTCGTCGTCGAAAGCCAGCAGCGACAAGCAGGTCAAGCTCGGCGCGACGCTGATCGGACCGAAGAACGACAAGTCGTTCAACGAGGCCGCCTACGCCGGCATCCTCGCCGCCCAGAAGGCCAACCCGCAGCTGAAGCTGACGGCGACGCTCGAGAACAAGGCCACCGATCAGCAGCGCACGGACGCGGTCAACACGCTGGCGCCGATCAACGACGTCGTCCTGGGCGTGAGCGCGAGCTTCGGCCCGATCTTCGACGTCACCGCCGACAAGTTCCCTAACGCGTACTTCGTGAATGTCGCCGGCTTCTCGGACCATTACCACAAGAACGTGACCGGCTTCGCCAACGACTGGGGTGCACCGGCATTCGTCGGCGGCGTGATTGCGGCGCATCTGACGAAGAGCAACGTCGTTGGCTACGTCGGCGGCGCTGAGATCCCGCCGACCGTGCACGGCGCCAACGGGTTCGCGGCGGGCGTCCACATGGTCGACCCGAAGATCAAGGTGCTCAAGAACATCGTCGGCGACTTCAACGACGTCGCTAAGGCGAAGGCGGCGACGGCAGCCATGATCACCGACAAGGCTGACGTCATCTTCCCCTTCCTCGACGCAGGCATCGCCGGCTCGTACGCAGCGGGCAAGGCATCGGGTACGAACCCGGCGATGTTCAAGCTGACGATTCCGGACTGCACGTCGTACAGCAATATCGTCGGCACCGAAGTTGTCAACAACGAAGCCGCCACGAAGCTGATGCTCGACCGCTATGTCAAGGGAACGCTCAAGCCGGGCGCGGTCTTCCTCGACCTACAGGATCCGAACCTGCAGACGTTGAAGCTCTGCCCCAAGTACCAGAAGAACGCCGAGATCGCGAAGGTGACGAAGGAGACCATCGCCGGCGTCAACAACGGCAGCATCAAGCTTCCCGCGAACGCCGTCAACGCGCGTCCGGAGTATCCGTACCAGGAGGGCTTCGACGGCGAGGTCAAGAACGCGGGCAAGACCGGGTAGGCGCGGTTTCCTCGCTTGGCCCAGGAGCTGAGCGCTTGCAGGCGCTGAACGAGCCGGCTCATAACGGGGATGAGCCGGCTCTTCGCCTGACTGGCATAACGAAGCGCTTCCCCGGCGTCCTCGCGAACGATGGCGTGTCCCTGGACGTTCGCAGGGGCGAGGTGCTCGGGTTGCTCGGCGAGAATGGCGCCGGCAAGTCGACGCTCATGAATGTCGTCTATGGGCTCTACAAGCCGGACGAGGGCGAGATCCACGTCAACGGCCGGCCGGTACACATCCGCAGCCCGCACCACGCGCTCGAGCTCGGGTTGGGGATGGTGCACCAGCACTTCATGCTCGTTCCGGACATGACCGTCGCCGAGAACATCGCGATGGCGCCGTCTGGTCTGCCGCGGCGCACCCGCCTCGGCGACGTGGAGCGCGAGATCGAGGAGCTCTGCCGGCGGTTCCGGCTGGTCGTCGACCCGCGTGCGCTGATCGAGGACCTGAGCGTCGGTGCACGTCAGCGGGTGGAGATCATCAAGCTGCTCTACCGGGGGGCGGATTTGCTGATCCTCGACGAGCCGACCGCAGCGCTGACGCCGCCCGAGTGGCGCGAGTTGTCGCAGTTCCTGCGCGGGATGGCCGACGAGGGCCGGTCGGTCATCTTCATCACGCACAAGCTCGACGAGCTCTTCGGCCTGGTTGACCGCTGCACCGTGCTCCGCGACGGCCGCGTGGTCGACACGGTCGACATCGGCGAAACCGACAAGCGTGCGCTCGCACGCATGATGGTCGGGCGCGAGGTCACGCTGCGCGTCGAGCGCCCGGCGATCGAGCCGGGCAAGCCGGTGCTCGAGGTGGAAGGACTGGGCCTCACCGACGATAACGGCCACCCGCTGCTCGACGACATCAGCTTCCAGGTCCGCGAGGGTGAGGTCTTCGGTGTCGCTGGGGTCGCCGCCAACGGGCAGACGGAGCTGGTCGAGACGCTGATCGGCCTGCGCCATCCGCAGACGGGGACGGTCCGGCTCGAGGGCAGGTCCCTCGAAGCGACCGACCCTGCCGCGTTCACGGCCGCAGGCGGCGCAATCGTGCCCGAGGATCGCCACCACGAGGCGGTCGCGCTCGAGCTGAGCGTGCTCGACAACATACTCATGAAGGAGTTCCAGTCGGGCCGCTTCGTGAGGCGCGGGATCATCGACTTCGGCTCCGCGCGCAACCGCGCCGAGCAACTGGTGCGCGATTTCGACGTCAAGACGCCGTCGACGGCCGTGCCGGTCCGGCAGCTCTCTGGTGGCAATCAGCAGAAGCTGGTCCTCGCACGCGAGCTGAGTCGCGATCCCAGGCTCGTAATCGCGTTCCAGCCCACCCGCGGCCTCGACGTCGGCGCGATCGAGTTCGTCTACGGCCAGCTCAACGAGATGAAGAAGCGTGGCGGGGCAGTGCTCTTGATCTCATTCGAGCTCGACGAGATCTTCACGATGGCCGACCGCTTCGCGGTGATGGTGGGTGGCCGCTTCCTGCAGGTACTCGAGGGCGGCACCGCGGACCCAGAGACGGTCGGGATGCTGATGGGCGGAGCCGAGGACGCCGCATGAACGCGCCGACGACCACAGCCGTCACACGCGTCCGCGGGCGCCTCGAGGGCGGCGGCACCGACTTCATCCTGTCGGTGGCGGTTGCGATCGCGGCGCTCCTGGTGGCGATGCTCTTCGTTGTCGCATCGGGTGTCTCGTTCAGCCGCGGCGCGTCCGCATTCGTGGACGGCGCCTTCGGCACCCGTCTGAACATCGCCGGCACGCTGGCGAAGATGGTGCCGCTGACGCTCGTCGCGCTCGGCTGGATCGTCGTCTTCAAGGCCGGCCGCTTCCACGTCGGGTTCCCGGGCCAGATCCTCATCGGCGGCCTCTTCGTATCCGTGGTCGCGCTCAAGGTGGACGTGCCACTCGTGCTGCACCTGCCGCTCGTGCTGATCGCGGGCGCGGTGGGCGGCGCGGCCTACGCGGGCATCGCCGCCTGGCTTTGGGCAAAGCGCGGCGTCAACGAGATCCTCTCGACGCTGCTGCTGAACCTGGTCGCGATCCAGATCCTTGCGTGGTGGGTGCGCAAGCCGTTCCATGACGACGCCACGCCGCTCCCGCTGACCGCCCCGCTGCCGACGAACTCGCGCTGGCCCTAGGTGCTCACGAACACCGACCTC
>Ga0126314_10001779_pt1 | contig 10507 bp, 7 predicted proteins | sample Plot105B_FD_92535 | JGI IMG/M metagenome (GOLD analysis project Ga0126314, IMG submission 92535) | Serpentine soil microbial communities from UC McLaughlin Reserve, CA, USA - Plot105B | ecosystem: Environmental > Terrestrial > Soil > Grasslands | place: USA: UC McLaughlin Reserve, Lake County... | reverse complement strand
TGCGCGGATGCTGGCGCGGCCGGACCTGACGGCTTCGGTACCGGACGTGGAGTGGGCCGACGCGGTGCTCGTGCTGGAGACCGAGCTGGTCGACGAGATGCCGATCCTCGAGCTGCGCGTGCGCAAGGGTCGCCGCCGCAACGGGGTGCAGGTCGCGGTCGCGACGTCGCATCCGTCGGCGCTGGACCGCGATGCCGCTGCCACTGCGCGCTTCGCGCCGGGCTCGAGCGAGGCGCTGCTGGCGGCCTTGGCCGCGGCACTCGGATCGGACCAGGCGCCGCGCGTCTCCGCTGAGGAGCCGGTCCCCGACAGCCTCGGCCCCGAGCCCGAGCCGGTGGGGGTTGCCTCGGAGCTGCCGCACGGCGACCCCGTCGGCCGGATGGGCGAAATGACGACCGAGCGCGACCCCGGGGCGCCGGCGCCGGTGACCGGCCCGGGCGGCGAGCCTGGCGCCATGGCCGGCGGCCCGCCGGGCGAGCCGTCGGAGGAAGGCGAGCAGCCGGCGGCGGGCGTCGACACCTCGGGACGCGAGGGCTACGCCGGTGGCGAGTCAGCACCCGAGACCGGTGCCGACTCAGACCCCGGCATGCCCGATGCAGCCGGCGCCGAGCGCGGCGCGGGCAAGGACGACCAAGCGGGGTCAGTGAGCGGATCCGCGGCCGGCGGCAGTGACGGCTCCGAAGGGCTCCGCGCCGGCGCTGGCGCGTCGGACGGCCGCGCCTCCGACGCTCCTGCGACGGCGACCACGGGCGCGGGCTCGCGCTCCGCTTCTGGACCGCGCGACGCATCGGACGATCCGGTCGCTGTGCTGGCCGATCGCGCCGGCGCTGATCCGGATGCGATTCGTGCGCTCGCGCAGGTGCTGCGGCGTGCCGGCTCGGTCGTGATCATCTGGGGGGAGCGGCTTTCGCACGGCCCGCGCGGGCGCGAGACGATCGAGGCGTTGCTAGCGCTCGCCCGGGCGCTGAACATCACCGCCACCGACGGGTCGGGGCTGCTCGAGGTTCCGGCCGGCACGAACGGCCGCGGGCTTCGCGAGATCGGACTGCTTCCGAGCGCCGGACCGGGCCTCGCGGATGCCGATGGCCGCGGCTCCGCCGACATCGTCGAAGCCCTTGCAGGCGGCGAGTCCTCGGCCCTCATCCTTCTCCACGCCGATCCGCTTGCCACGCACCCGAACCGGCGCCGCTGGGAGGAGGCTCTCGACCGCGCCACCTTCGTGGTCGCCTTCGCCGAGTTCCTCGACGACGGCGTCGCCGAGCACGCCGACGTCATCCTGCCCGCCGAGTCGTACGCCGAGCGCGAGGGCACTGTGGTCCATCCGGATGGGCGCCTGCAGCGCCTGCGCCAGACAGTCGGCCATCCGGGCGACGTGCGGCCGGTCTGGTGGCAGCTCGAACAGATCCTCGGCCGCCTCGGCCATGGCACCGGCGCCCTCACTGCCCCGATGGTCAGCCAGCAGATCTTCGACGCCGTCCCCTTCTACGCCGGGCTCACGCTCGAAGAGATCGGCGGCCGCGGCGTCCGCTGGCAGGAGCGTGACGCAGCTTCCAAGCTGCAGGCGCCCGAGCTGCCGACGGGTCAGCTCGCGGATCCACCGTCGGCACCGGACGCGAATGGCTCGTTGCGGCTGGGAACGCGACCGTCGCTGTGGTCTGGCTACGTCACGCGGCACGCACCGGTTCTGGAGTTCCTGAAGCCGGAGCAGACGGTTGAGCTCTCGCCCGCCGATGCCGAGCGGCTGGGGCTCGGCTCTGGCGCATCGGTTCGCGTGGGAGTGAATGGGACGCGCATCGCTGCAAAGGCCTTGGTCAGGGCTGGTGTCCCGCCAGGCACCGCTTACCTGATCGAGGGCACCGACGACGAGCCGGTCGGCCTGCTTCTAAATGGTGAGCCGCAAACGGTGGAGGTCACGCCTGGGTAGCCATGCACTTCCCGCTCGCTGACACCAACTTCGCCGAGGACACCTGGATCCAGATCGTCAAACCGATTCTGATCTTCGCCGTCCTGCTGGGCGTCACGCCGATGGTGCTCCTGCTCGAGCGCAAGCTGATGGGCCGTATGCAGTCGCGCTACGGACCCAACCGCGTTGGCCCGTGGGGTCTGATGCAGCCGCTCGCTGACGTGATCAAGCTGCTGACGAAGGAGAACTCGACGCCGGTCACGGCCGTGCCATGGCTGATGACGCTCGCCCCGATGATCAGCGTCCTGACGGCGGTGATGACGCTCGCGATCATTCCTTGGGGCGACCGCGGCACCTGGGGCGACAGCTTCGGCCTCTACGGCATCGACGTGCCGATCGGGGTCCTCTACATGTTCGCCTTCGGCTCGATCGCCTTCTACGGCTTCCTGCTCGGCGGTTGGGCGAGCGGCTCGAAGTTCAGCTTCCTCGGGTCCATGCGCTCGGCCGCGCAGCTGATCTCCTACGAGGTCTCGCTGGGGCTGGGGCTAATCGGGGTGGTGATCATGGCCCAGTCGCTGTCGCTGGTCGACATCGTGAACGCCCAGGACAACGTCTGGTATGTCATCCCGCAGTTCTTCGGCTTCTGCGTCTTCCTGGTCGCCGGCTTCGCCGAGACCGCGCGGCCGCCGTTCGACCTCCCCGAGGCCGACGCCGAGCTCGTGGCTGGCTACAACACCGAGTACGGCGGCATGCGCTTCGGTGCGTTCTACATGGCCGAGTACATGCACATCATCGTTTTCTCGGGCTTGGCCACGGCGCTCTTCTTCGGAGGCTGGCACGGACCGGGCCCGGCGGCGCTCGGACCGTTGTGGGTCACGTTGAAGATGTTCCTGATGGTCTGCGTGTTCATCTGGGCGCGGGCCACGCTTCCGCGTTTGCGCTACGACCAGCTCATGTCGTTCGGGTGGAAGGTCCTCCTCCCGCTGGCGACTGTCAATGCCCTTGTCACAGCGATCCTGGTGGTGGTCACCTGAGCCCGTACACGCTCCCTGACGAAGAGATCGTCGTAGTCCACGGCCCTGAACCCGGGGGCCCCGGCGGCGCCTACCGGGCTTTCGGCGCCACCCTGAAGGGGCTGCGCACGACCTTCATGCGCTTGTTCGAGAAGCCGGTCACGCTCGAATACCCCGAGCAGAAGACGCCGGTCTACCCGCGTTTCCGCGGCCGCCACAAGCTGCATCGCTTCGAGGACACCGGCCTTGAGAAGTGCGTCGGCTGCTCGCTGTGCGCGGCCGCCTGCCCGGCGGACTGCATCCGCGTCGTGGCGGCCGAGAACACAGCCGACCACCAGGTCTCGGCAGGCGAGCGCTACGCCGCCGTCTACGAGATCAACATGACCCGCTGCATCTTCTGCGGCTACTGCGAAGTGGCCTGTCCGTTCGATGCGATCACGATGCAGCAGGACTACGAACTCTCGGACTACGAACGCACCGACCTGATCTTCACGAAGGAGATGCTGCTCCAGGATCCGCCGGAGCGAACGCCGCTGAGGAGGCCGGGCGAGTAGTGGACGTCCTTGAGGGCATCTGCTTCTTCATCGCTGCACTCCTCGCCGTTGGCGGCGCCGCCGGAGTCGTGCTGCTACGCAACCCGTTCTTCAGCGTGCTCGCGCTGGTGCTGCACCTGCTGGCGCTCGCAACGCTGTTCCTGCTGTTGCACGCGCAGTTCCTGGCCGCCGCGCAGATCATCGTCTACGCCGGCGCCGTGATGGTGCTCTACCTGTTCGTGGCCGCCTACGTCGGCGGGGGCGACGAGCCCTTCATGCCAAGCGGGCCGCTGCTCACGCTCGCTCCGTTCTTTGCCGCTGCGCTGTTCGCCGAGCTGGCGATCGCCGCGCTCGGCAGCGGGCTGAGCGCGATCAACTCCGAGGGCGCGAAGATCGACCCGGGCTTCGGCGGCCCGGCTCAGTTCGGCGAGCTCCTCCTGAAGCGCTTCCTGATCCCGTTCGAGACGGCTTCCTATCTGCTGCTGATCGCGGCCGTCGGCGCCGTCGTGCTGGCGCGCCGCCGACGTGGCCTCGAGCACCTGGATGAAGAGGCGGGCATCTGATGGACGTCTCCTGGTACATCGTCCTATCCGCGCTGATCTTCTGCACCGGTCTAGCGGGCGTGCTGTCGCGCCGCAACCCACTGGTCGTGCTGCTCTCACTCGAGTTGCTGCTGAACGCCGGCAACCTCGCGCTGGTCGCCTTCAGCCGCATGTGGGGAAACGCCGACGGGCAGATTTTCGCGCTGGTCGTGATGGTGGTCGCCGCCTGTGAGGTCGTGGTCGGCCTCGGCGTGATCGTCGCGATGTACCGCAACCGCATCCCGATCGACGTCGACGAGATGTCGGAGCTCAGAGGGTGAGCACCGGCACCTGGGGCTGGCTGATCCTCGCCTTCCCGCTGGCGGGGTGCATCATCATCGCGCTCGGATGGCGTCTCTGGCCCGGCCGCACCGCCGGCTGGCTCGGCTCGCTTGCGATCGCGCTCGCCTTCGCGTCCTCGATCGGGGCCTTCCTGTCGCTGCTGTCGAAGGATCCCGAGCACCGCCAGGTGGTCGCGAACGCGTTCGACTACATCAACATCGCGGGCCTGCACGTGAAGCTCAGCGTGCTGGTCGACCCGCTGTCGGTCGTGATGTGCCTGATCGTCAGCGGCGTGTCGATGCTGATCCACGTCTACTCGGTCGCCTACATGGACTCCGACCGCGGGTACGTGCGCTTCTTCTCGTACCTGAACTACTTCGTCTTCTCGATGCTGCTGCTGGTGCTGGCGTCGAACTTCGTGATCCTGATCGTGGGCTGGGCGTTCGTCGGCGCGGCGTCGTACCTGTTGATCTCGTTCTGGTACCGCCGCGCCACGGCGGTGAGGGCGGGCATCAAGGCGTTCGTTATGAACGTGATCGGCGACGTCGGCCTCGTGATCGCGGCGTTCCTGCTGTTCGACAAGACCGGCACGCTCGACTACGCGGGCGTGTTCGCGAGGGCTCCGGAGGTCTTCCACCACAACGACGGTGTGCTGGTGGCCGCGTGCCTGATGCTGCTGGTCGGCGCGTTCGCCAAGTCGGCGCAGCTGCCGCTCCACACCTGGCTTCCGGACGCCATGGAGGGCCCCACCCCCGTCTCCGCGCTGATCCACGCGGCGACGATGGTCACGGCGGGGGTGTACCTGATCGCGCGCACGCACCCGCTGTTCGAGCTGGCGCCGACCGCGGCCGACATCGCTGCGATCACGGGAACGGCGACGCTCTTCATGGCGGGAACGATCGCACTGGTGGTGACCGACCTGAAACGCGTGATCGCCTACTCGACCATGTCGCAGATCGGCTACATGATCGTGGGCGTCTCGAGCTTCGGCTACGCCGCCGGGATCTTCCACCTGATGACGCACGCGTTCTTCAAGGCGCTTCTGTTCATGGGCGCGGGCTCCGTGATCAGCGCGATGGGCGGCATCCAGAACATGGACCGGATGGGCGGCTTTCGGCGAGCGATGCCCTTCACCTTCGTGACCTTCACGATCGGGGCACTGGCGCTCTCCGGGTTCCCGCTGATGTCAGGCTGGTTCTCCAAGGACTCGATCATCGGCTTCGAGTTCCACCGCGGCGGCGTTCTCTTCCCGGCGCTCGGCGTGGTCGCGCTGATCACGGCGTTCATCACTGCCTTCTACGCGTTCCGCATGGTCTTCCGCACCTTCTTCGGCGAGCAGGCGCCCGAGGCCGTAGAGCTCGAGGAGGGCCAGCTTGCGCACGGCGAGCACGTGAACCCGCTGACGGGTGAGGCCGAGGACACCGAGGTCGGCTTCCCGGGCGCCGATCATCACATCGCCGAGCGCGACTGGCCGATGCGCGCTGCGATGGCGCCGCTGGCGCTGCTGTCAGTGGTCGGCGGCATAGTGCTGATCCCGGGGGTGACCGACTGGTTCGAGGCCTTCCTCGAGCCGAGCTTCAAGGACTCGAAGTACTACTCGAACATCCCGGGCTCCGGCGCCGAGTGGCTCGGCCTCGTGCTCGGCGGCCTGATCGCGATCGGCGGCATCGGGCTGGCATGGCTGCTCTACATCCGGCGCCGCGGCGTAACGCTGCGCTTGGCTGAGCGTTTCCGGCGACCGCACGACTTCCTGTCGCACAAGTGGTACTTCGACGAGGCCTACGACGCGGTGTTCGTGCGGCCGATCGGCAACTTCGGCAGCTTCAGCAGGCGCGTGATCGAGAGCCGCTTCGTGCAGGGGTTCATCGTCGGCGGCGCGGTCGGCGTGGTGCGCGCCGGCACCTCCGCGGCGCGCGCGGTGCAGACCGGGTACGTCCGCGCCTACGCGCTGCTGCTGGTCATCGGCGTGCTCGCACTCGGCCTCTACTTCCTGCTGCAGTCGTCATGACGATCCACCTGTCGCTGATCATCTTCCTGCCGCTGCTCGCCGGCTTCATCGCCTTGGTGATGCCAGCGCGCTGGGCAGCATCGTTTGCGACGGCGGGTGCATTCGTGACGCTCGCCTACGTCCTCATCGCGCTGTTCAGGTTCAAGAGCGGCCAGGGATTGCAGTTCGTAACCGACGACGACTGGATCAAGGAGCTCGGCATCCACTACCGGCTCGGCGTCGACGGCCTGAACCTCTGGCTGATCGTCACGACGGCATTCCTGTGGGTGCCGATCACGGTGATCGCGGCCGTGCGCGACTGGGATCGACCGCGGCTCTTCTTCTTCAACCTGATGTTGGCGGAGACGGCCATCCTCGGCGTCTTCTGCGCCCAGGACCTGGCGCTGTTCGTCCTGTTCTTCGACCTGACGCTGGTCCCGTTCTACTTCCTGATCGGCGCCTGGGGCGGCGAGAACCGTGTGCAGGCGACGACCAAGTTCGTCATCTACACGCTGGCGGGCTCGCTGCTGATGCTGGCGGGCGCGGTGGCGCTGGGCGTGCTCGCGACACCGCCCGAGGGCCAGATCTCGTTCTCGTTCGCCGATCTTTCGCAGCGGTCGCTCCCGGCCGGCACCCAGAACTGGATCTTCCTGCTGTTCGCGGCCGCATTCCTCGTGAAGGCGCCGGCGTTCCCGCTGCACGGCTGGGTGCCCGACACCTACCGGGCCACCCCGATCCCGGTGCTGATCGGGCTGTCGGCGGTGCTGTCGAAGCTCGGCGTCTACGGCTTCGTGCGGGTGGTATTGCCGCTGCTGCCCGACGCGTCGGTGCACTTCCAGGAAGCGATGATGCTGATCGCGATCGTGTCGATCCTGTACGGATCGGCGCTGGCTTTCTCGCAGGACGAGACGCGGCTGGTCGTCGGCTACTCGTCGATCGCGCAGCTCGGCTTCATCATCCTCGGGATCTTCTCGCTCGATCCGAAGGGGGTCGGCGGGGCGGTGTTCCAGATGGTCAACCACGCGCTGGTGGTGGCGCCACTGTTCCTGGTCATCGCGGTGCTCGCCAACCGCGTGCCGGCCGGCAACAGCCGACTGTCGGCGATGGGCGGGTTGGCTACGCGGGCACCGGTGCTTGTAGCGCTGCTGCTGATCGCAACGCTCGCGACGCTCGCGATGCCTGGCTCCGGCAACTTCGCCGGCGAGTTGCTGATCCTGTTCGGCGCCTTCAACACGAAGTTCGTCTACGGCTTGGTGGCGACGGCGGGCGTGGCGCTGGCGTCGGTCTACATGATCCGGTTCTTCCAGCGCGCGATGCACGGGCGAGAGGGTGCCGGCGTGCAATCGCGGGACATCCTGCCGGTCGGCCCTGACCTGGCGACGATCACTCCGCTGATCGCCGTGATCGTCGCGCTGGGCGTCTGCCCGCAGATCGTGCTGTCGAAGCTCGACGCGGGCCCGCAGGCGAAGCCCTCCGAACAGGTCGCGCAGCGATGACCCAGCTGACCGCACCGCACATCGACTATCAGGGCATGGCGCCGCTGTTCGCGCTTCTCGGCGGGTCGATCGTCGTTCTGCTGGCGAGTCTGCTCCGGTCGCGCTTCGTGCACCGGACGCTGGTTCCGGCGCTGACGGTGATCACACTCGGCGCAGCCATCGGGCTGTCGATCTGGAACTGGGAGCCCGGTGACACCAAGCCGATCGTCGAGGGCGCGCTCGCGGTCGACACGTTGTCGCTGGGGATCTCGATCGTCTGCTACGTCGCGGGCATCGCGACGGTGTTCCTGTCGCTGCGCTCGCTTGCGCTGCGGACCGCAGGCGGCGGCGAGTACTTCACGCTGATGCTCGGCTCGATCGCGGGGATGAACGTGCTCGCATCGGCAGAGAACCTGGTCGTGCTCTTCATCGGCTTGGAGCTGTTGTCGATCCCGCTCTACGTCCTGTGTGCCACCGAGATGCGCAAGCGCGTGTCGCTCGAGGCAGGCTTGAAGTACCTCGTGATCGGGTCGGTGGGGTCGGGGACGCTGCTCTACGGACTTGCCTTCGTCTACGGCGCAACCGGCGCCACCGACTTCAGCGCGATCTCCAGCGCGATCGGCGACAAAGTATCGGCGACTGATCCGATGCTCTTGACCGGCATCGCGCTCGCGGCGACCGGCCTCGCATTCAAGTGCTCGATCGCCCCGTTCCACACGTGGACGCCGGACGTCTACCAGGGTGCGCCTACGCCGGTGACTGCGTTCATGGCGGTTGCGACGAAGGCGGCGGCGTTCGCGGTCTTCCTGCGCCTGTTCGTCGAGGCCTTCCCGGACGTGCAGCCAACCTGGTCGAACGCACTCGCTGCCCTGGCGATGGTCACGATCATCGTCGGCAACGCCGCCGCTATCCCGCAGCGGTCGCTCAAGCGGATCCTCGCCTGGTCCGGTGTTGCGCAAGCTGGCTACATCCTCACGGGCGTCATCGTCGCGACCCAGATCGGCCTGCAGGCGATGGCGTTCTACATCGCCGTCTACCTCGTCATGAACATGGCGGCCTTTGCTGTGGTCATCGCGCGCGAGCGAGTCTCGCCCGCCGGTGACGACATTTCGTCGTTCGAGGGCCTCGGCCGCGCTGACCCGTGGCTGGCGCTGCCGCTCACGATCGCGATGCTCGGCCTGGCTGGCTTCCCTGCCACAGCCGGCTTCATCGGGAAGTTCTATCTGCTGCGGGCTGCGATCGACGGCGGCTGGGATTGGCTCGCGATCTTCATCGTGATCGGCTCGGTGATCTCGCTCGGGTACTACCTGAAGGTTGTCGCGGCGGTGTGGCTGGGACCGACCACCGTCGCCGTGCAGCCCGCGGACGGCGCCGCGATGCGGCGGCTGGCGCGCGTCGGCGGCTGGTCACCCGAAGCCGAGGGACGGGCGCAGCCAGAGGTGCTGGCGGTCGCGGTGATCATGGGCGCGGCGGTGATCGTCTTCGGAATCGTCCCGTCGCCGCTCCTGAACGCGGCGGGCGACGTCGGGACGGCGCTTCAGAACATCTTCGCCTGAGGGCGAGCTACTCAACCGGGATGCCGTGGCGCATCGTGTTCTCGGACACGACGTGCGGCTCGACGAACTGCAGCAGGTAGTCCGGGCCGCCGGCCTTCGCGCCGATGCCGCTGCGGCGATTACCGCCGAACGGCTGACGGGCGACCATCGCTCCCGTGATGTGGCGGTTCACGTAGAGATTGCCGACCGGCGAGCGGCCGATGACGTAGTCGATCGTCGCCGGGCTGCGGCTGAAGAGGCCGCCGGTGAGTGCGAACGGCGACGCCTCGACGGCGTCGCAGGCTGCGTCGATCGACTCGAAGCGCTCGACCGCGAGAACCGGCCCGAAGATCTCGTCGCGCAGGACAGGCGAGTCCGGCGGCAGATCGGTCGCGAGCGTCGGTGGGCAGAAGTGGCCGTCGCTCGGGATGGTCGCGCGCGCCGCGGCGATGCGGCCATCGCGCCTTGCGATGTCGATGTACTCGCGGACGCGGTTCTGGGCTTCGTCGTCGATGACCGGCGGGACGTCGGTTCCGAACGTGTCGGCCTGTCCCACGCGCAGCACCTCCACGGCCCCCGCCAAGCGCTCGATCAGCAGGTCGGCAACCGCCTCGTGCGCCAGCACTCGCGCAGCCGCCGAGCACTTCTGACCCGCGTAGACGAATGCTGACTTCACGATCGCCGGCACCACCTCGTCGAGGTCCGCGTCCGAGTCCACGATCAGGCAGTTCTTGCCACCCATCTCAGCGACCACCCGCTTCACGTGCGTCTGCCCGTCCGGCGTCTCCGCGGCTGTTCGGACGATTTCGAGGCCGACCGCACTCGAGCCTGTGAAGGCGATCGTGTGGACGCGCGGGTCCCTGACGAGCGCGGCGCCGACATCGCCGAAGCCCGTCACCAGGTTAATCGCGCCGGGCGGAGCGCCTGCCTGCAGCAGCGCCTCGACTATCACCTGTCCGCACGCCGGCGACTGCTCGGCGGGCTTCAGCACCACGGCATTGCCCGTGACGAGCGCGGCGCTGGTCATCCCGCACGCGATAGCGATCGGGAAGTTCCACGGCGCAATCACGGCGCAAATGCCGCGCGGCTCGTAGCGCATCGTGTTGCGCTCGCCGGGAACCTGCAGCAGCCGCGGACCGTTGCCGATCGCGAGCGCCTGCCGCGCGTAGTACTCGAGGAAGTCGATCGCCTCGCAAAC
>Ga0126314_10001778_pt1 | contig 10507 bp, 8 predicted proteins | sample Plot105B_FD_92535 | JGI IMG/M metagenome (GOLD analysis project Ga0126314, IMG submission 92535) | Serpentine soil microbial communities from UC McLaughlin Reserve, CA, USA - Plot105B | ecosystem: Environmental > Terrestrial > Soil > Grasslands | place: USA: UC McLaughlin Reserve, Lake County... | reverse complement strand
CGGTTTTACGGGAATCAAGCTCTACACGGCGGAGTGGCACGAGGACTCCAAGGGCTGGAAGCTAGACGATTACTGGGCCGTTAAGCACCTGGAGAAGTGCGTCGACCTCGGGGTAAAGAACATCCACGTCCACAAGGGCCCGACCATCTGGCCGCTGAACCGCGACTCCTTCGACGTGGCCGACGTGGACGAGGCGGCGTCCAGCTTTCCGGAGCTCAACTTCATCGTCGAGCACGTGGGACTACCGAGGCTGGAGGACTTCTGTTGGATCGGGACGCAGGAGCCCAACGTCTACGGTGGACTCGCCGTAGCGATGCCGTTCATCCACGCCAAGCCACGGTACTTCGGCCAAATCATGGGCGAGCTCCTCTACTGGCTCGGAGAGGACAAGCTGCTCTTCTCCAGCGACTACGCGCTCTGGCAGCCCAAGTGGCTTGTGGAGATGTTCGTGGACTACGAGTACCCGGGGGACGCGGAGTTTGACGACTACGCCGAGATCACGCCTGACATAAAGCGAAAGATCCTCGGCTTGAACGCCGCGAGCCTCTACGACCTCGAGGTCCCCGCGGAGCTGCAGCTCGTCACGGCGGACCAGGGCACCGGCTTCGACGTCACTGAGAAGCCGGCGGCCGAACGATGACCGACCGTCAAAGGGTCCTGGACGCCCTTTCGGGTGTCCGGGATCCCGAGCTCGACGAGCCCCTAACCGACCTGGGCTTCGTCTCGGATCTGAGGGTCGAGGGCGGCGCGGTAAGCGTCCGGCTGCGACTGCCAACCTACTTCTGCGCCCCGAACTTCGCCTACCTGATGGTGGCGGACGCGAAAGAAGCGGTGCTCTCCGTGCCCGGTGTCCGCAGGGTCAACGTGTTCCTCGAAGACCACTACGCCTCCGAGGAGTTGAACACCGGCATCAATGCCGGCGGTGGATTCGACGACGCTTTCCCCGGCGAGACCGAGGGGCCGGACCTCGGAGGGCTGCGCACGATCTTCCGCCGCAAGTCGTTCGTCTCGCGGCAGGAGCAACTGTGCCGGACGCTCCTCGCCGGTGGCTGCACCCCGCGGGACCTGGCTCACATGCGGCTCTGCGACGTTGCGCCTTCGGAGACGTTCGGGACCTACCTCGACCGCCGGGCGGAGCTCGGGGTGGACGTCTCACCGGGAGCCCCGCTCGTGGTGGACCCGGATGGCAACAGGGTGCCAGAGAAGGCGGTCGTCGAGCACCTCAGGTTCGCCCGGACGGTGAGGGTGAGCATCGAGGGCAACGCGGGGCTGTGCCGGGGGCTTTTGGCCACCCGCTACGGCGGCGCCCCGGGCGTGGCGCAAGACAAACGAGAGGAGGAGGCCGTGGTATGAAGGCCGCGCGGTTGCACAGGTACGACGAGAGCATCCCGGGGGACAGCCTTAAAGTCGAGGAGATAGACGAGCCTAGGATCGAGAATCCCTTCGACGTCATCGTCAGGATTGGCGCCGCGGGGCTGTGCCGCACCGACATCCACATCATCGAGGGTCAGTGGGCCCCGATTCAGGATCCCGACGGCAACTTGTTGCCCTACGTGCCTGGCCACGAGAACTCGGGCTGGGTCGAGGAGGTGGGCTCGGCGGTGACGAACGTCTCCGTGGGTGACACCGTGATCTGCCACCCCCTTATGACCTGCGGCCTCTGCCGCGCCTGCCGGGCCGGCGACGACATGCACTGCGACAACGGCGAGTTCCCCGGCCTCTCCCGCGACGGCGGCTTCGCCGACCTCCTGAAGACCAACGCCCGCGCGGTCGTGAAGCTGGATCCGGCTCTTGAGCCCAAAGACATAGCGGCGCTGGCCGACGCTGGCCTCACCGCCTACCACGCCGTCAGGAAGTCCGTACCCTACCTCTACGCTGGCACGAAGGCCGTTGTCATGGGCGCGGGCGGCCTCGGGCACATCGGCATCCAGTGCCTGAAGGCGCTGACCCCGACGGAGATCATCGTCACCGATCCGAACGAGAAGGCCTTGGATCTCGCCAAAGAGTGGGGCGCGGATCAGACGGTGAAGGTAGAGAACGGCTACGTGGACACGATCTTCGAGATGACCGACGGCAAGGGCGCGGAGGTCGTCTTCGACTACGTCGGCGAAAGGGGTGCTGAGGACGACGCCTGGCGGATGACCCGGCAGGGGGGCTACCACTTCGTCATCGGCTACGGTGGCACGGTCGAGATCCCGACCATAGATATTATATCGACGGAGCGCAGCGTTACCGGGAACCTGGTCGGCACCTACAACGATCTGGTAGAGCTGATGAACCTGACGTCGCGCGGCCTGTGCACGCTCCACACCTCGACCTACCCACTCGACGCCATAAACGACGCCATCCAGGACCTGAACTCCGGCGACCTTCAGGGACGCGGCATCCTCGTCCCAGACAACACCTAGCCCAAGCAGCCCTTATGATAGGCGGCTCGAAAGAGTACATACTCCGGGCTGCCTCTCAAGTTCACCGAAAACCATGTATTTCACTCTCGTACTCGGAGAGAGAGGGTATCCTCGGCACGCCCTCCGCAGCCCGGACACCGCGCAGGATCGCCTCCTGCATCACGCGCGCCCCCCACGCACCGACGACGTCGGTCGCGGCTTCGACCTCGCCGACCGACGCCGCGAAAGCCACATCCCCGTCCACGGTGGTGTGCACCGGCTGTACGGCGCGGGCGAAGCCGTCGTGGGCCATCTGGGCGACCTTGTTGGCCCCGGCCTTGCTGAGGCGGGCGTTGGTCGCGACGATGCCAAGGGTCGTGTACTCTCCCCACCCCATCCGCGCGGCGGCCTCGGGGAGGAGTTCGACTGTGTCGCCGAGGGTGCCGTCATCCTGTCTCGGACCGGCGATCACACGCCCCGTCTTCGGGTCGCGGATATCCCCGAAGGCGTTGACGGCGGCCAGCGCGCCGACGACGAGACCCCCATCGAGCCTCACGGACGCGCTGGACGCGCTCCCCACGCCGCCCTTCATCGCCCTCTCCAGCCCCAGAACCTTGCCGACCGTCGCACCTGTGCCCGCCCCGACGCTCCCCTGGGCGAACTCCGCGCTCTTAGCGGAGGAGGCCGCGTCGTAGCCCATCTCTGGGCCGGGCCGGACGGCAGGGTTCCCAACGACCAGGTCGAAGAGCACGGCGGCCGAGACCAGGGGGATGCGGGCGACCCCGATGTCCAGGCCAATATCATTCTCCTCGAGGTAGCGGACGACTCCTTCGGCGGCGGCGAGGCCGAAAGCGCTCCCCCCGGTGAGGAGGATGGCGTGCGTCCTCCTCACCGTTCCGTGCGGACCGAGACGGTCCGTCTCCCGGGTACCCGGCGAGGAGCCGCGCACATCCACGCCCACGACGGCAGGCTCCTCGAAGAGCACGGCCGTGCAACCGGTCAGGGCCTCCGGGTCGGTCGCGTGGCCAACGAGCACCCCGGACACGTCGCAGAGGTTATCGAACACGGGGATTCAGGGGTCCGGATGCTGCGAGGCCTCTGGCCCCTCTTGCCACTCGTCGGGGTCCGCGGGGAGAATGCCCGGGTTGTCGCGGGCGAGACGCCCGAGCGGGACGAGCTCCTGGTCGGCGCGGGACGGGCCGAAGCGCACGAAGACGGAGTCCTTAACCATCGAATAGTCGACGACCCTTCCCTCCCGGTCCCCGAGCTTGACCGTCGAGTTCTTGAAAGGCGCACGCTCCTTGAATTCCTTGTAGACGTCGTGCTCGTAGCGCACGCAGCACTTCACCTCGCCGCAGCAGCCCATGATCTTCTCGTTCGGAGTCATCCCTTGCTGCTTGGCGAGCCGCACGTTCACGGGGCCCATGCTCCGTGCCCCGCTCCAGGTCGCGCAGCACAGCGGCAAGCCGCACGTGTCGCACCCGCTCGCGTCGCCCGAGCGCTCGATAAAGCGGAACCGTCGGAGCGCGATCTGGGCGTCGTAGAGGCGCCCGAGACCCTCCTTGACCGGCTCGAGGTCCACGCTCTTCTCGTCCGTCTGGTACTTGACCTCGACGTAGTACCCGTCCAGCGAGACGTCGCAGCCTATAAAGTGCACCTTCTCTATTCCGTAGTCGCGGGCTAGCTTTTGAGCCTCGTTGCGGATCTCACGGCCCCGCTCTCTGTTCGCGTCGTCTACCCTGGTGTCATCTGCCGTGACGATGCGCACGATATCGTAGGGCTCGGTGTACGCCTCGCGGCGGCGGGGGGTCAGAGCAACACGACCGACGAACTCCCCCACCTCGGTCGCGACGACGACCTTGTAGCCGACCCGGAGGTCTAGCTCTCTGGCGTAGCAGAGCCTCGGCGTGGTCCAGCCAGGGATACGGACGTCGACGAGCCTGGGAAGGGTGCGAGTATTCTCTGCCGTGTCCGCGATAACGCCACCTCCAGGATAGCCTCCGGAGAAACATTATACGCAAGTGCCGCGCGTGCTTCCCCGAGCGCAAACGCAGCCCCGGCCCAGTCCGCCTCCGGATGCTCCTTGACGTTGCGCCGGATCTCCTCGAGCCTGTCTGCATTGGCGACGAGCTCGGGTGCCCCGGCCCCAACCGCGGCCGCGTCCCTGTAGGCAAGCGCGAGCAGCTCCAGGGCCTCGCGCACCGCGTTGTCCCGGGCCGCGCGTCCGGCGCGCTTGGCCCCCTCTCTGGCCCTCCGGTCGGGCTCCTCGATCCCCTCCAGAAACGACGCCTCCCTGGCTGACCCCACGGCCTCGGCCCGAGCCGTGATCTCCCCGGCTGCCCGGCTGCGCTCGTCGAAGTCACCCCCAAAAGAGAACCCGGCCTCGAACACGGCCTCCCGAAGCCCTTTGAGCTCGGGCTCCTCCGCGTAGCGCAGCGAGAATCCGACGCTCCCCCTCCCCAGAGCCGCCGCGAGCCCCGGCTCTACCGAAGGACGGGGGGCACCTGAGGCTTCAGATCCAGATGCAATCCATCCTTCGCCCCCGCGCCGCGCGAGAAACCCGGCCACCGTCTCCTGCGGGACGGGACTGAAGCGCACCGCCTGAGCGCGGGAGAGGATCGTGGGTAGCACCACCTCGCGCGAAGCCGCGAGCAGTACGAAGACTGCCTCCCCTTCCGGCTCCTCCAGCGTCTTGAGCAACGCGTTCGCCGCCTGGACGTTCAAGGTGTCCGCTTGGAGGATAAAGACCCGGCGCGCCCCCTCGAACGGCCGGCTCGCCGCGAGGCGCACCACCTCGCGGACCTGTCCGATCGTCGTGAAGACCCCTTCCGGCTTCACCTCCGAGAGGTCGGGGTGCAGCCCGCGCCGCGCCCGCTTCTCGGCACCGGCGTCCCCGCCAGCCACGAGCGCCGCCCCGAACCTCCTCGCCACCGTCCGCTTGCCGACCCCGAGAGGGCCGTGAAAAAGGTAGGCGTGGGAGATCTCCCCCCTGGCCAGAGCCCCTTCCAGCAGCTGCAGCGCCGCCTCGTTGCCGAGTATGCCCGAGAAGGTCGCGTCCTTATGCGTCATCGTGCTCCCAACCTGAGAGTGAGATCCCGATCGCCGTTCCGATCGCTACGCCCACGCCGACCCCAATGCGATGTTTCCCAGCGCAGCTCCTAGCCCTGCTCCGATGGCGACATGCAGGGTGATGCCCAGCGTCAGATTCCGCCTGCCGCCGTCGTCGCCAGGTCTCCGGTCCACCCACTCTCCCCACAGGGCATCAATCGCCGTCCCGAGTATATTGCAGGCTCCGGATCTCCTCCACCACCAGCTCTGCCAGCTCTCCGGGGGAGCGCCTCGCGTCGAGGACCTCGATGCGGTGAGGCTCGAGCCGGATCAAAGCCTCGAATCCCTCCTCCACGCGCCGCCAGAACTCCTCCCCCACCTTCTCGATCCTGTCGAGCGACGCCCCGAGCTTCCGGGCGCGCCGGGTTCTCTCCTCGGCGCCGAGGTGCAGATAGAACGTCCTATCTGGGACGACGGTCCCCACAGCCCAGGTGTTGAGTTCGCGCACCGCCTCCACCCCGAGCCCTCTGCCGTAGCCCTGGTAGGCCAGACTCGAGTCGAGGTACCGCTCGCACACCACGTTCTCGCCGCGCACCAGGTGCGGCAGTATCCCGTGCCGGGCGTGGTCCGAGCGGGCGGCCGCGTACAGGTATGCCTCGGTCCAGGCATACATCTCGATCCTGGGGTCGAGCACAAGCGCGCGGATGCGCTCGGCGACCGGGGTGCCACCCGGTTCCCGGGTGAAGTGCGTGGGAGGGTCCGCATCCGCGAGCAGCGGTCTCAGGGCGCGCACGAGCGTGGACTTGCCGGAGAAATCCGGGCCCTCGATGGTTACGAAGATGCCCCGCGAGGCTCGCGCCGTCGTCTCGTCCTCAGGCAGCGGCCCTGCGAAGGGCGCGGCACTTCGCGGCGGAGACGTGGGCCTCGAAGAGGTTCCCGTGCGCGGGGCTCGTCCCGCGCATCGCCTCGGCGTGCCACTGCACCCCGACCAGCCACCGCTGCGACAGATCCCCCCACTCGACCGCCTCCACCACCCCGTCGGGGGCGTGCGCGACCGCGACGAGGCCGTGGGCCAGATCCTTGATCGCCTGATGGTGGTAGGAGTTGACCTTGAGCTCTTCTGTGCCCATGATCTCCGCGACCTGAGAGCCACGGTCCACCCCGACCTCGTGCGTGGGCTCCCACTTGGGCGTCTCCTGACGGTGCCCGAGCAAGACCAGATGATCCATCTGCGAAGGAAGATCCTGGAACAGCGTTCCGCCCAACGCCACGTTGAGGACCTGCATCCCCCGGCAAATACCCAGAACGGGAATCCCCCGCCGCAAAGCGTATCCCAGCAACCTCATCTCGAAAGCGTCGCGCTCGGGGACCGTCGGGCCGAGCTCGGGGACGGTCTCCTCGCCGTAGTACCTGGGATGCAGGTCGCTCCCGCCGCTCAACACTAACCCGTCCATCCCGTCGAGAAGCCCCTGGATCGTCCCAGAGTCCCCAAGCGGCGGAAGCACTACGGGCATTCCCCCTGCCTCGAAGATACCCTCGACGTAGTCCAGGTCCGCTCGTACGAACCGCCCCAGCGGGCGCTGCGCGACCGTATCCACGTCCTGCCTTACCGTTGCCGTTATGCCTATCACCGGGACCAAGTTCTACTCACCTTTTAACGATTTCTTCATCTATCTTAACTATAGCGCGGCAGAATAGCAAACCAGGGCGGCTATCGTGCAGAGGAGAAGGTACCCGACCGTGCGCACGTAGACGGAGGGCAGGGGGCGGGGAACCTCGTCGGCGGGGTCGAGGGCCAGCCTGGCCTCTATGTGGTGGACTTCTCCAGTTCCTGGGCGGCCTCCCGCGATGGACGCTCACCCCCCTCTTCCTTGTTGTTCTCGCGGTGCTCTTGCTTTTTCGGGCAGTTTATGTTGATGCATGTTACCCAGGGTCGCTTGCCCCCAAGCACCTTTATCTCCGGCGAACCGCAGGCGTCGCACTCGGTACCCAGGGGAATTATGGTTCCCTTCTGGGGGAGCGGGTAGGTCACGCGGCACTCCGGGTAGCCTTCGCACCCGACGAACCGCTTCCCGCTCTTGCGGTTACGCCGGATGATCAGGTTGTGGCCGCTCTCAGGGCACTTGCCCAGGGTTTCGTCGCCCCGGATGCCCGTCCACACGATGTCGGCGAACTCCCGCTCGGACTCGGTCAGGTTCTCGTAGACGCGGCGCAGGACATCGCGCGACTCGTCCACGACGTTCTCCTTGCTGATCTTGCCCTCCGAGATGGCGTCCATGCTCCTCTCGAGCTCGGCGGTCATCTCGTGGCTCGCTATCTCCGAGGCGAAGTCCTTGAGGGCCTGGGCGACCGCTATGCCCTTCTCCGTGGGGATGATGGGATCGTCGTGGACGTAGCCGCGGTCGTAGAGGTTCTGGATGATATTCGGACGCGTGGCCTTGGTGCCGAGCCCCAGGTCCTCCATGAGCTTGATCAGGCGTCCCTGACCGTACCTTCCTGGGGGCTGGGTCTCCTTGCTGGTCACCTCGGCTTTGATGACCTCGACCTCGTCTCCCTTTTCCAGCCTCGGAAGCTCCTCGTCGGCGCGGCGGCCGTAGCGGTAGACCCCGAGCCAGCCCTCCTGTGTGACGACCGTGCCGCTCGTCGTGAGCGGCTCCCCGCCCGACTCGAAGCGCAGCGTGGTGCGCAGCGTCTTCGCCGGGCCAGAGAGGGTCGCCAAGAAGCGCCGGACGACCAGCTGGTAGATCTTCCACTGGTCGTCGCGCAGCGTCTTCCTTGAGGAGTAGCCGGTCGGGTAGATAGGGGGGTGGTCCGTCGTCTCCTTCTTGCCCCGAGTGGGCGAGAGCTTGCCGGAAGCCAACAACTTCTCGGCATAGGGGCCGGCTTCCTTGACCTGTTTGAGCTGGCCGAGAACCTCCCGCAGGTCCAGCGACCGCGGGTAGACGGTGTTGTCCGTGCGGGGATAGGAGATGTAACCGTCGGTGTAGAGATCCTCGGCGATGCGAGCGGCCCGCGAGGGGCCGATGCCGAGGGACGCCGCAGCAGTCAGGAACCCTGTCGTGTTGAACGGGGTCGGGGGTGGCCTGGTAGCCAACTTCTGCTTGACCTCAGTCACCGTGGCGGTGTCCGTGAGGTTCTCGAACGCCTTGCGGGCCTCCGCCTCCTCTTTGAAGCGCCCGTGAGCATGGCGGACGGCGAACGGTCCGCCGCCGTTCTTCAGGGTGGCGTCCAGCTCCCAGTACGGTTCGGAGACGAAAGCGCGCCGCTCGCGCTCGCGCTCGACGATCAAGACCAGGGTCGGCGACTGGACGCGCCCGACCGAAAGGAAGGCGCTCCCGTAGCGCTTCGTGGCCCGCGAGACCCACCGGGTCAGGGTGGCGCCCCAGATCAGGTCTATGTCCTGGCGCGCTTCCCCGGCGTCCGCCAGCTCCCTGGAGACGTCGACGAGCTCGTCAAAGGCGCGGGTGACCTCGCCCTTGGTAAGCGCGGAGAAGCGCGAGCGCTCGACGTGGTCCACGAGCTTGGGGTTCGCCTCGAAAGCGAGGCTCAGGGCCTCGACCCCGATGAGCTCGCCCTCCCGGTCGAAGTCCGTGGCGATGACGACCCTGTCGGCCTTCTTGGCCAGCGACTTGACGGCTTCGGCCACACCCTTCTCGGAGACGGACTTCAGGATCTCGGCGTCTATGAGCTCAGAGGGCTCGACCTTCTGCCAGTTGGAGTACTCCTCGGGGTACTCTGGGTTGAGCACGTGCCCCTTGAGGCCAACCGAGACGGACTTCTCGCCCATCCAGGTGAAGGTGTGGTGCGGCACGCTGCGGTGCTTGCCGTCCTTGACCGAACCCTCCGCCAGGAACTGCGCTATCTTCTTCGCCGCGTTCGCCTTTTCAGAGATTATTAATCGCATCTTGTTACAATTTTACACCGACAAAGAGCATTTTGTCGGTCCATAGTAGCCGATTGTTCTTCGAGGCTACCTTGTTTTCCCGGGGCAGCTCTTGGTTTCTGGTGTAGGTCAGCATGCGCCTTCCGTTGGTCATTGGTCCGCCTGACGAGTCGATCGTCGCGAAGGACGATCGGCCAGACCTTATAAACTACTGCAGCCGGTTTTTCAATGGACTTGAGACTATCACGGCCAAGACGTCAGCCCGAAGTGATGATCTCTCGGCTGCAGAGTGCCGCGAAATCCACGGCACAATGGACTTCATTGCCGAGGCGTGCCCAGAGAACGGCGCGAGGAGCTCAAGGCCCCGCCGCCAGAGGTTGATCTGCCAGAGGAGGTCGCGGGTGGCGGTGTCGGGGCCGGGCTCACCCTCGCCGGAATCCTGCTGATGGTGATTCCGGGACCGGGCCTGCTCGTCTTCTTTTTCGGACTGGGCACAAGCGGTTCAGAGGGTTTTTGGATCCGCTTGACGGGTATGCAAACTTGAAACGTGGGACTGTGCGGACGGGTGTACGTCGAGGGTGCGGACAAGGGCCGGGATTTGAGGGGTACGTGATACTGGCGCAACCTGCGCTGCGAAAATTCTGGTCCCAGAAATCCGTAGGCCCTTATCCAAGATGGTGCATCCTTATTCACCGACACTACATAGTGTGTCCCCCTAATAGCGGACATCGAAGGTTATGGTAATTCTCGGAGGTTTCTGAGCCCCGGTTTATTCAGGATCCCGCAAGTGAACTTCGGAATACACCCCTTCTACGACGTTCGTGAATAAGGGCAAGAAGAAGGGCCGGGATGGGGAGCCCCGGCCCCTATGTCCAACACTCCTCGCGCTATCGAAGCCTTCTCAGTCGACTTCCGCTTCGAAGACCTCCTCATCTTCTTCTAGGGTTTGAGAGAGTTCGAAGTGATAGACCTCTCGTCCTCGCTCCTTGAGCCACTCGTCGAAAGGGTCCTCCGATGAAGCGAACTCTTGGAGGGCCCAGCGGGGATCCTCGCCCTCCCAATAGACAACCGCCATCTCCCCTTGGAGCAGGCTCTGAAACCACACCTTCTCCTTGCGTATGCCTAGACGGCGGCGGGAGGCTTCATAATCGCTTTGACGCGACTGTTGGATCTCTTCCGAAGATGGCCT
>Ga0126314_10001777_pt1 | contig 10507 bp, 6 predicted proteins | sample Plot105B_FD_92535 | JGI IMG/M metagenome (GOLD analysis project Ga0126314, IMG submission 92535) | Serpentine soil microbial communities from UC McLaughlin Reserve, CA, USA - Plot105B | ecosystem: Environmental > Terrestrial > Soil > Grasslands | place: USA: UC McLaughlin Reserve, Lake County... | reverse complement strand
CTTGTGTCCTCCTGGGGTTTCGACCAGGGCCTACCCGAATCCAGGCTGGTCTCTTGTGTGGAGGTGGCGAGAACGAAGACGCCCAGCACTGATGATGGGCAAGGTAAGAGAGGACCTTTCATGGAGCCTCCCCACCTATTCTAATACTGACTGCCACCCGCTCAACCCGGCACTTCGATGCTAAGATTCTATAGCGATGTGCAGCGATGCAGGACCTCGGCCCATCTACCGAAATCCCTTTGCCTGTTTCTAACGCAACACGACAAACGCATCTACGTCCACGCGCATGCCGCTGGAAGCGGCGTTCTTCGTGCCCAACGCACGCACCTCCAAGGTGTGCTCGACCGTGGGATCGAGGCCCTTCTTCGCAAAAACCACGTTGCGCGAAGAGCCGAGATTCGAGTACAGATCCACGGTGGAGACCTTCGCCCCGTCCAGGTAGACGTCAGCCATGCCCCGGTCAATACCTTTACTGGTTACCCAGGCGATCTCGCTACCAAAAAAGGTGAACTTCGCTTGCTGGCTCTTTAGGCCGCCTGTGTACTTCACCGACCCGCCGTACGCGCTGCTGAAGCTCTGCGTGGACCAAGTACCAGAGTACACGATGGCACTGTCGGACTCCTGATAGGCGCCGACATTGAAGACCTGGCCTTCCTGCCAGGCGCTCCAGTTGCCGAACTGGTCCTTGGCACGCACCCGGAACTGGTAAGCGTTGCCCGGTTCTAGCCGATCGGTAACACTGGTCGCTGTGGCAGAAGGCAGCGCAACGCCGACGTAAGCGCCGCCGTTGGTGCTTCGTTGGAGCTCGTAGCCTGTAATGTCGCCCGTACCGGTGCCCGACCAGGTCAGCTCCACGAGGACTGCGGAAGCGCCCTGTTTGGAGACAGTGGAGTCCGCGATGAAGCCCTGGACCGGTGCCGTTGCCAGAGGAGCGCTGGTCTCAACGGTCCAGCTACGGCTTGCGGGCGTGGCGTCGGTGTTGCCGGCGGCGTCAGTGGCCTTCACCTCGAAGGTGTGCGAGCCGTCGGAGAGCCCCGTGTAGTCCTTCGGGGAGCTACATGAAGCGAAGGCAGCCCCGTCGAGGCTGCACTGGAAGGTGGAGCCAGCCTCGCTCGAGGAGAAGCCGAAGCTCGCCGAGGCGCTACTTACCGTCCCCGAAGGACCGGAGTCGATGGTGGTCTCCGGAGCCGTCGTATCGGACGGAGGCGACGCAGCCGTCTGGATAGTGTTGTGCCAATAGTATCTATTGACGTTGTCCGAAGCCAGCACGAGCAAGCCGGTAGAGGCGATCCCAGAAGCCTGAGTTATGTTCTGCTTGGTCGAGGTGACATTGTTGATGTTGTTGGTGCTCTTGATGAAGGGAGTGCCGAATCCGACCGGGAAGGAGATGTTGTCCAGGTCCGTCTGCTTGTAGTAGATCGTCCCGGTCGGACCGGTGGCGAACATGTAGAGCTTGCGGTTGATCTGGTCGATAGTTACTATCGGCTTGGTGTGGTTGTCACGCACGCGGCCGAAGGTGTATTTATTCCACTGGTTTTGCTGTCCCAAGACCAACAGAAGAATGAGCGGATCGTCCGGATTTGGCGTCGTCGTCGTCGCGTCGTTGAGGGAAGTCTTAACGGCGGCGAAAACCCTGCCGCTCGAGTCGGCCTCTAGCGATTTTAGGGAGATATGGTCGTCGGCGTACTTCGGTCCCCCGACGGCCAGTTGGGTCGGCTGCCACACCCCATCAGGATCACCGTCCCTGTGGGTGGCAAAGTACATGGCGTTATTATTCTGGTTGCTCCACATCAGGCCGATCTGTGGTGGCCCTGTCTGCCTGTCGAAAGAGACCACCGACGAGATGTCGTCGGGGCTTACGGTTGTGCCACTCAACGCTGGCGGGATAAAGGGCGTTCCCCAACTCGAGTCGCTGTCGAGCGAACGGTTCACGTAGACTTTGCTCCCCTGGGTGAACGTCACCCACAGCTTTCCAGTGGTGTCCTTGTCGATCACGATGGTCTCCATGGGACCGCTGGCGACGGCCGCAGGGAAGTTCGGGTCGAGGGTGTAGCTTTTGTTGTTCCGATCGTATCTGTAGCGCCGGACTAAGGCCCTCTGGTCTGTGCTCCCAGTATCGTTGGGAGCAGTAGCAATGTACAGCTGCGTGCCATCCCAAAGGACGTCCGGTCTCACATTACCGCGCCCGTCGATGGCCGTCCCCGTGCTTGTCCAGGTGTTGGTATTCCAGTCAAAGCGGTGGATCTCCCACCTCCTGACAGACGGATTCCAGAGGCTTCCCCACCAGATACCGTCGTTGAACCACAACTTGCTCTGAGGCTTGTCAGCGGTCGGCTCGTTTATGCCGGTGCCGTAGTTGAAGTCCCTGTACCCTACATCGGTGCTCTGCGCCAATGCCGCGTGAGCGTCGCCCAGGAGGAAGAAACCGACCCCGATTACCACGATGAATACCAAGTGAGCAGTTCTCCGTCTGAACATCTACTACTTCCTTAGTTCACTTCCAGATCGTCACAAAGGCTGTCAATCTCGCAGGTTCCCATCCACAGGTTTCTAATCCCTAAGTAGGATAAAGACCCTTAGCACGAAATGAACCCAATCTGGGCGAAACCTGCCAAATAAACACTATAAGGTGCAGTTAGGTACTGGCGGCGTTACGTACCTAAGTGCTGCCTCGTGTGCCAATCACCACAGCCTGTTAAGATTCACCTCGGGCAGAGCAACCGGCGGCGAGAGCAGAATAGGGCGACTCGCTTGTCGAACGGATGCTCTGCGGTTCGAACCCCAGCGTACCCAATGCGGTAGTTCTGCGCGCTAGCTCCTGGCAGGCAGCGGGACCTGGAAGGCCGCGTCGTTCGCCATCGCGAATGGTAGGGGAGAGAGCCTCGGGCGGCTTGTCTATCTCCCAGAGCGCCCCGTCGGCATCATTATGGAAGTAAGCTATACCCTTGACCCTGGCCGCCTCCGGCGCGTTCTTGAAATAGGTGCGGAAGTCACGGAACCATTGTTCCTTCTCGCCGGTCAGAGCAGTTTTGCTGGCCTGGGTGTGGCACCCGGTTTCCGCGATTATGATGCTTTTGCTGCCCGTGGAGTCGCAAGCCATAAGATTGTTGAGGTTGTCGGAAAACCTTCCGTTCGAATGGGAGTACGGTCCGAACATCTGCGCTGGGGAATACCATCCCATACCCTGCGTAGACGCTCCCCAATTGTAGCCATCAAGCCCAAGCCAGTCCACGTACTTATCGCCAGGGTACCAATTGTGCAAGTCGGTCGCTCCTGGCACTACCGGACCCTGTATATTGGGGCACCAGCACCATTCGACGTACTCGTTTGCACGTGCAGCCGCGAAGAAACCATGTATCTTCCTCCACGCCTCGATGAAATCGGCCTGTTTTATGGTGATGTTAGGATTATTCTCCCAATTGGGACCCGCACCCCAAGGGAACTGGTCTATGTTCATCTCGTGGCCCAGCCGAATGATAAGGCGGCGGTTCTTGGCGCTTAGAACTTGGAACACCTCGGTCGCCATGTTCTGTAAATATGGGTCGTGCTTCGTATCGTTGGCTATCTCGGAAACCGTGGTAGGGGTGGTCAGGTCTGTGGTAGACGGCTCCCGGAGATAACGCGGCTCCCAACTGAACATAATCGCAGCATTCGGATATCGATCAAGCAACTGCCCCAGATTGTGGTCGCGGTTGATGCTAATGTGTGTTTTGTTACGTGTAGGGGTATCCATCATGGCCTGGAACACGTGGATGATCTTGGGAGCTACCCCGACGAGGGACGTGTACTTGTCAATGTCGGTAGCCGGAGGCTGAATCACGGTGCTGTCAAGCTGCCATTGGACGTTTCCTGCATAGGTCCCAAGCGCTATCTTCGGGGTGAACGGAGCGGTCTTGCTGTAGAAGGAAATCCAGTCGGCTATTGTCTCCTCGTTTCCGCCAGTCGCCGACAGCGCCACCGTGTGCGTCCCGGCGGCTATCGGCGCCGTCTCCGGCAGGTCGTAGTAAAGCTGCGTGTACGTCGCGGCCTGCACCGCCCTCTTGGCGTAGACCAGCAGCGCTATATTCGGCCCCACTGGCGTTATATTCTGCCCCACCGAGTCGCTAATGGTGCGCAGCCTGATCCTCACCTGGTCGGCTGGAATAGTGAACAGCACGCTCTCAAGCATCGCTGTTCCGCGCGCCGAGAGGCGCAGCGCCCATCCATTGCCGGCGTTCTGGTCGATCACCTTGTTGATCTTACCCCCGTTGAGTGCGACCAAGTCCTCCGCCTGCACCCGGACCACGCTCGTCGGGGCCTCAGCCCCCTTGGTCTCCAAGTGGGGCAGCGCCGACACCCCGCCCAGGGCCAGTCCGCCCAGGGTCAGCCCGCCGGCCTTCAAGAAATCTGCGCGGTTCACTTCCATTGGCCCTCCTCTACGACCTGTAGTCGAGGGGGCATTGTCCCGTCTACCAGCCTCGGGGCTGTTCCATCGCCGGATGGGCGTCTGGTTGCCACCGGCGGGACCGGGTTCCTGTCTCGCGACGCCGGCAGCAAGAAGATCGTTTGTATCAGCACTCCGTTTTATTTTAGGTCCTTCCAGAACAAGTGCACGGGCAACCGTCCAGGGGAGCCACCGGAGCGAGTATCCCACCCTCTACCATCGTCTTCGGACTGGTTTCTATGCCAACTAACCTACTTTAGCGGCAAGGGCGGGAAGACTCATCCCAAAATGGGCCGGACCCGCCCGCCGCGCAGCCTCTTATGCTCCGGCTCAAAAAAGATACATACAGGCGTGTGAACATTCGTTGTTTGAAGAAGAGATCGTGCCGAGTCTACTCCGCACCCGCCGAGCTGAAGCTGCTGAGCAAGAGCGGAAGATCAGCAACCTCGCCGGCAGCCCTCACGCTTCCGCAGACTGGATCTTGCGCGCAAGCGTTATCTCCTGTAGCTGGCAGGGTTAACTACCGCCAGGATCGCCGAAGAGCTCGACTCTCATCCCAAGGGAGTCTCAGGGAGCTTATCCACCGCTTCATTGCCCAGGGCATAGACGATCTCAGAGAGATCGCCCCCGCTATGGTGAGGCGGTAGCTCGAAGAACATACCACGATAAATCATGCCTTCTTATCTCGAAGGATGCGTGGCCAGGCTGAACCTGAACGAGGCGTGGTGGCTGCTCAGAAGACGGGCGCTGGAAGGAGTGGACTTCGCCGACGGCTACGACGTGGACAAGGTGAGGAGAGTCGCTAGCCGGCATCTAAACCGGAAATCCGGCCCGTGGGCGCGGGGAGGGCCTCCCAAACCATCAACCAGGAGTTCAAGGTCTTCGCTTGGGTAACCTTGTGTCCTAGGGCGACCTCCTGGGAGATCATCTACCCTTTTGGCTCTCTAATCTGGCTAGCTTCGCCATGCTCGTTAGCATCGGCATCGGGTCGCGGAGTGCGAAGATTGCATGGGCGGTGCCACGCTGTGGTAACAAACCTCGTAGTGCGCGCTGGCGTTCGCCGATCATGAACAGCCGTACGAGTGCCTGTGCGTCCTTCTCCTCATGCCTAAAGCCTACGCCGATGCGGTAGCCTCCCACTTTAGGTCGCCGACCGAGCAGCAGATCCACCCAGATCTGCGGCAGGTTCAGTCCGGCGGCGGTCGCAAGAGCGAGCGTGCCGTAGATGCGGGGATTGAGGTCTATGAGGAAATGCACGCCGCGCGAATCACGAATGAACTGCACGTGGAAAATACCGCTCCAGCCTATTCTGCGCAGCAATCGCCCTACGCCCTGCTCGAGCTCCACGTTCGGAGCTATCGTCTCCGCGTACGCGCTTCCTCCCACGGGTATCGGCCAGATTCGTACCGAGGCTTGATGCAACGCGCAGACAAGCTCACCCTCCCAGCTGACCCCCGCGACGCCGATGAGCACCCCGGGTATGTACGATTGAATGAGACCTTCTCCACCTACCAAGTGGTTGATCGCCGGCTCGACCTGCCCGTCCGGGACGTAGTGAGCGGAGTAGGTAGATATTGTTCCATCCGGGTTCTGGACCCGGCTGCGCAAGGGCTTCACGATCGCGGGAAAGCCGACCCCATTCACCGCCTCGCCGCCACGGATAAACTTCGTCGGTGGTGTCCGTAGCCTCGCCGCCGCGGCGAGTTCGGTAAGCAGAGCCTTGTCGGTTGCCTGATCGACGCTCTCGCGCGATGGGGTGCCCAGAGCCATGCCTGCGAAATCGGCCTCGCGACCGGCCAGGGCGAGGAAGTGGCTGTCCGAGCTCGGCAGCACGGCCGCGACGCGGAGCCGCCGGGCGGCAGCGGCAAGCGTCCGGACAAAGCCCCCGCAATCGGAGTCGGGGTTCGGTACCCTTACAGTTCCGATCGTCGCCCGCGAACGGCCAGCATACGTCCCTAGCTTGTCGATCGCGAGGTGAGGGGCGTAGTTCGCAGCGCCCATGGCGCGTACCGCAGCGAGGACGCCGTGTTGGTCGTTTCCCACGAGCAGGATCGGCTTCTTATATTCGGAGGATAGGATTGACACTCCTATTTCGCCTACTCATGCGACAATAAACCAACTCAAACCTGGAACGGGCCCAACCAGCGGGTCTGTGAACCACACCCTACCGGCTGCAATCCTACCAAGCGCACGTTGGTTCAACGTACATTCTACAGAGCTACGAAACGTTCGTGATCCCGGTCGTTCGAGGTAACGCCTTCGGCGCCAGGCGCGTTAGCCATCAGCCACGGAGCACCTCTCTTCGTTCGGCTGTCATGTACTGATCTCGGCACAGACACCTTAACCTCGAATCCTGGCTCCTTATGTAACCGAGGATGACCTCTCTTGTGTCTGAGGCGCTCCTTGGCCTTGCGTAGCTCATCCTCCTGCTCTGAAAAGCATCGGCCACTTGCTTAAGGACGACCACCAGCTTTGGCGGGTGGGATGAGCGAGGTCCTCTGTGGTACGCTTCATCCACCGGCTAACGGCACCTTCCGTAACCCCCAGGGCGTCGGCCATCTCCGTTTGTTTCCAGCCCAGCTCTTTCAACTCCAAGGCGCGTAAGCGTCTGCCTTCGCGGCAGTCAATAGCCTGGCTCGACAACGTCAAGTCTATGGTAGGATGAGCCATTCCCGTGTCTTTGGCTTTCTACGCTAAGATCTATTTTGCTTACAGCGCACCGAAGGACCGAAGCGTCTCTTTTAGCCCCACGGCAAGTGGCACCTCCGGGTGCCAGTTCAAGACGCGACTCGCGCGCGTGGGGTCCACAGAACTGCGAAGTTGTTCACCTAGTTTGGCCGGTCCGTGCCTGGCCGGTAGGTTCCTTCCCGATATGTGGCCTGCTAGTTCGTAGAGCCGGTTGACGCTGGTCTCGACGCCGGTCCCGATGTTGTATGTGCCGGGGGGTGGATCGCCCTCTATGGCCAAGACGTTGGCGCGGGCGACGTCACCGACGTACACGTAATCGCGGGTTTGCTCGCCCTCAACGTCTATGGTCGAACGCTCGTTGGCGGCCAAGTTTGCGGAGAAGATCGCCACAACCCCGCCCTCCCCATGAGGGTCTTGCCGAGGACCGTAGACGTTCGCGTAACGAAGCGCCACACATAGAAGGTCGTAGTGAGCGCTGTAGAAGTTCAGGTAACGCTCCCCGGCAAGCTTCGAAACCCCGTAAGGTGAGACCGGATACTGAGGATGATCTTCAGTAGCCGGGAACTCTTCCGGCTCCCCATAGATGGCGCCACCCGACGAGGCGAAGACGACCTTTTGAACGCTGCGTCCGACGCAGTTGTGCAGCAGCCGAAGTGTGCCCAGTATGTTCACGTCAGCGTCGAAATCCGGCTCGCGCACAGAGCGGCGCACGTCTATTTGGGCGGCATGATGAGAGAGAACCTCGGGTTCGAACTCCTCGAAGATCCACGCGCATCCAGATCGGATATCCGCCTCGTAGAATGTGACTCCGGCGGGGAGGTTCTCGCACTTGCCGGCCGATAGGTCGTCGATTATAGCCACCTCGTGCCCCCGCGCCACTAGACGTTCGGCCACGTGCGATCCTATAAAGCCCGCGCCGCCGGTCAGCAGAACCCGCAAGTTAAGAGACCTCGCCGTAGGACCTCGTGCCCCGGACCATGATCAGGGCGGCCACCGGCCTGGTCCAACTCCGAAAGGTGAGTAGCATGATCTTCTCCGTCCAGGGTGCGAGGTCCTACGTACTTGCTGTAAATCTCGTTCGAGCGAAATGCTCTCGTCGCAAGTACATATTCACAGCGCGATCACCTGCCTTTTCGCATTACGTTCCTTATAGCGCCGGAAAAGCCGCCGACGCTGACATGCGTGAACATGCCAGTCTTACGCTTAGTTACGAACCACAGGGCCAGGTTGTAGCCCACGATCCCCGCGGACACGGCGACGGCGACGCCGTTGACACCGTAGGGGCCGACAACCGCCAACCCTGCCAGAATCGTCAAGAGACCACTCGCGATGGTAAGTGTCATAAGTGCGGCCTGGTGCCTCGTGTACGACAGAGCGATGCTGCCCGCCCCGGACCACACGTTGACCAACTGCGCGATGCTCAGCAGCGCCAGTATCAGTGCACCTTCGCGATAATAGTCGCCGAACATCAAGCCCAGGATCGGTCCTCCAAACAAGACGAACACTGCCAGCGCAAGGAACGCGGGGATTCCGGCCACGGTGGCCGTGGTGCGAAGCGCACGCTCCAGCTCCTGCGTCCGCCCCTGAGGGTACATCTCCGCGATCAGGGGGGGCAGAACGCTGTTGGCGACAGTAAGCGGCATCGCGACCAGCACCACCGCCCGAGCCGCTGCGCCGTAGATGGCTACTTCCTCTGGCGGGCGAAAAGCACCGAGTATCCACAGAGGCGCCTCCGTAAGGACGAAGAGGGTCAGGTTTGTTACCGTCAGCGGCCATGCTACCCGCATTATTTCACGAAACCCTATCGTGTGGCCCTTCGTGTGCTCCTTCGCGCCTTGCGCGGGAAGGTGTGTCACCTTGCGGTGCAGCAGCCAACCCCCGATAAGGAGGCCGATTGATGCTGAACTTACGCCAAGCAATAGGGCCGTGGTAAGGGTCGCATGACCTTTCGACAACCACAGCATCCCCAAGGAGGCACTGAGCATACCCCCGCTCGCCAGCCCGCCGAAGACGGTGGACAGGCGAATGTCGTGGAAACTCTGGAAAGCCCCGGCCAGAATCTTCTGCAGAGCCAGCACCGCCATCCACCCCGCAATCAGCCCGGTGGCCGCGACAAGGGACGGTGCGTGGAACAGGGTGCCCCCTACCATCTGGCCGGAGACCGAGTATGCAATCCCCACTCCCAAAGCACCTAGCACGCCAAGAACGGCTATCCAGGCAAGCGCACGTCGTGCCCTCTTAAACTGCTCCAGTCCAACGCTCTCTGCTACGAAGCGCACCACTGCTTGCTCTAGACCCAATGAACCCATCAGCGAGCCTAACTGAGCCACGCTGAAGGCAAGAAAGTACAAGCCAACTTCCCGTGGGGAGAGCAGCCGTGCCAGAAGGGCATTGGTGGCAAGTGCCGTAAAAACCATCGCTATTCTGCCACCGGACGCCCAGGCACCACCCGACAGTAAGCGGCGGTGCACCAACGATATACCGGCTCTCCCGGATCCTTGTTGAGCCACTAGTGTCCTGGTTCGCCGTATGCCCACGACGGGTAGTCCGTTGTAGGGGTGCTTCGCACCCGTTTCGCGTGACGCCGCGAGTGCCCGGTCATGCCGTATCCTCTCTCACCGCCGGCGTAACTCCTGATAAATCCGGAGGGTACGGCGGATGGTTTCGCTCTGGCTGAAGTGTGAGCGGACGTAATCTTGATTGGCCCGCCCGATCTCCTCGAGCGCTTGAAGGGACGAATCATGTGATACCAGGTTGGCCATCCGTTGCATGCCACGAGCCAGCGCGGCCGGGTCTCCGGCGGGAACTATTACGTTCCCCGGTACCCGGGCGGCCGTCTCCTTTGTGCCGAACACGGCGGTAGTGACGATGGGCAGTCCAGCCGCCATGGCCTCCAGGATCGCGTAAGAGAACCCCTCGTATAGGCTGGAGATCACGAACACGTCGTATCCGTGCAACACCCCGGCGATGTCCGTTCTCCAACCGAGCAAGGAGATGTCCTCGCCCACCCCGCTCGCCCTGGCCTGTCCTTTTACGTCAGCGAGAAGCTCCCCGTCGCCCGCGACCACCAGCCGCAGAGGGACCTGGGGCAGCCCGCGAACCAGCCGGGCAAAGGCTTCCACCAGATACCCCGGCGCCTTCTGGGCGCTAAAACGCATGATCGAACCGAATGTCAGGGGTCTCTCATCAGTAGCCCTCTTGTTGACCCCTAATCCGGAGAAGTACGCAAAGGTCTGATCGTCGATACCGTTGTTGATCAGCGCGACGCGCTCCTTCGGGACAAGCTTGAGCCTGAGAATGAAATCGCGCTCGTCTTCGGAGACCGCGATCATCTTCGAAGTGGCGCAGGCGCCAAGGATACGTTCTGCCAGGGTATACGCTGCGCGCTTCGCTCCT
>Ga0126314_10001775_pt1 | contig 10512 bp, 13 predicted proteins | sample Plot105B_FD_92535 | JGI IMG/M metagenome (GOLD analysis project Ga0126314, IMG submission 92535) | Serpentine soil microbial communities from UC McLaughlin Reserve, CA, USA - Plot105B | ecosystem: Environmental > Terrestrial > Soil > Grasslands | place: USA: UC McLaughlin Reserve, Lake County... | reverse complement strand
GGCGGCGTGGGCGGCGGTCGTCTACCTGTGGACCGCCCGCTACGTGGAGTTCGCCCAGCGCCTCCCGGCGCCGACCGCCTGATGAGCATCTTCGTCGTCCGCCACGCCAAGGCCGGCAGCCGTCACGACTGGGACGGCGACGACGCCGAGCGCCCGTTGACCAAGGCCGGGCGCCGGCAGTCGGAGGAGATCGCCCGTCACCTCGCCGACGAAGCGATCACGGGCGTGTGGTCGAGCCCGTACGCGCGATGCGTGCAGACGGTCGAGCCGCTGGCGCGGATCCACGGGCTCGACGTCATCCGCGAGCCGCGGCTCGTCGAGGGCGCGCCGCTGGACGAGGTCCTCGCGCTGCTGACGGAAGTGCCCGACGGCGCTGTGCTGTGCAGCCACGGCGACGTCATCCCGGAACTGCTCGACGGGCTCGTGCGGCGCGGCACGCACGTCGTCGGCACGCCAGAGTGGCGCAAGGCGTCACTGTGGATGCTCGACCCCCCGGGCGCCGACGGGGCCGTCGCGACGGCGCGCGCCGAGCCGCCTCCCGGGGCCTGAGCGCGGGACGCTCAGCGCCGATCGGTGGACGCGAGGATCAGCGCGAAGTCGCCAGCCCGATCGGTCCAGAGCTGCCGAACGCGGAACCCGGCGTCGGTGATCTCCGCCGTGAGGGGCGGGATCCGGAACTTGGTGGAGATCTCGATGCGGATCTCCTCGCCGTCGCGCAGGTCGACGTCGACGTCGGCGCCCGGGACGGCGACGCGCTGGTCGCCGTTGACCCGCAGCCGCAAGTCCATCCGCTCCCGCAGCGGATCCCAGAACGCGACGTGGTCGAACGCGTCGACATCGAAATCGGCGTCGAGCTCGCGGTTGAGCACGACGAGGACGTTGCGGGTGAACTCGGCGGTCACGCCGAGCGGGTCGTCGTACGCGGCGACGAGCCGTTCGAGCGGCTTGACGAGGTCGACGCCGAGCAGCAGCCAGCCGTCCGCCGGCAGGTGCTCAGCGAGCATGGCGAGGAAGGCCCGGCGCTCCTCGACGTACAGGTTGCCGATCGTCGATCCGAGGAACGCCACGAGCGGTGACCCGTCGGTCGGCAGGCGGCCGAGGTGCAGCGTGAAGTCGCCGACCACGCCGTGGACGTGGAGCCCCGGGTAGCGGGTGCTGAGCGACTCCGCCGCGGCGCGCAGCGTCGACTCGCTGACGTCGAACGGGACGAAGCGCCGCAACCGGCCCGTGGCGTGGAAGGCGTCGAGCAGCGTCCGCGTCTTGTCCGACGTGCCCGAGCCAAGCTCGATCACGGTGTCGGCGCCGGTGAGGTCGGCGATCGTCGGCGCTTCGCGGGTCAGGATCGAACGCTCGGCTTCGGTCGGGTAGTACTCCGGCAGCCTGGTGATCTCGTCGAAGAGCTCACTGCCGGCGGCGTCGTAGAGCCAGCGTGGCGGCAGCTTGAGGGGGTGACGCCCGAGGCCCCGACGAACGTCGTCGACGAGGGCCCGACGGGCCCAGTCATCGTCGACGAGGACGTCGAAGGTGGGCGGGGTGGCGAGCGCGGGCACGGGCCCAGTCAACCGGGCTCACGTCCGACCGCGCCCTCAGGTTCCGTCTCAGGACCCCGGCACCGACGTCGCGGGCACCGAGCTCGGCGCGGTCAGCTGTTGCATCAGGCCGCGGATGAGCGCCGGCGGGTCGAGCTGCAGGCAGCGGTCGGTCTGCGCCTGTGACGCTGCCGCGTCACCGTCCACGCGCAGGGCGAACACGGCGAGGAAGCAGTGCGGGTCGGCGTAGGCCGGGTCGACCTGCACCGCCCGGGTCAGTTGCTGGCGCGCCGTCTCGACGGCCTGCTGGCGCAGCTCGTCGTTGGCGCCGACCGAGTTCACGTAGATCAGCCACGCCTGGTACGTCAGGGCCTCGACGTTCGTCGGATCGGCGTCCAGGACCCGGCGGTAGAGGTCGCTCGCCTGGCGGGCGTCGACGCCGAACATCGTGCGGGCCTGGGCCAGCAGCGTGGCCGTGTCGGCCGGACCGGCCGCGCCCGTGATCGTGTCCCCCGGCGAGCGCTGGCCGGCGGTGCGGGCGACGAGGATGCCGGCGCCGATGGCGACGACGGCGACGAGCGCCGCGGCGAGCACGTTGCGCCGCCAACGACCGGACCGCTTCGGTGGCAGCGCCGCCCTGCCCTCCTCGATCGAGCGCAGCACGTCGGCGGCCCGCTTCGTGTAACCGTCGCGGAGCGTGGCGTAGTCGGTGGCGTCGACGTCGCCGGCCGCCAGCTCGGCGTCGAGGTCGCGCAACGACCGCAGCAGGAAGCGGCGCTCGTCCTCGAGCTCGGCGAGGCGATCGGCATCCACCCCGGGCAATTCCGTCAACTTTCCGCGCTCGCGCCACGTATGCGGGCGTGAGCGCGGAAAGTTGACGGATCCGCCGGTCACGGGTCGCGCTCCTCGGGAGGTGCCTCCGACTCGCTGCGCAGGGCTGAGGCGACCAACTCCCGGTCGTCGTCGGTCGGGTCGACGTCGACAGCGGCCTCGCGCTTCCACCGCCGGAACGTCACGCCGAGCCCGGCGAGGGCACAGACGAGCGCGGCCACCGGCAGCACCCACACGAGAGCGTCGAAGCCCGACGCCTTCGGCACGAGCAGGACGCGGGCCGTGTAAGCGACTTCGAGCTGGGCGATGATCTCGTCGTCGGTCAGCTGGCCCTCGTCGACCAGCAGTCGGATGCGGTCCTTGATGTTCTCCGAGGCCGTGGCGCGCGACTCGTACACGCTCTCGCCCGAGCACGTCGGGCAGGCGACCCGCTTCTCGAGCTCCTCGGCCCGCTCGACCGGCGTGCTCGGGCCGCTGGCGCGCGTCGCCCCGACGGCGAGGAAGGAGACGACGACGAGGACCAGCGCGACCCACGTCGGCCACCGCTTGAGCGCCCGGTTCCAGCTCGTCACGACCCGCCCCCCTCGCGGAGCCGCTCGAGCTGACTGCCGAGGAAGTCGGCGGTGACCTCCGCGATGGTGCGGAAGCGGACGTTCCCCTCGGGGTCGATGATCCAGGTCTCGGGCACCTTGGAGACGCCGAACGCCACCGCGATCGAGCCCTTGGTGTCGAGGACCACCGGCCAGCCGCCACCCTGCTTGGCGAAGAACGACTCGACGGCGTTGCGGTCGTCGGCCCAGGCGATCGTGTAGAAGCGGGCGCCATCGGGCTGCGCCTGCTGGGCGGCGACGAACTTCTGCAGCTCGGGATGCTCCTGCTGGCACGGGATGCAGCTCGACTGGAAGAAGTTGAGGACCACCCAGTCGCCCTTGCGGCGGGACAGGTCGAACGACGCGCCATCCATCAGCGTGCCGGTCGCCGTCGGCGCCGGCTTGCCCATCAGGTTCGTCTCGGCCGAGTCCTCCGACGGCTTGGACCCGGCGAGGATGACGAACAGCCCGGCGATCACCAGGGCGACGGCCACCGCGATGAACGGGGCGAGGCGCCGGCCGCGCATCAGCGTCCGGCCTCGATCAACTCGGGCGGGCGGTCCTCGACACCGATCGGCGCCGACACCGGATCGGTCGGGCGCCGCCGCCGTCCGGGGAACGCGGCCAGCAACGTGCCGACGGCCATCAGGCCACCGCCGATCCACAGCCACAGGATCAACGGCTTCACGAACACCCGGATGGTGGCCGCCTCGGCGCCGGGCGTGGCCCCGGGCTCCAGCGTCAAGTAGACGTCACCGGTGACGCCGGTGCGCACGCTCGGCGTCGACACCGGGACACCCTGGCGGATGTACGTCGTGTTCGCCGGCGAGTAGACCCGCTCGCCGTCGAGCAGGATGTCGGCCTTGACCGCCTTGACCCGGTCGTCCTGCTCGAGGCGCACCCCCTGCAGCTCGAAGGTGTGCCCGCCCCAGGCTCGGGACTGTCCGACCGGCAGGTTGATCGTCGCCGAGCGGGTGTAGCTGTTGGAGGCCACGAGGGCGACGGCGATCACGATGACGCCCAGGTGGACGATCATCCCGCCGTTGGCCCGCCCGACCAGCCCGCGCCAGCCCTGGCGGCGCGTCGCCAGCACGACCTGGCGCAGGGCGGCGACGGCCGCGCACCCGGCCAGGCCGAAGGCGACGAGCGACCACAGCCCGGTCGCGCCGACGAGCACGGCGATGCCGATCGCCAGCGCCCCGCCCCACGCCGGCCAGAACAGACGGTCGCGCAGCAGCGATCCGCTCGCCTTGCGCCATGGCAATGCCGGGGCGATGGCCATCAGGAACAGCAGGGCGATCCCGATCGGCATGGAGAGGCGGTCGAAGTACGGCGGCCCGACGACGGTGCGCCGGTCCTGCAACGCTTCTACGAGCAGCGGGAAGACCGTGCCGAGCAGGACGACGAACGCGAAGACCGTGAACAGGACGTTGTTGGCGAGGAAGGCGCCCTCGCGCGACAACGGTGAGTCGATCGCCCCGGGCGCCCGCAGGCGGTCGCCGCGCCACCCGATCAGCAGCAGCGAGACGGCGACGACGAGCCCGAAGAAGGCGAGCAGGTAGTTGCCGACCGGCCCGTCGCCGAAGGCGTGGACGCTGTTGAGCAGCCCGGAGCGGTTGAGGTAGGTGCCGAGGATCGTCAGCGAGAACGTGGCGACGAGCAGGCTCAGGTTCCAGACGCGAAGCATGCCGCGCCGCTCCTGGACGAGCACCGAGTGGATGTAGGCGGTGCCGGTCAGCCACGGCAGGAAGCTGGCGTTCTCGACCGGGTCCCAGCCCCACACCCCGCTCCAGCCGAGCACCTCGTAGCTCCACCACCCGCCGAGCAGGATCCCGATGGTGAGGAACGCCCAGGCGAACAGCGCCCACCGGCGCGTCTCCAACAGCCACCCCTCGCCGACGCGGCCGGTGATCAGCGCGGCGATGGCGAAGGCGAACGGGACGGTGAAGCCGACGTAACCGAGGTAGAGGATCGGCGGGTGGAAGAGCACCAGCACGTGGTTCTGGAGCAGGGCGTTCGGTCCCGGTCCGTCGGCCGTGGGGACGGCCGACGCGAACGGATCGGCGGGCCCGAAGCTGAGGAGGGCGAAGAACGCCATCACCACGAACATCACCACGAGCGCCCACCCGACCAGCGGGTCGGTCGAGCGCTTGCGGAAGCGGTAGCCCACGGCGGCCGTGAACCCGGCCAGGATCAGCACCCACAACAGGATCGAGCCCTCCAGCGCCGACCAGATCGCGGTGACGTTGTACAGCGCCGGCGTGGCGCGCGACCCGACCTGCTGGACGTATGCCAGCGAGAAGTCGCGGGTGATCAGGGCCCGCTCCATCATCGCGAAGGCGAGCACGGCGCCCACCACGCACAGGCCGGCGTAGAGGGGGGCCATCCGCAGCGTGCGGGCGTCGTGGCGGCGGATGCCGTACACCGTCGCCATCGCGCCGAAGGTCGCCGCGGCGAGCGACAGCATCAGCCCGGCCCGGCCGAGCGCACCGTTCAGGCTGGCGGCGAGCACGTCGCGGACTCCGTGGGTGCGTTGGCGAGGCGGTCGCGGTTCTCCGCCTCGTACTCGTTGGAGTGCTTGACCTCGACGCGGTCCCCCTGGAACGTGCCGTTCACCAGCTCGCCGTGCACGACGACGGGCTCGCACTCCTCGAAGATGCCCCCGGGCTGTCCTTCGTAGCGGACCGGCAGCGTCTTGCCGCCGAAGCTGATGGCGAACGTGGTGATGCCGTCCGCCGTCGCCACCGTCCCCTTGTCGACGGTGCCCTGGACGCGCAGCCGGCGTCCGGCCTCGCACCCGCCGCGCTGGCCGATCTCGTCGACGTTGCAGTAGTAGTCGACGGCCGAGCGCAGGAACTGGGTGACGATCACCCCGCCGGCCACGAGGACCAGCGCCAGCACGACGAGCGGCGCCCAGCGTCGCCGGCGGTTGCCGGGCGGCGGTGCGCCGGCGTCGTTGCGGGGGGTGAGGTCGATCGTGCTCACAGGCGGAAAGAAGCGTGCCTCAGGTCCAGGGCTTGGCGTCGTCGGGCAGCCGCGACGTCACGCGGCGGGCCCGGCGCAAGACCCACACGGCGTAGGCGCCGACGGCGCCGAACGTGACGATGTAGCTGCCGATGATGAAGCCGGCGTCCTCCATGGCGATCATGCGCGCTCCGCCTTGCGGTCGGCGATGGCCAGGTCGAGGCCGGCGTCGTCGAGGGCGTCCTCGGCGGCCATCGTGCGCTGGCGGTGGATGACCAACCACATGTACATCAGGGTGAAGGCGATCACGCCGACGAACAGCGTGAACAGCATCAGCCCGTTCATCTTCACGTCGCCATCCGGGCGCAGCACGGTGGCCTCCTGGTGGAGGCTGCGCCACAGCTTCACGCTCCAGTGCACGAGCGGGATCTCGAGCACCGCGAGCAGGGCCAGCACGGCGCTGCGCCGGGCCCGCTGTTGGTGGGTGCCGCCGAGGCGGCGCACGGTCAGGTAGCCGACGTAGGTCACGAACATGAAGGCCGTGCTGGTGAGGCGGGCGTCCCACTCCCAGAACACGCCCCAGGTCAGGCGACCCCAGAGCGCGCCGACGACGAGCGTGATGCCCATGAACAGCACGCCGACCTCGGCGCTCGCGCCGGCCAGGCGGTCCCAGCCCAGCGAGTGCTTCTTGGAGAAGAGGTAGATGCCCGACGCGACGGCGGTGACGAAGAAGGCGAGGTACGCCAGCCACGCCGAGGGGACGTGGACGTACAGGATGCGCACCGACTCGCGCTGGTTGGCGTCGGCCGGCGAGAAGCCGAGGCCGAAGGCGGCGAGCCAGACGATGCCGACGATGGCGGCGGCACCGAGGAGACGGGTGGCCTTGGTCGACGTGCCCGTCGTCGTCGCCGGACCGGTGGGGGTCGTGGTGGTGCTGGTCGCCGGCGGGCTGGCCAACGTGTCTCCTACTCGTCGATGAGCGGACCGAAGGCCAGCGTTCCCCCGGCGCCGAAGGCGACGGCGAATACCGCGACGACGCCGACCCAGGGCCAGCCGTCCGCGATCGCCGTCCCGCCGGTGCCGAGCGCTGCTTCGACCGCTCGTGTGGCTCCGATCAGAACGGGCGCCACCACCGGGAGCAACAGCAGCGGGAGCAGCGTCTCCCGCCCCCGTGCGCCGGCAGCGAGGCCGCCGTAGAGCGTACCGACCGCGGCCAGGCCGAAGGTAGCGGTGAGCCACGTGGTGACCAGCAGCACGACGCCCGACCAGCGCACCTCGATGCCGTAGATCACGACCGCGGTGCCGAGCAGCAGCGCCGACAGGATCGCCAGCTGGATCCACATGGCGAGCGTCTTGCCCCAGAACACGGCCGTCGCGTCGACCCCGGCGGCCCGCAGGGCATCGAGCGCGCCGTCCTCGCTCTCGACGGCGAACGTCCGCTGCACGAGCAACAGCAGGCTGAAGACGGTGCCCAGGCTCGCCAGCCCCGGCGCCAGCTGGACGAGGACGGTGTCGACATCACCTGGCGCCGCCGGCAGACGGTCGACGGCGAAGGCGAACAGCACCATCGTGATGGCGGCGAACGGCAGGATCTGGTTGAGGGCGACGCGGCTGTGCCACTCGACACGGAGGTCCTTGCGAGCGACGAGCCAGGCAATGCGAAGCGTCGCCGTCATGGCGTCCCGACCACCTGCCCGGCCACCACGTCGACGCAGCGGGTGGCGAGCGACCCCGCCCGCTCGAGCTCGTGGCTGGCGACGACCACCGTCGCACCGGAGGCCACGGCCTGGCGCAGCGTGGCGTCGAGCTCGTCGCGCCCGGACGCGTCGAGGCCGGCGTGCGGCTCGTCGAGGAGCCACAGCTCGGCCCGCCGGGCCACCAGGCAGGCCAGCGCGGTACGCCGTTGCTGGCCGGCCGACAGGCGCCGCACCTGGAGCGGGGCGAGGCGCCCGCGCAGCCCGAGGCGGTCCATGGCCGCGGCGATCTCGTCGTCGGTGGCGCCCACCGTGGCGCCCCAGAAGCGCACGTTCTCGGCGACCGTGAGGTCGAGGTACAGGCCGTTGCGATGACCGAGCAGCCCGACTCGCCGGCGCACGGCGTCGCGCTCGGTGGCGAGGTCGCAGCCGAGCACGACACCAGTGCCGCGTGCGAGCGGGAGCAGCCCGGCACAGACGCGCAACAGCGTGGTCTTGCCAGCGCCGTTGGGTCCGCGCAGCAACACGATCTCGCCGCGCTGCACGACGAGTGATGCGCCAGCGAGGGCCGGGAAGCTGCCGAGGACGGCGACCGCGCCGGTGAGCTCGACGACCGGCCGATCCATCGCCCGGCGACGCTACCGGCGGTCCCGACGACCTCCCGGCCGTCGGCGGCACGCCGGCGTGACCTGACAGGTCATCGCCACGCCGCCATCGCCGTCGTACAACGGACGCATGTTCATCGAGACCTCCGATTCCACCCGCCTCGCCGTCGACGTGTGGGGCACCGGTCGTCCGGTCGTGCTCGTGCACGCCTGGGGCCTCAGCTCGCACATGTGGAACGCCCAGCTGCCGGCCTTCCTCGACGCCGGCCTGCAGGTCGTCACGTTCGACCATCGCGGTCATGGCCGCTCCGACCGACCGGCCGGCGGCTACGACCTCGACTCGATGGCCGCCGACGTCATCACCGTGCTCGACGCCTTGGACCTGCGCGACGTCGCCGTCGTCGGCCACTCGATGGGCGGCACGGTCGTCGCTCACGCCGTCGGCGGCATCGGGTCGGAGCGCATCACGGACGTCGTCCTCTCGGCGCCGATCACGCCGTGCCTGACCCTTGGTGATGACAACGAGCTCGGACTGCCGGCGGAGGCGTTCGCCGCCAACCGGGCGGCGATGGCCGCCGACATCGGCGGATGGCTGGCCGCCAACAGCGACGGCTACTGGGGCGTCGGCGAGGACCGCTGGCCGCACGACACCGAGTGGACGTTGCGTTCGATCTACGAGACGCCGCTTCCGGTGCTGCTCGCGACGAACGAGGCGATCACGTCCGCCGACCTGCGCCAGGAGATCGCCGGCATCGACGTCCCCATCCTGATCGTCCAGGGCGACGCCGACCTGTCGGCGCCCGTCGAGATCACCGGTCGGCCGACCGCCGCGGTGGCCGCGAAGGCGCGACTGGAGGTCATCGCCGGCGCTGGGCACGGGCTGTACACGTCCTACGCCGCTGACTGGAACGCCGCCGTGCTCGCCGCCATCCGGTGATCCTGCGACCGGCCGCCGACGGTTGCGGCCGGTACCGTTCCCGGCCGTGTCGACCTCCCGGTGGGACCGCCCGCCGCCTCCGCACGATTGGCGCTGGGTGGTCGGCACGGTCGGCAAGGTGCTGATCGCGGTCGGGCTGCTGCTGTTCGGCTTCGTCGCCTACCAGCTGTGGGGCACGGGGATCGAGTACCGCCAATCGCAGGACGAGCTCGCCGACGACTTCGCCGCGCTGCTCGCCAACACCACGACGCCCAGCACCACGGCACCGTCGACGACGGTGGTGACCACGCCTCCGACGACGGCGGACGCGACGACGACGGTGGTCGCGTCGACGGCGCCGCCGACCACCGACGCGCCCGTGCCCGACTTCGCGTCCGGCGAGGTGATGGCGCGCCTGCAGATCCCGTCGATCGGCGTCGAGACCTACGTCGTGTCAGGCGTCCAACCCGGCGATCTGAAGCGGGGTCCCGGCCACTACCCGGACACCCCGATGCCCGGGCAGCTCGGCAACAGCGCCATCGCCGGCCACCGCACGACGTATGGCCAGCCCTTCTACCGCCTCGACGAGCTGAAGCCGGGCGACCCGGTCGAGCTCACGACCGTGCAGGGGCGCTTCGTCTACACGGTGACCGGCAGCGAAGTGGTCGGCCCGGGCCAGTCCGACGTGATCGACACGACCGACCCCGACGTCGCCATGCTCACGCTCACGACCTGCACACCGCGCTACACCGCCAAGCAGCGGCTGATCGTGTTCGCCGACCTCGACGTCACCGCCTCCTCGCCGGCCCAGCCGCCGATCATCGAGACCCCACCCTCGACCACCCCGGCGGGCGGCGAGAGCGATGACAACCCGGTGGTGGTCACGCCGAGCCCGGCGCCGACCACCTTGCCCGGCGAGGTCGTTGCGCCGACCACCATCGCCAGCGCATCGACGACGACCACCACCTCACCGGCGACGACCACCACGACCACGAGCGCGGCCGCAGCCGCCACCGCCGCTCGTCCGGCGAGCGCCGCATCGGCCGATGCCTTCGCCTTCGGGTGGTTCAGCGACTCCGACGCCTTCTCGCAGATCGCCCTGTGGGGCCTGGCACTGACGGCGATCTCCATCGGCGCCTACCTCCTCAGCCGCCGCGTCCGCCGCAACTGGGTCGGCGCCCTTGTCGGGATCGTGCCGTTCGCGATCGCGCTGTACTTCTTCTTCCAGAACGTCAACCGCCTGCTGCCGGCTGCTTTGTAGGTCATCGCCCCTCATGCCGGCCCGGCGTCCGCGCGACGTGAGCGCCCCCGACATCTTCGATGAGCCGAGCGAGCTGACGGCGACTCGGCGGCAACCGCACCCTCGTCGACATGTGCGCGGCG
>Ga0126314_10001774_pt1 | contig 10515 bp, 9 predicted proteins | sample Plot105B_FD_92535 | JGI IMG/M metagenome (GOLD analysis project Ga0126314, IMG submission 92535) | Serpentine soil microbial communities from UC McLaughlin Reserve, CA, USA - Plot105B | ecosystem: Environmental > Terrestrial > Soil > Grasslands | place: USA: UC McLaughlin Reserve, Lake County... | reverse complement strand
TTTCTTCTTCTTCTTCTTCTTGCTCTTCATGACATGAAATTTTTTATTCAGCACCAACTAGCTGCAAGTAATATTGTTCTTTGTCAATCTTCTCTGGTTTTACTCCTTCTATATTCATCAAATCTTGTATTATACCTTTTCTTCTCTCTATCTTGCCATCTGGCAGTTTGACGACACCATTGATGAAACCACTACTTCCACACACGGGGTTAAATGCTGATTCACTGTTGCCGTGATATATTGATAGTGTTCGCTCCTCTTCTCCATTCGGGCCAACAAAGAATCTCCCCCGCCTAAAAGTCACTCTCTCATGATCTGACACATACGACTCCTTATCTCTGGTGAAAGTAAAAATGACCCTGAAATTCTGCATTTTCTTTGCCATATCTACCAACCATTTATAATAAATCACATTGACGTTTTTGCGCCCTTCGTCAGCATATAAAAGAGGATTGCTGTAGAATAGTGTAAGCGTGAACTGGTCTGCTTGTTTAGTGTCCTCCATTAGCTGGATTAAAGATCTTACTGGCTCTGCTCCGTTAGCGCCTGACCAGTATGCAATATCTCTTTCTATTCCAGTAGCAATTTTTGATAAGAAATGATTTTTAGTTGGGTTTACTCTAACCTTTAACTTATGGCCCATTCCATATTGCTCAAAGAAATATGCAGCAAATCCATCTGCTTTTCCAGTAGAACGATTAATGTACCCATAAGGCTTTTCATCTTTTATTGTTAAGTCTATCTTGTCTCTTGTTGGTGAAGATGCTATGGAATAAGTCCTCTCGACTAAATTCTCCTCCAATTTACCTGATGCTGTAGGTCTCTTTAAAAGCGCAGTTATTGTCACAGACTGACCTACATTAAATTTAATTTGCTGTGATTTAGATGTTGGAACAAAAGAATACGTATACGTATCTGGTGTTTCTGAAAATTTATTGACTATCTGCCATTCAAACTCTTCATGAACTGGTGTTGACATTGATGTTGTAGATTTATCTTCATTTTTACCATATAAATGCGACTTAGAGTTAGCAGTATTTTACTGAAGCCTATTGAATATAGTGGTAATAGCAACTGCTGATAATACACCCGTAATATACGAAATGCAAGTATTGCAAGACCTTACAAAAGTGAGAAATGCGGTCTCTTCCAAAGCATTATAGTAATTTCGCAGTGCAAAATAGTGAGACAAATCTACTTTAACTAATGCTTTCTTCTCCTTTTAGGGCTCATCTTACGTGCGTTTTTATAAATTGTCGGCGGGCTATCCCTTATCTTATCAAGATCTCCTAGCCCGTGAGGATATTTCTCCCATCTGTTTGACCTTCCAAATAAATTATCAAGTTTAGCCGATGTGATAAATGAGAATTTATTTAGAGTTAGGTGCAATGTTTCATGGCTTATAAGCGAGGTCGCGATTTCGGCAATTCTTCCTTCACTTGAATACTCTTGCCATGACCTATAGTTGGAAATAAATGCACGCGATCTTCCATAATATGGAACAAACATGAGCCCACGTTTGCCATAGGACCCTTTCAGCCCAACATATTTGAGTACCATATCACGACGACACCTCAGGATATCGTATTGGTGACTAATAGACAGATTAATCTTCTGTTCGAAAATAATAGTTGATTTCCAAGATAATATCATTTTAATTTCACGATTCGGCCTATTTTTTTGAGCAAAAAAGTTATTCTTTAGCAATAACTAAAAAAACTATGGTAGTTTGGAAAGCGAAAAGCAAAGGTACATTCTAGAAAATATAACTTATTTTCTTACAATTTGAATTTCATTGTGATAATATGTGTTAGTGAGAGGAGCTTTGTATCATGATTGTTTATTTGATTAATACTAGCTACTTTATGCCGCCAACTAAATAATAATGCAAAACAACTAAGTTATTGCATTTGCTACCGCGTTAGTTGTATTCTTGACCGATCTATCCACACTCAGGACTCAAATATATTTCACATCTAGACTTATAAATAGTTATTAATTTTGCCCCAAATACCCTCGAATACATCTAATACTAGACTGTAGCCAGCATTCAACAAAAATAATTAAGTATACCATACGTTAAAGCCAGTCAAAATGGGGATTATCGCTGATAGATCGGCAATAGAATCTTATCATCAAGGATACAGATCACTGAATCTTGTTCTTTCCACTATAGAGCATTCTCTGGAGTATATGGATCCAAAACACCTCATTCATAAGGCTATAAAGGTTAAAGGATCGGCCTTAGAGGTAAGGTCCTCACTTCAATCCTTCCCTCTGCACATGAATTTAAGCAATTTTGATTCTATTTACTTGGTAGGTGCAGGAAAAGCTACATCTAAAATGGCAGAGGCACTCACCAATATACTTGGTCGAAGACTCTCTGGGGGTGCAATTAACGTTCCCTATATGAGTAACTCACACAACAATAATAATAAATTATGCGTAACTGAAGCCGGTCACCCTGTACCTGATGAATCGGGCGTCAATGGTACAAAAACGATTATAAATATTCTGAGAAAGACTAAAAAATCAGATTTAGTTTTTGTTCTAATCTCTGGCGGGGCATCTGCATTAATGCCACTTCCAGCAGATGGAATAAAATTATCAGATAAACAGAAGATTACGCATGACCTATTGTCAAGTGGCGCATCTATCAATGAGATTAATATCGTTCGCAAACATATCTCAAAAGTCAAAGGTGGTCAGCTCGTGAGGTTGATCAATAAAGGATGCACTGTTATTTCATTAATTTTGTCTGATGTTATTGGAGACGATATCCAAACAATTGCATCAGGTCCTACAGTCCCTGACAGATCGACTTTTAAAGAAGCAGCATCAATTCTAAAAAAGTACAGACTATGGACTAATAAACACGAAAATAGTTCTGCTATAAGCTTGATATCCAAAGGTCTCAGAGGTCTTATTATAGACACTCCAAAAGCGTCTGATCCTATTTTCGATAGAGTGCATAATATTCTCATTGGTAACAACACTCTTCTCTGCAAGAAAGCTACGCAATATATGAAGAGTAGGGGCTTTCACGCAACATATTTAGGCTCATCATTTGACGGCGAAGCAAAAAAATTTGGACTTTTACTTGCCAGATTAGCGAACCAAATCAAAAAACCTCCCAAGCCTTCTGCTTTTATTTTAGGAGGCGAAACAACTGTAAAACTAAATAAAAGAAAAAATGGACTTGGAGGGAGGAATCAAGAGGCCATTTTGGCAGCCGCGCTCAAATCAAATTTTCATAGTAACGACGACATAACTATTCTTTGTATGGGAACCGACGGAATAGATGGAAACTCAAAAGCAGCAGGGGCATTTGTTACTCCAAGGACTGTTGCTCTAGCGAAACAAGGTGAAACCGAAGTAAAGAAGCATCTGTATAGCCATGATAGCTATAACGCATTGAGAAAAATGTGCTCATCAATAATAACCGGAAGAACTGGAACCAACTTAAATGATATTTCAATAGTATGTCGTATTAGCTGATCTACACACTTTTATCTGCATACTGACCTACAACCCTAGCTCAATGCAGGTGCAAATAAGAAATATACGAATGATCTAAATCATACAGTTTATTTTGATAATAATTTGTCATCACTGGCAATAATCATATTTTTTGTCATGCCGGCAGAGGATAAAAAGTGTGCAGAATCTAATAGTAGGAGAAAATAAGCGTAGAGTCTCTTTTTAGTAATTTTGTTTTACTACCGCTCTGTCTCACGACATCTGTAGTATGTTGTTCCATTAACTATGGTATCCTCTATTTTGATCCTAGTGCCTCGATTACTAACTTTTTGTCTTCGAGCCACGATTCCACCCGTGATGCTGCTCATCAGATCTACTAGTCCCAACTTTATCATAATGTTATTTACATCTTCTTCGCGTATTCCAAGTACCTGTGCGATCTCTATGGCTGAATAACCAGTGCCCTTATTTCTGCATAGAAACTCCACTATTATTGTTGTCATATCCTTATGAGCATCGAATTCTGCAGCATCAATAGGAGGAGGAGTCATGCAATATAGACACATTTTATATAATTTTAACTAACAGTAGGAAAACATAGTCACAAAGGTATAAAAATGCCATACCCAGACTCAATTGATGCAGTAATAGCAGACAAGCAGAATTATATGATCAGCAGGATAATAATAAACTGGATTCGAGCAATAAGAATTCGTTTCCTTCTTGCATCAGCTATTGCTGCTGCAAACGGCATGGCAGTTGCTGTTTGGAAATATGGCGTATTTGATTTATCGTCCGCTGTTTTGACCTTTGCAGGGGTGTTATGTCTTCATGCTAGCGTCGACCTGTTAAATGATTATTGGGATTACAAACGCGGAATTGACAAGATTACTAAAAGAACAAAATTCAGTGGTGGAACAGGAGTGCTCCCAGAGAACCTTCTAGAGCCAAAAATAGTTTATAGAATAGGGATCGTTTTTCTGATCATAGGAAGTCTCTTGGGCATGTATTTTGTTGCCATCAGGGGAGTCACTATTTTGATCATTTTGGCTTTTGCAATTCTTGCTATTTATTTTTACTCGACAACGATAGTAAACGTTGGCCTAGGAGAAGTCTTTGTTATGATCAAAGGAACAATGATAGTGCTAGGAAGTTTTTATGTGCAAGTCGGCATCATAGAACCAACAGCAATATATATTGGCGTAATCATCGGGCTACTATCAGCATGTGTTCTGTTTGTTAACTCGTTTCCAGATTATGAAGCCGATCGTAGTAGTGGCAGAAGAACACTTGTGATAGTTCTTGGCAAGCATCGAGCAGCAAAAATTATTTCTCTGCCCATTATAGCGCCATATGTTTTGATCACGATAGGGATTTTTCTTGGTTATACAAGGTTGTTTTCCTTGATTTGTCTTTTGTCCATACCCTATGTGTTCAAAATCAGTAAACATATAGGCGAACACGAATATCTAGAAAAATTCATCCCGGCTATGGCAGCAACAGTCAAGTATGCAAGAATTACAGGAATTCTACTAGCGATCAGCTTACTGCTATGAACAGACGACTGTAATTGGCTCTTACTGTGGTATTCTGTACCACAGAACATTTGATCACAATTTGCATTTTGCAGAGTCTCTATGGATCGTTCTAGAAATTTGAAATGGTTAAAAATTCTTGTCTCTTTACTTATGCCAAGGAGTGAAATTATAAGCAGAAAACTGGATTCCTTTAACCATAATGCATATTGACATAACAATGCACATCACAATTTAGCGATATAGTCCTTATGATCGAAGATCAGCGGTCGAAGATCTCTTAAGATCGTATTTTTTTTACTGCCAAGTATTTTGTGCATAAAACTGTCTGCTATTATTATTATCTCTTCGAAATGGTTTACTGTTACAAAATTAGTTAATGACTCAACAAACGTTGTACAATCTTCTGTCTCGTATCCAGATAATACAGATTGTGGGATCACATTATGTGACGCTGGATATATGTCACATATCTCTGAGGGGATCACACCTAGGAACGGATTATAAGTGCAAATCTGCGCATTGTCAAATTTTTTTACCAATCTGCGATATTCATTCGTGCAATAAAAAGGATGAACGTTGGTCTCTGGGCACAGTATTAGCTTCTCCTTATTTTTGGATCGAAAATTATAAACCATACTTTGAAACCGCCTTACTTCTGGTCTATATTGATCTATGGCATCAAATAGAAAAATGGCTTTCTCTTTGAATATCGAAGTCCCGTTGTCTAGGAAATCATAATTTTTGAAAAGCCTCATCGCTTCGAAAAGCTTTGGATGGGCACGGGCCTTTTGCATAACATATTCCCATAACCTGCCTTGTATTATTGCCTGTTTTACTGCTGACACTTCTCCCTTTAATACATAGAGATTATGTTTTGCTAATTCAAGCATTCTTTCTTCCATATCCAAACCAAGCATCTCGTCTACAGTATAATTTGTACAGGTTGAACAGTAACACGGAAAGTATGAAATCTCTTCGAGTCTAAGGGTACCGTTTGGATACATATACCGATTGTCCCTAGCATAGAGCATATAAGATGCAGAATCAAACATATCACATCCCAGAGCAACAACCAACGGTATTGTAAGCGGATGACCTGCACCAAATAGGTGTATTGGTTTTGCAGGAATACTGCGCTTCACATTATGAATCATATCTGAAAGTATTGAGAATTCGTATGCTTCCATCAATTCGACAGGACTGCCAAGTCCAAAAATGTTAAACCCCATTTTGTCTAGTGAAGTGGCAGAATATCTTACCAAATCGGAATGCTCACCACCTTGAATAGGGCCTAACCATAAGGTCTGCTCCGTATGATGATCCTGCTTTGAGGTAAATGTCAGAGTCTCCTTAGCGTTTTTAAGTGTCTCTTCTACGTATTTTTTCGCTTTTTCGCGCTTCAGTCCGTATCCAGTAGGCTTGTCAAGAGGAACAGCGATGTCACTTTTGATACTTCTCTGAAATTGGGCTATCTCTAGGGGTTCGACGTGGATAGACCCATACTCCAATACCTGATATCCACCAGAATCAGTCATTATCGTGCCATCGTAATTTAAGATATCATGAATTCCCTTCTCCATCGCTTCCTGACCGTAATGACGTAATGCAATATAGGCATTGGTTATCAGTATTTCAAAACCTAATCCTTTTAGAAATGATGGACTAATAGATTGCCTTACAGGATGTACTACAGGAACAAAAGTTGGAGTTTCGACGTGACCATGGGGGGTATCCAGAATGCCTATACGCGCAGCAAGATCAGTGTATCTGATCTCAAAAGACACTTTACCTCCTAATCTCCCTCATAAATTCTTCGTAAATAGCCCTAACTCTGTCTGCGGCAAGTCCGACTCCTTCTTCCACTCCTCCTTGGGTTACTTTAATTTTATCCATCACTATTATTGCGCCTACATCCTCTCTAATCTTGACCAGACCAGGAAATACTCTAGCAAGTCTGTCAGACAAGGCTTTGAAATCGAATGGTTTTTCCATTAATTTTATCTCTTTAACAAAAGAACCATTGAGAATCAATTTGAGTATTCCCTGTACATCTACATTGTCGAGTACAACATCGAGTTTCTCATCAATGCCAGTTAACGTTCCATTGTAAATTTTCTGGTCAGACGTTTCAACAGATACCTTCTTGCCTAAAAATTGAAGCGTCTCTTCACCAAACTTTCTAGAAAGCACAGCAGCCATAATATTCTAACGAGGTTATGTTTTCGCTGATATATATAAATCAATTTTAGTAAATGTGCTTTGATTTCAAAGGAGTTGTCTTGAAACAGAACGTGACAGAAAATAAGAGATGAAGTTGTCAGCGTTTAATTGCTATCCTGCTTGCAAGACCAAAATGAGATCAGGATATAGATTATCCATAAGTATTCTCCATAATAATACGACAATATATTTATAATTTTTATATATATTAGCATATTCGTTCCAAAATTATGAGGCTAATTCCTCCCATATCATTACAACATTATGAAAATTGGAGCAAGTAGCCATGTCTCTTTAATGAATAGGAATTTTGAGCTTGGGATAATCTAGAAGTTCTATTTTACGCGTGCGTGTATATCAGATCACTCAAAAGACATAAATGCAATTCGTAGCTGACAGATTTATTATATACCTATTAGGGAACATGAGATATGACATCGGCTTTTTTGTTAATTAATTGTGAATTCCCATTTGCTGGAGAGGTTATTAGCGAGCTTGGGAAAGTACCGGAGATTATTGATATCTACAAATTGCATGGCATGTACGACATAATTGCAAAGGTCAAGTCCGATACTGAAGATGATTTGAATGAAATAGTCAAGGTGCGTATTAGAAAAATTGATAAAATCAAATCCACGTTGACAATGATCATAGTAGAAGGGAACAAAACCAAAGACAAAGCTAAATGACATTATTGAATACCGGCAAATTGAAAGATACCGTGCAGCTTGATATTGATGCTATTGTTTTCCGGCAAAACGAGGTAAACAATAAAAATTGCTATAAATGAATAGGAGATGAGATTTCTATGTATAAAATTGCAGTCGCCAAAAAGATCCAGTAGTGTATTTTATGTTTTGTCTTGAAACGGAACAATGATTACGAAAAGAATAACTGCTGCTATACCTATACCAAGAATTTGTTTGTACCTTGCATGTAGCGATTTTGGTACACTATCGGATGCTAATATTTGCCATACCGATATGACTCCAATATCGTGTTTTCTTCTTTTTTATAATTTGATTCTATTATTAGACACTGTCAACACATGAACACGGCAACTAGAGAAGAGATCATAAAATCTTCGATCGAGGGCTTCCTGTGTATATTATTTTTTTCATCGTTGAAAAATAATAATACGAACTTCTTGTTATACAGATTATATATTTGATCTCTTCGTGTATCGACGAAACAGAATGAAACCTGAACGATTCCAACTGTTCTCTATCTATCATCTAGCTTTTATCTAAAGACAATAGCCATAGAAATCTCACTATCATCACTTAGCGTAAGTGGAGAATTACTATTGTTCCAAAGCAACAGGTCAGTGAAATTAGATACTGTATCGCGCTGCCTAGTAAATGGATTTGTTCCTGTAATCACTTCTCCCAAGTCTGCTTGATAGATCGATTCTCCAGCTTTAACATCACGAACCTTTGTGAGATCGATAACTACGGCATGGTCAACGTTGTTGCCTGTTATAGTTGCAGCTACTAGCTTAACACTCTTGGGAGAGCTAAGCGAAACATGACCACCAATAATACGAAACGGCGTTACATCAGCAACGGGTCTATATCCATTGCTTGCAAATGTAGATTTGCCAAGTCTTACAGTTTCCAAGTCTACCAATGGTGCTATACTACTCGGAGATGTCGTTACCGTCCTTGATTGGGAATTTTTAACTATGCTGTTAATTACATTCTTGCTAATTCGAGCTGGTTCATTATTAACAATGACACTTCCTGTCGAAGCAGAGGCGGAGGTGGATGCACCACCGGAAGCAGATGAAGACGAAGCACCACTTGATTGAGCTTTAGAAGTTTGTTCACCCAAAAGCGGAATAAAAAGTGCTCCAATAATGATAACAACAGCTAGAGTGGCACTTGATAAAAATCTGTACCTACATGATGTGTGTATCAATATATCAAACATAAATCACCAACGTTTACATTATATAAATAGGGTTCGGCCAGTTTATCCGGAACGTATGTAATCGAATTATCTATTGAAACTCCGGAAACCCTAAGGTCTTTTTCCTACTGCTAGTCCTTTGCCACCTGTACCTGCTGACCCTCGATAAGCGATATGATTTGTATTATTAATATTGCTGATTTAGATAATGATGTTAGTCTTGTTGTTGTTGCTTTTGCTGTTGGTACTGATTGTCACTCTTGCGACATATAACGAAGTTTTTCTTAATTGAACCTAAAATACATCTAATGCAAAGGCAACAATAACAGAAGTCATGCTTGGTAGATTAAAAGCGATCAGAGAAGTGTTAACTGAATTCTCACTCATCATGCTAGCTATGTGTAAAGATATTTAGTATAACCATATGTTATAGGCAGCAATTTTGCTGAGCCCCGCAACTTAACTTTAAATATCCTTCATACAGTTCACCGCTCATTACATAATGACTTTCTCAAATGAGATGGATTACGATATTAGTATAGCTGGTGGAGGCTTGGCTGGAATGATAGTAGCATCCTCTGCAGCATATTATTCAGGTCAAAAACTACGCATTCTTGTTGTCGATAGAAACCCCATTAATGACCTTGGTAAAAAAACCATAAATGGATGGATATGTGGTGATGCTGTTGGTAAGAATTCTGTTGATTACATGTCAGAACGTATAGGCATTAGATGGGGGTATCCAGAAATTGAGCATCCTGTAAGGGGTGTGATTGCTTACTCCCCAGACCACGAAACAGCCGTGCCATTTGATGGAGATGGGTATATCCTGAATAGAAAATTGTTACCTCAGAAACAAATGAAAGATGCCTTGAAAGTCGGGGTAGAGTTTAGAGACAGGGTAACGCTGCGTTCGCTCATCATACAAGATAACAATACAATAATTGGCGTTGAAGGCGAAGATTTAGCTAATAAAGTAAAATTCAAGAAGACAGCAAGACTGGTAATTGACTGCACCGGAGTTACATCGGTCCTGAGGGTTAACCTTCCAATCAGGTCTTTTATCCAAAGAAGAATCGATAGGGATGATCTTGAGGGTACAGGTAGGTACATTTACAATTTTGATCTCGCAAAGGAAGACAAGACATACTTTGATCCAGATTATTGCATAATACATTTAGATCAGCAACTAGCACCAGGTGGCTATGCATGGGTATTCCCTAAGGGAAGTAGTAAGGTTAACATCGGTCTTGGAGTCCAACAGAAAGCGTTTGATGCACTTAATAAGCAAATGCAAGTTCATCGGGATCTCAAAACACTCATTGATGATTATGTAAGGAGTAATACCGTTATTGCTAATCCAAGA
>Ga0126314_10001773_pt1 | contig 10516 bp, 8 predicted proteins | sample Plot105B_FD_92535 | JGI IMG/M metagenome (GOLD analysis project Ga0126314, IMG submission 92535) | Serpentine soil microbial communities from UC McLaughlin Reserve, CA, USA - Plot105B | ecosystem: Environmental > Terrestrial > Soil > Grasslands | place: USA: UC McLaughlin Reserve, Lake County... | reverse complement strand
GCAGGGCCGGCCCATGCTGGAGGTGTGGCCGGTGTGCTCGCCGCATGCGCACGCTCGAATCCTGCGCAGGGATGCGACGGCCGCTCGGGCCCTGCCGGGCGTGGTGACGGTGCTGCTCGCGGAGGACATCCCGGGGATGAACGACACGGGGCCCATCCGCCACGACGAGCCGCTCCTGGCGAAGGACGAGGTGCTGTTCCACGGGCAGCTTGTCGCCGTGGTGGTGGGCGAGAGCATCGATGCGTGCCGTGAGGCCGCGAAGCAGGTGGTGGTGGAGTACGAGCCGCTGCCAGCCATCCTCACGGTGGAAGACGCCATCGCGCAGGGCAGCTACCACACCGAGCCGCACGTCATCCGGCGCGGCGATGTGGATGCGGCGCTCGCGGCGAGCCCGCGTCGGCTGTCGGGCACGGTGACGATGGGTGGGCAGGAGCACTTCTACCTGGAGACGCAGGCGGCCTTCGCCGAGAAGGGCGATGACGGCGACATCACGGTTGTCTCCTCCACGCAGCACCCTTCCGAGGTGCAGGCCGTGATTTCCCATGTGCTGCACCTGCCGCGCAGTCGCGTGGTGGTGCAGTCCCCTCGCATGGGCGGCGGCTTCGGTGGCAAGGAGACGCAGGGCAACTCGCCGGCGGCCATCGTCGCGCTGGCGGCGTGGCACACGGGCAGGCCGGTGCGGTGGATGATGGACCGGGACGTGGACATGATGGTGACGGGCAAGCGTCATCCGTTCCATGCGACGTTCGACGTGGGCTTCAACGAGCAGGGCAAGCTGCTCGCCCTGCGCGCGCAGCTCGTGTCGAACGCGGGCTGGTCCCTGGACTTGTCCGAGTCGATCACGGACCGCGCCCTCTTCCATCTGGACAACGCCTATTACGTCCCGGCCATGAGCTACACGGGCCGCGTGGCGAAGACGCATCTGGTGTCCAACACGGCCTTCCGTGGCTTTGGTGGACCCCAGGGCATGCTGGTGGGCGAGGAGGTCCTCGACCGCGTGGCGCGCACGCTGGGATTGCCACCGGAGGAGGTGCGCGAGCGCAACTTCTACCGGGGCACCGGCGAGACGAACACGACGCACTACGGCCAGGAGCTGGAGGACGAGCGGCTTCCGCACCTGTGGCGGGAGCTGAAGGACTCATCGGACTTTGCGCGTCGGCGCCGGGAGGTGGAGGAGTTCAACGCCGGATCACCGCGCATCAAGCGCGGGTTGGCGATGACGCCGATGAAGTTCGGCATCTCCTTCACTGCGACGTTCCTGAATCAGGCGGGCGCGCTGGTGCATGTGTACCGGGACGGCTCGGTGATGCTGTCGCATGGCGGCACGGAGATGGGCCAGGGCCTGCACACGAAGATTCAGGGCGTGGCCATGCGCGAGCTGGGGTTGCCGGCGGAAGCCATCCGGGTGGCGAAGACGGTGACGGACAAGGTGCCCAATACGTCCGCCACGGCGGCTTCGTCGGGCTCGGACTTGAATGGCGCGGCGGTGCGCGAGGCGTGCGTCACGCTGCGGGGACGGCTGGCGCCGGTGGCCGCGAAGCTGCTGGCGGAGCGACATGGGCGGACCGTGGCGCCGGAGGCCTTGGAGTTCCACGACTGGCGCGTGGGAGTGAAGGACGCGTCCGTGTCCTTCGGGGAGGTGGTGGACGCGGCGTACCTGGCGCGCGTGGGGCTGTCGGTGACGGGCTACTACCAGACGCCGGGCATCGGCTACGACAAGGCGAAGGGCCGAGGAAAGCCGTTCCTCTACTTCGCGTATGGCGCGGCGGTGACGGAGGTGGAGGTGGACGGCCACACGGGCATGAAGCGGGTGCTTCGCGTGGACCTGCTGGAGGACGTGGGCGACTCGCTCAACCCGGGCGTGGACCGGGGGCAGATTGAAGGCGGCTTCGTCCAGGGCATGGGCTGGCTGACGGGCGAGGACCTGCGCTGGGACGCGAAGGGACGGCTGCTCACGCACTCGGCCAGCACGTATCCGGTGCCCGCGTTCAGCGATGCGCCGGTGGACTTCCGCGTGCGACTGCTGGAGCGGGCGCGGCAGCACAACACGATTCACGGCAGCAAGGCGGTGGGCGAGCCGCCGCTGATGCTGGCGCTGTCGGTGCGCGAGGCGCTGAGGGACGCGGTGGGCGCGTTCGGGGCTCCGGGCGGAGAGGTGGAGCTGGCCTCCCCCGCCACGCACGAGGCGCTGTTCCTGGCCATCCAGAAGCGCGAGGCTCGGAGCAAGGCGGAGACGGGGCTGGTCGCGGCGTAGGTTCTGGGTGCTGCTTCATCGGTTGGCTTGGAGGTGACGTGGACGCGCAGACACTACAGTCGCTGAAGCCAAAGCTCCGGCCCGTGAAGGACGAGGATCTCGAGCAGATTGGCGACGAGGACATCGCTGGAGTCCTCGGCGAGGCCAGTTGGGTTCACGAGGGAGACCTCGTGATTGAGGGAGACCTCAGCGTGACGGACGGGGAGCTCTTGGTCCTGGGGGACCTGACGGTGAGCGGCGAGGTCACGACGGATGAGACCGGCACGCTGGCGGTCACAGGTCAGCTCAAGGCCCACCACCTCTACCTGGAGGGCAACTTGGAGGTTCACGGGGACGCCACGCTCAGCGGCGTCGTCTACGGCTTCTATGAGGCGGGCATCTCCCGGGTCTACGGCAAGACGACCGCGAAGCTCGGCCTGATTGGCAATCACGACTGGTCTTGCGACAGCGAGCACTACGAAGTCGCCGGTCGCTTCAGCAACCACCGCCAGCTCTTGGAAGGAGACCCGGAGGCCATCCGCAAGCTCGTCGGCGACAAGGAGTTCGCCCAGCTCGCGCGCATGCTGGGTGTGAGCAAGGATGAGACCGAGGGCAAGTCGAACAGCGCCTGGGGCCTGAGCCTCTTCCACCGGGTCTGACCTGGCCACCCAGGTGATTCACGAACGCCTTTCACCCCCCGAGAGCAGGGACGATATGACGACACATACGTTGGAGTCGTTGAAGCCCCGGCTTCGGAGGGCCAGGGACATCGCGGAACTCGCGATTGAGGAGCACGCGACGTTCCTCGACGGTGACACCTGGGTCCACGAGGGGGACTTGGTGCTCGAAGGGGAGCTTGAGGTGAAGCGGGGGGCGTTGCTCGTCCTGGGAAATCTGAGGGTCAGCGAAGCCGTCGGGACGGACGAGAGCGGTAAGCTCGTCGTCACGGGTCGACTCGATGCCCGCCATCTCTATCTGGAAGGCGACCTGCGGGTGCACAAGGACGTCGCGCTCCGAGGTGCCCTCTTCGGCTTCTACGAAGCGGGCAATTCACAGGTCGACGGACGGACCACCGCGAAGCTCGGTCTCATCGGCGACCATGAATGGGAGTGCGATGACGAGCACTACGAGGTCTCTGGGCGCTTCTCGAATTTCGTCGAGCTTGAGGAGGGAGACCCCGATGCCATCCGCCAGCTCATGGGCGACAAGGAGTTCGCCATTCTCGCGCCCATGCTGGGTCTGTCCGACGAGGACACGGATTGCGATGGCTACGGAATGAAGCTCTTCCTCCGGGTCTGAGTGTTGTTGCATCGAGCAGGGTCCCCAGCCGCCGCGCGGGTCGGACGGCTCCTCTCCTCAGCTCACCACCCGCTCGACGCCCGGACGCACGGCGTCGGGAGGAACAGGCAGATGCGTGGTGTTCGCCCCCGGGAAGCGCTCCGAGGCCCACTGTGACAGGTGGTCCACGGAGGCCTCAATCGCGCCACCCGTCGTGAAGATGTGATTGGTGCCCTTGAGCCGAATCCTCGACAGGTTCGGGTGCGGCAGGTCCGCCAGCGCCGAGCGGTGGATGCGGTCGAAGAACACATCCCTCAACTTCCCCTCCGCCGTCAGCACCAACACCGGCATCCCTCGCTCCACCACGCGCTGCCACGCCCGCACCAGCGGCACGTTCGCCACCGCCGGCAACGAATCCCAGTCCATCAACAAGTCCAACAACCGCTGCCGGGGAAACGGCACGTACTTGAACAACCGCGCGTACTCGTTCTCCCGCGTCAGCATCCGCATCCAGCCCCAGTACGAAAACAGCTTCGACGTCACCCGCTTCAACGACAGTCGCGAGTGCTCCGCCTCCACCGCCGTCCCCTCCCCGCCCACCGCCGCCGCTTCCTGCTCCGACAGGTAGAACTCCGGCTCGAACATGAACAAGCCGTGCACGCCCTCCGGCTCACGGTCCGCCAGATACAGCGCCGTCGTCGCCGCCCCACACAGACCGCCCATCAACATCCCCTCCAGCCCATACCTCCGCTGGAGCTCCTCCCGCACGGCGCTCGCCACGTCCACGAAGCCGCCCTTGCACACGAGCTGGTACAGCTCCGACGTCATCTCCGGCAGCGGCCCATCCGAGTCTCCCAACCCCGGCAGGTCCACGCGGAAGCACGGGAACCCCTCCGCCGAGAGCCGGTCCGCCGCCTGCACCGACAGCCCTCCATGCCCCGAGCGCGGCACATGCCCCGGGTTCAGGAAGAGCACTCCCACGGAACGCCGGGGCGCGGACGACGACGGAGGATGGAACGTCCCCCACAGCCGATGGCCCTTCACCTCGAGTTGGATCAGCTCCCTCATGACCGCGCCTCCTGGCCCGCACCCGTCCCGGAGATGAACCCGAGCCCGTCCTCATAAAGCTCCGCCAGCTCCGGCAAGAGCCGGTTGCTCGTGGTCCAGAAGAACGGCCGGGGTGCCCGCACCGAACGGCTCTTCCCCGGTGCCAGGTGGCGCTCCGCGGGGCGACCATCCAGGTGCACCACCCGCCACGGGCGCGCCTCATCCTTCTCCGGCACAGCCAGCCCATACCCCTCCGAGCTGCGCCACAGGCCGCGAGACCAGGGCAGCCCCTCCACCTCCACGTGCCGCCCCGCCTCCAGCTCCGTCACGTAGTCCTCGCGCGAGCGCGCCTCTCCGCCCGTCCCCTCCAGATTGTCCGCCGCCACCTTCCGGCGAAGCACCTCCATCAGGTGCGCCCGCCCCGACTCCGGCGGCTCCCACATCAGGAGCCCATCCACCCGCTCCGTCCGGAACACCCGCGCCGCGAGCAACGCACCGAGTCGAAGCCCATGCACCATCAATGGCACCCCAGGACTCGCCCGACGCAGGTGCTCCAGGCCCGTGCGCAGGTCCTCTTCCCAGCGAGGAAACGTCATCTCGTCGAAGCGCCCCGTGCTCTCGCCAGAGCCCCGGTAGTCCAGTCGCAACACCTCCACGCCCCGGGCCGCGAGGAACCGCGCCCACCTCACCCACACGACGTAGCCGTGCGCACGCTCCAGCCCCAACGGCCCCGCGAGCAGCACCGCCGCCCGACGCTCCGTCAGCGCCCGGTGGTGAACGAAATAGAGCGAGTCCTCGCCCTGGGAGAGATACCCAGGTGACTCAGTCAATGCCGGCATGTGAGTGGTGAGTCCCCCGCTTTGATGTCACGTGATGCTAGGAACGCGTCGCCAAGCGAGTCAAACAGTCGTTGTCACATCTGCAACCCACCGCGCAGTCACCCCTGACAAGCCCTGACGCCAGACAGGACGCAAGCAAGGTCGGTCCCCAGGGACCCAGACGCGCGGAGCACACCGGCGGAATCACCGTGAAGCCGGCAGGTGCTCGCGGCGGAAGCGCTCCGGGCTCATTCCCCACCAGCGCTTGAAGGCGCGATGGAAGGCGGCCGGCTCCGCGTAGCCCAGCAGGAAGGAGACCTCCGCGATGGACATCCGCCGTCGCAGGTAGGTCCCCGAAAGCTCCCGGCGCAGGGCCTCGACGATGGCGGCATAGGACTCGCCCTCATCGGCCAGGCGACGCTGGAGCGTGCGGGGCGACATGCGCAGCATCCTGGCCACCGCGGCGAACGAGGCGTCTCCGCCGGAGAGGGATTGGCGGACCTGCGCCCGCACCCGGTCCACCATGGTGCTCACCGCCGGAAGCCGCTCCAGCGCGCGCTGCGCCTGACGCTCGAACATCGCGTGCAGCAGCGTGTCCGCGTGGATGAAGGGCCGCTGCGCATCCTCGTGAGTGAATTCGATGTCGCTGAACGGCGCGCCGAACTCCAGGGGACAGGCGAACAGGGCGTGGTGCTCGGACAAGTCAACGGGAGCCGCGTGGACGAAGCGCACTCGCAAGGGGTTCACCGGTTCGCCCGTAAAGGCTCTCACGCCAGTGACGAACTGGCTCAGCGCCGCCTCCGTCAGGTGCCGGTGCGCGGGCCGCCACGTGCCCACGGGCGTGAAGCGCATCCGCACGCCGCGCTCGGTGTCCTCCATCCGGAACCGCTCCCCGTCGCCCCAGACGCGCTGGTAGCGGACGCCTCGCTCCATCGAGTCGCGCAACGTCGCGCTGGTGAGCACGACGAAGGTCGCCGGGTCATCCAGGTCCACCACGTCCACCCGGGCGATGTGCAGCCCCAGGTTCGCGTCCCCGGACAACGCATCCATCCGCTCCAGCAAATCGTCCAGCACGGTGTAGGGGACGCGCAGCTCCGGGTCATCCAGGTCCGTCAGCCGCAGGCCGGTGGCGAGTTGGAGCGACTCCTCCACGGGCAGCCCGAGCCGGCTCGCGATGCGCAAGGCCTGCCGAGCCATCCGAGCGGACAACGCAGGGGCGCCGCTCGAGGATGCGTTCGCCTTGGCCACGCGGGGAAACGCTAGCCGTGGGCTGGCGCGCGCGGCAAGCCGTTCTGGCGCTCCCTGTCACTGCGGCCCGGCCCCCACGACGGCACCCTCCCCTCATGAATGACATCGCCACACCGGCCCGCCCCACCGTGCCCCGCCTGCACCTGTTCGAGTTCATCGACCAGGACTGGTTCCCCCGCGCCCTGAGGAACCTGTCGACCGACTATCTCCACACCGTCAGCAGCCGGCTGGGCCTGTTCGACGGCGCCACCGAGGTGCTCGCGCGAGGACTGCGCGCCTCGGGCAGTGACGAGTTGCTGGACCTGGGCTCCGGAGGACAAGGCCCGCTGCCCCGACTCAAGCGATTGCTCGCGGAGCAGCAGGGCGTGGACCCGCGCATCCTGCTGTCGGACAAGTTCCCCAACGCGGAGGCCGCCGAGCGCGCGCGCCTGGAGGGCGTCACCTACCTGGAGCGCCCCGTCGACGCGCTGAAGGTGCCCGCTGACCTGCGCGGCATGCGCACCCTCTTCAGCACCCTGCACCACTTCCGACCGGATGAAGCGCGCCAGGTGCTCGCGGACGCGCGCGACCAGGGCGTGCCCATCGCCGCCTTCGAGGCGGTGCGCCGCACGCCCGCGGGCCTCTTCTCCATGCTGCTGGTGCCGCTGCTCGTGTTCCTCTTCACGCCGATGGTGCGCCCCGTGACGGCGCGACGGCTGCTGCTCACGTACGTGCTGCCCGTGTCGCCGCTGCTCATCTTCTGGGACGGACTGGTGTCGGCGCTGCGCGTGCACCATTCCCATGAGCTGCGGGCGATGACGGAGGCCCTCGCGAAGGAGGGCTACACGTGGGAGGTCGGCGAGGTGAAGGCCCCGGGCAAGGCGGCCATCTCCTACGTGCTCGGCCTGCCCACGCCGCGCGGGCGCTAGCGAATCTGCAACAGGATGGCGAGGACGATGAGGCCATTGAGCCCCAGTCCCACCGAGAGGTAGCCCCCACTGCCCCGCGAGACTCCGGCGGCCATGTTCAGGTGGCCCACGTCCTCCAGGCACAGCTTCACCCCCGCCTCGCCGCCCAGGTTCAGCAAGGTGTCCTGCCCCGAGCTCATGCCCCCCACCATGGCCCGCGCATAGGGGACCACGAAGGGCGTGAGGTAGTGCTGATAGGCGGCGAAGCCGTTGGCCTCCACCATCCCGTCGTCCCCGCCCACCACCATGTTCGCGCCGAAGCCCAGCCGGCGGTCCATGAAGGCCATCGGCTGGAGGTTGAAGGACACCTCCAGGCCCGTGCCCATCTCGCTGCCCGTCCGCATGGCGAAGAGCACCTCCGTGTCGGGCTTGTTCATCGCGGGGGCCTCGTGCCGCAGTTGGGCCGCGGCCCGCAGGTCCACGGGCTGTCCCTTCGCTTCGCGCACGTCCGCCAGCGCCAGCGCGGCCTTCTCGTCTCCCGTGTCGTAGACCTTGGTGAGGGGAAGCTCGGCACCGACGAAGTCGCCGGACTCCTTGCGCAGCTGGCCCTCCGTCATGCAGCTCGACAGGTCGCCTTCCGCGCACGACTTCGCGAAGGCCTCGATGGCACGGGGACGGTCGCCCTCGCGCAGCAGCTTGGCGCCCCACTCCGGACAGGGCAGCACCGCGCCCTGCTCACAGGAAGGCGGCGCCGAGTCCGCCCGGGGCGTGGTCGCGCACGCCGTCATCGCCACCGCACTCATCACCAGAAGCCACACCCGCGTCATGTCCGGTATTCAACCACGAGGTCCCCCCGCTCCGCCTCTCGACCTGCTGGAGAGCGGGCCATGGCCCTGCTGCCCGCCCGCTTTCCGTCCCGGCGAGAATGGCCGAATCGCGCTTTCCAAGGGGCCTGCCCCCTGGCGAGTCGGAGGATCCGCACCGAACTTGAGGACACTCAGGAGGATTGGTGGACACCGTCGCTCACCAGCAAGATTCGCTGCTTCGCCCCCCTCTCGGGAGGGGTCTGTCCCAGGAGCCCGTATGAAGGTGCCCGAGGTCCTGGAGCACCTGCCAGGCGTGGGCCCTCTGCTCGGTCGCATGGCGACCAGCCCTGACGAGCCCCATCCGCGCAGGGACCCCACCCTCACCCTGCCGAGCCTGGACGCCTTCAAGCTGCCGGCGACGGCGCGGCAGCTCGGGGACGGACGCACGCTCATCGTCCGCAACCCGGAGGTCAGGCCTCCCACGGGCCCCGGCCTGACCGTGATGAGCTACAACATCCTGCTCGGAGGCGAGCGTCGCGCGGCGCTGCTGGCCTACTTCGACGGGCTGGAGGCCGAGGGCCGCATGCCGGATGTCATCGGGCTACAGGAGGCCAACGTCCCCATCTCCGTGCTGCTGTCTTCACGGTATGGATTCCACCTGGCGTACTTCGGCCATGACGGGGGCAACGGCGCGCGCCTCATCAACGGCAAGGCGTTCCTCACGCGCCATCCGCTGGTGGACGCGGCCCACTTCACCTACTCCCTTTCCGACGCGGAGCGCGCCGCCGCCATCCAGCGCCGAGGGGGAGACCCGTGCGAGCTGCCCGAGGACCGGGGCGCGCTGTACGTACGCCTGGAGGTCGGCGGGCTGCCCGTCGTGCTCTACAACGTGCACCACACGCTGGGGGACTCCGGCATCAACGCGCACAACATGCGGCAGCTCAACACGCTGCTGCGCCACCGGGAGGTCCCTCACGCCGTGGCGCTGGGTGACTTCAACGCCAACACCGCCATCAAGCGCGGTGGCTCCTGGCTGATGGCCCACCTGATTACGTACGACGACACGGACACAGTGGAGGAGTACGCCGTGCGCTACGGCGAGCCGCACGCGAGCGTCGGCGACAAGGGCGTGGGCAACATCGCGGACCCTCGGCTGCGTCACGAACTGCACGTCATGGAGCAGGGTCTGCCGGAGACCATCGCCCACGCCGCCGTGGCGCGCGTGCGCCTTGCCGACGGGGCGATGATGACGCCGAAGCAGGCGTGCGCGGAGCTGCGCTCGGGGAAGGTGCCGCGCGACAGTGAGCACTGGCTGCGGCTCCAGGACATCGCCGACAGCGCCACGCTCACCTCGCTGCCGGACGAGTCGGGCGTCGTGCCCGCCACGGGCAAGCGCTTCGACAACCTCTACGCCAGCCCGGAGCTGGAGCCCGTCCTCTTCGAGGTGGACCGGAGCACCGAGTCCTCGGACCACCAGCCCGTCCTGGCGCACTACACGCTGAAGCCCGCGAAGAGTCGCGACGGCAAGCCGACGCCTGGCAAGCCCACGTGAGGCGGGGCCTGAGTCACACGAGGACGAAGTCCACGTTCTTGAAGCCCCGGGTGCGCGCGCAGACCTCGTAGCCTTCGTGCGCGCCGTCGTCGTTGGTGTTGGCTTCGATGGTCTGGAACGTCTCCTCGTCCACCTCCGTGACGATGCCCGCGTGGGCCCAGTCTCCGGGCGTGCGCCGTCGCAGGAAGAGGCTGCCGGGGCGGATGCGCGTGCGGTCCGGCGGCGCGCTCATCGTGGAGAGGAAGCTCGCCCGCGCGCGCCCCTGCGCCGCCAGCAAGTCACTGGAGAAGGTGCGCTCCAGCGGCATGGGCACGCCCAGCGTCCTCGCCGCTTGATGGAGGCAGAAGGTCGCGAAGCCGGCGGACCAGCACCAGGACGAGCCCTCATTGCCATCCAGGTACAGCCGCACCCACGGCCCTCGGTTGCGTCCGCCGACTTCCCGAGGAAGCTGACGCAGGTGCTGCGCCGCATACGCCACCGTCAGCGAGCCCAGGGAGCGGCCCGACGCGGGGACCGAGGTGAGCGCGGCGCGCAGCGGCGACACCAGACGTTCGAAAGTCACCGCGTCGGCGACACCGGAGACGGGCAGCCCCGCGCGCGCCTGGAAGCGTTTGAGAGCCGCCTCCGTGGCGGCGCCGAAGTCACCG
>Ga0126314_10001772_pt1 | contig 10518 bp, 9 predicted proteins | sample Plot105B_FD_92535 | JGI IMG/M metagenome (GOLD analysis project Ga0126314, IMG submission 92535) | Serpentine soil microbial communities from UC McLaughlin Reserve, CA, USA - Plot105B | ecosystem: Environmental > Terrestrial > Soil > Grasslands | place: USA: UC McLaughlin Reserve, Lake County... | reverse complement strand
TGTTCGCCAACCCGACGATAGAGGAGTACGAGTGGGAGGTGGTAGGGTGAGGATCGGGATCATCATCTTCCCCGGCTCCAACTGCGATCGGGACGCGCTCTATGCCGTTGAGCGGATAGACGCCGAGCCGGTCGAGCTCTGGCACGCCGACGCGGACCTAAAGGGCTCGGACGCCGTGATCGTGCCCGGCGGCTTCTCCTACGGTGACTACCTCAGGCCCGGCGCCATCGCCCGCTTCGCCAACGTCATGGCCCCACTCGAAGACTTCGCCCGCTCTGGAGGCCCGATCCTCGGTGTCTGCAACGGCTTCCAAGTCCTCACCGAGGCCCACCACCTGCCCGGCGCGCTGCTGCGCAACACAGACATGCGCTTCGTCTGCCGGCGGGTCCGCGTGCGCGTCGAGACGGCGGGGACACCCTGGACCTCCCAGTGCGAGTCGGGCGAAGAGCTCACGCTCCCGGTCGCCCACAACGAGGGCAACTACTTCGCCGACCCCGAGACGCTGGAGCAGATCGAGGCCGAAGACAGGGTGGTGCTCCGCTACGTGGAGAATCCGAACGGCTCGGCGAATGACATCGCCGGGGTCTGCAACGAGGGCCGGAACGTCGTCGGGATCATGCCCCACCCGGAGCGGGTCTCCGACCCCGTGCTCGGCTCCGATACTGGGATGAGGATCCTGCGCTCCGTGCTGGTGGAGGCGAGGGTTTGAGCCTCCAGGAGACGTACACAGCCCTCGGCCTCTCGGACTTCGAGTACGACCGCATCCTGGAGCTCCTGGGACGGGCGCCGAACTACCTGGAGCTCTCGCTCTTCTCCGTGATGTGGAGCGAGCACTGCGGCTACAAGAACAGCCGGCCCCTGCTCAGGCGCTTCCCGAACTCCGGTCCACGGGTCTTGCAGGGGCCGGGCGAGAACGCGGGGGTCGTCGAGGTTGGGGAGGGGTGGGCGCTCGCGTTCAAGGTGGAGAGCCACAACCACCCTTCGGCGGTCGAGCCCTACGAGGGGGCGGCCACCGGTGTCGGCGGCATCATCCGGGACATACTCGCGATGGGCGCGAGACCAGTCGCGCTCCTCGACTCCTTGCGGTTCGGGCCGCTCGACGAGGAGCAGAATCGTTACCTGTTCCGGGAGGTGGTGCGCGGGATCGGGGGCTACGGGAACGCTGTCGGGGTACCGACGGTCGGCGGGGAGGTGGAGTTTGCCTCCTCGTATTCCGGCAACCCGCTGGTCAACGCGATGTGTATAGGCTTGATGCGAACCGAGGACCTCGTCCGCTCCCGAGCAACCGGGGAAGGCAACCTCGTCGTCCTCCTCGGCTCCAAGACCGGGCGCGACGGCATCCACGGCGCCACCTTCGCTTCCGACAAGCTCTCCGAGGAGTCAGAGTCGAAAAGGTCGAACGTCCAGGTCGGCGACCCGTTCGCAGAGAAGATGCTCATCGAGTGTTGCTTGACGCTTCTCGAGGAGGACCTACTCGTCTCCCTCCAGGACCTCGGCGCGGCTGGCATAACGTCGTCAGCTTCCGAGATGGCCGCGAAAGGGGGCGTGGGGATCGAGATAGAGACCGACAGGGTCCCCTTGCGGGAGAGCGGGATGGAGCCTTACGAGGTTGTGATCTCCGAGTCCCAGGAACGCATGCTTGCCGTTGTAGAGCCGGATAAAGCGAAAGGCGTCCTAGACGCCGCCGAGCGCTACGGGCTGGTAAGCGCCGTGGTCGGACGCGTCGCTGGCCACAGCGAGCTGCGCGTACAGAGCGGCGGGGAGACCGTCGGCTCAATTCCCGCAGAACACCTCGCCGACGCCCCGGTCTACGAGCGGGACTTGGTACGTCCTTCGTACCTGGACGAGGTGCAGGAGTTCGATCTCACCGACATCCCCCAACCGGAGGACTACAATGAGACCCTTCTCCGGATGCTCGCGCACCCCAACCTCTGCTCGCGGCGTACGATCTTCGAGCAATACGACCACCAAGTCGGCGCCGACACGGTCGTGCTGCCGGGGGCAGACGCCGCCGTGATGCGCATAAAAGGCACGAAGCTCGGCTATGCCATGACCACCGACGGCCGTGGCCGCCACTGCTTCCTCGACCCGAGGGGCGGCGGCGGCGCGACGGTCGCCGAGGCGTACCGCAACCTCTCGTGCCTCGGGGCCAAACCGGTCGCTCTTACGAACTGCCTCAACTTCGGCAGCCCCGAAAAACAGGAGGGCTACTACCAGCTCGCGGAGTGCATCGAGGGGATGGCCGAGGCGAGCGAGGCGCTCGGCACCCCGGTCGTCAGCGGCAACGTCAGTCTCTACAACGAGACGGAGGCCGGAGCCGTCTACCCGACGCCGGTGGTAGGGATGGTCGGCATTTTAGAGGACGTGAGCCGCCATGCCAGCCCAGGCTTCAAGCGTGGGGGGGACGTTGTGGTGGTGCTTGGTGGAGCTCCGGCAGATAGATCATCACTTGCGGGCTCGGATTACCTGTACATTGTGCACGGTGAGGTGGCAGGAAGGCCTCCGAGGCCGAATCTGGCAGCGGAGAAAGAGACTTCCGATCTCGTCCGAGACATGATCCAGTCCGGGCTCGTTGATACGGCACACGATCTGTCGGGCGGTGGTGAGGCAGTGGCACTTGCGGAGATGGCGCTTGCGGGAGGCATCGGGTTCGAGTACGAAGACTATGAGATTGCGAGAATCATTAATACTAAGAGTACGGTCAAGATTCTTTTCGGAGAACAAGGAGCAAGGTTTCTGGTGGCGGTCCCTGCGGAGCGGTGGGACGATCTGCAGAATGCTCTAGGCGGCATGCCTTATAACAGGGTCGGATCTACCGGCGGGGACAGGTTCAAGATCGGCGACCTCGTACACCTGAAGCTCTCGGAGCTGAGGAAGGTTTATGAGCGGGACCTCTTCGGCGCCCCTGGTGGGGCGGAGGTGATCCATTGAGCGCGAAGAAGGTGAACATAGAGGAAAAGCTGGGGCGCTTCGACGAGCGGTGGAGACCGAAGATAGCGGGCGAGCTGAACGGTCAGCACGTAAAGCTGGTCAAATTCCTCGGCGAGTTCGTCTGGCATCACCACGACGAGGAGGACGAGCTTTTCCTCGTCGTGAAGGGACGTTTCCGGATGGAGTTCCGGAACGAGAGCGTCTGGATCGAGGAGGGGGAGTTCATCGTCGTCCCGCGCGGCATCGAGCACCGCCCCGTGGCCGAGGAGGAGGCGCACGTGATACTCTTCGAGCCCGCCTCGACCCTCAACACAGGCAATGTTCGGGGCGAGATGACGCTCGCTAAGTTGGACAGGATCTGATGCAGGGAGGATGCGCTTCTTGAGCGAGAGTCTTCGAGACAACGGCAAGCCCAAAGAGGCCTGCGGGGTCTTTGGCCTCTACTCGCGCGAGCTGGAAGGAGAGCTGGCCCAGCGCACGTACTTCGGCCTCTACGCCCTCCAGCACCGCGGCCAGGAGTCCGCCGGAATAGCCGTCTCCGACGGCACGCGTACGACGGCCATGCGCGACATGGGCCTCGTCTCGCAGGTCTTCGATCCCTCACGGCTCGCCGCGCTCGAGATCGGACACATCTCTTTGGGTCACGTCCGCTACTCGACCACCGGCTCCGCCTCCTGGGAGAACGCCCAGCCCGAGTTCCACGGCCGCGGTGAGCTCAACGTCGCCGTCGCCCACAACGGCAACCTGGTGAACGCCGTGAGGCTGGGCCAGGAGCTCGCGCAGGAGAACTTCGAGTTCAACTCCACCTCGGACACGACCTTTATCGCAGCAGCGGCGGTTAAAGAGCTCGAGAAGGGCCGATCCGTGGGCGAGGCGGTGCGGGCCGCCATGCGGCGCTTCGAGGGCGCCTACTCGGTGGCCATGATCTTCCGCGACAAGCTCGTCGCCTTCCGCGACCCGCACGGCTTCAGGCCCCTGTGCATTGGCGAGGTGGAGGGTGGCTTCGCCGTCTCGAGCGAGACCTGTGGCCTCGATATCATCGGCGCCCGCTTCCGGCGGGAGGTGGAGCCGGGCGAGGTCGTCGTAATAGACGATTCGGGCCTGTACAACTTCAGGGGTGAGAGCCCGCGCCCTGCCCTCTGCGTCTTCGAGTACGTGTACTTCGCCCGCCCCGACTCCCGCTTCGACGGCCGCGAAGTAGCGGGCGCGCGGCAGAGGATGGGGGAGCTCCTTGCCGAGGAGGCCCCGGCCGAAGCGGACGTCGTCATACCGGTCCCGGACTCGGGGATCTCGGCGGCAGTCGGGTATTCGAAGAGGAGCGGCATCCCTTACGCAGAAGGGCTCATAAAGAACCGCTACGTGGGCCGGACCTTCATCCAGCCGACTGACGGGATGCGCCAGCTAGGCCTCAGGCTCAAGCTGAACCCGCTCCCCTCGGTGATAGAGAGCAAACGCGTCGTCGTCATAGACGACTCCATCGTGCGGGGGAACACGAGCCGCAAGCTGGTGCGGCTCCTCTTCGAGGCCGGGGCCATGGAGGTCCACTTCAGGGTCTCCTCACCGCCGGTCACGGGCCCTTGCTACTACGGCATAGACATGGATACCAAGGATCAACTCGTTGGCGCGAACTACTCTGTAGAGGAGATCCGGGATCAAATCGGCGCCACCTCGCTCGCCTATCTCTCGAACGAGGCGATGGTCGCCGCCACGGGCAGGCCGAAGGGACGCCTCTGTCGTGCTTGCTTCGACGGAGACTACCCGATCTCCGGCTCCTCCGGGAAGTTCGCCCTGGAGAATCGTACCCACTACGCCGGCGCTGGGACGTGACCGTCGCCGAGGTGCGTATCGTCCACGCTTGGCACGAGCGCTGAACGGCGACGAGGTGGATCACCTGGCAGGACTGTCGTATCCCAACGTCAAGATCGGCGGCCCCCGCGGGAGCGGACATGGTGCGCGGCTGCTCCGCGAGTGGGCGGAGCGGGCGAACATCCAGCGTCAATCCAGTCGGGTCTTTCACCGGGCCGACACGGTGGTCGTGGACCAGGAGGCGGAGTGGCGCTCCCCCGACGCCGGAGAGGACACCGGGAGCCAGACCGTAAGCTCCGTCTTCGTGGTTCGCGAGGGCCGGGTAGCGCGAGTGATGCGTTACGACGGGCCCGCGGGCGCGCTCGACGTAGCCAACGTCGACGGGTCGCACGAGTTAGGGGAGGTTTACCTTTGGCTGAAACCGGAGATCCAACCTCTCGATACGCCGCCGCTGGCGTCTCCATCGAGCAGGGAGAGAAGGCCGTCGAACTTATGCGCTCCGCCATCGAAGCGACCCATGGTCCCCAGGTCCTCGCAAACGCCGGGAGCTTCGCCGGTCTCTACGCCCTCGCCGGCTACAGGGAGCCAGTCCTCGCCTCGACCATCGACGGCGTCGGCACCAAGATCCTCGTCGCCAGTAAGATGGGGCGGTACGACACCGTGGGTGCGGACATCGTGAACCACTGCGCCAACGATGTGCTCGCCACTGGTGCGCACCCGCTGTTGTTCCTCGACTATGTAGCGACCGGCAGGCTCGACCCCGAAGCGGCCGCGCAGGTCGTACGCGGAGCCGCCGAGGCTTGTAGCCTGCTCGGCATCTCCCTCGTAGGTGGGGAGACGGCAGAGATGCCCGGCCTCTACGCCGCGGGCGACCTCGACGTGGTCGGGGCGTGCGTCGGGGCGTGCGAGAGGGGCGAGGTCGTTACGGGGGAGGGGGTGCGGGCAGGGGACGCCGTGCTCGGCCTAGCCTCGAGCGGTCTCCACACCAACGGGTATACGCTCGCGCGCAAGGTAGCGGAGGAGGCGGATCTATCCTACTCCGACGTGCCACGAGGCTTCGACCAGACCCTCGGGGAGGTCTACCTCGAGCCGCACCGCGCCTACGTGCGCGAGGTCGAGGTCCTGCGCGATGCGGTCGACGTGCGCGGGATGGCGCACATAACCGGCGGTGGGCTGCCGGGGAATTTGCCGCGGGCTCTGGGGGGGGTCGGGGCGTGGCTGGACGCCTCCTCGTGGACGGAACCGCCGGTTTTCGCCCTGATCCGCGGTCTCGGAGACGTCCCCGAAGCGGAGATGCGCCGGGTGTTCAACCTCGGCATCGGCTTCTGCGCGGTGGTGCCCGCGGACAAAGCCGACAAGGGGCTCGAAGCGATCCACGGCACGGGATGCGCGGCGTGGCACATCGGGGAGGTCGTCGCAAGGGGAAGGGTCGAGTTTGCCTGAGCGTCTGCCCGAGGGCTCGCGCTTTGCCGTCCTGGCCTCGGGCTCGGGGACAAACCTGCAGGCGCTTCTGGACGCCTACCCGCGCGAGCTCGTCGTGGTCGCGGGGGACAAGAAGGAGGCGTTTGCCTTCGAGCGCGCGCGACGTGCCGGGGTGCCGGTCGAGCACGTGGATCCACTGGGCTTCCTCAGCCGCGAGGACTATGACAGGGAGCTCGCTGAGAGGGTTGCTGCCCACGAGGTGTGCCTCGTCGTTGGCGCAGGCTACATGCAGGTACTCTCGCCCGCTTTCCTGGAGCGATTTCCGGTGATCCTGAACGTCCACCCTTCGCTCCTGCCGAAGTTCCGAGGCCTGCACGCGGTGAAGAGGGCGCTCGAGGCAGGTGTTAAAGAGACGGGGGTTACGGTGCACTTCATGATCGGGGAGGTAGACGCGGGGCCCATAGTGGCACAGGAGAGGGTGCCGATCTTGCCGGGAGATACGGAGAAAACTCTCTTGGAGCGATTGCACCCGGTCGAGCACGAGCTGCTTGTGCGGGCGGTCGCCGACTACTTCTGGGGGAGAGTGTGAAGCGGCGGGCCCTCGTCTCTGTCTCGGACAAGAAGGGGATCGCGGCGTTCGCGCGCAGGCTGCACGGGATGGGGTTCGAGATCGTCTCGACCGGCGGGACGGCGAGGACCCTGAAGGAGAACCGGGTCCCAGTCGTGCCGGTCTCGGAGGTTACGGGGGAGCCGGAGATCCTGGGGGGCAGGGTAAAGACGCTCCACCCCATGATCCACGGCGGCATCCTCGCGAACCTCGAGGACCCTGACCACATCACTGAGCTCGTCAAGCACGGCATAGGCCCCATAGACCTAGTCTGTATAAACCTCTACCCGTTCGAGGAGTCGGTGGCAGGCGAAGCCTCCGAGGCCAAAACCGTGGAGCAGATAGACATAGGCGGTCCCGCGATGCTCCGGGCGGCGGCGAAGAACTTCAGGTCCGTGATCGTGGTTCCCTCTCCCGGGTTCTACAAGGAGATCCTCGCGGAGCTGGAAACGGAGGGCCAGGTGTCACTCGAGACCCGCCGACGGCTCGCCCTCGCCGCCTTCCGCCGCACCGCCCGCTACGACGCCGCCATAGCCAACTGGTTCGAAAGCGGCGATGAGTTCCCCGATCTCCTCACCATGCGCTACGAAAAGGTCCTCCCCATGCGCTACGGGGAGAACCCTCACCAGAAGGCTGCCTATTACGCCCGTATCGAGCAGGAGCATCTCCTCTCCGACGTGGAGAAGCTGCAGGGCAAGGATCTTTCTTTCAACAACCTGCACGACGTGGACGCTGCCCGCACTCTACTCACGGAGCTCGGCGAGAGCCCGGCGGCCGTTATCGTCAAGCACGCGAACCCATGCGGCGCGGCGGTAGGCGAGACCCTCTTGGAAGCATACGAGAAGGCCGTTGCCTCGGACCCCGTTTCCGCGTTCGGCGGGATCGTGGCGCTTAACGGACCCGTGGACGATGCACTCGCCGGGCAGGTAACGAAGGTCTTCACCGAGGTGCTCATCGCGACAAACTTCGCGCCGGAGGCGAGGGAAGCGTTCGCGGCGAAGCCGAACACGATCCTGCTGCAGGCCGATCCCCTCACACTCCCGGCGCTCTCCGCCAAGGACGTTACGGGCGGCCTCTTATTGCAGGAGACTGACATCACCGAGGACGAGTCCGAGTACGAGGTCGTCACAACGAAGGCGCCGGCGCCGGAGCAGATGGCGAACCTCCTCTTCGCCTGGCGGATCGCCAAGAGGGTTAGGAGCAACGCGATCGTACTAGCCAGCGGCAGGGCCACAGTCGGGATCGGGAGCGGCCAGACGAGTCGGGTGGCCGCCTCGGAACTCGCGGTCAGGAAGGCGGGTAAGCGCACCCGCGGGGCCGTCGCCGCGAGCGACGCCTTCTTCCCCTTCGCCGACGGCGTGGAGGCGCTCGCCGAGGCCGGCATCACCGCCGTGATCCAGCCTGGTGGCTCCAGGCGCGATCAGGAGGTCGTAGGGGCGGCGAACGAGCGCGGGGTAGCGATGGTGTTCACCGGTCGGCGTCACTTTCTGCACTAGGATAGCCGAGGTATGAGCCGGTTAATGAAGAGACAGCTGCCACTGGGTGAGATACTGAGCCGCTCAGAGAGGATCATATACTATGTGGGGCGGCCTCCGCTCTGATACTCACGGTCGGCATGACCTTCGTCTTATCTCAAGATCTGATTGGATTTGGTTAACTCCATCCGGGTTGGGTCGGTAGCTCAGTGGCAGAGCAGGGGACTTTTAGTCCTCATGTCGAAGGTTCGATACCTATTTCTAAGCCCATATCTGTCGCACGATAACATGCCGATAGACTGGCATAAACTGGCGAATAGACTGGCAGGATCACGACAGCAAATCTCGCAATCGGTCTAGCTTGCGCTGTAGCCACTCTGCCCGCTTCTCTCTGCCTAACCCTCGCAACCGCTCAACCTCTTCTGACCATGCGCTTAACGCCGCTTCCGGGCTCTCATGCTCGTCTAGGTTGACCAGTACCTTGAAGTAGGAGCGTCGCTTGCCAGTGCTCGGCTGAGTTCTCATCTCGTAGTAGCCGTACTGATAGGAAGGGGTGCCGCCTGAGAGTACCGCCTGAGAGTACCTTGCGGGTCTTGAGGTTCGGCCTATCGTTCATGCAGGTAGTCCAGCGTACATCTATATGTGTGTCGATCCATCCTAGCGGTTCTCTTCTACCGCTTGTTTGCCTCTCTTGGTCAGGTTGACGACGGTTCCAAGCTGTCCGGTTTCGTCTATTAGGCCGACGTGTCGTAGCTCCCTGGATACACGGTAACCATCCTCGATGCTGAGTTGGATCTCGACCCTTTCACATACCCGTATCGTCTCCACCCCGATATCAGGGTCTCCATCGGCAAGGTCATAGACCGCTTTCAGGAAACGCCAATATTTCTCGCCGTGCGCCACACGGCAATCCCGAACAGGATGGTGCCCGTCGAGTACAGCAAGCCGCCTGCCAAAGCAGTCAATACCAGTGGGAGCCCGAGTATGTCCTGGTTCACTTCTATGATGTTTCGCTGGCCCTCTAGCTCTAGGTATGCACGGCCAACTGCAGGCGTAGCGAAGGTGGACATGCCGAATATGGTCAGGATGAGGGCGTTTCCGCTAACGCTAAGGACCATCGCCGTGAGCGCCGAACGTCGGCTGGACACGTAGGCGCCCAAGGCCACGGCACCGAAGATAGCGAGCGACACGCCGAAGATACTCCCCAACAAGTGGTCCACTAGGTAGTTCGTGGTGCTGACGTACCGGGCGTAGGCTTCGAAGTCGGTGTTCGGGTCGGGCTGGTGGATAAAGGTGGTCCACAAGGTCAGCAGCCCGTAGAGGGGTAGGGTCAAGAGGACAGTCCGAACCCACGCACTAACATTCGGTGTAGCCATACCGACTCCTTCCCTTGAACCCTCGCCTACGAGGGATGGTGCCAGTCGACACGAGTGGGCGCATCACTGATTGAGTGATTTCCGCCTCCGTACGACCTACGTCGGCACCCCTTAGTGCGAAGAGACGAGTTCGGTTATTTGCTCGTTTATCTCACGTAGTGCGCCCCTGATGTGGGCTTCGAGCAGCCCGCGCCGATAGTCGTCCTCGATGCCCCTGACGTGGCCTAACGCCTCCTCCATGGAGTCGCGCACGTTGTTGAGCCGCCCAAGTAGCTCCTGCAAGTTCTCATGCCGGTCCATCCTCCACCTCCAAATATCTACGCCACCACGATTGTACGCTGCCGACTATACTTAGCTGACGCGGGAGGGCTGTAGTGCTGTTCCCATCGGCTTGGTTGAGAAGTCGGGCTACTTCTGTGGTCCGGCCATCTACCACTCGACGTACTCGGCGCACCGGTAGGTCTCGTCCAAGCGGAGTACCCACAGGTTCCAGTAGAACCCCAGTTGGTGTAGCTAGTGATTCCTGTGGCGACCACTCGTTGTCCTTCTACCATTAGCGGGCGATAGTGCCCATCTTAGGAGTCGGGTGGGTCTCGTTCTTCTAGCCAGTTGGCGACGATGGCATCCGGCTCCTTTACCACCTCATCGCCGTCGTCCCTGGGGGGGTAGGAGTAGGTGGCGTCTTCCGTGAAAAGGGCGTCGATGGCCCAGGGGTCCTAGCTACGCCAAGCACCCACGTAGGCGTGGAGCCATGCCTGCGCGTTATCGTGGGTCATTGTCAGCCTCCTCCTGCTCCTGGTGCTTCGTCCGACCTATGAGTGAGACAGCTTAACAGGACGGAAGAGGACCGACCGGAACAAAGCTGCAACGACCTCGAGTACCCGCGTATCGGTGCGATGGC
>Ga0126314_10001771_pt1 | contig 10520 bp, 15 predicted proteins | sample Plot105B_FD_92535 | JGI IMG/M metagenome (GOLD analysis project Ga0126314, IMG submission 92535) | Serpentine soil microbial communities from UC McLaughlin Reserve, CA, USA - Plot105B | ecosystem: Environmental > Terrestrial > Soil > Grasslands | place: USA: UC McLaughlin Reserve, Lake County... | reverse complement strand
CCCGGGCGGCGGCCTCCGAAAGCACGGCGACGAGGCATCCTTTGTCATCCCCGACGGTGGTGTGGCGGTAGACCGCGACACCCGAAGCCGCGAGCCGTTGGCTAAGCCAAGCTGTGTTGGTGTCCACGAGGCTTCCGAGGAGTATTTCGGTCCCAACGGCCAAGATCTCGGCGCTCATCGGCTGCCGGCCCTTCATGTGATTTCACCCAAAGCGTCTTTCACAATAGTTGGCCAGATGGACGGTAGCTGCAGTGACCGACGAAGCCCTGGGGCATATCGAGTGCTGTGAGTAGGTGTTCATGAGTTCGTGGCGTGCTATCGCCCTATAGTATTGCAAGGCCCTGAAAGAATTAGGACTGTTACCAATCTGCGATATCCCTATACCCCCGCAGCCCATCTCCTAGGATTGGCCCTGTTAAGGCAGGTTAATAAGCGGGAGTACAAGTGTAATGGTTCCCATTCGAACGGAAAACAGGCTGCATCTTGGCGTCTGATTGCACGACGGGGCGCCAGAGGTGCGCATGGAGCGGGCGGTCCGAACTTGACGTCATCCACGAGATCGCATTTTTATCCACTGCCCGACATCTTGTGAGCGCCGGTCGGGCAATTAGGGTGCGAAACCTGGCTGCCCGCAGTACCAAGCGCCACATTCATGCAGGATTCTGCAAACGGACTTCGGAGAACGCTACTTCTTCGAAGGTTGGTGAATAAGCTATGACGTTTGCTTCTGGCGCTACGCTTCTTAATTGAGGCCTTATCCCCTTAACGCTAGGCGGCAGGCAGGGTAAACTCTCTGAGCTTGTAACAATATCGTCTACATCTCACGCGAACGGGTTCGACCTCCCTGCACTACTGGGCGGTGAGAACTCGCAGCGTGAGCTAAAGAGGAACGAAAAATGCACATGCGTGTGCTATTGGCTTTGGAGGAAGCTGCCCGCCGTGAGGAGGTTGCATCCGCCTTCGAGCGGCACCGACTACACTTCCGGGTGCGCTCGGTCGATCCCCAACTCATGACGTTGGAGGCGGTGCGCTTCCAGCCCCACCTGGTAGTGTGTGAGGCTGCCGCGGGGCCGTTGGTTGCTCCTACGGCGCGGGCGCGGGTACACTTGTTCACTCACGGTGGGGTGCCGGTCGCCGTTGTGCAGGTAGGGCAAAGCTACCGGTGGATGGAGAACATAGGGGTGGAGGACCTTCTGGCCATCGCTGAGGAGGTTGAAGAGAAGGTCTTCGGCGAGGGTCAGTAGCCTTACCAAAGGTCTCTGTCAGTACAGCGGTTTCAGACAATACCGTAACCTGGCAACCGAACTTGCGAGAGCCCCGTAAACGCGAACAATAGGGGCTGGTAGGCTGTTGAGGACGCGAAGACCCAGAGAGGGCGCATGGACGAGCAGGGCTCCATCTCAGGTGTGTGGCGCGAAGCCCTCGCGATCATCCGCCGGTACCCTACGGCGGTGATAGTGCCCGGGGCTGTGCTCGGTGCTCTTGCGGAAGCTCCCGCCTACCTCATCGCGGATCGTCTCCTGCTAGACCAACTCCTGACCTACCTGACCGCCGCATTCGCTTACTACCTCTTTCTAGCCTACGCCGAGGGGCTCACCACCGATTACGAGCGTGGGAGGGATCTCATCGCATCGCGCAGCGTGCTTGGGGAACTGCTCGAAGCGGTGGCTTTCGTCCCGCGCGTCCTCGTGGCCGCGTTTATCGCCGTCTCGGCGAGTAGCGCCGCGGCCGGGTTGTTGGTGATCCCGGGGGTGTGGCTTTACACGCGCTGGTCGCTGTCTACCCCGGTGATCTGCAAGGAGGATGTGGGACCTCTTGCGTCCCTGAAGCGCAGCAGCGCCCTGGTGCGGGGACGCTTTTGGTTCGTGCTCGGGACGGCTACCCTCGCCTTCTTCTCGGAAGAGGCAGTCATCCACGCGGGTGCGCTGGCAACCGGCTCGATCACGGGGTCGCACACCTGGGGCGAGTGGGTCGGTGGCGTGATCGTCGCGGCGCTGGCAATACCCCTGGCCGCTCTAACCACTTCGGTGGCTTATTCGAGAGTTGCGAAGCTCGCGCGGTCAGTCGAAGACCCTTGAAGCGAAAGGTTCCGCACGAACTTCGGAGAATCCCTACCTTCCCCGAAGTTGGGTGACTAAGACCCCTGCTAGCTGCGCTCCACCTCTTGAAAGTCGCCGTACTCTGCTACCCGCTTTAGCGCCTCGATGTCGGTCACGTGGATGAGGCGGCGCCTGAGCTCCACAACCCCCTCGTCTTGGAGCAGCCCAAACGCACGGGTGATGGCCACCCGGTTGGCCCCTATCATGTCGCCTAGCTGCTGGTGGGTGTGGTGGGCGGGTATCCTGTAGCCCGTGCCGGTCCTTACCCCCTCGCTCTCTACCAGGAGCACGATGATGCCCGCCAGGCGGGCGTGGACGTCCTTCGTGTTGGCGTCCTCAAGGCGGGTCTCCTGGCGCCTGAGACGCTCGCTTAGGAGGTGCGCTAGGTGCAAGCCAACCTCGGGCTTCTGGAGTATCAGGTGCTCCAACTCTTCCCGGCTCATGGTGATCAGGATCGACTGTTCCATAGCCTGGGCGTACGCTCCTTGCAGCCGCTGGGCGGTGAGCGCCATCTCTCCGAATACCGTCCCGGCCTCCACGATGGTCTGGGTAAACTCCCCTCCGTCTGCGGTCGTGTAAACCCGCACCCGCCCCCTCTTGAGTATGAAGAGCTTCTCGCTGGTGTCATAGGGAGTGTAGAAGATCTCGCCTGCCTGGAGGTGGTCGTCCGGATACCGACGAGCCAACTCCTCCAATTCCCCATCAGAAAGCGGCTCCAGGATGTCCACGGTGCGAAGGAGCTGTACTTCTTCCTCGATCGACATTGCCATGCTGTCTACCTCCTCGACCTATCCCATCGCTGCAGCAGGTATCTCTCCGAGAAGCTGACCTTGGGGGGAAGCCTGGGCATTCTCTTGGACGCCGCGCCGGTTCGCTCGTGGGATTAGCTTGACTAGAACCGAGCACGATTGGAGATTATAGCATACATGTACTTTGCAGCACTATGTGCTCAGGGCTACATAATCCTGCTCCCCGACACCACCGTCGCACCATCCTCGCTCTAAGCTCTCTATGTAGCCAATTTCGGAGACCCTGCTTGCCACTAGGTTGGGTGCATAGGCAGAAATCGACTCCAGGAGCGCGGCCCAGCATTAGTAATGTGTGGTACAATGTTGGTTGTGTCGTTGTACCTCGAGTAGGAGGTAAGGAACGATGAAGAGGAAGGTCGAGAACTAGCCACAAGCGCTGGCGTTATGGCACGACCAGGGTTTGTAGCTCGGGCTGGCGATCGCCGACTCCTGAGAGGAGCGGCTTCGCTGGCCCGAATATTCGTGCTCTCGAAGCCTATCTTCGGGAGAAAACAGATCTAGCCTTCAGGAGCACCCCTTTACTACGATCATCGGTGAATAAAGGATCTACGGGCTGCCAAGCCTTCCGAGAACTGACCTCTTAGAGGCAACGGCAGCCCTCTATGTGAGCGCGCAAGCCCTCTAGCATATTGCTAGACTAGATCTTCCGATTCCTTGGCGTGCTGAGCATGCTCAGCAGTGGAAATTAAGAAAGGGGAAACGCCAACAATGATGGATCACGAGAGACAAGAGAGGGATCTACAGGAAGTCTTCGATACCACCCAGGCCTCATACCGCGCGGCCCTAGAGAATACCTTCGCGCTTCAGGAGAGGACCCTCGAGTTCGCTCGACGCCTATTGGGGACCTCGGCGGAGGCGTTAGAGACCCAGGCTGAGACCAACCGTGAGACGCTCCACACGGTGACAGAAGAGTCCCGGAAGCATCAGGAAGCCATGGAGAACTTGGTTAGAGAGTCGACCAAAGTCTACGAGAGTCTTCTTCGCAGCCCGTTCTCCCATCACCAAGACCATTCCAAGTTCGAGCAAGCCACGGAGGCGCCCGAAGTTCAGCCCGGGAGGTAGTCAGAGGGCTCAGTTTCCGAGAAGTAGATCTCTTCCACGAGCTTCGAGGCATAGGGCAAGAGGAATGGCCAAGACCCTGTAAGACCCCGCCCGCTTCTGCTTGCTCATGTCGTAGAAGAGAGCCACCCCTGCAACGATGCGCCCCTCGTCGTCATGGATTGGGGAGGAGTCGCAGCGCAACCAGAGCCAGCTACCGTCGGCAAGAATATGGACGTACTCCTCGTCTCTCACCTCCTCCCCTGACCTGATGGATCGCATGAGCGGCCACTCTTCTAGCTCGTAAGGTCGTCCATCAGGGCGACGTAATTTGCTTATACCGTTCTCGTCAACATCCTGGAGATCACCTAAGTGCCCTAGCTCTAAAGGCACAGAGCAGGTTAGGTTTCGCTCTGCCATCTCCCGTGCACGTCGGTTAACGAATACGATCTTCCCCGACGGAGCCTCAACGATGATGACCGCAGCAGGCATCTGCCGAAGCGCTTCCTCAAGGCCCGCTTCCAAGATTCGTTGCGTATCGAACAGCACATCGCAGCGGGACCGTCTCGCCGGTAACCCGGTCGAGCGGCCGTCTCGGCAGAGCTCAGAGTTCTGGCCGGAGCGCGGCCCTGGCTGTGAGAGGTACGCTTTCTCTATCGTCCCGATTGGCAATTCCTCATCGCGCCACTCGAGGCCACACGTCACGACACTCGGGAGCCTCGGGCCAAACCACGCGGCCGGGCAGCGCTACCCTACCCGTCCGGGACTCCTCGACCAGCTCCGGGGAGGGAATCCCGTAGACGATGGGGATGACCTCATCCGAGTGGCACCTTGAACACGTTGGCGGACTCTCCATGTCTACCTCCTCAAGGTAAAGGCCGGAGCCCAACAGGACTCCGGCCCAAATGATGCGAAGGACCGGATAGGCAGGGAAGGAAGGGGGGAGGTGGATCGCCTAGAGAGAGCCCGGTCCTGAAACTACAGCTATCCTACGCGGCGCGGGATAGCTGCGCATCCTCAAAATGAGCTATCTTTCCCTAGTCCAGATGGGCTAGTTAGCAGAGGGAAGGCCGGAGCCCCTACAGCGAGTAAGGACCCCGCCTGGCTTCTTCTCCCGCTCCCGTTCCTCGTCTGCTTCCACTTGGGGGAGGGCGGCCCCGTAGTGGTCCGGTGAATAAGCTAGGAGGCGAGAAGCGCCAGACGGTCTACGAACCCCTGAGGAGAGCGCGGTGGACCGGACTGGTTGAGACCACTCCCCCGTGGAGACGTAGCGGATCCCACTGGCCCGCCTCGACGTAATAGATGTCGATGCCGTTGGCGTGGACATACCGGCCCTCAGCCTGAACGTCCTGTTCACTAGTAGCCATGCTGACCTCCACTTCGTTCCCAATATGGCCCATGCTAGCATCGAACGTTGCGAGAACGCGTTAGTACATGCGTACCATGGCTGGGTTAACCTGTCCGAAAAGGGATACGAGCAATGCCCCAACCGTGAATTTAGCTGGCTCGCGAAGGCCGAAATGGACTGAAAAGCCCCTCTTTGGCGGCCCGCAGGACTACGCTGCAAGGGCGTCCAAGACTTTTCGGAACGTTTCTCGAGGCAACTCGGTGAAGAGCCCTTTGCCAGAGATGTGCCGAACTTCGTTGGATGGCATGAGCAACTCTTCCCGCAGGCCTCTATACGGCGCTAAGCCGGGTCTGGCCCCTCCACATTGACGACCATCGGGCCACTCCCTCGGAGAAACAGGACTACTTCCTGACCCTCGCTGCCAGACGGATTGACATCGCGATGCACTGTACGTGCCGGGACGTGGAAGAAATCTCCTGGACCGACGGAAATGGCATCCGTTCCACCAGGACCATTCTCGAAGCGAGCAGATCCTGAGACCATGTAGCCATAGATGTCGTAGTCGCCGTGGTGATGCCAACCAGAGACTACGCCTGGGTCGACGCGCGAGCGAACTACCATAAGACCTTCCCCCCGGAAAGCCAGGTGCCTGGCAATGCCTGGACTCCCTGGGGCTTCTAACAGGGTGCCCTTTGCCAGACCCTGTATCTTGGCCATGGCTGCCTCCTCACTACAGCTCCCTACCGGAGCGGCTCGTGTTCAATGTAGCGAAGGTGCGAGGAGAACGCTTCTCCTGAGAAAACCTCTTCTAGGTACTGTCTGAAAAAACTAGTGGGTTCTCGATCGAGGGCGTCTAGTGACTCTAAGCGGGGTGGAACTTTAGCGTTGAGATTATTGCCCTAGGAGCCCAGCCCGGTCGATGCTAAGGACCGGGGCGCCTGGTTACGAGAGGATCTTGGCCTCGCCCCGGCACCAACTATGCCAGTCGAACTTCGGCTGCCATGTCTCCCGAAGACGCCCAGAGCCCGACCGGACGTTGAGCTTAGCGCGCCAGGGGTGCGCCATACATGGGCTGTACTGCTCATCTTTGATTGGAGGAAATGCCCCATGCACGAGAAAAGCCGGGAGCCCGTAGGACCCCGCTCGCTTGTAACAGCATGACGGCTTTCTAGGTGTCTCAAGGGCGGGAGAGGCACGGTTAGGGTAAACTGCCGGCGTGGAGCGAGGGGAGCCCACAGCGTGGGGAGGCCACTAGGCGTGGCTCTCAGCGATAGCTTCGGGTTGTGGCCCGCGCTGGCTGCGATGTGCTTGTGGGGTGGTGTGTGAGCGAAGGGACGCCGCTGGCCAACGAGACGGAACTGCTCGCATGGGCCGTGCTGCGGGCGTCTAACAGAACCCAAGCTAAGGGCACCACGATTCGGCTCGTCGTCCCGCGCGCCCCGGAAGTGGCCCATGACCTAGACATCGAGATCGCCGAAGAGCGGCTTTTGGACGTGGAGGAGTGGCTGGTGGAGCGAGGCTACCTCGTCCCAGCCGACATAGGACTAGTCTGGGGTACCTATACCCTCACCCCCGCCGGGCTCGACTGGCTCCGAGATGGGATGCCACAGCCCCTAGAAGCGCCCCAGAGGATCACGGAGCACGCGGCTCCCTCCCAGCCCCCGACAGGCGGCACGGAGCCTTCTGCGGTCTCTGGGCGCCTGAGCTGGTGGCGGAGGATGTTTGGGGGATGAGTTGGTCCGTCGTCGCCGCCATTGCCGGCATTGCTGCCGTGGTTGTGATCATCTGGTACGGGTAGATACAACGCCGGCTGGCTCGGAGGCAGTTGTTACTCGCTCAAGAAGAAGCAGAGCGGCGCCCTAAGCTAGTGGTTTCTTTTAAGCAGATAGCATTCCATCGCCGACCCCTTAATCCTGGTTCAAAGTACGTCCAGGCGGATATTTTCTTGGACATGGTAAACAACGGTAGGAGTGCGGCACACAACGTTACTTGCGAAGTCCGCTTCGAGGAACAGGACTCAATTCCTGACGATATGCACGGCGTAAGCCGCGACTACTTCGCCCTGCACATGGGGCCTTCATCTACTGGAGTGCATTCGCTTAACGTGGGCATTCTTTCTTACGGTCCGACCAAGGCCCACTATTGCTGCGTATGCGATGAGGTAGGAGAGGCTGAAGGCGTTATTGAGTTCGACGTTCCTGAACGGGACCATCAATAACCCCGCCCGCTTCTTCCGTTCCTCGCCTCAGCTCCTCATCTTGACATTCGAGCTCGCGGGTACCTCCAGGTTATCCTTCAATCGGTATACCCTCGGCTCAAAGCGGCTTTCGCCCTCTGTTGACTCAAGCAATCCCGTCTTCACCAGATCCGTCATCACCGCGGCGATACCTGACGTAAAGTTCTTGGATTCGACCTTCGTCTTGGGTTCGACCTCCGGCCACACTTCGACAATCTTTGCCTCGACATCGCGGCGAATGAAGCCGTGGTCGCTGAAGTCGGGTAAGGCAGCTAGCACCATCTTTCGTCTGGTAGGGGTAGCGGTTTCTTGAACTTGTGGCACCTGCAGAGAGTCATCATTGCCGATCTCTCCGCGTAGCCACCGCTCAAGGTCTTCAAGAGCCTGTTGGTGCTCGAGCTCTAGATCCTGTAGCTCTTGTCGTTTGCGGTCTATGAGGGGTGCGAATCGACGGTAGCCCTTGCGTTAGTACCAATCTTAGTTCGTAGCTCGTCCGGCAGCCTCGCGATGAGTTCTTGGTAGGTCATTCTCCTCCTTCCGAGAGATGTCCATGCCTTCCTAACCGAAGGCGATGCATCCACGATATTGTGTTGAGCACACAGTTGGCAAAACGTTGGGGGTATATTCGAGCGAACTACTCGGGGCAAAATGAAGGCCGGGACCCCGTAGGACCTCGGCCCCTCTTAGCCGTTTGGCCCACAGGTCAGTACAGATATCCGGCTTGTTTATCTCGTCGTCGCCTCCCAAATCCGTGAGACGCGTATTCCGGCTGTCGAACGACTCACTGTCTTTGGTGCAATGCGTGCCGAGGCCTCTCCATCTTGGACATCGATTTTGTCGATGCCGGGGCCACCGGTGTACGAGACGAGGAGTCTACGAATAGCCCGCGAGAGCCGCGACGTTGCTTCCGGGAACCCGTAGGTGCGAATTTGGGTATATGACTACCCGGAGGACATACGGACCGCAAGACGGCGGTTCGGAAGATTGGAGGAACGTGGAAGACGAGAAGATACCGTACAACTGGGTAGGGCAGCGCATTGACCTCACCGCCCTCGACGCTAACCTCGGCGTCCACACCGAGATCGAGGGGGGCGCGATCGTATACGACCTGGGTGTCCGGCACATCCCCGGACTATTGCTCACCTCGGTGACCGAGCGCGGGATCGTGGTCGAACCCGCCCTTCGCCAACCCGAGGGCACGCGGTTCTTCCGTCCGTGGGGCTCGGTGCTGAGTATCTCCCTAAGTTTGCGCAGCTAACACCCGTAGCAGATACCGTACCAGGCCTGCCCCCGCCGGTGCTTCTCTCGCGCGACGGAGGGGGGCCGCGCGCCTCGGTGGGGTTGGGTACGGTAATCTGCTGGGAAGCTGGCAGAGCGGCGCAGTTGAGAGCAGGGCTACATCAGGCCCTTTGCGCCAAGCACGAAGGGCGGCCCTTTCGTTATCACGGAGGTTGGCTGGGAGGACCTGGGGTACCGGTGCTCCGCAGGGGGTGGCGGAGGAGACCCTGGTGGAGGAGGATGCTCGGGGTCTAGGGGGATGATATCGGTGCCTGCTCGCTGACGCTCGGGCACGGAGGAGGCCGGGACCCCGTAGGACCCCGGCTCGGCCAACTTACCTGCTCGCTTCTTCTCCCGGTCCTCGTCCCCTTCCTCTTTGAGGACGGCGAAACCGACCACCTTGGGCCTTGGTGCTCGCCACGGCGCTGGCCTGCTGGGACGCCACAAAGCGTAAAACGATTTTGGTGGTGCTAAACCCTGCTGCGAGAGGTGCGGACGCTGCACCAACCCCGGGTTCGCGGAGGTTAGTCGTGGCGACCGTAAGGATGCTTACTGAGGGAAGTGCGGAGCGTGCGCGAGAAGAGCGTTGCCAGATCATAGAGAGAGGTCCACGAAAAGGCTAGACCTGTTACGCTGGGGTGCTTCTAATGATAGAGGGAGTGCGGTACTTGGAAGATAAGACGAATAGTTGGAGGAATGGATGAAGAGGGCAATTTTGCTGGCCGCAGTAGCTCTGCTGACCACGCTGATTCTGGCACCGCTGGCCCTGGCGCAGGAAGAGACCACCATGATGGAAGAGACCACTCGCGCTGGTGTGGTGGACACTCGTGCTGGTGGCGGCCTCCCGCCGAGCGGCGGTCCGGCCATCCTCCTGCCGGCCGCCGCGCTGCTGCTTGGTTCGGGCGTCCTGACCTACGCGTCCTTGCGACGCAGGTAGCACACAGTAGGAGCCGGCATTCTCGCGTCCGGGCGCTCGGACAGCTCCTGGACCTTCTCGGCCACCAGCGGGGCGAGCTCGTGTGAGAGTTCGCGGGTGAGTAGCAGGGCCAGCCTCTCGGCCAGGAGGGCGGCACAGAGCGTTCGGAGGAGCAGAGCTGGTGGCGTAGGATGTTCGGTAGGTAATTTGCCCGATTGGCTTCTAATTGCAGTAGCTGTAAGTCAAGGGCTTGGTGGCCTCGGGTTGCTAATTGCCGTAGTGGCCTGCTTGCTTCAGTCGCGCCCGTCAAGTCGGCAGCGTGCGAGGGCGAGGGATGGGCTCTTGATCCTTCTCGAGGACTAATTCGCAAGAAACCGTCAGCAGCTGAAGGCCATGCGCGAGCATCGGTATTGGATTACCGCGGCCCCAAGAATGAACCTACGGAATGCGGCGTGGTTGGATACGCGAGCGAAACTTTCCGACCTGCTAGAAGACGAAGACCAGCTCAACGACTTCGCCAAGCACTGTGGCAATCTGCTAGTGAGTGATGAGGCCCGTCTCGATGACCGGCGATCCGAGTCTGAAAGACAGCAGATGGTGTCGAGGTGGCTGCACCAGCTGTTGACACTGACCAAGCCTGAATTATTCATGAGACTGTTGCTAGCCATTGCGCAAGGATGTTCCATAGGCGTTGCCCGGGGTGCCCAGAGGCCAGGTGAAGTCGCACCTTGGTGAGCATCTGGCGCACCCTGCCGCCGATCTTTATGAGATAGATCCTCAAGGTGTCCAGCTGCAT
>Ga0126314_10001770_pt1 | contig 10525 bp, 17 predicted proteins | sample Plot105B_FD_92535 | JGI IMG/M metagenome (GOLD analysis project Ga0126314, IMG submission 92535) | Serpentine soil microbial communities from UC McLaughlin Reserve, CA, USA - Plot105B | ecosystem: Environmental > Terrestrial > Soil > Grasslands | place: USA: UC McLaughlin Reserve, Lake County... | reverse complement strand
GCGACGCCGTCAAAACGCAACGTCGTCACGGGAAGCGGTCGCGCGGCGCCCACGGTTGCGCCGTCGGCTGGCGGCAGACTGGAGCGCCAACCACTTGTAGTACGCCGTGCGGAGGTGTTCGGCGCGGACCGGATCACCGTCGGCCCGCTCGAGGAACTGCCGTTCGAGAGCAGCGCGAGCCGGGGCAGTGCGGGCGGAGCGGTCACCAGTCTGGGCCCAGCTCTGGTGGGCTCTGATCTGGGCGGCGAGGCGTACCTCGGACGCCGGTGACTCCGCCATCTGGTGCTCCTGAAGTGCGACGTGCAGGCGTGAAGGTTCTCCCTTACAAAAGGCGCTTTGCGATCTCTGGCGATCGCCGAGGGCATAGCCGCTTTCGGCACCGAAAAAGGGCAGTCAGAGCCGGTCGCCGGGCGAGAGCCGACGGTGTGCCTCGCGCGCCCGTTCGTCGGCGACCGCCGCGCCGTAGCGGTTCAGCATGGTCCGCGAGCGCCAGCCGAACAGCCGCATGGTTGCGTCGTCGCCCATGCCCTGGGCCATCGCATACGAGGCCGCGGTGTGCCGAAACATGTGCGGGTTGACGTGGTCGAGCCCGGCGATACCGGCGCGCCGCTCGAGCATCTGAGTGACCCCCGAGGGGGTCATCTCGCGCCCGCGATTGCCCGGCCAGAGCCAGGGCAGCCCGGCCAGCTTGTGCCGGGCCCGCAGCCGAAGGTATCGCTCGAGCGCCGTGCCGGTCTTCGTCCCGAAGGGGAGGACGCGCACCCGGTCGCCCTTGCCGCGCACGGTGACCTGGTCGGCTTTCATGTCCAGGTCGTCGAGCCGGATCCCGCACATCTCCGACACGCGCATCCCTGTGTCGAGGAACATCCGGACGATGGCCTCGTCGCGGCGGTCGGAGAACTCCTTGCCGGCGCACGCTGCGATGAGCGCCTTGAGCTCGTCGTCGGACAGCACCGGTACTGACTTCTCGGTCGGCTTCGGTGGTCGCAGCCGCGTCATCGGATTGGTCTCGATCCACTCCTCGGCGGTCAGCCAGCCGTAGAACTGCTGCAGCGACTTGAACCGCACCGCCGCGGTGCTTGCGGCGTGGGCGCCCAGCTGGAAGATCATGAAGTCCTCGATGTCGGCAGGCCTAACCTCCTCCAGCGCGACGCGGCCACCCAGCCAACCCGCCAGTAGCCGGGCGGCCTCGAGGTAGCTCTGCACGGTTTTGTCCGATTTCTTCTGCGACCGCAGCCGGCGCTCGAACGCCCGCAGCGTCGACGCGTCGGCCGCGGCGAGCGGCCTGGACAGCAGTGGATTGGACGCCGGCATCTTCTCTCCTGACTCTCGCGCGGATGCACTAGTCAGAAGGTTTCGGAGCGCTGTACGGCGGTCACCCTCGGGAAAGACAACGGCCTCTGCCTGCGTTTCCGCTGGTCAGAGGCACTTTGCGCACCCGGAGGGATTCGAACCCCCAACCTTCTGATCCGTAGTCGCCACCAGGTCAGATCCTGTCGTGCGGGCTGTGGCCCATTGTCCTGGTCTGAGCCTGGATCGGCTGTCCTGCTGGGTCCGGTTGTGCGGGCTCGGCGGGCTGTGTCGTGTCGTCCTGTGAAACGACCTGTGAAACGCGGTGAGGCTGCCACAGCCCCCGCCCAAGATCATCCGCTCACCCTGAGCGGGCGGCCCGACCGGGGACCATCCCGGCCGGGCCAAACGGGAGCACTCTCAGAAAGGAACTACTCCCATGAGCACCATGACAGCACAGACCTACTTCGCCCGGGACCTGATCGAACTGGGCGAGATCCACGACGGCCTGGTGGGCCTGTCGATCATCGACGGCCGGGCTCCGGTCCTGCTGATCGACTGGCCTGGGGACTCGGTGGAGTTCCCCATCGGCCCGGCCCTCGCGGCCGTGCTGATCTCGGCCGGGAACCGTGCCCAACGGCTGGCCCTGGAGGACCGGATGGACACCCTGCCCGGACTCTCCGGACCGTGGCCGGACGTGTCCGAACCGGCCCCCGACCTGTCCGGACCGACCGTCCCCGAACTGGTGGCGGCGGCCTGGCCTAAGCGGTCTCCCCCGGCCCCAGCTGGGCACTCAGCCGAACTCCTTACGGCTGGGTCCGGGGTAGTCCGGACAAGGCGGGACCCCTGTCCGGGGTCTCCGTCCCCAAGTAAGCGGCCCGACCGTGAGCGCCAACTCACGACCGGGCCTGGAGCCCCACTTGCGTAGAAAGTGAGACCCGTAGTGAGCACGATAACGACCCTGGCCGAAGGCCAGATCAACGCAACCGACACCCTGACCGTGGTCCTCGTCCGACCCAAGGACATGCCCCCGGCAGTGATGATCCACTGGCCCGACCATCCCACGGTGAGCCCACCGCTCAGGTTCGCGGAGGTCGCGGCGGCCGTGTGCAAGATCGTGGCCCGGGCCAGCACCGAGATGGCCCGGACGCTCGGCAAGCAGCGACGACCCCGCTAATCCCGAGAGGCAATTTTCAGCGACGCGACCCCCCGGTTTGATCATGACCGGGGGGCTCGCTTCGCCCGTGTCCTCTGGCCAGCCGCATGTAAACGCCCTGGTCAGAGCACCGTGAACGCATCCCGCCATACTCCGTGTCATGACACCGATGTAGTTTCCAGATAACACGGCACGGGCCGCCCCGTTAAACGGGGGCGTTTAACCGTGGACGGTCGGGGGTTCAGAGCGAGTACTCTGTACGCATGGCCGACCGAACCGCCGTCGAACAGGCGATGGATCTACTCACAACCCGTCTAAATCAGATAGGGCACGTTCGTGCAGCGCTCAACGTCGAGGAGGAGACGATCAAGGAGGCGCTGACGAGGCTCAGCACCGTCTACTCCCCCCACAACGGCACCGCCACATCCAACGAGGACTGGCCCTCCGGGCATTCCACCCCGGCAGTGGTGTCCATGCCGCAGACCGGCACGAAACCGTCCGTGCGAGCCGCCGTGAAGCACATCCTCGACAGCAGCCCCCGAGGGTTCACCACGATGGAGGTTCGAGCGCGGATCCCCGAAGAAATCTTCGGCGACAAGCCGCAGTCCAAGCGCGGTGATGTTGTCCGGACGGCGTTGTGGAGCCTGCGCAACAAGGGTGAGGCGCGCGTCGCAGAGGACGGCAGCACGATCTCCACGAAGTGGCCAGAGACCACCGAGGGTCCCTCAGCGCCAACTGAGGAACCCTCGGCTGAATCCCAACAGGAAGGAGGTGGAAGCGTTGATCACCTTGTTCACCTGTACTCACAAGATCACGATCACGTTTGACGGCGGGACCGTGACGATCACGCTGGAGCCCTGGTAGGTTCCTAGCCCTTTCCTAGCCTGACGGTCGGCGCGGTGGTTGCAGCCACCGCGTCGGCCCCTGCTGGGACGATGTGTAGTTGTATCCGCTAGTCCGATGGTAGCGGGCCAGTACGTTTTCGGGCAGATTTCCGCGCTTCGCTTTCCCCGAGGGGCCATCGCTCACCCGCTCGGGTCGTAGCCCTCCAGGGAGCCGTGGTCCTCACCGGCATGGGTGCGGCAGGGGTCCCACCGGACCAGAATGTGCGCCATGAATAAGGTCGCGCAGGTACTCGCCGCCCTCGAGGCGCTCACTCTCATCGCCGTCGGCGTGATGGAGGCGTTCTTCTACCGAAGCCCCGAGCTCTATGCCATCTTCCTCATCGAGCCGGGCGAGTACGACGCGGTGCGGCTGTGGACGGTGAACGTCGGCTTCTCCAACATCTTCATGGGCGTCGGGCTCATCGTCGCCCTGGTGTTCGTGAACCGCGGTCGCGTCGTCGCCGGCCGCACGATCGTCCTCTACACGAGCGCGCTGCATGTGCTCCTCGGCATCACGCTCGTGTTCAGCGAGCCCCGGCTCTGGGTCTCGGCGATCGGCGAGGCCGGGCTGGCGGCCGCCGTGATCGTCGCGGTGATCATCGGCGACCGCCGCACCTGGGCGGAAGCCGCCCCGGTCGGCGGCGCCCAGGTCTGACGCTCTCAAGCGGCGCAGCGGCATCGTCCGCGCTCGTACCCGATCCGTCCAGCGGGCGACCTCGCCCCGGTCGGTCACCCCGGCCAGGATCAGGAGCCCGGCCGCGATCAGTTCGTGGCCCTGGTGGCTCTCCGGTTGGGCGAACCACGTCCCGGCCAAAGTCGGCTCGGCCGTGGTGATCTTGGCAGGGCGAACCATGAACCATAGTCATCTTGACTAGGGCGTTTACACACGAGTGACCTAGGTCAGTGTCGTTTACACCGTCCCGCCGTACGCTGCCCCCCACCGCCTTCACAGACCCCACGGCCCCGGGCTTGCTCTGATCATGCTTCCCCCGGGGGTTTGGCATGTCCGGGCGCTGTCCGGCTGGCCGGTCGGACAGGTCCGGGCACCGACCGGACACGCGGACAGGGGGTCCGGACGATTCCGGTCCTGGACCAGCTTCTCTCCACGTAGCACGACAGAGAGCCCCGGTGGAGGAGGAAGAAACCACCGGGGCTCTCCGGTGCTCACGGCCAAGGGAGGTATGACCAGCCCACCCCGACCGGGCACTAGTGCGGGGGGACACCCACTCCCGAAAGCGGCCCCCGCACGCTTGGTCCCACGGCCCCCTGGAGCACGCAATACGGGAGGGCCGTGGGAGATTCGACCCCACGACCCTGGACCCCTTCGTCATGGCCAAATGATCTTGGACACCGGGACCGTGGGGAGACTGCTAGGTCCGTCCAGCCTCAAACGCGGCCAGGTCCTCGCGGGCCTCGGTCAGCATCACCCGGAGATCGGCCAAGCCCCTCTTGGCTTCGGTCCGGCTCCGCTCCTGGGTCTCGCGGGCGTGGATATCCTCACCCTCGGAGATCTCCAGCCACTGGGAGTGCTGGGTCTCCGCCCGCTGGATCAAGCTGGAGATCTGGGACACCTGGTCCTGGAGGTACCGATGGCGGGACGGGTCCAGCCGACGGGCTGGGGGCTGTCCATCACCCTCCCAGGCGGCCATGATCTCCGACCGACGGCGGTCCTGGACGGCCTGCACCGCCCGGACGGTCTCGGCCTCCAAGATCTCCACCAGCAGAGCGAACGGCCGGTCTGGGTCCATGACGATACGGCCAGCCAGCGGGGTGCTGCGGTCCGGAATGCCCAGATTGCTCCGGAGTTGCCGGGCCTCCTCATGATCGATTGCGGCCTGTCGCTCGGCCACCAGGACCTGACGGAACGCGGCCAGGGAGTCGGCACCGTTGCCACGGATCGCGGCGGTCAGTTCGGCCCGTGCCTGACGGATGCGGGCGGGATGGTCGGCCCGCTCGATCTCGGCCAGGTGCTTCTGCCAGACCTGGCGGCGGCGGGCCTGCCGCTCCGCGTCGGCCGCTCGGGTGGCCTCAGACATCCGACGGCGGGCCTCTGTGGCCATCGCGTCGGCCTGCTCGGCTTCGGCCTGGGCTCGGGTGAACTCGTCTGCTGTGGTGGTCATGATCATGCTCCGTCAAATGGTCGGGTGCTGCTGGCTTTGCTGGGCTGTGGGCTCAGCCGGGCGATGGTCTCGGCGGACTGTCTCAGGTGCTCGGCCACAGCCCCCCGTAGTGGGTCGTCGCTGCGGTCCACAGCCGTCCCGGCTCCCAGCCGCTCGGTGTAGGCCACAGCCAGGGACTCCTCCAGGCTCTGGGGCTCATGGGTCCGGGGGGCCTCCTGGCCCTTCCGGGTGCCCGCTCTCTGGGGTCCCTTGTCGTATTGGGTCCGGTCGAATGGGTTCGCGTTAGTCATGATCGTGCTCCTCTGCTGGCCAATGCTTTGGCGGCGGCTTCCTCCAGGCTCTGGGGGCCTTCCTTCCCAACCTGCTCGGCCTTGGCCGCGAGGGCTGAGGCCAACCGGTGGAAGTCGGCAGTGTTGAGTTGCTTGGCCAGGGTCTGGACGATTGTGGTCAGTTCGGCAGAGGAGATCTGTGGAGCGTCCGGCCCCTCGTAATCGGTCCGTTGCTCGGGCTTCGGGCTGTCTCCGAAGCGGAACTCAGCACCACGGCCCTGGATGCTGGCCGTGACTGCGGATGCCAGATCGTCTGCCATGATCGTTTACTCCTTGGGGCTGGTCGATGATCATTCTACGCATTTACACGCTCGCGGGTTATTCCTTGACCCGGGTGTCGTCCAGGGCGGCCCGGACGGCGTGCTGTCGGAGCATCTGGGCCAGGCGCTCGGGGTCGTCGGGGGCCAGGACCTCCAGGAAGTGGAGGACGTAGCGGACCAGACTGTCCAGGGTCTCGGCCATCTGATCCCGGGTCATGTCCTGGAGCAAGATCAACTCCGCTTCGTGATCACCGGTCGCCACAGCCCCCAAGAGCGACCAGACACGGCGGCGTTGTTCGGGAGTGAGGGGGCCGGGGCTGTGATTGATCATCATGGCTCGGGGTCCTGTCTGGTCCGGCCCAACGGGTCGCCCGCGTAAGGGTGGTTCTGGCCGGGGCGGTCCTGAGTGTTCTGTACGCGGGGGGCTTGATCAACTTCTAGTGGTCCTCCCGCCGACGCGTCTAGTTCGGATGGGGGGGCCGCCACCCGGTCGGCCAGTTCGGCAGGGATCGGGACTCCAGCCGCTCGGAGTTGATCAAGGGCGTCTCTGCGACCCTCGGCCAGGTCACGCTGGTACTGATCGGCCAGCCGCTCTATCTCCGGACCCATGGTGCTGTCCATCCAGTCACTAGCGATCATGATGGCATCGGCCTCGCTGTTCTGGTCGATCTTGGCCAGGTCGGCGTACGCGGCCATCGTGTCCCGTGCTGATCGTGCTGCCTCGCTCCGACCACGGTGGTCGGTTGGGTCCTTGATCATCTGCTCCTGATACAGGGCCAGGGACTGAGAGGCGCTGTCGTGGGCCTGCTCCAGCAGATCGGCACGCTTGGCCCTCAGCCGGTCCAGACGTACCCGGGTGGCCTGGGCTGTTTGCTCGGTATCCCAGGTATGCCCCCCTGCCCTGGCCACCCGATGCACGGTGGACGGGTGCACCCCCACCCGGGCGGCCACGTCTCGGACCGATAGGCCCTGCTCTGCTAGGTCCATGATCATCTCGCGGACGTGCTCGGGCAGGGTAGACCGAGAGCCCAGGTACCCACGGCCGGGAACCACGATGGGGTCAGGTGGGTATTCCATGATCAACTTCCTTCTGATTCCGTATCGCCTGCCAGGACCAGAACTAAGCCCTGACCAGGCGTGATGATGCGAGCGCTACACGTCGTTCCACAGCCCCCGAGACCAGGACCATGATCAACTAGGCCAGGTCGGGTCCGTGTAAACGCTGTGCTGATGATCATGAGACTAGGTTAGTCCTTGCCCTGCCGGGGCGGCGGACCCATCGCGAGGACCTTCACGCGCGAGGCTGGGACGTGTCAGCGGATTGGATCGGAAAGCCCAGGCCCAGGCCCAGGACTGGACGCCATGATTCGGTCCAGTTCGGCCCGAGCGGCCGGGTAACTAACGGCCCGGTCACGTTGCTCCCCCTCGGTCTGGACCCAGGACCAGAGCCACTTCGTCCCGGTCACAGTCCGGGCAGGCCCACTGCTCCAGATGCATGGGGAGCGGTCGGAGTAGGACTCCCGGCTGGCCACAGTTCGGGCACCGCTCGCACTCGATATTGTCCGGGCGGTGTCGTCCTTCTCGAAGGGCACGACCGAACTCCGGATGGAGTGCCCACGGCCCCTGATCCATCATGCTCACGGTTGTGTCCTCTCCTGATCTCCACGGCCCCCCGGCCTCCCTGTATCTGCTTCGTGCTTCGTCCGAAGCAGGCCCGCCCTGGCCTGCCTCGTTCTGCCTCTGCTCCCTGCTTCGTCACCGTAGGTGGACGAAGCACGAAGCAGGGATGTTTGGTCTGCTTCGGACTCTCCACGAAGCAGGCTCGAAGCAGCCGAATCAGTGGGGTCGTTCATGATCAACTCTCCTCGGTTTGGGTGGTCTCGGGGGCCGTGGTAACCAGTCGGCCAGGACGGGCCTGGCGGGGTACGTAGGGCGGTCGGGTGATCTTGCCCGCGTTCTCCAGCCGCTCCAGGGCCACGGCCAGGTCAGTCCCGGTGACCGTTGTCCGGTCGGCCCGGATGGCATCGCCTAGTTGCCGCTCGCTGGTGTACTGGCCGCCATGCGCCTTCAGCCAGGCCAGGATGGTGGCGGCCAGCTTGTCCACCCGGTCCACGGGCTCGCCGTCCTCCGTGGTCTCGGGCACCTGGACGCGGATGGTCGTGGTGTCCTGGTCATCGTCGTCCAGCCCGACCGGTCCGGCCCAGGAGTCGTCCACGATCATGGACCCCAGGAAGTACCAGCCCTCGCGGTCCTGCTCGGTGCTCAGGACCCCATGCCGCTCTACCTCCCCGTTGCGGTCCTTCACCGTGTAGAGATGACTCGATCCCAACCGGCCCCGGCCTATGGGTGTCTTGCTGGCCACCAGGCGGAACCCGGCCCCGTCCACTTCGTCCAGCCAGGCTGTGGACCCGAACCCATGCCGCTCTCCTTGTCGGTCGCGGCCCTTGGGCGGATGGCCCAGCGAGAGCACAGCGGCCCCGAGCGTGGTGGCCGGACGGACCAGGGTGGCCCGGTATTGGCCCACGGCCTCCGTCTCCAGGGTCTTCCACCCATGCAGGGAGCACGCGGCGTTGATCCCGTCCAAGATCACCAGGGCGGGCTCCAGCCCGTCCAGCAGTTCAGCCATCCGGCCGGGGGCGAAACGACTATCGACCGTGACCCAGACGAAGTAGTCCTGGATGGTCTCCTCCGACACTCCCAACTGAGCCAGCCGCTCGAAGGTGCTCTCTGGGGTCTCCTCCTCGAAGTGGAGGTAAACCACTGTCTGGCCCTCGGCCATCACGGCCGCGGCGTGCCACAGGGCCAGCCAGGACTTACCAGCGGCCGTGAGGGCTATGCAGGTGTGCCACTTGCCCGGGTAGAGCATCATCCGGTTGTCTGAGCGCTGGCCCCCGATGGTGGGCTGTGGACGCTCCCGGGGGTAGGAGAAGTACTCGGCCAGGTCCAGGATCTCGGGCTGGCGGGGCTGGTCCCCACTGCCCTCCAGCACCCGGAGTTTCTTGGCCTTGGCGGCCCGGAAGTCCTCCAGGGCTGTGGCCTCAGCCATCGCGGCGGCCCGTCTGTCGAGCATGGACCGGGCAATCTCCTCGGTCATCTGCCAACGCTCCCTTGGTAGCTCTATGTCCTGGAGGAAAGCCACGGTTGCCCGGTCCGCGTACTTTCCGACAAAAGCGGCGGCCCTTTTCACCTGGTCGGAGGGGTCATCTTCGAATGGGTCATACTCGTATACACTGGACAACAGGTCACTTCCTGATCTGCTAGTGAGGCCCTCCCGGTTGGTGCCCCGGAGGGCCTCAGTGTTTTCTTTCTCCCTGTCTCCTGTGGTGTGCGCTCCGCTCGTGTTGATCTTGTTAGGCGGCGGGGACGGGCTCCTGGTCGGTGCGGGGGGCCGTGGGCTCCAGCCCGTACTGGGCCAGGGCCTTGGCCGTCAGGATGCGAATCCCCCGACGAGTGCCCAGGCGGATGGCCGGGATCTCTCCCCGCTCTACCAGGTCGTAAACGGTCCGGACCCCGACTCCGGTGATCTCAGCGAACCGAGCCACGGTCAGGGTCGGCTCATCGGACGGATGGGGTACTGCTCGGGACATTCCGGGGCTCCTTTGTGTGGCTTCTTTGCACGCACGACATTACCTCTTACGCGATAAAGGACAAACCCATTCCGGGCCTATTTACTGAGGGATTTATACGCAAGTCCCGGAGCCATTCCGGTCCTATACCGGGAATGCGAATAACGTATCTAAATGCGTTTAAACGCTCTGAATTGGTGACGAGAAACTTCGTTCGGGGCTTGGCTTCGGGCTGCACTTAGGGCAGAATGGCCCCCAGACAGCCCCTCCCGACCTGGAGGCGGGAGGGGTTGTTCCCACATACACCTGGAGGAATTGTGGAAGACACCAAGATCAACAGAGACCGGCTCCGGAGAGTCGCGGCCCGGCAGGGCTACCGGCTCAGCCGGTCGGCCCGACGCGACCCCCGAGCACTCGACTACGGCCGCTATTGGGTGCTGGACCAGTCGGGGACGGTCATCTACGGCGACGGCCCCGGGGTCAGTCTGGACCAGGCGGCCCGCTTCCTTGGTGAGGGCGTGACCGCGTGAGCACGTTCGCCCGCTACCGACCCGGGCCACTGCCCGGCGAGCCCGGCCCCGAGTGGTGGGGCCTCACCTGGCGGCTGTCTTGCCCGGAGTGCGGGCACGAGGGCATCGACCGGGACACCAGCGGAGCACCCAACGACCACGAGGCCGTGACGATCCAGCCCGACCGGGACGGGTACTACTCCCCAATCGGCACCAAGGGCGGGTACGTCCAGATCGACCTGATGTGCGAGGGCGGGGCGCACCGCTTCTCTCTGATCGTCGCCAACCACAAGGGCGAGGAAGTTATCGGTCTGGTCCGTCGGGGGGCCGACCAGTGACCACCCGTGAGCGCACCCGAGAGTCCGGCATCACCAAGATCACCATGGCCAGCGGCCGGGTCCAGTACCGGCT
>Ga0126314_10001769_pt1 | contig 10525 bp, 9 predicted proteins | sample Plot105B_FD_92535 | JGI IMG/M metagenome (GOLD analysis project Ga0126314, IMG submission 92535) | Serpentine soil microbial communities from UC McLaughlin Reserve, CA, USA - Plot105B | ecosystem: Environmental > Terrestrial > Soil > Grasslands | place: USA: UC McLaughlin Reserve, Lake County... | reverse complement strand
TGATCCGCGCATCGTCAAGTGGATTGTCGCCACCAGAGATTACGCCCAACTTTCCATCCCAACCTGCACGCGAGGGTTCGCGTTGCAGGATGTGCCACTCGATTCCAGGCAACTGCCCCAGTCGTTTGATTTCTGCAAAAGGAACTGAACGACGTTTGTTCCAATCTCCGGACTCCCAGATCAAACCAACTCGCAGACGTCCGGTGACCGCCATTAATGCCGGTTCGACAAATATGTAGGGAACCTGCGCGGGAATAGTTGCCTGGGTCGTTCGAAACACATACGGCAACTCACCGAGCTCCAGATCGACGTCGTATTCAACATCCGGTGAGTCGTCGTGCAGAGGAAGCAGTCGATCGACGCCTCTTACAGTTTGCAGCAAAGGGAACAAAGATGGTTGTGCCCACACAATTACTTCTGCTGCCACTTCTTTCAATAAAGCCGCGTACCTGATGAACTGAATCGTATCGCCGAGACCGTGATAGCAACGCACCAACACACGCTTGCCGGCTACTGAACTGCCATCCCAAACACTCTGAAACCAACGCGGAAGATTCTCTTGATCTTGTGGGCGGCGCGTGCGCAGCAGTTCGTCGCTGATATTCCACGCACCAGCAAAATCACCGCGCCGCATCGCGGCTATCCATTCATCATTCTTTTCCATATCAACAGCACGCATCGCAAAATGTTTTCACGCCCCGCGGCAAACGTGCAAAGAAGAAGATGATCACGATCAAGTTAGCGTTAATCGTTTCGAATATCTTGTTTTCTTCGCAAGGTACGCGAGCGAACCGAAGGTACATTCATGCAGGCGTACAGTACCAACCCTCCCAAATCACCGTCTGCTGTTTTGCCGGAGGAGTGGTGCTCGAAGGCAGCGAAAATCGTTGGCAGGAAAATCAGTTGTTAGCAGCGCTTCCCGAGAAGGAGCGCTCCCGTCTCATTCCGCAATTAGAGATCCTCACGCTCTTCGCTAAAGAAACCCTTTACGAAGCCGCGGATGAATTGAACTACGTTTACTTTCCGCTCGACTGCATAGTCGTTTTGATTAGCTCAGTTGAATCGAAAGCCACTGTGGAAGTGGGATTGATCGGTAACGAAGGATTAGTCGGAGCTCCCATCCTCATGGGAGCGAAACACTCGACCAACCAGGCTCTCATACTCACCGAAGGTAAAGCCTTGCGTCTGCCTGCGGCCGCTATTCGAAAAGAAGCGAAACGAAGCAGCCGCATGCGCGAGATCATTCTCAACTACGCCAATGCGCTGATGGCGCAGAGTGCGCAACTAGCGGCCTGTCACCGTTATCACACACCGCAAGCGCGGCTGGCTCGCTTGCTATTAATGATTGACGATCGAATGCAAAGCCCGGAGCTGCGCGTAACGCAGGATCTGCTGGCGAGCTTACTCGGAACGCGCCGCGCTACGGTCACAGAAGCGGCTCGTCAAATACAAAATAGCCAATTGATCCAATCAGTTCGCGGGAGAATAAGACTTCTCGATCGCAAGGGTTTGGAGAAAGCAGCGTGCAGTTGCTACGCAATCATCTCCTCTCAGCAGCTCGAAACCAAAGCTCGTCCTGAGATTTCCTAACAAATTCTTCACGGTACTTACATTTATCAGATCGCGGTACGCTTACGTACCGAAATCCCAATGATCCCCATGTACTTTCCTCAACCTCAGCACTCATTCCAGTACCAAAAGTGCTGCGCATGGGTTTCAGACAAGGGGTTGCGATATGACAAGGGGAAAAACGAACGCGGCATCGAACGGCAACGGTCGTCGTAAGAACTTACACGCATTACCTTCCGCACCATTCAACAAAAACGGTAAGTCGAAACCCATTCTGATCACGGGTGGCGCCGGCTTTGTCGGTTCCAATCTCGCGCATCGCCTCCTTTCCGCGGGACACCGGGTGCGTCTGCTCGACAACCTCTCGCGTGCCGGCGTCGAGCGCAATCTCCGCTGGCTCATCGAAACTCACGGCGATCTGATTGATATAGAAGTACCGGACGTCCGTAATCTATCAATCGTCAAACAGGCTGTTAAAGACGCGTCAAAAGTCTTTCACTTCGCCGCGCAGGTAGCGGTGACGTCGAGCCTTGTCGATCCGATAGAAGATTTTGAGATCAACGCGCGTGGCACACTGAATCTTCTGGAAGCGATCCGCGCCACCGACAATCCGCCGCCGCTCGTTTTCACTTCGACTAACAAGGTCTACGGCAATCTCGCGGATCTTGAATTCACTAGAGAAGGAACTCGTTACGCGCCACGCGATCAGTCCATCCGGGAGCGAGGAATCGACGAGAACAGGCCGCTGGACTTCCATAGTCCCTACGGCTGCTCAAAAGGCGCGGCTGACCAGTACGTGACAGACTACGCGCGCACTTATGGAATTCCCGCGCTCGTCTTTCGCATGAGCTGCATCTACGGACCTCATCAGTATGGCAATGAAGATCAGGGTTGGGTCGCACACTTTTTGATTCGCTCAATTGCCGGCAAGCCCATCACGATCTACGGAGACGGCATGCAGGTCCGCGACATTCTGTTCGTGGAGGATCTCGTCGATGCATTTCTGCTGGCCCAACAGCACATGCAGAAGCTTTCGGGAAGTGCTTTCAACATCGGTGGCGGTCCCGCGAACACTATCAGCCTGCTGGAATTACTCGATCTGCTCGCGGAACTTCACGGCGGCGATCTTTCAGTCCGTTTCGAAGACTGGCGGGCGGCGGATCAACGCTACTACGTCGCAAATACGAGTAAGTTCAGCGGGCTCACTGGCTGGCAACCGCGCGTGGGAGTAAACGAAGGTATCCGGCGTTTGTATGAATGGATTAAGACTGGAGACGACCAGCTCTCTGAAGAGCCCGTTCGCGTTGCCAACTTGCCAGGCGTAAGGACGATCGTAGCGGCCAAATTCTAGTGCGGAGCAAACGAAGTGCAGTCAGTAAAAACAGTGCGGGCACCATCGTTACAACCTTGCGCTGTGCCCGGACGCGCGGCAGTCATTTCAAATCCACGACAGGTCGAAGTGCGCACAGTTTCGTTTCGAGAACCCGCTGCTAATGAACTGCGAGTACGAATTGAAGGATGCGGCGTTTGTGCGTCCAATCTCGCGTTGTGGCAGGGCAAACCATGGTTCGAGTATCCGGTTGAACCGGGTGCTCCCGGTCATGAAGCGTGGGGACGAGTCGATGCGGTCGGCGAGGATGTAGATGGTTTCAAGCCCGGCGATCGGGTGGCGATGTTGTCGTCGCATGGTTTTGCGGAATACGACTTTGCGGCCGTGTCGGAAGCGGTGCTCTTACCCGCCGCGCTGGATGATGTGCCGGTTCCCGCTGAGCCGTTGGGCTGCGCCGTCAACATATTCAAGCGCGCGCTTATCCGGCCCGGGGAAACCGTCGCGATTGTAGGCATCGGGTTCCTGGGGACGCTGCTGACTGAGCTCGCGACAAAAGCGGGAGCTCCTGTGCTGGCACTCTCCCGCAGATCTTCTTCACTTAAGCTGGCCGAAGAGTTTGGAGCAGCAGCAACAATTCAGATCGACGATCGACAGCACGCATTAGAAAGCGTCAGAGAATTGACCGAGGGACAGGGTTGCAAGTGCGTGATTGAAGCTGCGGGCACACAGCAGGCACTCGATCTCGCAAGTGAGCTTACCAGTGAGCGCGGACGACTGGTCATCGCCGGTTATCACCAGGATGGGCCCAGACAAGTAAACATGCAGCTCTGGAACTGGCGTGGGCTCGACGTTATCAATGCCCACGAAAGAGATCCGCGCGTGTATGTCGAAGGTATGCGCGGAGCAATCGACGCGCTGCAAGCAGGCGTAATCGATCCAGGGCCACTTTACACGCACACTTTCAAACTCGACGAGCTGCCGCAGGCTTTTGAAGCTATCGACAGTTCTCCGGAAGGTTTTATCAAGGCGTTAATTACTTTATGAGCATTGCAGCGAAGCAGATCACTTTCGAACCGGCGCGAAGCAAACCGCGTCTCGGATTTGTCGGTCTCGGTTGGATCGGGCGAAATCGCCTGGAGTCTGTAATGCAAGCCGGTATTGCCGAGATCGCCGCAGTTCATGACGTGCAAACAACGGCAGCGCAGGAAGCGCAAAAGTTGTCGCCCGATGCAGCTCTCTTCTCTTCTTTCGACGAGTTACTCAATCACGATCTCGACGGCATCGTGATCGCTACGCCTAATCGATTTCACGCTGAACAATCGATTGCGGCACTCAACCAGGGGATCCCGGTCTTCTGCCAGAAGCCACTCGGCAGGAATGCGTTCGAGACACGAAGGATAGTCGAGGCCGCGCGAAATGCAGATTCCCTGATCGGAGTCGACCTTTCTTATCGGGCGATACCGGCAATGCGGGCGGTTAGTGATTTTGTTGAGAGCGGTGAGCTGGGGAACGTCTTTGCGGTTGATGTGAAGTTTCACAACGGCTATGGACCGGACAAGCCATGGTTTCACGACTTCTCGCTTTCAGGCGGTGGCTGCATTCTGGATCTTGGATCACATCTTCTCGACCTCGCGCTGCGACCGCTGCGGTTTCCGCGAATTTCTCGAGTGCAGAGCTCGTTGTTTGCGAATGGAGACCTGCTGCCAAAAGGAAGCCAGGAAGTTGAAGACTACGGTGTCGCCACGATCGAGACAGCCGACGGCACAGTCATCAATCTCAGTTGTTGCTGGAACCTCAACATTGGTCGCGATGCAGATATTGAAATTGCTTTCTACGGAACCCGCGGCGGTGCGAAGTTGAGGAACCTCGATGGCTCTTTCTACGACTTCGTCGGCGAACGTTTTAGCGGTACCAAAACAGAGCTGCTGAGCAATCCGGAGGATGTGAGGTGGCAGTGGGGCGGATTCGCGACGATTGAGTGGATCAGACGGATCGCGTGTGATGAGGGTTTCGATCCGGGTGCGGAGCGACTTGTATCGCTCGCTGAGGTGATCGACAGCATTTACGGGCGTCGATGTTGAAGTTGTTTTTGGACAGGATGAACAGGATGTTTCAGGATTTACAGGATGAATCTTGTACATCCTGCAAAATCTTGTAAATCCTGTCCACCAGACGTGTAGATCATGAGCAACCAAAAATCATTTCGGGTTCTCATGACCGCCGACACGGTTGGCGGCGTCTGGACCTATGCGCTCGAGCTGACGCGCGCGCTCCAACCTTACGGGGTCGAAGTGTTGTTGGCTGTTATGGGTCCCCCACTAAGCTCCGCACAACGCCATGACGCCTGGAGCATCAGTAATCTCAATCTTTTCAAAAGCGACTACAAACTCGAGTGGATGCCGGACTGCTGGTCAGACGTGAAGCGCGCCGGCGAGTGGTTGCTGCATCTCGAGAACAGACTCCAGCCCGATGTGATTCATCTCAACGGCTACGCACACGCGAACCTGCCGTGGAATAGCCCAACCCTCGTTGTCGGGCACTCATGCGTATTCTCCTGGTGGCAAGCAGTGAAGGGCGACACGCCACCTGCGGAATGGCAACGTTACAAGGACGAAGTAAAAAGCGGACTGCGTGCAGCAGATCTCGTCATTACGCCGAGCGCAGCAATGTTGCAGGCGCTGAATACTCATTACGGAACAATCGATAACGCTCGCGTGATTCCAAACGGACGCAATCCCGAACACTTCAGCCCGGGAGCAGAGCGGCCGTTCATCTTATCCGCAGGTCGCTTGTGGGACGCCGCCAAAAACATCGAGCGTGTTGCAGAGACTGCTGCCAAATTACCGTGGCCTGTTGTCATCGCCGGCGATCTCGAGCACCCGGAAAAGCTGGTACAAAATTTGAACCTCCGCGGGCATTGCAAGGGGCTGGCTCCCCTTTCTGAGTGGCAGTTGCACCGCTGGTACGCTTCGGCGCCGATTTATGCACTGCCCGCACTCTACGAACCGTTCGGTTACACGCCGCTCGAAGCTGCATTGTCCGGGTGTGCTTTGGTGCTCGGCGACATCGAGTCACTGCGTGAAATCTGGGGCGATGCAGCAGTCTTCGTCGATCCGAACGACAGCAATGCCCTGCGAACCGAATTGCTCGCGCTGATCAGGAACCGCGCACACCGGCACGAGATGTCGGAACGCGCGCTCGCAAGAGCACTCGAGTTTACCAGCGCGCGCATGGCGCAGAACTACTTCGCTGCCTACGAAGACCTCAGTACAAAAGCGACTGAGAAACAGGAGGAATACGCACAGTGCGCATAGTCCTGTTTTATCAATCACTCATCTCTGACTGGAACCACGGCAACGCCCATTTTCTGCGCGGCATTGCCTCGGAGCTTTTAGCTCGAGGACATGAGCTGAGTGTCTACGAGCCGCGCGACTCCTGGAGTGTTCAGAACCTGATTGCGGAACACGGCTCGGAACCATTGTTTGAGTTTCACAACGCGTACCCGCAGCTCTTTACCAATCGCTTCGATTTGGAGCAACTCGATCTCGAACAAGCACTCAACGGCGCGCAGCTCGTAATCGTGCATGAGTGGAATGACCCCGCGTTGATCGAGCGCATCGGCGAGTTTCGCCGTGTCAAGGGAAACTTCGCCCTGCTCTTTCACGACACGCACCATCGCATCGCGGGACACTCCGATCTTCCGTTCAGCTTGGGAAATTACGACGGTGTGCTTGCTTACGGACAGGTGCTCACCGACATGTACCTGCGTAACCGCTGGAGCAGACGGGCATGGACGTGGCACGAAGCGGCGGACGTTCGCGTGTTTCACCCGCTGCCGAAAATTCCACGCACGCTCGATCTGGTCTGGATCGGAAACTGGGGAGACGACGAACGTACTGCCGAGTTGCTGGAATTTCTCGTGCAGCCGGCAAAAGATTTGCATTTGAACGCGGAAGTGTATGGAGTCAGATATCCGGACGAAGCAATCTCTGCACTTACGGACGCCGGCATTCGCTATCGAGGCTGGCTGCCGAACTATAAAGTGCCTGAAGTATTCGCAGGCTCAAAAGTAACATTACACATTCCTCGCCGGCCCTACGTCAGGGAACTTCCGGGCATCCCGACCATTCGTCCATTTGAAGCGTTGGCCTGCGGCATTCCACTCATCTGCTCGCCATGGCACGACACGGAGCGGCTCTTCACGCCCGGCAAAGATTTTCTCATAGCGCGCAATGGCGAAGAGATGAAACAACTGATCAGCAAAGTGCTGAGTGAGCCCTCGTTCGCTGAAGAGCTGGCGATAAATGGACTTGCGACCATAAAACAGAGACACACGTGCGCGCATCGTGTCGATGAGCTGCTGGCGATCTACGCGGAGCTCGTCACAGAGACTCATGAATTGATGGCAGCCATATGAAAGCGGGAATGAACATCGCGTTTTTCGGGTCGAGCTTGGTTTCGGCGTATTGGAATGGCGCCGCCACCTACTACCGCGGAATCATTCGAGCACTCCACGAGCTGGGACATCGAGTCACGTTTTATGAACCCGACGCTTACGATCGACAGAAGCATCGCGACATTGCCGATCCTGATTGGGCGCAAGTGGTGGTCTATTCAGTGGACGGCGAAGACGGGGTCCTAAAGGCGCTGGAGCAAGCACGCGGCGCGGACATGGTAGTGAAGACCAGTGGCGTCGGCGCCTGCGATCAACTACTCGAGGCAGCAATTCTGGATATCACAGGCGCGCACACGATCTCGGTCTTTTGGGACGTCGATGCGCCCGCAACCCTGGATCGCGTAAAAAGCGACAAGTCGGACCCGTTCCTGAATCTCATACCGCTCTACGATCTGATTCTCACTTACGGCGGTGGCGATCCGGTCGTCAGAAACTATCGCGCGCTCGGTGCACAAGCATGCGTGCCGATCTACAACGCACTCGATCCGGATACACATCATCCGGTGCCGGCGGAGGAAAGATTCAAGTGTGACCTGGCTTTACTTGCCAATCGACTGCCCGATCGCGAAGCGCGGATCGAGCAGTTCTTTTTGAAAGCAGCAAGTGAGCTGCCGGGCCATCAGTTCATGCTCGGCGGCAGCGGCTGGGCCGATAAGTCGATGCCCGCAAACGTGAACTATGTAGGTCACGTTTATACGCGCGATCACAACGCTTTCAATTGCTCGGCGCGAGCTGTTCTGAACGTGAATCGCGACAGCATGGCGAGTTACGGCTTTTCACCGCCGACGCGCATATTCGAAGCGGCGGGAGCGGCGGCTTGTTTGATCACGGACGCATGGGAAGGAATCGAAACTTTTTTAACTCCGGATCGCGAGGTGCTCGTCGCCCAGGATGCTGACGACGTCGCCCGGCATTTGTTGGGCCTGGACGAACAGAAGGCGAAAGAGATCGGCGAGGCTGCAAAGCGTCGTGTGCTTGCGGAGCACACTTATCAACACCGTGCGTTGCAGCTTCAGGATTTACTCGACGGCCGAGAGCGCGCAGTTCTATTTGAGGGCGCTGCAGCAGGCGTCAGTTGAGACAGGATTACAAGATGAAACAGGATTAACAGGATTTCTGAGACAGGATTACAAGTTCGAGAGGATCAATAGGGTGTCTTGTAAATCTCGATCAATCTTGTAAATCCTGTCCATTATCAACATGAGCAACCCGCTGGACATAGTTATCCTCGGTCTGTCCATCACCTCCTCGTGGGGCAACGGTCACGCGACGACCTTTCGCGCTCTCGTGCGTGCCCTCAGCGCGCGTGGCCACAACGTCTGTTTTCTCGAGCGCGACATGCCGTGGTACGCCGAACACCGCGACATGCCCAATCCGCCGTATGGCCTGACTCAACTCTACAAATCTGTCGCCGAGCTGAAGAGAAGATTCGCACGGAAGGTGATGAACGCGGATCTATGCATTGTCGGTTCGTATGTTCCCGATGGCGTCGTTATCGGCGAGTGGGTAATGCGCACGTGTCGCGGCGTGAAAGCGTTTTACGACATCGATACACCCGTGACGCTTGCCAAACTTGCCTCAGGAGATGCTGAGTACGTAACTGCGCGTCTGGTCCAGCGTTACGACCTTTACCTCTCGTTCGCAGGCGGTCCTGTCCTGAGGAAGATTGAAAAGGAACTCGGTTCACCGATGGCTCGCGCGTTGTACTGCTCGGTGGATCCGAAGGTTTACTGCCCCGAAGAGCGCGCGCTGAAATGGGACCTCGGCTACATGGGCACATACAGTGTCGATCGCCAGTCATCACTTGACCTGTTGCTGGTCGAGCCGGCGCGACAAGCGCGTACATTGAAGACCGTGGTTGCCGGGCCAATGTATCCGAAAGAAATATCGTGGCCTGCAAACGTCGAACGCATCGAGCACCTGCCGCCGGCCTTGCATCGTCGTTTTTACAATTCCCAGCGGTTCACACTAAACCTCACACGCGCTGACATGCGGAGCGCGGGCTACTCTCCGAGTGTGCGCATCTTCGAGGCTGCGGCGTGTGGTACGCCAATCATCAGCGATAACTGGGCGGGCCTGGACACCTTGTTCGAGCTCGACCAAGAAATTTTGACGGCGTCTTCTACCGCAGAGGTGCTGGCGTATCTAAACGACATTTCGGAAAGTGACCGCCGCGCGATGGGAGAGAGCGCGCGCCACCGTGTTCTGGCAAACCATACATCTGAACAAAGAGCGCTGGAGCTCGAGGGCTACGTGGCGGAGGTGATGAAAACGGCTGCCACAACACAGCTCAGCAGTCAGTCTGCAGGAGCGATCGCATGACGACTTTCTTTCTCATCAGACACGCTTCGTGCAGCGGCCTCGGCCAGACACTGTGGGGCCGCACAACCGATATTTGTCTGAATGAAAAAGGAAGACTCGAGGCACAGCGGCTGGCCGATCGATTCAAGGGAATAACGCTCCAGGCCGTCTACAGCAGTCCGCTTGAACGAGCGCTGGAAACGGCGGAAGCAATCGCGCGCAGTATGCGTCTTGAAGTTGAGAAAAATTCCGCGCTGAACGAAATCGATTTTGGTGAGTGGACCGGAAAGACGTTCGACGAGCTCTCGAGCGACGAACGCTGGCGACGATTCAACACCAATCGCAGCATGACGACCATTCCCGGCGGAGAATCGTTTCTCCAGGTGCAGAGTCGAGTGGTTACAGAGCTGGAGAGGCTTGCATTGCAACATCCCGGCGCCGCGGTGGCGATCGTTTCCCACGCGGACGTGATCAAAGCGGCGGTAGGATACTTTGCGGCCACTCCGATTGACTTGCTCCAGCGTATCGAGATTTCGCCGTGTTCTGTCAGTGTCGTCGCAGTGAGTAAAGACAGCACGAAGCTGTGGTCAATAAACAACCAGTGCAACTTGACTCAGCTCTGGCCTGATTGAGTTGTCTCTTTTGTGGCTACCAATGAAACTTGTTTTCTTCGGTCTGACAATCAGCTCATCGTGGGGTAACGGCCACGCGACGCTGCTTCGCGGCCTTTTCAAGGCATTGACCGCGCGCCATCATCGCATCGCGTTTTTCGAACGCGACGTTCCTTACTACGCTGCTCATCGAGACCTCGTCGAGATGCCGGGGGTCGAACTCTATCTCTACAGCGACTGGTCTCAGATCGCGGCGAC
>Ga0126314_10001768_pt1 | contig 10529 bp, 7 predicted proteins | sample Plot105B_FD_92535 | JGI IMG/M metagenome (GOLD analysis project Ga0126314, IMG submission 92535) | Serpentine soil microbial communities from UC McLaughlin Reserve, CA, USA - Plot105B | ecosystem: Environmental > Terrestrial > Soil > Grasslands | place: USA: UC McLaughlin Reserve, Lake County... | reverse complement strand
GTGGTTGGTGAGGTCCGAGACTTCGGGCCGCACCCGAACGCCGACCGGCTCTTCGTCGCCAGGGTGGATCTCGGGGGACAGGAGGTCCAGATCGTTGCCGGGGCCTCGAACCCTTACCCCGGCGTTCGGGTGCCGGTGGTTTTGCCCGGCAGCGTATTGGCCGACGGCACAAAGCTCAGGAAAGCAAAGCTGCGCGGCCTCGAGTCCTACGGCATGATGATGAGCGAGCGCGAGCTCGGGATCTCGGCGGATCATGGCGGCATCCTGCTCCTCGACGACTCGCACGAGGTCGGGCGGCCGGTGGGGGACTACTTCCCCGTGGGCGACACCGTGCTCGAGGTGGACGTCATGCCGAACCGACCCGACCTGTGGGGTATGATCGGGTTCGCTCGCGAGCTAGCCGCCATCCTGACTACCGCCTATCGTATACCCAACCCATCCTTCCAGCGGGACGGCGAGCCGACAGAGGCGTACGGCCTGCGGGTCGTAGCGGAGGACCTGTGCCCCCGCTACGACCTGTGCCGCGTGTCGGACATCACGCCCGGACGCCGGGCGCCGCTTGAGATGCGGCGCCGAATCTACGCCGCCGGCATGCGCCCCATAAGCGCCGTTGTGGACGCGACCAACTACGTAATGCTCGAGACGGGCCAGCCCATCCACGCCTTCGACGCCGCGAAGGTACGCGGGGGCATAGTGGTTCGCCGGGCGAGGCTCGGCGAGAAGATGACGCTCCTCGATGACTCCACCCGCACGCTGGACGAAGAGATGCTCGTCATAGCCGACGAGCAGCGAGGTCTCGTGATAGCCGGGATCATGGGCGCGGAGGACGCCGAGGTGGGGGACGAGACGGAGGACGCCCTGATCGAGGTCGCCACCTTCGACGCCCGCAACATTCTTGAGACGTCCCAGCGCCTGGGCCTGCGTACCGACGCCTCGGGCCGCTTCGAGCGCGGACTCGACCCGAACATGGTGGACTTCGCGATGGACCGGATCACGCAGCTTTTGACGCACAACCCTGGCGGTAGTGCCGCCCCAGACACCCTGAGCCACTACCCCGAGCCGGTCGAGCCGTGGCGGGTTGAGGTCCGCCTCGAGCGCGCACAACGTCTGCTCGGCATGTCGGTCGAGGCAGACGAGGCGGCGGGTCGCCTCGAAGCCCTCGGGTGCGAGGTGAGCCCGGAAGACAGGCGGCTGTCGGCCGTGGTGCCGACCTTCCGCCAGGATCTGCGCCGGGAAGCGGACCTGATCGAGGAGGTGGGACGCCTCCTTGGCCTCGACCGCGTCCCCGAGGAGCTACCCGGAGTCTCGCAGCCCGGCGGCCTCACCCCGGAGCAGCACAAGGTTCGGCTGCTAAGGCGATTACTTGCCGACCTTGGCTTCTCAGAAGCGCTCACCTACCCGTTCGGTCCAGACCGCTGGATCTCCGATCTGGGTCTCGTAACCGACGGTGGATGGGGCGTCGTCCGGATCCGGAACCCCCTCAGCGCCGAGGGGGGTAACCTGCGCACCATCATTCTGCCCGGCCTGCTGGACGCGGCGGCCCGCAACCGCTCCTTCGGAGTGCGGGGCGTGGGGTTGTTCGAGGTGGGTAACGTCTTCGAGGCTCACCCCCCGCCCGAGGGCTTGCAGGAGACCGCAATCCGGTTTCGGCTCACCGGCACTGTCGACTCGCTCGGCCCCGATGCGGAGCCGAACGCAGACTCGCTAATGGGTGTGCGGGAAGCATCCCGGGTCGGCGTAGTCCTCGCCGGCAGCGTGCGGCTGCCGGGGTGGAACGTTCCCGAGCTCCGGGCGGGTTTCTTCGAGGCGAAGGGCATAGTCGAGCGGCTCGTAGCCGGCGCCCGCTTCGAGCCCTACGAGAGGCCGTTTCTGCACCCGGGTCGCTGCGCGGTGGTGCGGGTGGGCGAGAGAGAGGCGGGATGGGTGGGGGAACTGCATCCCGAGGTCGCTGAAAGTTTTGAGCTGGAGGGCTGGCCGGTCGCGGCCCTGGAGCTGGATCTCGCCCTCTGCGAACCCGACCCCGAGCCCCGCTTCGAGCGGTTCGTCAACGTTCCTGCGGTAAACCGGGACCTGGCAGTCGTGCTTGGGTCCTCGGTCCCTGTGGGCGAAATGCTGGCCGCTATCGAGACGCTGCAAAGTCCCATCCTAGCTGAGACCCGCGTCTTCGACGTCTACGAGGGCCCGCAGGTCCCCGAGGGATACAAGAGCGTGGCCTTGAGCTTTACCTTCCAGGCAGAGGAAACCCTGACGGACGAGGACGTGAGCGCCGAGGTTCGGCGGATAGCGACCCGGTTCGAGGAGGAGTTCGAGGCTAAGATCAGGGCCTAGAGGGCGGCTCTCCACTCCTGTCTGAGTATGCTCATCAGGATGGCGTCGTGAAAGACGTCGTCGCGCCTCAGCGCCCCGCGGAGGCGTCCCTCCTCCCGAAAGCCTAGCTTCTCGTAGAATGCGATGGCGTCCTCGTTAAACTCGAAGACGCTCAAGCCCACGCGGTTCAGGCCGCGCTCCCCGAAGGCGTAGTCTAGGAGGACGGCAATCGCCTCGGCCCCGTAACCGTGGTGCCGGTCCTCCGAATGACCCACGATGATGGAGAGCTCCGCTGAAGCGTTTGCCTCGCTGACGTTCATCAGGCTGACGATACCGATAGGTTCGTCATCGTCCCTGAGGTGTAGGGCGAAGGAGTCGTCCTTCTCGTACTGCTCCCTGTCCTGGAAGAGCCGTTCGACGGCGGAGGGACTCAGGGGTGCCGCTGTCCAGCTGGTTAGGCGCCAAATCTCCGGGTCCCCGTACCACTCGCTGTAGAGTCGGTAGTTCTCGGGCGCATGGCGCCGCAGCTCGATCCTCTCCCCGGCTAGCCTGCTAGCTCTCACGCAGGGGAATATAACGGCTGCGCGAGAGGGCCGCTATGTCGAAAATTGTGTACCGTCAAATCTCCAAACACCATATACCCTACCTGTACTGAGGTTCCGCGCCCTGCTGACCAAGGGCGGCGCCGAGCGGTTGGAGCTGGTAAGAGGCTAGGTTATCTCTGTGAACGGTCGGTGGCTGTGCGACTTGACGTGTGCCTCTAGCCTCCTGAGAGAAAGTGCCTCCGCCGCTCTTCCCTCTTCGATCTGATGCTCTCTCCGACGTTGCTCTGCGGGCGACAGCTTGCCTGCAATTAGCTGCAGGCTAGAGTGAACCACTTCGTCGAGCGCTCGGTGGTAGACGCTTTAGAAGATAGCTGCGTCTTCGTAGGACCAATCGAGGAATTGAGCGTTCCCATGCCTCAGCAGTTTCCGCCAATTGGTACGTGTGCCCTCGGATTGTATCCGATCCTCGCTGAACTCAATCACACGTAAGCTGCGTACGCTTGCTCGCCGCCTCTCACTCCCGAGCAAACGGCGCTGCGTTTCCTAAAATTGCATTTCATCGCCTCAGCTGGGAGTTAGTGCTCCGCGGTCAATACGATCCTGGTGGGGCGCAGCCCGTGATGCAGGATCCTCACACATCCAAAGGCCCGAGCCGGGGGCTTCTCGTGAGGAAGTCCAAGCCATCTCTTCTTGTTTCCATTCGTAACCCTTCGCCCACCACAATGCAAGACCTCTCAATGCGTTCGACGCCGCGATGGGTTTCCCAGAAACGCGCGGGCCTGCATCGGGGCCGACAGGTTATCATTCAGCCATCTTTGCCGAAAAATCGGCTATCACCTTGTTGCCCTGTGCATCCTTATTGAGGTCAACCTATCTGGCAAAAACATTGGTTGCCGCTCACTTCCGCTGACACTAGTTCCCCCAAGCTCGACCTCAATGGAGCTATACCTCTGCAACACCCGCCTTCGGGTTTCGTGTCGTGCTTACCAGTGATGGAAGCGAAAAAGCAGAGTTGGCGAGAGCTTCAGAAAAATAGGATGCAGGGCGGAGCGTCGTAGCCTGATAGTCGTCAGGGTTCACAACGACAAAACCTTCCTAAAACCTTCCTACCTAGAGTTCTGCGGCCTGCTGGGCGAGGGCTGCTCCCAGCTGATAGAACTGGCGAAAACTCAGGGAAGGAGGATGCTCCGCGCTACTCGTTCGGCGGTGGAGCAGATTACTGGTTAGGTGCGGTTCGCTATGTTTTTGGCTGACATCGTCACGATCGTGCCTTGAGCAGCAAGCAGGGGCGACCAGAATCCTTAACCACTAGGGGCTCTGGCCCTTCCATTGTTTTTAGTGCGCAGCTACAATTGATACGCGAAGAACATCTCGCGGGGGGAAGCGAGTCGGAAACAAACGTAAGGCTTGCCTTGGGGCCTGCGCGTAGAGGAAGTTAACGTCCGACCTTCAAGACAGAGAGGATATAGGGGAAGGAGCGTATAGGCATGAGTGCGGCTGAAGGATCCGAGGGGCGTAAAAGACTCAGCCGACGAGAGTTTCTGGGCCTGGGAGTGGCCGGGACCGGGTTGCTGTTGTTGGGTGGTTGCGGGGGTGGAGAGGGAGGCGGCTCCGGGACGCTCAACGCGCTGTTCATGAAACAGGCTGCCTACAGCGACACCGACGTCAAGAATATGACGGAGCAGTTCCAGAAGCAGAATCCCGACATCAAGGTAAACCTCACGTTTGTGGCCTACGAAGCGCTGCACGACAAGATAGTGGCTGCAGCCCCGGCCGGAACGTACGACACCGTGCTGGTGGATGTCATCTGGCCGGCCGAGTTCGCCAGCAAGAAGATGATAGTGGACATCACCGACCGCTTCCCCGAGAGCGAGCGGAGCAAGATATTCGCTGGTGGACTGAAGACGACCGAGTACGACGGCCATTACTACGGTGTGCCATGGATACTGGACACCAAGTATTTCTTCTACAACAAGAAGATGCTCGGGGAGGCGGGGGTGAACGCGCCGGACACCTGGGACGGGGTGGTGGAGGCCGCACGAGCCCTGAAGTCCAAAGGGATTGTGGAATATCCGCTCGTGTGGAGCTGGGCTCAGGCCGAAGCCCTCATCTGCGACTACACCACGCTCCTCGGAGCGTACGGGGGGCAGTTCTTCGACGAGAGCGGCAAGCCCGCGTTCAATAGTGGCGGGGGACTTCAGGCTCTCGAGTTCATGCGGATGACCCTCGATGAGAGACTCTCCAATCCGGCCTCTATGGAATCTATTGAAGACGAGGTTCGAAGGATCGTTTCCCAGGGTGAGGCTGCCATGGCCCTCAACTGGACGTACATGTTCGACCTGGCCAACGATCCTAACGAGAGCCAGGTAGCAGGCCAGATAGACATAGCCCACACGCCGAAGGGACCGGCTGGCGCTCCGGGCGTGAACGGAAGCATGGGCATGGCCATCGCCAACGGCAGCCAGAACCAGGACCCGGCCTGGAAATACATCAAGTTCATGACCAGCCAGAAGATACAGAACCAGTACGCGAAGCTGTCGCTGCCCATCTGGAAGAGCTCGTATGATCAGAAGGAGGTCGTCCAGGCCCTGCCGCAGGTCGTGCCGGTCGCTAAAGAGCAGCTGAACGACATGATACTCCGCCCCGTCGTCCCGCAGTACAACGAGGTTTCGCACACCCTGCAGGTAGAGATACAGCAGGCGCTGACCGGGGACAAGTCTCCCAAGCAGGCGCTCGACGATGCGGCGAAAGCCGTGGCCGAGACCCGGCAATCATGAGCCAGAGGCGCGCTGAGAAGCTGAAGAACTTACCGCGCGCCATCGTCCCCAAAGGAGGGGCGTTCCGGCAAGGGCCGACGGCCCTGATCCTGCTGCTGCCCAGCCTCGTGGTGGTCTTCGGAATCGTCCTCTACCCCCTGCTTCGCACGCTCTACACCTCCATGTTCGACGTGAACAGCGCGTTCCCGGGGAGTTACCCTTTCGTGGGGCTCGGGAACTACCTGGAAGCTCTGGAGAGGACGGAGTTCTGGGCCGCGATACTGCGCACCGCCTATTTCACCCTCTCCACGACCCTGCTCGAGGTAGTGCTCGGCATACTCCTCGGGTTGCTGCTCAACGTAGAGTTCAGGGGGCGGTGGCTGCTCAGGTCCATCGTGATCCTCCCGTGGGCCTTGCCGACGGTCGTCAACGGGGCGATGTGGCGCTGGATCCTGAACCCCGCATACGGGGCTTTGAACGCCCTGCTCACCCAGCTCCACATTATCCCCGAGTACCGCTCGTGGCTCGGGACACCGTGGATGGCCCTCAACATGGTAGTGGTGGCCGACGTCTGGAAGATGACTCCTTTAGCTGCTTTCTTCATCCTGGCCGCATTGCAGACCATACCGCGCGATCTCTACGAGGCCGCCTGGGTAGACGGGGCCGGAAGGGTACGCACCTTCTTTAGCATAACCTTACCGCTCTTGACCCCAACCATCGTGATCATTCTGGTCTTGAGGACCATGGAGGCGTTCAAGGTCTTCGACATAATCTACGTCATGACCCGCGGCGGGCCCGCTGACGGAACCCAGACCATAGCCTATTACACGTACGTGGAGGCCTTCTCCAACCAGTTGTTCGGGTACGGCGCGGCCCTGGCTTACGTGATCGCGCTCTTTATCCTGTTCTTTGCCATCATCTACATGCGTCTGCTACGTCGCGGGGAGGTGGAATACTAGCCGATGCGGACCTCTCTGGCCTTTATGGTTGTCATCTACACGTCCGCAGTTTTAGCGAGCGTCGTGATCCTAGCCCCGTTCGCGTGGCTTATCATCTCCAGCGTGGCGGCCCCAGCCGACTTGCTGGTCAAGCCTCTGCATTGGATCCCGGCTCACGCTTCCCTCTCTCGCTACGCCGATATCTTCTTTGGCGCCAACACCGAGACGGTCGTAACCTTCCGGGCGGCGTTGTTGAACAGCACCATCGTCGCCACGTGTTCCGTTCTAATCTCGCTTGGGGTGGGCATCTTCGGCGCCTACGCCTTCGCCCGGCTCCAGTTCAGGTTCCAGAGGGGGATTTTGCTACTCTTCCTCTCCACGTACATGCTGCCGCCCATCGCTATACTCATCTCGCTCTATCTCACGATGGTCCAGCTGCGCCTTCTGGATACTAAGCTCGGCCTCGTTCTGGTCTACTGCTCGTTCATCACGCCGTTCGTGCTGTGGATCATGAGCGGGTACTTTCGGAGCATCCCGCGAGATCTGGAGGACGCTGCCCGTATCGACGGCTGCAGCCGCATAGGCGCGCTCTTTCGCGTGGTACTCCCCCTGGCCCGTCCCGGGCTCCTGGCGACCGCCCTCTTCGGCTTTCTGCTGGCGTGGGACGAGTTCCTCTACGCCCTGGTCTTCACCTCCTCTTTGAGCTCGAAGACCATCCCCGTCGCAATCGCCGAGTTCACCGGCCGTCACGCCGTGGACTTCGGCATGATGGCCACCGGTGGCGTCCTGGCCTCGTTGCCTCCGCTACTTATCGCCTTCGTGTTCCAGCGCTACATCGTCGGGGGTTTGGCTTCCGGCGCGGTGAAAGGCTGAACGTGGGATACCTCGAAGACATATTGGAGCAACCGGCGAACCTGACACGCTCTCACGAAACCTTCACGGAAGCCTTGCATGGCACGGACCTCTCGGCCTTCGACGCAGGTCCGCTCGTCCTGACCGGTATGGGCTCCAGCTACTTCGCCGTGATGCCCGCGGTCTGCGCCCTGCGTGCCGCGGGACGTGCTACCTTCGCCCTCTCCGCTACCGAGCTCCTAGAGCCTGGTGGGAACCTCCTGGGCAGGGCTTACGTTGGCATCTCCCAATCCGGCAAGAGCGCCGAGACCGTAGAGGGCCTCTCGAGGGTGTCCGCACCCCGCCTGGCGCTGACCAACACGGGAGCAGGGCCTCTCGCGGAGCTCGCCGAGGTAGCACTGCCGATAGGGTCCGCGGAGGACACAGCCATCGCCGTACTCACCTATACCGCCACGCTCGCGGCCGCCGGCGCGCTGGCCAGCTCTCTCGGAGCTTCTCTGGATTGCGACTGGGGGCGGCTCCCGGATCTGGTAGCAGGGGTACTGGAGGACGGCGTCTCTGCGGCGGAGGAGGCCGCGGAGCGGTTCGACGGGATGGAGGTCCTCGACTTCGTGGCCCAGGGATGCTCCCTGGCCTCGGCGGCGGAGGGCGCCCTGCTCGCGAGGGAGGCGGTCAGGCTCCCGGCCGCATACCTGGATACCCTGCAGTACCTCCACGGTCCGCTGGAAGTGGCCGAGCCCGGTCGCGGATGCGTCCTCTTCGGTTCCGGGCGAGAGATACCGCTCGCTAGGGATCTCGTTTCCTACGGGGCGTCGGTGCTCCTCATTACGCAAGCCTCCGTGCCCTCCATGCAGAACCTGAGGGTCTTCCGCATTCCCGAGGTGCCGGACCCCTTGGCGCCCATTCTGGAGATACTAGCCATACAACTCCTGACCCACCGAATGGCCAGATACCGGGGCCTCGCCGCCGACGGCTTCAGGCATGAACAAGAAGACACGAAGCTGGAAGTCAGATGAGCGGGATCTCGGTGATCGGAAACGTGAATATAGATCTCCTCGTCTGGCCTGTGACCGAACTTCCCCCTCCTGGAGCCGACTTGCCGGTCGAGAGCATACATCTCCGGGCTGCCGGGAGCGCCGGAAATACCGCGCTCGCCCTGGCTAGCCTGGGTTGTGTACCGCACCTGATCGGCTGTGTAGGAAACGATCATTTCGGCCAATTTATCCTCAGAGAGCTTGCCGCTGTTGGGATCGAAGAGGGAGTGATCGTCCTGCCTGGCGGGCCCACGGGAATCTCCATAGCTTTCGAAGGTCCGGGACATGACCGATCTTTCCTGACCTTATTGGGGAACCTGAAGGCGTTCCGGGCTTCGATGATCCCGCCGGAGGCTCTCGCTAGGGACTTTGTGCTCTTCTGCGGATATTTCAGCCTGCCGTCGTTACGAGGAGGGCCTACTGTCCAGCTCCTGAAGCGCGTCCGCGCTACCGGAGGTTGCACTTTCTTTGATTGCGATTGGGATCCCGCCGGGTGGAGCCAGGAGAGTCGGGAGGAGATCGCGGAGATCCTGCCGCTTGTGGACGTATTCCTGCCCAGTGAGGACGAGGCTCGAGGTTTGACGGGACTCGACGATCCCGTAGCGGCGGCTCGGGCGCTCCAGGAGGTTTCGGGGGGCCGGGTCGTCACCAAAGTTGGTGCAAACGGATGTATCGCCTTCGGCCCTGGGGAGGAGCATCGAATCCCCGCCCCTTTTGTTCAAGTAAGCGATACTACGGGGGCGGGTGATTCCTTCAACGGTGGCCTTTTGTATGCTCTGTCAGACAGAGCTGAGTGGTCAGAAGCCTTGCGTTTCGCTACCCGGCTGGCTTCCACGGTGGTTTCCCGGACCTCAGTAAACCGCTATCCGACGCTAGAAGACCTTATCCCGCTAACCTAGCTCAAGACAAAGCCGTCTCCATCTTGCCTCCCTCGTCGTCAGCGGCACGAGCTAGAGGCCCTCGGACACCCGCTGGGCGTCTTGTCTTCCGATAGGCACCCCTGGCAGGTGGCGCCTACCGTCGCCCCGAGTAAGCTTGTCCTCTATCTTGGAGCTTGCGCGCACTAGAGCACCGCCTCGCTGTACACCACGCGTGGCGTCCCTCTGGCCTCCGACCACCGCTGTCCTTGCTCGCGTCTGTCCTCGCCGAGGCGGTACTTGACGTAGACTCCTTCGAGCGCCTCGATGGGAGGTCATTTCCGCAGAGCCGCGCGGTGTGCGGCATTCAACTCCCGCCTCACGACCGTGCTAACCTCGAAGCGGAAGACCTCCTCGAGCCTCTCGGCCTTCTCTCCCCAGTCCTCCGGGCCGAGCTCCCCGTGGATCCTCCGGAGCTCCGTGAGCACATACGTCTGGGTGTGCGTGAGCTCCAGCTGCTTGGCTCCCTGAGCCCTGACCTTCCGCAGATGCTCATCGTCGAACGCATACCCGGCAGCCCGGACGGTGGCGTTGTGGCTAGCTTGCAGGGGCATGCCAGGCTTCTCCGGGGCGCTCAGGTCCGCCCCAGGAATTGCTGCGTGCCGACCTCTTCGGCCGCGCCAGATTCGTTCACGAAGTAGAAGCCGCCCTTGGGCCCCGGCCCGACAATTGACGTAGGTGACTCGGTGCCCGCCACCGTGTGAGGGCTCCCCGTCAGCTGGGCCCGCAGCGCGCTGCGCGGCACGGATGCCGTCGCGGAGGTGCGAGATCCGCTCGACTTTCTCCGGCTCCTCCTCACGCGTCTGGCGGAACATCTCGATCGTCCTACCGAGATTGACTAGGTTTTTGTTCTCTTCCCCCAGGAGACTAAGCCTCTCCGCGCCCTGGTCACAGAGGGTGAAACCCACGTCCTGTTCCATTGCGTGCGATTCGACCGGCTTGGGAGGACTCGGCGTGAGCCCGGTGTCCGCCCGGCGTCCGCCTCGGCGGAATTATCTGAAGGGAGGGGGATGCCGACGCGGCCCCAATACCCGCCCGCCTCCGGGGGTTCGTCACCTTCCACGACGGCCGACGTCAGCTCGGAGATCTTCCCCGGAGGCGCCTTCCATCTACTCCTGCTCGCCTTTGTCCCCTTGACCGAAGCGCGTAGCATGCTACCCCCAGCCAGGAAGCCGACCTC
>Ga0126314_10001767_pt1 | contig 10540 bp, 9 predicted proteins | sample Plot105B_FD_92535 | JGI IMG/M metagenome (GOLD analysis project Ga0126314, IMG submission 92535) | Serpentine soil microbial communities from UC McLaughlin Reserve, CA, USA - Plot105B | ecosystem: Environmental > Terrestrial > Soil > Grasslands | place: USA: UC McLaughlin Reserve, Lake County... | reverse complement strand
GCTCAAGAACCGGGCCAACACAGCGTACAACCAGATCCGGGACGTAGAGTCGTTTGCCAACCTGAGAACCTGCCGCCGCGAACACCTCCTCAGACACTTCGGCGACAAGGAAGAAGTCGCCCCGTGCGCCGGCTGTGACGTCTGCCTGGGCGAGATAGAGGAACCAGTCCAGGCATCAAGAGGCGGCGTGCCCCTAGGGACCCCGCTCGTGCCGGCGTTCGCCCATCTATCATCGGCCGATGATGACGGCCTGGCGGTTGACGCGGCGCTCTTCGAGCGGCTGAGATGTTGGAGGAGCGATCAGGCAAAAAAGCAGCAGGTGCCCGCCTACGTAGTGCTCCACAACTCGCACCTGGAGGAGATCTCCGCCCGTAAGCCCAGTACCGTCCACGAGCTCGGCGCCCTAAAGGGCGTCGGACTCCGCCGCGCGGCCCGCTACGGAGACGAACTGCTCGCCCTGATCCACGGCGAAGAAATCGCGGACGGCGGTGACACTCCTGAAGCCGAGGAGAACAACACCGAGCAAAACGGCTTCCGGGCGCACCTGGAGGTCGCGGAGCGGCTCCTCGGGGCCGGGCGCGGGGCGGACGCAGTGTCCGAGCTGGCTCGTGCCATCGAGCTCGGCGGCGAGGAGGCGCGGCGCGAGGTAGACGGGTTGTTGAGCAAGATCGCCGTTAGATGATATACGAACGAAAGGAGTTGCCATGCGTTTGAGAGGGAAAAAGGTAGCGGTTCTGGTGGCTGAGGGTTTCGAAGACCTGGAGTTCTGGGTCACGGTCATGCGTTTGCAGGAGGAAGGGGCAGAGGTCGTCTCCGTCGGGCCCGACACCGAGCCTGTCGGCGGCAAGAACGCCCTCGAGGCACAGGCCGACACCACGGCGGACGCCGTCGACGCGACAGAGCTGGATGGCGTCGTGATCCCGGGCGGCTGGGCTCCCGACAAGCTGAGGCGTTACCCGGACATCCTGGATCTCGTCAGGACCGTTCACGAGAGGGACAAAACGGTCGGCATCATCTGCCACGGTGGGCTGGTCGCGATCTCTGCCGGCATAGTCGACGGCGTCAGCGCGACGGGATCACTCGGCATCAAGGACGACCTCGAGAACGCCGGCGCCGCCTGGGTGGACAAGGCTGCGTTTCGGGAGGGAAACCTCGTCTGGGGCCGCGTCGTCCCCGACATCCCCGATTTCTGCCGCGAGCTCGTCGCCGCTCTGGTCGAGAACTAGATAGAAACCGCGGCTGTTTCAACGGGCCACGCCCTTAGGCGCGCCGTTGCACGAGTGTAAACCAGACGGTCGCGGGTATAGAGCGTAGGCAAGCGCCCGTGTTCTCGAGGGACGAGGGCGGTGTGTAGTGCGGACTCCGTGGAAGGAGTGAGGGTGAACACCTCAAAGATAAACGAAACGGCGCCCATGATCGTGCGGGTGGTGCAAGGTTCTTTGATGGCGGGCCACGGGGCCCAGAAGCTTTTCGGGTCTTTCGGGGGACCTGGGTTGGAGGGGACTAGCGGCTTTATGGAGATGCTCGGCATGCGCCCCGGACGCCCGTGGGCCTATATGGCGGGGCTCTCGGAGTTCGGGGGCGGCGTGCTCACAGCGTTGGGGCTCCTCAATCCACTCGGCCCTCTCGGGGTTATAGGCTCGATGGCGATGGCCACGAGGAAGGCGCACTGGGACAAGCCGATCTGGGTGACGGAGGGTGGCGCCGAACTGCCCGTCCTCAACATGGCCCTCTCGACGGCACTCATGATCCGCGAGCCAGACGCGTTCTCCCTCGATCAGATCCTGGGTATCCGACTGCCTGCCTGGGTCGGGCCGGTCGGCCTCGTCGGGGTCATACTCACTGTGATCTACTCTGAACTCGATTCCGATGGTGAAGACGAGCAGGAAGAAGCCCAGGACGAAACGCGCGAGGAGCTTGCCGGGCCATAATCGCAGCGGGCATCTCCCACCTCCGGCATCATCGTAGGTTCTCATGAGTGAAACGTGGCTAAACAGCGAACCAAGCGCGGTCGGCGTCGTCATCGGCCACACCTCGAAGCGCAGCTACGACCGCCCGGTGGTCTGCCCGACTTAAGATCAACGCCAAGCTGCTCCAGGTGGTGGGTGCAATCTTCCTGATGGTTGTGGCCCTCATGTTCTTGTCGGTCTTCGCGTTGGCCGTGTAAGCCATGATATCGTGAGGCCAAGAGCGATTCGCAAAAGACCTCTTGCGAACAGGGCTATCTACCTATCCCGCAGCGGCGCCGTAATCGTAGGTTGGGAGGGGTCCACCGCCTGCGTCCCTTAGCACGTAGCCTTCGAACATTCGCTTGACGGTGTTAGGCTGGCTTGCGGCAAGGTTGTCGTGCATGTCTGGGTCTTTCTGGATGTCATAAAGCTTCGAATCTCCGCCCTGGTTGGTGCTGAACATCACGTAGCGGTCGTCGCGGGCCCAGACGTGGTCGTTGTAGCCGAGCGAGAAGTGTGGCCTCGCCTCCGGTTCTCCGCCTTCGATCAGGACTGAGAGGTCCTGTCCGTCGAGTTCCTGTGATGGCTCTATGCCGAGGAAGCCCAGAATCGTGGGGGCGACGTCGTGGGTGGAGGCGTAGTACTTGCTGGTGTCGCCGGCGCCCTTGCCTTCCGGGTGCCTTATGAAGAACGGTATGTCGGTGACCTCGGGCCAGAGCACGTTGTCTGGCTTGCCGGTGTAGCCGTGTTCGCCGTGGGCGACGCCGTGGTCGGAGAGGAGTATCAGGAGGGTGTTCTCGAACAGGTTCAGCTCTTCCATCTTGTCGAGGAAGTGTCCCAGCCAGCGGTCCATCATCGTTAGCTCTCCCGAGTAGCGCGCCTTCATCCTCTCCAGCTCCCTCGGGTCCAGGTAGTCGCTGGGACCGTAGATCACCGAGAACGGCTCCTTGAGGTTGTACGGCTGATCGTCGTACATCTCTACGTACTTCTCGGGGGGGTCCCAGGGCTCGTGCGGATCATAGGAGTCTACGGTAAGGAAGAAGGGGCCGTTCTCGCTCAGGATCTCCAGGTAGTCCGCCGCCTGGGTAAAGACCATGGGGGAGAACCAGTCGGCCTCCGTTTTCCTGCTCTGCACGTTGGCGAAGTACTGGCGCATCTGGCCAGTCATGGCTGGTATGTTTCCCTTCATCAGAGCCTGGGATACCTTGCCCTCGGGGGCGGTCCAGATCGGCTTGTAGTTGTCGGTGGTCTGCCCGCGGAAGAAGTCGAAGACATCGAAGCCACGGTGCATGTCGTAGGAGGGTTTCATCTGGTGCATGGTGTCTGTCACGAAGTAGGTCCCGTACCCGGCCGCCTGCATCATCTGCGCGAGCGTGGTCTGGTAGAGGGGAATAGGCTCCCAGCCCTGAAGGATCACGTCCTCGTCCTTCGGGGGCTTCCAGTCGTAGAAAGGCCACGTCCGCCTTCCGGTGTGTATGGCCCTCCTGGCGCAAATGGTGGGTATGGACTCGGGGTAGGCGTTGGTAAAGCGCAGGCTGTCTCTGGCGAGCGCGTCGAGGTTAGGGCTTTGAATAGTCCGGTTGCCGTAGGCCCCAATGTGATCCTTCCTCAGGCTGTCGATAATTATGAGCACGACGTTGGTGCCCTCTTTTAGGGTGGGATGGTCGCCCCTGACGTTGCGGATGCGCTCCGTGAGGTCGCAACCCGTCGCGCCGAGCAGGGTCGCACCGGCGAACCCCACGCCGGTAAGCTTGAGGAAATCCCTGCGAGAAATCTTGGGTGACGTGCGCTGCTTCACAAAGCAAGAGGTTACTACGCGTGATTACTACCTACAAGCCCGCCACACATGCATCGCGTGAATCCTGATACCTGGCGACACACCACGACTGTTAGAATCATCCCCATGAAGAGCGTTATAGCCGTAGGTATCGGGTTGCTGCTGGCGCTCGCGATCGGGCTTCTCGTCGTCCAAGGAATACTGGCGCCGGTCTTTACCACCTTTTTCGGCCTCGAGCGGAGCGGACCCGACGCGCTACCGCTGATCCTGCTCGTCTTCGCCTCCGCCTTCTCCTTCTACTTCGGCGGGATGGCCGCCAGCTACAAGGCGCCCTCCAGGCATGTCCTGCACGGAATACTGGTCGTCCCCGCCGCCTTCGTCCTCGCTTCGGCGTTGAACCTCGCCCTCGGAAATGGCCTTCTCCCCGGTATCGAAGGAGCAGGCCGCGGCCTGCTCGAGGTCCTTTTCCTCCTCGCCTCCGTGGCAGCCTCCTACGTAGGGAGCAAACGCGGTGCAGAGATCTACGCCCACAACCGGAGGGTAGAACAACTAAGACGCAAGTAAGCGTTTCAGCTAGGTAGCTTTTCAGTAGGTCTTGTTGCCGATAGTTAGCCGGATAACCTTCCTGGTGAGGTCGCTTCACATCTGTTCGTGGTCTTGGGTGGGAGTCGCTGCTAACGCTCTTGCTTACAGGCTGAAATGCTGAAGGCGGAGGTCGCAGACAGCGTGCTGCGCGGCGCGAAGCGATGCGCTAGCGTGCCTGGACCCCGATCGTTAGCATTCCCTTCGAGTCCATTCTGGCGTTGGGGCGCCGACCTGAGGGTTCGATTTCGGCGGGATCTTCTCCGGCGCCTGTGAGGTAGACCCTTGGTTCCTCAACGCCTTCAGTAGGGTCCGAGACGTAGCGGCGCCAGGCCACGTCGTCCCAGAGGAACGTGAGCGTCGGTTTTCCCGGGGTCGCGTCGTCGAGGGCGGCGTGGACCTTCGGGAGGCCGAAGGCCCGCGAGATGGACGCCACGGTGCTCGCATGTTCGCTCTGGTTGAACAGCGTGATCCCCTCCCTCAGGCGGCGTTCGGGGTCGGCGAGCCGGTCGAGGCTCTCCAGGGCGTCCCTAAGCGCCTCGGCGTTGCGACGGCTCTCCTCCCTCGCCGCCTCGAGCCTGGCTTCGAGATCCTGGACCTGCTCTTCGGCGAGTATTTTCTGCGCCTCGATGTCTTCCAGACGTTGTCTGTGCTCTTCGTCCGGTTCGCTTGCGCCGTCGGGGCCGGCGGAGGGATCTTCAGTGTCCGGGCAGAGATCGTTCAGCAAGGTTTCAAGGTCGCTTCTGCTGGCCTCAGACTCTTGCAGGGTCTCCTCCAATCCGGCAATGCGAGCCTCGTAGGCGGAGATCTCTGCCCCGAAGTGGCCCACGACCTGTTCGAGAGCATCTGTCGCTGATGACCTCTCGTTTAGCCTGGTGGCCTCGAGCTCTTTCAGACGGGTCGTGTAGGCGCGCAGCTCAGTCTCGCGCCGGACCGTAGCCTCCCTCAGACGTTCTTCTAGGACCCAGGTCTCCGCCTTCCTGCGCTCGTCCTCCGCCGCGAGCCGCTCCGCGTTCTCGCGGCGGAGTTGCCCGGTCTCCTCCGCGTGACGCGCTCGCATGGCCCTATTGTCCGCCTCCCGCTGGGCCTGGATGGCGGAGATCCTCTTGTCCGCCGACCCTTTGGTCTCCGCCAGCCTCGCCGCGTGCGTCTTTTTCAGGTCGTTCTCGCGCCGCTCCGTCAGCGCCTTGACCTCCCTGAGCTCCCTCCGGCGCCGCTCCTCCAGAGATTGGCGGGAAGAGTCGAGTTCCTCGCGCAGCGCCTCTAGCTCACCTTGCTGCCTCTCGACCACCGTCTGGTAGTCCTTCTGGAGCTCGAGCTCGCGCGCGGCCGCCGCGTTCCTGAGGGTTTGCACGGCCGCGTTGTGACGCTCCTCGGAAGCGCCGCGTTCCTCGGCCAGGCTCCGCTCGAAGTCCTCCTTCAGGGAACGCTCCAGTTCATGCTCCCTTTGCGTGTTCTCTTCGCGAACCGCCTCGAGCTCAGCCGCATGCCTGGCCTCCTGCTCCTGATAGCTCGTGCGGAGTTGCTCTTCCCAATTTTCGGAGGCGTTTTTGAGGGCTTCAATCTCTTCCCTGTGGCGCGCTTCCAGCGACTCGCGCTCGCTCCTGAATTCTTCCTTGATGTCGTCGAGGCGAAAATCAGAGGAAGTGGCGTCCACGTCGGCCAGTCGCTGTTCTTCCAGCTTTCGGCGCACCTCGGCTAGCTCGTTGATGTGCTTGTTGCTCAGGCGGAGCTGCTCGTTCGAGTGCCTCTGTTTGAGCGAGGAGATCTCCGCGTTCAGGTCCTCGACCTCCCGCTCCGCCTCGATGCGGGCGCGCTCCTTCGTCTCCAGTTCGTCGGCCCTTGAGGAGACCTCCTCCTGGGCTGCTTTCAGGGCCGCGTACGCATCCTCCAGGTCGCCCCTGAGGCTCTCCACCTCCCCTTCCAGGCTTTCGATCAAGGCTCCGGCAGCTTCCATGCCCTCCGCGAGCCCGGCCATCGAGTCCCTGGGGTCCTCGCTCATGATCGCCTCTCTTGTATTACCCTCGCCACCACGATGGCCGACAGGTTAACGCCTTGCAAGCCCGCGGTAAAGCCCCAGGGAACGTGGTCGGAGACATCCGACGAAGCAGAAGTCCCTGACAAGCTGCGGTGCTGAAACGCTGACTAGCTACCCATGCAGTCGGGGCAAAGGCCCTCGACGACCATCGTCGCGCGGGTAACCTTGTAGGGGGTATTCTCGCTGATGCGTGCTTCGACGCCGCCGAGATCGACGCCTGGAACCTCGGAGACCTGGCCGCACGAGGTGCACCTGATGTCCAGGTGCGGCTCGACGTTCACGTCGTAGCGCGTAGGGGACTCGGCCCAGCGCTTGGAGCCTATGATGCCCACTTCCTCGAGCACGGAGAGCGCCTGGTAGACCGTACCGAGCGCCACGCGCGGGTTGTCGCGCTTGACGATCAGGTACACGTCCTCGGCGGAGGGATGCCCCTTCGCCCGGGACAGGGCCTCAAGGACTGCCTTGCGCTGGGAGGTGAGAGTGTAGCCTGACCTGCGCAGTTTCTGGCGAACTTCGGGTACGCTGGAGATCTCCTCATGCAGTGTGTGACGATCAGTAACCATTCCTATTTGCGAGTTTATCATACGGCGTTTCTCGAGCTGGGGTGTACCATAGCCCCCAGATGTCGCTGTTTATCAACACCCTGGTGAACCTCTGGCGCCTCATGCGCAACGCCCGCGCTCGCCTGCTGGGCAGGCCGCCGGACTTTGTCTGGATCGAGGTCAGCGGCCAGCTGCAGGAGTTCGAGACGCCGGTTGGATTCCTGAGGCGCCGCCTCGCTCCCGGACCGAGCCCGGCCACGCTGGAGCGTTTGCGGGCGAGGCTGGACCGCATCTCCGCCGACGGCCGTCCGCGCGGGGTGATCTTGCGTATCAAGAACCTTAATGCCGGATGGGCGGCGATCGAGGCGTTGCGGGGTGAGATCCTGGCGTTCAGGGAGCGCGGAAAGCGGGTCGTGGCTTACCTGGCGGATCCCGTCGATACCCGCTCTTACTACCTCGCCTGCGCCGCGGATGAGGTCCTCGCCACCCCGCTCGCCGGCCTGAACGTTACCGGGCTTCGCGCCAGGGTGGACTTTCTCAAAGACGCCCTGAACAACTTCGGCCTCGAGGTCGAGGTCGTCACCGTCTCACCCTACAAATCCGCGGGCGAGAGGTTCGTGCGCGACGACTTCTCCGACGAGTCGCGCGAGCAGGTCGAGCGTCTCCTCGATCGCCGCTACGAGGAGGTGGTACGCGCGATCTCCGAGAGCAGACACATCTCCGCCGAAGAGGTGCGAACGAGGATAGACCTGGCGCCGTACGGCGCGCGGGTGGCCCTCTCCGAGGGCCTGCTCGACGGCGCCCTCTACGAGGACGAGTTGCCGGCGAGGCTCGGGTCCGAGAACCGCCGCGCCCGGCTCGCGGAGTGGGACCCTACGAGTAAGGCTTTGCGTGTACCTTACCGGATGCGGAGCCGGAAAAAAGTCGCGCTCGTTAGCCTGACAGGGGCGATCGTTCGGGGACGGAGCAGGAAATTGCCGGTGCCGGTACCTCTCGTGGGTGCGGAGCAGGCAGGAAGCGAGTCCGTAGTTGCGGCGCTGCGGGTGGCGGAGAAGAGCCGCGGGATATCCGCCGTGCTGTTCCACGTCGACTCGCCAGGAGGAGATGCGCTGGCTTCGGATCTGATCTGGAGAGAGGTCGAGCGGATCGGGGCGAATAAGCCTGTCGTCGTCCTTATGGGGAACGCCGCAGCCTCCGGCGGCTACTACGTCTCGGCGCCTGCGAGCCACGTCGTCGCGCGCCGCGGCACCGTTACGGGCTCCATAGGCGTCCTCGTCATCCGTCCCGTCGCGCGCGGACTCTACGAGAAGGTCGGCATCAACCCCGTCGGGCTGGAAAGGGGGGCGCGGGCAGGCCTTCTGGACCCGAGCCGCCGTCCCGACGACGAGGAGCTGCGGGTGATCGAAGGCCAGATCCAGCACATCTACGACGAGTTCAAGGACCGAGTGATCCGCGGTCGCGGTATAGACGCCGTGGCCCTCGAAGGCATCGCCGGCGGAAGGGTGTGGACCGGCACTGAGGCCCTGGAACTCGGACTGGTCGATGAGATCGGGGGCTTCCGCGAGGCGTTGCGAAAGGCCAGGGAACTCGGCGGCATAGAACGCGACGTGCCGGAGGTCCTCGTCAAGGTCAACCCGCCGCGCGGCGGGCGTCCGTCTCCAGGAGAGCCCGCGCAGGCCGTTGTCGAGGCTGTGGGGGAGGCGTGGGAGGCCCTCTCCGAGCTTCATGGCGCGGAAACGAAGGTGCTTGCGCCGTACGAGATCCGGGAAGACTGATAGCATCTGCGGCTGTGAACGTTAGTCTGGAAGGAACCGGTTTTGAGTGAGGTCCTGAAAAAAGGCGTCGACCGGAGGGCGATGTCCAGGCTATCGGCGGGGCATCTTTTCACGGACCTCAACCAGGGTGCCGTTGCGGCGCTGGTGCCTTTCCTTACAGCGGAGCGTGCGATCTCGCTCGCCGCGGCTGGCGCCCTCGTGTTCGCGGCGACGGTGAGCTCCTCGATCGTGCAGCCGCTCTTCGGCATCTTTTCGGACAAGAAGCCGATCCCGATACTTATGCCGCTCGGCGTGTTGCTCGCGGGTTGCGGCATGGCGCTCGTCGGCGCGGCCCCGACCTATCCCATGATCCTGCTGTGCGTTGTGGCTAGTGGGATTGGGGTCGCCGCGTTCCACCCGGAGGCGGCGCGGTTCGCCAACTACGTCTCGGGATCAGGACGGGCCCGGGGGATGAGCTTTTTCTCCGTGGGCGGCAACGCCGGATTTGCCCTCGGTCCCGCCCTCACCACGCCGCTCGTTCTCCTGTTCGGTCTGCCAGGGTCCCTGTTCCTCGCCCTGCCCGCCGTAGCGATGGCCGCCGTGCTCTTCCACGAGCTGCCGCGGATGCTCACTTTTAAACCGGAGGCGGTCGAGAGCGAGGAGGCGAACCAGGATTCGGTGCCGGAACACTGGTGGCCTTTCGTCCGCATGACCGCGGTCGTCATAGTGCGCTCCTTCGTCTACTTTGGGCTCGTGGCCTTCGTCGCCTCCTACTACGAGCGCGTATTGAACTTGTCCCCGGCTCTGGGAAACACCGCCCTCACCCTGATGCTCTTCGGCGGGGCTGCGGGAACGCTCATTATGGGCCCGCTCGCCGACCGATTCGGCAGGCGCGCGGTTGTCGGAGCTTCGATGCTGGTATTGCCGCCCCTCATTTTATGCTTTACCCTCGCCGGGCCCTTCATCGGTATGGCGCTGCTGGTCCTCGTCGGCGCGGCCACGGTTGGGACATTCGGCATCACGGTGGTAATGGGGCAGGAGTATTTGCCTGGGCGCATCGGGCTAGCCGCAGGCATAACGATGGGCCTCTCCATCGGGCTCGGCGGCGTCGGCGCCCCAGTGCTCGGCCTCGTCGCCGACAGCGCGGGGCTCTCGTTTACCATGATGATCATCGCCTCCCTGCCCATCCTCGGTTTCCTCCTCACCCTGACCTTGCCCCGGGGGACACGGACCTCTGCGTGATGGCGCGGACGCTCACGAACCGCTCCTACGGTGGTCGCGGGTTCGTGTAGCCAAACACGATAACGCCCTCTCTAGTTGGGTAACATAACGTCGATGGGTACGTACTTCGGTAAAGATCGCGAGCAGACGTGAGAATATTCCATAGCATCGGGGTGCTCGCCTATCGTTTTAGGTGGGCCATTCTGCTGGCGTGGGGCGGGCTTCTGATCGCGTCCTCCTTCTTCGCATCGGAGCTTTCGGGACGCCTGAAGGGCGGCGGTTTCGAGGGCGCTAACTCGGAGGCCGAGAGGGTGCAGAATTTGATGACCGAGGAATTCGGCGCCTCCCCCGCGGCCCTGACGGTGGTGTTCACGGGCGATGGTATGCCTGCCCGTAGCAAGAAGTTCCAGGACGCCCAGGAACACGCACTCGACGGCGTGCGCAAGCTAGGCCACGTGCGCAAGGTTGCCTCCTACGCGGGGTCCAAAGATTACCGCTATATTTCGAAGGACGGGAAGAAGTCTTACGCCATCATCACCTCAAACGTCTCCGTAGACGAGACGCGCAACGTGGTCGATGGGGTAAGAGAGGAGGTCCGCTCGGAAGAGCTCGAAACCTACGTCACGGGGGCGCCGGCGGTCTACCAGGACCTGGAGGAGGCCAGCAACGAGGACGTC
>Ga0126314_10001765_pt1 | contig 10543 bp, 5 predicted proteins | sample Plot105B_FD_92535 | JGI IMG/M metagenome (GOLD analysis project Ga0126314, IMG submission 92535) | Serpentine soil microbial communities from UC McLaughlin Reserve, CA, USA - Plot105B | ecosystem: Environmental > Terrestrial > Soil > Grasslands | place: USA: UC McLaughlin Reserve, Lake County... | reverse complement strand
GTACGACAGTGATCAAACGTGAACCTTCCAGCGACGGCGTCTGATTGACTCTGATCAGCGTCTGCCGGTTTGCCGTGCCTTCAAATAAACTGTAGAGATTGGTTGGCGGCGTGAGTGAACGTCCGTTTACTTCAAGCAAGTAGTCGCCTTCAGCGACTTGAATGCCGGGGGCGCTGAGCGGCGCGCGCAAATCGGGATTCCAATTCTCGCCGGTGTAAATGCGTTTGATCCGGTAACGTCCATTCTCAATCGCAAAATCAGCTCCGAGTAAACCGACTGAGACTGGATCTTCGCCGGGAACATCGCCGGCTCCAGTTAGATAAGAATGGCCGACCGTGAGCTCGCCACCCATTGAGGCGATCAAGTACCCGAGATCGGCGCGATGGCCGACAAAAGAGAGCAGTGGCTTATACTTCTCATAAATTGCCTGCCAGTCAGCACCGTGCATTTTGGGGTCATAGAAATAATCACGCTGAATACGCCACGTTTCACGATAGATCTGGGCCCACTCAGCACGCGGATCCACTCGCGTTTCCAGTTGAGCCACGTTCAGTGGTCCATCTCCGACTTTCGCCGGTCGTTCAGTTGCGACCACGCCCCAGCGATTCGCGGCGTCGCCCGCCTGATAAAGCAGCTTTTTCTTGTCTGCTGACACTGAATAAGAACGGATGCTGCCTTCGAGAAACGGGGCCGCCGTCCGTTCTTTCAGTTGATAACGTTGCAAACGAAGGCTTCCTGGTGCTCCACCCGGAAGTGGTTCCGTGTAAAAGAACGTTCCGGCTGCGCCCGCAGTAAGATTGTTGTAGTCGCCGGGCGGGAGATTAACCGCGAGTACCCGCTGGCTGATTCCATCCGGATCGATGCGAACCGCGGGCTTTGCATTCGGATCAGGTTTTGGTTGCGGAGCTTCCGAACCCGGCGGTTTTGGCTCGTCTCCTGTCTCCGGCAGGAGCGGTGACGGCTCGTTTGCATTCAGGACGACTAGGTAAATTGCGCGGCGCACAGGTCGATCTAGCGAGCTCATCTCCAGCCAACCAGTGCTTGGTCCATAGTTGGTGCTCGCCATAAAATAGAGATACTTCCCGCCTGCATCAAACGTCGGGGAAATGGAATCGGCAAGACCGTCGGTAACCTGGTACGCCTTTTTGGCAGCCCATGAATATACAAAGACTGCGCGCAAGTGGTTGGGGAGGTTCCTGGAATAAGTGAGCCACTTTGAATCCGGCGACCAGGCTGGATTGAATTGCCTGAGCGGATCGGGATAGTTATCGGTATCGATCTTCGTCGCGGTACCGCCGGCCACGTCTATGGACCAGAGGTTGTTGTGATTGTCCTCGAGCGCGATCTGTGTGCCGTCAGGCGACCACGTTGCGCTGTCGTAGAAAGCATTCGCAGGCAGGGAGACCGCGCGCGGCGGAGTAATGCCCGTGGGTTCGCCAATCATCAGTTGATATTCGCCGCCGGCGTCGGAGAACCAGGCCACGCGCGTTCCATCAGGCGACCACACCGGACCGCGATCGTGCGCTCCCGGACTCTGTGTAAGATTGCGGAAATCGCCTTTTTCAGAAGGCACGGTGAAGATCTCGCCTCTGGCTTCAAAGGCGGCGCGTGTTCCGGTGGGAGAGAGCGTGGCATTGCGAATCATACCTGCCACTTTCTTGAACTGTGGACGTGCCCAGGGAAGATCACCCGTCACCTCGATGTTGAGCTTCTGCGCTTTGCCGGAGTCGCCGTCGACCAGATAAATATAGCCTGCCTGCTCGTAAACAATTGCGCCGGCACCCGCTGAAGCAGTCATCACATCGAAATCATTGTGATGTGTGAGTTGCGTCAACTTGTTTGTATCAGATCGATAGGCAAACAGATTTACGGTATGGTCGCGATCCGAGAGAAAGTAGATCGTATTGCCAAGCCACATCGGAAAAGTGTCGTTGCTGTTGGTCCAGGGAAGCTTCTGCACCGAGTAGTCTGAAAGATTCACGATCGAGATTGGGTGTGTTCGTCCGCCGCGGTAGTGCCGCCACATGCTCGTCTCAAACCACTCCGGCACGAAAACAGTCGAGAACTCTTCATAGGCCATGCGCGTGCCGTCAGGTGAGTAGGCACCGAAAAAGGCGCGTGGCAACGGAAGCATTTCAGGTAGACCACCATCCACATTCACGGTCCAAAGCTGCATATAAGACTGCTGTGGCGCACTCGTCCGGTTTGACGCAAAGACAATGCTTTTGCCATCGGGTTTCCAGCCCCGAACACGATCCATACCGGGATGGTAAGTCAGTCGTTTGGAGTCTCCGCCATTTGCCGGTACGACGTAAACGTCCGTGTTTCCTGCGACGGTTGCTGTAAACGCGATCTGTGAACCATCTGGAGAAAAGTATGGGTCGATTTCGAGCGAGGGAGTCGAGGTTAATCGACGCGCCGCTCCACCGCTGCGCGAAACGACCCACAAGTCGCCGGCGTATTCGAACGCCACCGAGTCGCGACTGACTGTCGGGTGACGCAGCAGTCGCGTGCCTTGCGCGTGCACTACGATCGAGATGGAAAGCAGGAGGAGAGATGCGAAGGTAAGTTTTAGTATGTGCATAGACTATCGGGTTTTTCCGGTCCCGGAACTTTTTTCTCCCGCAAAGGCGCAAAGGCGCAAAGCGCTGCCGCGCTTCTTAAGGATTTCTTTGCGCCTTTGCGCCTTTGCGGGAGACATATTATTTGACCGCAGATTCTAGAACTCGAGTCGCAGGCCCACTTGCCCTTCACGTCCGGGAAGCACCTGTCTTAGTGAGCCGAATTGGCTGTTAACAAGGTTCTGTCGTGTTTCCACGGCAGCAGGGTTCTGACGATTGAAGACATTGAAAAACTCGAACAACGTCTGAAGCTTAACCCGCTCAGTGATGTTGAATCGCTTGCCAACCCGCAAATCGAAGTTGACATAAGATGGAGCATCAAACGCATTGCGACCTGCGGTTGGACCATGATCGATCGAATTGAAGGTGCCGTCGCCATCGGGGTCTTCGAGTGCGAGCGCCTGGCGGCTGAAGTGAAAGCCACTCTGCGCGCGAAATATGCCACTTATCTGAAACTGCCAGGGAAGCTCCACCAAACCATTGAGTTGGAAGGAGTGGTCCACGGAAAGGTCGGATGGACCTTTATCCAGATCAGGCCCATTGACGAACGTGCCTGCCTTCGCCACAAAACGTCCATTCGCCCGTACGAATGAGGTGTGTTCATTTGTTCTGCCAGTGCCGGACTCGGTCACGATTGGCGCGACACCCAGGAAACTATCGGACGGCAGTGTGTTGATACCCAGTTGATTATCAGTCTCGTCTGCGAAAGCATAATTACCGCTCAACATGAAACGCCTGGCAAAACGCCTGGTGAAACTGATCACGAAGGCGTTGTAGGTACCTTCATACCAGGGACCAAAGGTCTGGATTGGTCCGGCCGTAAAGGGCGGCAGGAATTGCCGGCTCGCAGCACGCGAGGCGAACGAAATGTTCGACTCGCGAACGCCAAGCAGGTTATTCATGTTGCGGTGATAGAAATCAGCCTCGATGACGACGTTCTTGATCTCCCGCTGCACACCAATACTCAAGCTGCTGGTAAACGGAGTTTTAAAACTCCGATCGATGTCGGTGGGAAACAGTTGCGCGGGAATCGCGTTATGCGCTAAAGCGCCGAAGGGTCCCCACAAGAAAAAACCCGGTGCTTTGCCAACCGCGGTCGCCGCCTGAAGCAGATACTGATCGGGAGACAGGCCAGACAATGCCTGTATGTTGTTGATATTGATCACGGAATTCGCCGGTATCAATGCATGGCCGGGAGCGACTACGCGATTGAGTCGATCCACGCCGATAAATAGACCGGGCGAGAATGGACAGGCGACATTTCCCGCAGCGATTTGCGCGTCCGTTAGATTTGGTGAGACGCAGAGCCCGCCGGGAAATAACGATGCGTTAATTGCCGCAGGAGCGAGCGTGGGAACGCCAAAGAAACCGCGGGGGTACGAAAACGGTTGGACCACACGGCGATCGGCGCCGCCGAAAGCGGGAACGTCGCGGACCAGACCAAGTCGAAATTGATCGTAGAAGATTCCGAAATGCCCGCGTACAACTGTCTTCGGAGTGGCGGACCACGCAAAGCCCACCCGTGGCGAGAAGTTCCTCTTCGTCACAAACTCAGAGTCGTAATCCCAACGCATGCCGAAATTCAATGTAAGCTTCGGATAAAACTTCCAATCGTCCTGCAGGAAAAATGCGTTGTAATTGTTGCGCAGGTGGATCTCATTGGCTGCCGGAGTCAGGCCACCCGCAGTGGTGACGGTAAAGAATCCCGCGTTGATTGGTCCAAACGTGATGAAGTCCGGGACCGTAGCGAAAAGTTGCAGGTTCAGAGTCTGTGACTCAACACCATCAACTCTGGTGCGCAGGAAGTTCCAGCCAAACTTGATATCGTGATCGCCGACGAGCTTCGTTGCGTTGGCGGAAACAGACGTGTATTTCTGCTCTAGACCTGTGCGCGTAGTGTTATTACCAAACGCAAATGAACCCAGATCTCCAAAGAGTCCGCCCGTGTTGTTCGAGCTGAACATGTTGAAGGTCGTGCCCACGCCAGCTTCGGGATGGGCGGGACGAGTTTCAGAAGTATCGCCGCGATAACCACCGCGCAGCGTTAACACCCAGGGATTGCTTCGATCGCCAACCAGCACAGTATCGCTAAACGCCAGCAACAAGTGGCGCGCTCCAGTGTTGTTTCTTCGAGAGGGCAAGTCAGTGGCATTTGACAGCGCCAGAAACTCTCGCACATTGCCGTTTGTGTAGCTCACTGACTGGCTGAGACTGTGACGGCCGAGTTGTTCGTCAAACTTCAGAAAGCCGCGGGTATCGAAGGTGCGAGCAGGATTGTCAAACTGGTTTTCAAAGTTCTGGGCTACCTGCGGCGTTCCGGGAGGAAAGACGAAATTCAAACGACGGTTTTCTCCAATTCGCTCACCGGAGCCAAAGAAGAACACCTTGTCTTTAACGATTGGGCCACCCAACGCGAGGCTGTAGTCCCAGCGTTGCAGGAAGGGCGCTTCGTCGGTGTTAGGATCAAGCGAATTAGAGGAGTCGAAAACATTATTGCGGAAGAATATTGAAGCGAGGCCATGATAATCATTGCCGCCGCTCTTTGTGATGACGTTGACGATCGCGCCGGAAGCCTGCCCAAACTCGGCGCGGAAGCCTGCTGTCAGCACTTGAAACTCCGCAATCGTCTCCTGATTGAACTGCGAGGCAGCGCCACCATTAACCGTGTCTTTGTTTGGCTGGCCATCGATCAGAAAATTATTGTTGCCGGAACGCTCTCCTAAAACCGGTGTTGAATTATCGCTGCCGGCGTTGGCCTGCCGGTTGATAACCACACCCGGCACAAGCTGCATCAGGTCGAGATAGTTGCGACCGTTGGTTGGCATCTCTCTGATCTGTTGTGGCGTAACCGTGGCCCCGGTCGCTGCGGTGGTGGGATTCAGCAGTTGCGCAAACTCGACAACATCGACCTGCTCCTGAACGGCGCCCACTTCAAGCGGAATATCGAGTCTCAAAGTTCTGTTGACTGTGAGCTCGACGTTGTCGAAGGTTCGCGTGGCGAAGCCGGTGTGAGAAATGGTCAACGTGTAGTTTCCCGCGGGCAGCGCGGTGACTCTGTACCAGCCGTTTGCATCGGTCGTGGCTGTACGTTCGATACCAAGCGACGACGACTTCAGAACCACCTGTGCACCGGCGACAACACTGCCCCGCACGTCCTTGATCTCGCCTTCGATGGTGGAGATGGTCGTCTGGGCCAACACGGACAGGGGGAATAGAAGCAACAGCCAAAGAACCCCTACATAGTTTCCGATATTCGCGCGGCAGCTTGTTACGCGCCGCTCACTGCCAGTAATCAGATCTATCCCCTTCATGATTCCGCCTCCTTAGGAGAGAGTTGTTGGAACCCGGCTCTGCATGGATTCAATGTGTCCTGCAATTGAATTGTCGATTGTTTGGAAGTGCAACGGCTGATCAGAACTCCAGTTGCGAAACCTTGCGATCAGCGTAGCGGTATATAACATCGAGCGTTGCATCGTGTCAATTCTCCTACAACATCTGTTGCAGAAAACAGAGTCGCATGCTATCTTCGCGCGCCATGCAGAGTTCCTCCGGAATTCATGATCGCCACGCAGAGAGACAAACGCCGGCCATCAAAGTCGACGGCGTGGAGATGCGTCTGATTCGTCTGCCGTTGATCGAACCCTTTGAAACCAGCTTTGGAAAAATCGATTCCCGCCTCGTCTTTCTGTTGTGCCTCAAAGCAGACGGTCTGAAGGGCTGGGGTGAGGTGGTCGCGTCAGAAGAGCCACGTTACAGCTACGAAACTGTGCGCACTGCCTCTCACGTGATTCGCGACTTTTTTGCGCCTGCATTGTTGACTCAGCCAATCAGTGACCTTGACGATCTCGCGAAACGGTTAGCGCCGTTTCGCGGACATAACATGGCCAAGGCCGGTCTCGAACTGGCGTTCATGGACTTGCTGGCCCAGAGGAAGCAACAGTCACTGTCGGCGTTGATTGGTGGTGAAAAAAAGCGGATAGCAGTAGGCGTGAGTCTTGGTATTCAACCCACTGTCGCCAGGCTGCTCGAGCGCGTCGATCGATACCTCGAGCTCGGGTACCAGCGAATTAAACTGAAGATTAAACCGGGTTGGGATCTCGACGTTGTCGCTCAAGTGCGACGGGCTCATCCCGACATCCTGCTGTCAGTAGACGCCAATTCAGCTTACACTCTCGACGATCAGGACCACTTGAAGAAGCTCGACGATTTCAACCTCCTGATGATCGAGCAGCCGCTGCAAAATGACGATCTGGTGGACCATGCCAAATTGCAGAAGGTCTTGAACACTCCCCTCTGCCTCGACGAAAGTATCGTGAGCTACCGACACGCAAGGCTGGCTCTCGAGTTGGAGAGTTGTAGAATAATAAACATCAAGGTGGGCCGGGTGGGCGGCTATTCAGAAGCGCTAGGCATACACGAGCTGTGTCGCTCACAAAGCATTCCCGTCTGGTGCGGAGGCATGCTCGAGTCGGGCATAGGCCGTGCGCACAACATCGCGCTCGCGAGCCTGGATGGATTTACATTGCCGGGTGATATTTCCGCCAGTTCGCGCTATTTTGAGCGGGATATTATTTCGCCCGGCGTTGTCGTCTCTGCTGATGGAACGGTCGCCGTTCCCAATGGTCCGGGTTTGGGTTTCGAAGTTGACTTGAGTTTTGTTGAGAGTCGGACTGAAACCCGGGTGTACATCTCGCTATGAACCTGAGCTCGGTTCTCACACGAAGGAGCAAAATATGGCAGCGCGAAATTCGCTCAACCATGGCGACGGTAATGGCTCAGAGCCGTCCCTGACCTCGCTTGAAGTCCGTTTTGCTAAATCACCGTTGAGCGGTTCTCGACGTCGCCTGATCAGAGAAATCCTGGACAATCACGAACAGACATTCTTCCTCTCGTCGCGTGAAATGGCGAAACGTTACAACGTCGACGCTGCTACCATCGTCCGTTCGGTGCAGGCGCTGGGCTACGAACGTTTTGCGGATTTTGCCGCCGACCTGCGCCGGCACTTCGTCAAACACATCACCCCCTACACAGTACTGAAAGCGGCAACGCAGGAGAAACGCAGTGTCACCGATCAGGTGCAGCATTGCCTGGAAAGAGACGTAGAGAGCCTGAGTGTTCTTCGTTCGAGCCTGGAGGCTAATCGCGCAGTGGAACTTGCCAGGCGAATTCATGGCGCGCGCCGCATTCTGGTAGTCGGTGTGGATCTGGCAGCGTCGCTCGCGTGGTTTCTCGCGTATGGTCTAACGCCACTCGGTTTTGACGCCGAGGCGCCGGAGGGGAGCACAGGCAATCTGCAACACAAGATCGATCTCCTGACGGAAAAGGATCTGTTGGTGGCGATTAGTTTCGGTCGATGTCTCAGGGAAACCGTCGAAGCTGTTCAGCGCGCGGACGCGCGCGGTGTGCCAACCTTTGGCATTACTGACAGCAGCACCACGCCGATCGCTTTACACTGCGAGGATTATCTCGTCGCTTCCACAAGCAGTCCTTCTTTCACAGGTTCTTATGTAGCGCCTATGGCCGTATTAAATACCATCATCGTCGCGTGTGCCCACCTGCGTCCCAAACGAGCGCTGGCGATGTTGAGCCGTACGGAACAGGAGTATCGCACCGGAACGCGCTGGTATCAGGATCCCTTGCGACCCAGAGGTACAAACAACGGCAAGAAGAAACAATAGCCGGCAGCTTTGCCTCAAATTCGTACTGCGTCAGTTTGACAATTGGACCAACTACTTCGAAGGCGTGCTGGTTGACTTTGCCTCAAATAGGCAGTGCGTCAGTTTGAAAGTGGACCAACTACTTCGAAGGCGTGCTGGTTGACTTGCCTCAAATAGGCAGTGCGTCAGTTTGAAAGTTGGACCAAATTACGCCGAAGGCGTTCGCTAATTTCAGCCCAGGGTTGGAGCGCAGCGACAACCCTGGGATCTGAATTAAGAAAATAGGACCAACGCTGAAAGCGTTACGTATTTGCGACATTAACTCTTTCAGGGTTGATAACTATGCGCTGGTTTGACCCTGGGTTGTCGCTGCGCTCCAACCCTGGGCTGAAATTAGCGAACGCCTTCGGCGTAATTTGTCCAGGTTCAAACTCTGCTACACATGAATGCGATCTTATAGAGTTTGGTTCGGTACTTATCCAGGCTTGCGCCGCCGCCGATGTATATGGATCCTATAACCCACACCAGAACGCACTCTCGGAGCACCATAACGCGGATCACTATCAGCAGAAGGTTTCCCGCGCCGCGCCGCGTGAGATCTTCGGTGTTCGTGGGCTCCTTGAGCCAGTAGACCTCGCCCGAACCGGCGGTTGCGGAAGGGGATTTCGGCACTTGCAGGCCGGTAATTAAATAAAAGGAGATCTTTCGTCGAAGGAGATATCACCTCCGCCATCGAGTGCACCTCATCAATAAGCTTGTGATGAGCAGGCTTACCAACGGAAACCCTGATAAGGACACTTGTTGCCTTGTGAACTAGCGAGAAAAGCGGGATGGGCGTGGCGAGAGACTGGAGCCCTGACCTGTCGCTCGATTTGAGCGGACTGACCGAATCGTGACAATAGAAAGTTACGAATGATCCCTTAGGAGAAAACCTTAGACTGGATCGTTCAACATATATGGGCTGCATCGTTCCCCTGCCTTCTTGATTATGAACAATTCAAGTTATGTCGCCCTCGGCTTGGGTGCTACTTCCAAAATTTTGGATCATTTGCCCTCCGCACGGCAGTCTTCGTTTTTTGGAAATATTTACAGATTTGGATCGCTTTGATCCGAATAAAAAAACCTCGCCCCCTTTCGTCATGTAATCAGTCCCACCCAACACTGGATCGATAGTTGCTCCTCCGAAAACTCCCCAGATCATTTGAAAATTTACTAGCAACACTCAAACGGCAATTCCCGAAATATCGGAGGTCAACAGATGGGAAAACTGAGATATCTAACTGGTCTCACAATTTTGATTTTGCTCGTACTGGCGCCCAGCACCATGGGCCAGACCAGTAAGGGCTTTGTGGTCGGCACAATTACCGACCCGAACGGTGCTGCCCTTCCGGCTGCTACCGTTAAAGCTACCAACACAGCTACCGGAACAGTTCGCGAAACGACCACGCAGGGCGATGGCGGCTATCGTTTCGACGCTCTCGATCCTGGCACCTACAAGATCGAAGTTAGTATTGCGGGATTTAAGGGCGCTACTCGTGAAGTGGTCGTCGCCGCCGCTCAAACTGTCGAAGCCAGCTTTCCATTGGAGGTAGGTAATCCAACAGAAATAGTAACTATCACCTCGGCTGCCAGCGCGGTTGAACTTCAAACTCAGGACGGTGCGCGTGTCAACACACTCGGCACCCGCCAGATTACTGAACTCCCCGTCCAGGGTCTGAACCCCGTCAATCTCGTGTTCACGCTGCCTGGCGTAGTCGATCCTGGTCCGTTGGCCGGTGGCTTCGTTCAGGGAACAGAGTTCTCGGTAAACGGTCTTCGCGCTCGCGCGAACAACCAGTTGATCGACGGACTGGACAACAACGACAACTCAATCACAGGACAGTTTTACCAGCCGGTCCTGCGCGACGGTTACAACGAAGTAACCGTGTTACACAGCGACTACTCGGCTGAGTACGGCCGTGCCGGCGGTGCTGTGGTCAACGTAATCACACGCAGTGGAACAAACGAGTTTCACGGCTCTGTTTACGACGTAATCATTCCGAGCAAGCTTTCCGCCCTTTCACCCTTCGAAAAGGCCGGCTCCGGTTTGACAAAGAAACCGGTCACGATTGAAAACGATTATGGCTTCTCGTTTGGAGGCCCAATCGTCAAGAACAAGCTGTTCTTCTTCAGCACGATTCAATGGTCTCCATTCCGTGCCGGCGGCGTAACCTCGTCACCGGTCGTTCCGACCGCAGAAGGATTTGCGCAACTGCGCGCGCTGTT
>Ga0126314_10001764_pt1 | contig 10543 bp, 10 predicted proteins | sample Plot105B_FD_92535 | JGI IMG/M metagenome (GOLD analysis project Ga0126314, IMG submission 92535) | Serpentine soil microbial communities from UC McLaughlin Reserve, CA, USA - Plot105B | ecosystem: Environmental > Terrestrial > Soil > Grasslands | place: USA: UC McLaughlin Reserve, Lake County... | reverse complement strand
CGTCGAGCGCGAGCTCGGCTTGCCGGTGCTGCATTTCCCGCAGATGATCGGGCTGGCACTGGGCCTGGAGGCGAAGGAGCTCGGGATGAACAAGCACGTCGTGAAGACCAAGGACGTGCAGCGCAAGATCGCCGCACTGGCCGCCGCCTAATTCCTGAAGACAGGTGCCTGGCACCGTTCTTTAGGAAGTGGTCGCTGGGTGTCCCAGCTTGTCCATGACCTGGTCGAAGAGCTCGTGCGGCTGAGCCCCGGGAATGACCAGCCGGTCATCGACCACGAACGCGGGCACGCCGCCGGCGCCCATTCGCATGACGGCGGCGGTCGAAGCCTCGACGCGGTCCTGGAACGGAAAGGTGGTCGCGGCGTCGGTGACCTCGTCGGGATCGAGCCCGTAGGCCTCCCCCTCCTCAGCGAGCACGGTCGGATCCGAGATGTCACGGTCCTCGCCCCAGAACGCGGTCATCAGGCGCGTGTGGAGTTCGGGATGAACGCCGCGCTCGCGTGCGAGCTCGGCCACGTTCAGGGCCGCTCGCGAATTCGGCATACGCGTCCGCGCCGCATGGGGCAGGCCAGCCGCGTCGAACATCCGCGCCTGCCCTGCACGCAGATCGCGCCCGTAGCGCGCCTCGAGCTGCTCGATCGTGATCCCCTCGGGTGGATATTCAGGATGCAGGTCGAACGGAAGCCACTCGATTTCAGCGCCGTACCGGCGCTCGAGCCACGCCGCACGCTCGATCGCGACGTAGCAAAAGGGTCATATGTAATCGGACCAGACCCGGATTAAAGGGGACATAATCGGGTTAATACCCGGTTGCTTCCGTCCTACGTAGGCGGAGACAATGCGCGTACGAGATATGCAACGCGGGCGCCGAAGGACGCATTGCCGGTTCGAGTCCGGCAGCGACGCCCGCGTATCTCGTCTCCATCCGGCACCGAGTGGTCACTTATCCGTGCCACAGCACTCATAGATGACGACCAGTCGATGAAAACGAAAAGAGCGGATCCCCCACGACCCGCTCCTTTCTCCGTGGTGCGTACCCCAGTAACGCCCCATGGAAGTAATGAAGACTTCACTCCACTAAACGGGGCGTGTCCGGAATTTCTTGCACGGAATTTCAAGCCATTCGAGCGCTTCCTTGCGGACGTCGAAAGTGGCCATGTGGCGGGCGGTTCCGACACGTTCGAGATCGGCGTATCCGGTTGCGCTAGAGCACACGACCGCCATCTCCCCACCGAAATGGGACAGACGACGGTGTGAGCCGAGGATCGCGCCTAGGACAAGGGGATCGATGTGCTCCGACTCCTGAAGATCGACGAGCACCCGCTTGCAACCAACCGCAATCGCCGCGCTCAGCGCCTCACGAAGGTCTTCGGCCGTTTGCGCGTGTGCCTCGCGCTCTCCAGTGACGACGCACTTCCCCTGCCCCACGCGCGAAGCGTGGAAGCGTGCGTTCATATTCGCTCAGCATTCCCGCCCGGCCTGACCGTCTAAACCGGCCAAATACTCGCGTGCGACCCGCTTCGGCGCACACGTCAGCCACGCCTCGGTCACGACTTCTTCGAGCAGATCGAGCCCGATCTCAGGGAGGCGGATCAGGACGGCGGGGTAGCCGTCGAAGTGCGGCGTCGTGAAGAAGACGCGCGGGTCGTCGGCCAGCAGTGCCTCCTTGGCGATCAGATGCTCGACCTTGGCGCCGAGAATCGGCCCCTCGGGGGCGGCGTCCCCAAGAGCCTTCAGGTCGCTCTTCCGCAGCGGACGCTCCCAGACGAACATCTTCTTCCTGACGGTCCAGGCGCGATTGCCACCCTGGGTGGAGCCCTCAACCGCCTCCGGGAGCACCAGCGCGAGCCGGCTGACATCCTCCCAACCGGCCACCGGCTAGGCCGCGGCTGGTACCCGGACGAGACCCCGTTGATGAAGGAGCTCGGCCAGCTGCACGGCGTTGGTGGCAGCGCCCTTGCGCAGGTTGTCGCCGACGATCCAGAGGTTCAGGCAGCGCTCGTGCGACGGGTCGCGGCGCACCCGCCCGACCAGCACGTCGTCGCGGCCCTCGACGTCGATCGCGAGCGGGTAGATCCCATCCCCGGGATCGTCGACCACGACCACCCCCGGCGCCGACGCCAGCAGCTCGCGGCAGGCTTCGGGCGAGAGCTCCGAACGCGTCTGGACGTTCACCGACTCCGAGTGGCCAACGAGCACCGGCACACGCGCGCACGTGGCGGAGATGCCGATCTCGTCGCGGCCGAGGATCTTGCGCGTCTCGGCCATCATCTTGCGCTCCTCGGTCGTGTAGTCGTCGCCGTCCTTGAACTTCTCGACCTGCGGCAGGACGTTGAACGCGATCCGGTGCGGGTAGACCGACGGCGGCTCCGGATCCTGCTCGTGGAGCAGCATGTGCGCCTGGTCGATCAGCTCCTCGACCGCCTTCTGGCCGGTGCCGGACACCGATTGGTAGGTGGATATCACGAGCCGCTCGATCCCAGCGGCGTCGTCGATCGGCTTGAGCGCAACGACCATCTGCATCGTCGAGCAGTTCGGGTTGGCGACGATGCCGCGGTGCGACCCGATCGCGCCTGGGTTCACCTCGGCCACAACGAGCGGCACGTCGTCGTGCATGCGCCAGAAGCTCGAGTTGTCGACGACCACCGCGCCGGCCGCGACGAACTTCGGCGCCCACTCCTCCGACACGCCGCCGCCCGCCGAGAAGAGAGCGAGATCGAACTCCGACAGATCAACCGAGTCGAGCGCCTCCACCCGAATGGTCCGATCGCCGAAGGGGACCTCCTTGCCGGCCGACCGCTCGGACGCGAGCGCGCGAACGGAGTCGGCGGGGAAGCTGCGCTCGTGCAGCACCTGGAGCATGCGGGTGCCGACCGCGCCGGTTGCGCCTACGACCGCGACCCTCATTGGGGATTCGCTCCGTCCGACTGGACGTCGAGGCCGAAGGCCGTATGCAGCGCGCGCACCGCCTTGCCGACGTCGTCCTCGTGGATCACGCAGGAGATCTTGATGGGCGAGGTCACGATCATCTCGATGTTGACGTTGCGCTCGCCCAGCGTGCGGAACGCCTTCGCGGCCACGCCGGGATGGGTCTTCATTCCCGCTCCGACCAGCGACACCTTTCCGATGTGCTCGTCGGTGGCGATCTCGCCGATCCCGAGTGGCTCCTTGATCCCCACGAGCGCGTCGACGGCCGAGTGGAGGTCGTCCTTCGGCACCGTGAACGACATGTCGGCGCGGTGGTCCAGTGACACCGGCTCGTTCTGGATGATGTCGTCGACGTTGACGTTCGCGTCGGCGAGCGCCGTCAGGACTGTGCCGGCGATCCCCGGCCGGTCGGGAAGGCTCGTGAGCGTGATGCGGGCGTCGCCGAGCGAGTGCGTGACTGCGGTTACCAACGGTCGTTCCATGGTCTCCTGCTCATCCAATACGAAGGTTCCTGGGCCCTCCTCGAACGAGGAGCGGCAGTGGATGCGGACGGCGTGATTGCGGGCGTATTCGACGGACCGCAGCTGCAGCACTCCGGCACCGGAGGCGGCCATCTCGAGCATCTCCTCGAAGGAGACGACCGACAGCTTGCGCGCCTGCGGCACGATGCGCGGGTCGGCGCTGAAGACGCCAGGGACGTCGGTGTAGATCTCGCAGACGTCCGCGCCGAGCGCCGCCGCCAGCGCCACGGCGGTGGTGTCCGAGCCCCCGCGTCCGAGCGTGGTGACGTCGGCGGCGGTCGACACACCCTGGAAGCCGGCCACCAGCACGATGTGGTCCTCGGCAAGCGCCGCACGGATGCGATCGGCGCGCACGTCAAGAATGCGCGCCTTGGTGTGCGAGGTGTCGGTCACGATGCCGGCCTGGGAGCCGGTCAGCGAGATCGCCCTATGGCCCAGGTCGTTGATCACCATCGCAGCGAGCGCGCACGACTGGCGCTCGCCGGTTGACAGCAGCATGTCCATCTCGCGCGGATCGGGGCGATCGGAGACCTCCTTGGCCATCGCGATCAGCGCGTCGGTGGTGTGGCCACGGGCCGACAGCACCGCGACGACGCCGTTGCCGCCCTCCTTGGCCTTGACGATCCGACGGGCCGCGCGCTTGATGCGCTCGGCGTCGGCGACGGAGGTTCCGCCGAACTTCATGACGACGAGCTGGGCCTGTTCCCGACCCGGCTGCGTGGCCACTGCGCTTACCTGGGCGGGCTGAGCCATGGCGGTGAAAGATAGCTTTCTGCCCCTGCGGCCGCCGGGCGCAGTGGTCAGGGTGACGGCATGGGCGATGCTGCTTCACGATCGCCGTTGGGCCCAACTCGAGCACCGGGCGTAGCTCTAGCCGAACCGGCGGATGAAGCTGGCCGTGAAGCCCGGCGAGCACAGCGCGCAGAGGTGCTCGTTTCGCCGGTGGCCAGCCAACCACTGGGTGAACGGCGTGGGAAGGGGTCGCGCCGCGCCGTCACCGGTCCCAAATCGAGTCGCGCGTTGCAGCGGTCGCAGCTGATGACCATGCGTCCCCCCACGTCGCGCTTCACAGGGCGACCCTAGCCCGCGGCTTACACCTGGGCCATAGGCCATCCGTCTAGGGTTCGGACTCGACCCAGGAGAAACGTCAGAGCTGGTGTCGCCCCCGGAACGCCTTCCCGAGGGTGACCTCATCGGCATATTCGAGGTCAGCTCCAACGGGCAGACCACTGGCAAGACGGGTGACAGCGACGCTTGGCGCACGCTCGCGGAGCAGGTCGGCGATGTATAGCGCGGTTGCCTCGCCGGTCGTGGTCGAGTTCGTCGCGATCACGACCTCGCGCACGCCGCCTGCCGTCGCTGGACTGGCATTCGAGGTCACGCGACCCACGAGCTCGTCGATGTGCAGGTCCTCGGGGTCGATCCCGTCGATCGGCGAGAGCGCTCCGCCGAGCACGTGGTAGCGGCCGCTCCACTCGTTCGTGCGCTCGATCGGGATGACGTCACCCGGCTCCTCGACCACGCAGATCAGTTCCGCGTCGCGCCGAGCGTCCTCGCAGATGCGGCAGCGCCGCCCGACTGCGAGGTTGAAGCAGATCTCGCACTGGCCGACGGTCTCCTTGACCTCGCGGATCGCCTCGGCCAGGGGCAGCACGTCCTCCGGCGGCATCCGCAGGATGTGGAAGGCCAGCCGCTGCGCGGTCCGCTGACCAATCCCGGGCAGGCGCGCGAGCTCGGTGATCAACCGATTGACCGGGGCTGCGTACACGCGTCAGCCTGTGGGCCGGCTGAGGACCAGATAGATGTGGGCGTCGCCGCCTTCCTGCGGCTGGTACGCGAACAGGTTGTTCGACGTCAGGTGATCGATGAACGTCTGCTGCGCCTTCGGCACGTTCGGCGGCACGGGCGGGCTGCCTGGCAGCGTCGCCGCCAGCGGCCGGTTCAGGCTGGCATCGACGTCGCCGCGGCGGAAGAACATCGCGTAGCTCGGCTTCGCGCCCTTCTTCGGCGGCAGGATCACCACGACCTGATCGACGTTCTTGATGTAGCGGAACGTGTAGAGCGCGAGCTCCAGCGCCTCACGACGCAGCACGAGGCTGCGCGCGACCGTCGGCTTGCCCTCCTTGATCGAGCAGTTCAGGCCGAGTCCGCAGAGGTTGTAGAGGACGCCCTTCTCGTCGAGGATCTTGACATTCCCCTGCTGCTCGACGGCGACGGTGACCGGTAGTCGCGCGAGCTCGAGCGGCCCGCCGCGCACGCCCACGAGCTGGTTGCCGCTCGGCAGCGTGTAGCGCTGGCCGACGTGCTCGGCGATCTGGTTGACGGCCGCTTGCCCGTCGCTGGAGGTCGGGTGCCACGGCGCCCAGGACACCGCGCCGTGATCCTCGCCACTGCGGCCGCCGGTCAGCACCAGCGCGGTGGCGACGATGGCAGCCAGCGCCACACCGAGGAGCACGCCGAAGATCAGCTGAAAGCGAGACTGATACGGCGGCTGCGCACCCGGGGTTGCGGCCTCGCTGCTGGACGCATCCTCCTCCGGGTCAATCTTGACTAGATCTTCGGCCACGCCTTGGGATCCAAGTAGTCGATCTCCGGCTTGGTTATTCCCACTCGCTCCAGAAGATCCACTACCTCGTCGCCGTGCATCTCCTTGCGCTCGATCAGCTCCTCGGCGATCTGCTCGACCTGCCGCCGGTTCTGGTCGACCGTGTTGTAGGCGGCGACGTACGCCTGACCGAGTAGCTGTGCCGCAGTCTTGCGCTTGCTCGGGTCGGCCAGGATCCCTCCGATCGGGTCGCCGGCCATCATCGAGCCCGTCGATAGGCGGTTCATGATCTGCGTGCCGAGCGCCTCGAACTGGCTCATGATGCGCTTGCGCTCCTCGGCCTCGCGGGTGGGTCCCAGCTGGCGCTTGAACGTGATCGGCTCCGGCCCCATCGCCCAGACGCCGGCCATCAGCGCGGCGGTGGCGGTGGCGCTCTGGACGTCGCCCGAAACGCCGGTGGAGTTCTCCTTGTAAAAGGCGTGCTCGGCCGCCATTGCCCCGAGGATCCAGACCAGCTCGCCAAACTGGCGGTGGCGCCAGTGCGAGAAGTGCTCGTCCTTCTCGGCCGCCTGGTGGTGACCCAGCGACGAGCCGCGCATCCGGATCGAGAGGCGCGTCGACTGCAGGTCCTCCATGTAGACGTGGCTCGCGAGCGCGTGGCCAGCCTCGTGGATCGCGACCGCGCGCGTGTCGGCAGCTTGGTACTCGATGCCGACGGCGGTGCCCGACTCGACGGTGGTCATCGACTCAACGAGGTCCGGCCATTCGAACACCATGCGGCCGTCGCTGTGCGCGTACGTCAGCGCCATCGAGCAGACCTGCTCGATCATCGCCGGCGAATAGCCGTGGGTGATGCGCGCCATCTCGTCGCGCCGCTTGGGCGTGTCGAGGTCGGGGCTGTGCGCGACCTTCGAGATGTAGAGCTCGAAGATGTCCTTGCGGTCGTCCTTCGTCGGGGTGCGGAACCAGATGTGGCGGCCCATTCGACCCGGGCGGATGAGCGCAGGGTCGAGGGAATCGATCGGCACGTTGGTGGCGCCGACGAAGAAGACCTGCTCGGTCGGCGGCTTCGGACGGCGCACGCGGAGCGAGACGCTGCCGATCTTCTGCGGGACGATGTAGGTCGCGTCGAGGAACGTGTTGACCCTGTTCGTGAAGAAGCGCTTCCGCCACGGCGGATCGTCGACGCCGTCCATCACGATCAACAGCTGGTTGAGCGCCATGCCGCCCCCCATGCCCATCCCGCCCGGGAACATGAAGCGGCGGATGTTCGGGAACAGCGGCGGAAGCGACTCCGAGCGCTGAGCCGCGGCGCGCTCGGCGAACAGGCGCTCACGCCACGCGCGCGTCTCGACGAGCAGCTCGCCGTTCGGGTGGATCGAGCCCATGCTCCCGTAGAAGGCGACATCGTGGAGCGAGGTCGGACTGGCGGCCGCCGACATCCCGATGTTGCCGCCGAGTGCCTGACGGCGCATCCCGACGGCGTCGATCTCGTCGATGAAGATGATGCACTGGCCGCCCCACTTGCGCGCAAGCTTCTTGGCCTTGCGGACGAGGAAGCGCACGAGGATGACGTCCATTCCGATGAACGTCTGGGCGAAGCCCGACCCCGGGATCGTCACGAATGGCGAGTTGAAGTTGGTGGCGATCGCCTTGGCCAGCATCGTCTTGCCGGTACCGGGGGCGCCGAGGAACAGCAGTCCGCGCTCGCGCTTGCCGCCGGCGTGCTCGAACTCCTCGCCCGACTGCCAGAGCGAGATGATCCGGCCGACCTCGACCTTGGCCTCGGCCTGGCCACGAACGTCCTCTAGGCGCACGCCCCAGTCGGCGTCGCCCGGCTCATAGCCCTTGATCTGCTGGATGCCGAAGAAGAGCAGCGGACCGAACAGGATCAGCAGGTTGATGAAGAACAGCAGCGGGAGTTGCAGCCCGAGGACGAGCAGCGTCGGCCCGAGCACGGTGAGCCAGCGGCCAATCGAGTCGAACGCGGCGCTGAGCGAGACCGGATCGCCGCTCAGCCACTGGATGAAGAAGATCACCCCGATCGTGATCGCAGCGAGCACGAGGAAGTACGTCAGCCGCCGGTATTTCGTGCGCCAGTACCAGAGGCGGCGCTTGGCGATGACGTCTTCCTCGGCCATCTTCTGATCCGCTCCGTAGAGCGACGGCGACGGGATCAGCTTGCGCGCGAGGACGTCGACGAGGCCGCGGAATGCGATGACCGCGATGCCGGAGACGACTATGGCTGCGAGCAGGCCCCAGCCGTTGCGCTGGTAGAGGATCGCGAAGAAGGCAGGACTCGTGAGCAGCGCCACGAAGGTGGCGGCACGCGTAAGGTGACGCCACTGCCTCGCTAGTGCGTTGCGCTGCTCCTCACGGCGCGCGCGCGGCCCGGCGGGAGCCGCTTGCGGATGCGCTTCCATCTGCCCTCAGGGTACCCCGTGAGGCGGGTTTTACTTAACCGCTGCGCAGCTTCGGGTTAAAGCCCCGGCAACCCCAGGCCGCCGCCCGGCCCGCCCAGTCCACCGGTTGCCTGGTTCATCTTCGACGCGGCCAGCTCCTGGGCCGCGCGGATCGCCTCGTTGACCGCCGCCAGGACCATGTCCTGGAGCATTTCGACGTCATCGGGGTCGACCGCCTCCGGGTCAATCTTGATCTCCTGCAGCTCCACGTCTCCGCTCATCTTCACGGAGACCATCCCGCCGCCGACGGTGGCTTCGACCGTCTCGTTCTTCAGGTCTTCCTGAGCCTTCACCATCTCGGCCTGCATCTGCTGGGCCTGTTTGAGGATGGCTCCGAAGTCGGGTTGCTTCGCCATCAGTTCTCCACGCTTTCGTCTTGGACCTCAACCGCGCCGAAGTCGCGCTTGACGGACTCGATCAGTTCATCAGTCGTCAATTTCTTTTGTTCCGGCGGTGCCGCCTGGTCGCTGGTCTCGAGTGCGATGACGAGCGTTGCCCCCGTAAGCCCGTGGATCGCACGCTGAATGACCTCGCGCTTGGCCTCGGCCTTCTTGCGGATGAAGTCCGTCTCAGGGGGGAAGCCGATGACGAGGCGGCCGCTCTCGAGGGCGAGCGGATGCGTCTCCGCGAGCGCGGCTCCGAGCATCGGGTCCTCGGCGGTTGCTTCGAGAACCGCCGGCCAAAGATGCATGAGCTGGTCGAGCTCGACGCCTGCTTCCGCGCTGGGCTCGGCGACCGCCTCCACCACCGGCGCAGCCGCAGGCGCGGTCAGCGAGCGAGCCGGTTTGGGCGGTGGTGCCGAGCTCGGCGACGCCTCCGGCTGGGGCGCAGCCGCCGGCGCCGCCGGAACGGCTGCCCCGGCCTGGATCCGGCGCTCCAGCTGCTCGATCCGGAACATCAGCGCCTGCAGCGAGAGGTCCGCCGACGGCTGCGATGCCTTCAACAGCGCCATCTCCAGCTGGATCCGCGGCTCCGACCCGTCCTTGACCGCGGCGATCGCCGCCGCCAGCAGGTCAATCGCTCGCAGGATCTCCGCCTGGTTCAGCCGCGACGCCTGCGCCGACAGGCGGTCGGTGTGCTCGGACGTGACGGCGAACGACTCGGGGACGTCGCCCAACGTCTGCACCACGAACAGGTGGCGCAGGTGCGCCGCCAGGTCGCGCATGAACTGGACGTAGTCACGACCGGAGTCCGCCAGGCGTTGCACGGTCGTCAGCGCGCTGTTCGCGTCCCGCTCGGCGATTGCCTCGGCGGCATCGAGGATCAGCTCGGCGTCGGCCACGCCGAGCACCTCGAGCACGTCCTCGAGCTTGACGTCCTTGCCTCCGTACGTAACGAGCTGCTCGAGATGACCTAGCGCATCCCGGAACGATCCGGTCGCGGCCCGCGCGATCATGTGGACCGCCGGCTCCGGGATCTGGATGCCCTCCTCGTTCGCGACCCGCTCGAGCACGATCGACACCTGCTCCAGGGATGGGCGATGGAAGTCGAAGCGATGGCAGCGATCGACGATCGTTGCCGGCACCTTGTGTGCCTCGGTCGTGGCGAGCACGAACACGACGTGCTCGGGCGGCTCCTCGAGCGTCTTGAGGAACGCGTTCCAAGCGGCGGTCGAGAGCATGTGCGCCTCGTCGAGGATGAAGACGCGCCGGCGGCCGCTCATCGGCGCGAGCGCGACGTTCTCGCGGAGCGCGCGGATGTCGTCGACCGAGTTGTTGGAGGCAGCGTCCATCTCGACGACGTCGAGCGAGGTGCCGAGCATGATCGCCCGGCAGTTCGGGTCGGCTGGGTCGAAGTCCGCCTTCGGCCCGTCGCTTACGTTCAGGGCGCAGGCCAGGAGCTTGGCCATCGACGTCTTGCCGGTGCCGCGCGAGCCCACGAACAGGTAGGCGTGATGGACCTTCTCGAGCTCGATCGCATTGCGCAGAGTGCGCACGATGTGCTCCTGCCCGACGACCTGGTCGAAGGTGCGGGGGCGGTGGCGGCGATACAGCGACAGCACGGGTCGAGCCATCCTAGCCTCGCATCCGGCGCCCCGAGACGCCTCACCGCCGGGTAGCTTCCGCGCCCATGTTCCGGCCGCGCG
>Ga0126314_10001763_pt1 | contig 10547 bp, 12 predicted proteins | sample Plot105B_FD_92535 | JGI IMG/M metagenome (GOLD analysis project Ga0126314, IMG submission 92535) | Serpentine soil microbial communities from UC McLaughlin Reserve, CA, USA - Plot105B | ecosystem: Environmental > Terrestrial > Soil > Grasslands | place: USA: UC McLaughlin Reserve, Lake County... | reverse complement strand
AGCACGCTCGGCTCGCGCATCTGCGAGGAGGCGAGCTTGTAGGACTTGAGGATCGGCACGACCTGCTCGACGCCCGGGGCGCCCTCCAGGCCGAGGCGCGCGACGTGCTCGCGGTCGCCGATGGCGCCGATCAGGGTGACCTCCTCACCGCGCGAGGGGTGGGCCTTGGCCCCGCAGGACTCGATGCGCTCGATGACGGCCTGGACCTGGTCCTCGGTCGCCGTCGCTTTCATCACGATCATCATCAGCCGGTCTCCTGGTGCTTCAACTCTAGAGAGGGATACGAGTGCGGCGGAGGGCGAGGGGTCGCCCGCTGAGGTCGGCGCTCGGTCCCTGGGGACCCTGGCTGGTCGGCACGCCGCGCTGGCGCCGCCGGCCGAGAGCGCCTAGCTAAATCGCCAGGCGCGATAGGAGAAGCCGTACGCGAAGGAGCGACCGGAGGCGGCGAAGGCGGTGCTGCTGGTGTTCGGCCGGGCGGTCATCGCGTGCTTGCGTACTTGTACCAGACATCGGCATGCGTTTCCGACATCTTCACCGCTCCCAAGATGCCGCGAAGGTCGCGAACGTGACCGCGCGGTCGTCGGCTGCCTCGGTGCGCCGGTGCTTCACGGTGGCGGCGACGGCGGCCCCGCCGAGCACGAGCACCGGCGCGAGGACGAGCGCCGCCGCCGCGCGTGTGCGACGCCCCAGGCGCGTGAAGCGCCCGAGCATGTAGAGCGCGCCCGCCACGACGAGGAGCGGCGGCCCGAAGACGAGCGCGAAGAAGATCGGCGTCCAGTACCACTCCGTGAAGACCGGCCCGGCGATCGGCACCCGGCCTGCATCGGTCATATCGTGCTCGCGCGTGAACCGGACCTACCACCAGCGGGCGTTCGCCGTCCCGCGCGACGCCACGGAGCTGATCGTCATCCGCCACGGCGCCTCGGCCGCCCTCGAGCCGGGCGAGACGTTCGAGCTCGTCGAGGGCCACGGCGACCCGCCGCTCGCCCCCGAGGGCCGCGAGCAGGCCGTCCGCGTCGCCGAGCGCCTGCACGGCGAGCCGCTGCGCGCCATCTTCGTGACCCCGCTCCAGCGCACGGCCCAGACCGCCGAGCCGCTCGTCGCGGCGACCGGGCTGACACCGAAGGTGCTCGAGGACCTGCGCGAGGTCCACCTCGGCGACTGGGAGGGCGGCGAGTACCGCCGCCGCATGCACGAGCGCGATCCGATCGCCATGCAGGCGCTCATGGAGGAGCGCTGGGACGTCATCCCGGGAGCGGAGTCGATGGAGTCGCTGGCCACGCGCGTCGGCGCCGGCCTCGACGCGATGCTCGAGGCGACCGGCCCCGGAGGCGTCGGCGTGGCCGTGCTCCACGGCGGCGTGATCGGCGAGCTCTGCCGGCAGGTCACGAGGTCCCGCCCGTTCGCCTTCATCCACGCCGACAACTGCTCGCTGACGCGGATCGTGCAGCTCAGCATCGGCCACCGCCTGCTCCGTTGCTTCAACGACACCGCGCACCTCGCTACCGCCTGAAGGCACGAACGGCGGGCATCGAGGGCCGCGCGGCTCGCGAGGAGACGCTTAGTCTGGCTGAGACCGATCAATCGTCTCCTCGCGTCCGGAGTGCGACCCTCCCTACCCAGAGGCGTTGACCAGCGCCTCGAGCAACTCGGCGCGCTCGGGCTCGTAGACGCGGTAGAGCTCCAGCCAGACGGCAGGGTCGCAGAGCGGCACCTCGGCAGCACCATAGCGGCGCGACCCGCCCGCCCGGAACGGCGCCCGAGCGGCCCCGGCCACGCCGAGCCCGCCGAGCCCCTCGACCTCGACGCCGCCGACGACCAGCGTCGCCTTCCACTCGCTCGACAGCACCGCGCCCGGCTCGGTCGTCACGCCCATGAGCCATTCGCCGCACGCTGCCTCGAACGCGCCACGATCCTCCGGCCGCAGCATCAGGTCGATGTCCCGCACCGGGACGTCGAGCCCCAGAGCGTCCAGCAGCGCGCTTCCGCCGAGCAGGAACGGGACGTCGTGCGCGGCCAGGCGCAGCGCGACGGCCTCGAGCGCCGCCTCGAGCGGCGCGCGCATCTACAGCAGCGGGCCCAGCGCCTCGACGAAGCGCTCGTTCTCCGCCTGGGTGCCGACCGTGACGCGCAGCGCCCCCGGACGGCCGAGCGCGCCGCCGGCGCGGACCAGCACGCGGCGCTGGGAGAGCTCCTTGACGATCTCCGGCTCGTTCTCGCCCACGTCGAACCAGACGAAGTTCGCGTGCGACTCGGCCACGGACAGCCCGAGGCCCTCGAGGTCCACGACCAGCGACGTCCGCTCGGCGAGGTTGCGCTCCACGCGCCGGGTCACCTCGTCCTGGTGCTTGACGGCCTCGATCGCCGCGGCCTGGGCGGCGGCGTTGCAGAAGAACGGCTGGCGGACCTGGTCGACCGCGGTCCGGAACGCCTCCGAGCCGCACAGCGCGTAGCCGACCCGCAGCCCGCAGAGCCCGTAGATCTTCGAGAACGTCCGCAGCAGCACGAGGTTCGGGTGCGTGTCGAGCAGCTCGACGGAGTCCTCGGGATCCTGCAAGAGCGAGAACTCGACGTAGGCCTCGTCGAGGATCACCGCGATGTGGCGCGGGACCTGCTCGACGAACGCCGCGACCTCGGCGAGCGGGAGCGCCGTCGAGGTCGGATTGTTGGGGTTGCAGACGATCACCAGCCGGGTGGCCGCGGTGATCTCGCGCGCCATCGCGGGCAGGTCGTGGCGATGCTCGTCGTCGAGCGGCACCTGGATCGCCCGCGCGCCCGACGCGGCGGCCAGGTGCGGGTAGACGGAGAACGACGGCCACGCGTAGACGAGCTCCGCGCCCGGCTCGAGCAGCGCCTCACCGGCGGCGAGCAGGATGTCGCAGGAGCCGTTGCCGATCGCGATCCGGTTCGCGGGCACGCCGTGGCGGTCCGACAGCGCCCGGCGCAGCGCCGCGTTCGACGGGTCGGGGTAGCGGTTGGCGCCGGCCAGCGCGGCGGCGGCCGCCTCGACGACCGCAGGCACGGGCGGATATGGCGACTCGTTGGAGGCCAGCAGCGCGACCGGCCCCTCGAGCGCGTAGCCGTCCGCCACGGGGTAGACCGGGATCCGCCTGATCCGCTCCGAGAACTCGATCGACATCGGCTCCAGCCTACCCCGGCTTGCGCAGCAGGACGGCGTAGTCGTTGACGCTGAAGAGGAACTCGCCGCGCACCGCGCGAACCCGCAGGTCGTCGACCCACGCCTCCAGCTGCGACGCCAGGTCGTGGTGCTGGTCGCGGCGCACCGCGGCGGTGATGCCGCGGATCGCCTGGTCGGCCGCCTCCTCCGGCGCGAGGTCCGTGTCGATCTCCACCCAGGCCATCGTGTCGACGTGCTCGAGCGGCGCCCGCCGCGCGATCGCCGGCAGCTTGCGGCCGATCGTGCCCTCGGCGGAGTCCATCCACGGCTCCTGTGTGTCCGCGTAGGCGTGCACCAGCCGGCGCGTGAGGTCCAGCTCGGAGGAGCTGAACACCATCGTGTCGTTGTCGGTGTGGCCGAGCAGGAAGTGCCCGCCCGGCGCAAGCACGCGCGCGACCTCGGCGAGCAGCGCGTCGGCGGAGACGAGCGCCTCGAGCGTGTTGTGGCAGACCGCGGCGCCGAGGCTCGCGTCCTCGAACGGCAGCGGCTTGTTGAGGTCGGCGACGACGATCGTCAGCCGGGGGTCGCCGGCCAGCCCCGGCTCGAGCTCGGGCTCGCGGCGCTCGACGCCGATCAGCTCGACGTCGGGACCGAGCCGCTCACGCAGCGCGGCGAGCGTGCGCCCGCCGCCGCAGCCGAGGTCGGCCACGCGCCGCAGCGCCGGCTCCGGGAGCGCGGCGGCCAGCCTCCGGTGGCGCGCGTTCACTGCGCGCCCTCGAGGTCGAGCCGCAGGGCGCGCGCCTCGCCCAGGTAGACGTGCTGGGGCTCGTGGCCGTCGTGGGCGTAGGCGTGGATCATCACGCGGATCACGCGCGGCAGGCTGCCCGGCACCGGGATCTCTCGCGCGCACAGCAGCGGCACCTTGCTCAGCCCCATGTTGCGCGCCGCCACGGCCGGGAACTCGGCGTCGAGGTCCTCGGTCAGCGTGAAGATGCAGCTCACGAGGTGGCTCGCGTCGAGCCCGTTGCGCTCGAGCAGCTCGTGCATGAGCTCGCCGGTCGCCGTCAGGATCGGCCCCGCTTCGTTGACTTCGACCGTGGTGGCGCCTCGGAGCGCGATCAGCCGCATCGGGCCGGGCATTCAATCAACGGCGCCCGCGGCGGGACTTCCCGGAGCCGCGCAGCCGTTCGATCTCCGACGCCGTCAGCCTCCGGTGGGCGCCCGGCTCGAGCCCCTTCAGGCCGAGCGGCCCGAACGCCACCCGCTCCAGCTCGGCGACCGGATGCCCGACCGCCTCGCACATCCGCCGCACCTGTCGCTTGCGGCCCTCGTGGATCGCGATCTCCAGCAGGTCGGGTGCGAGCCGCTTGACCCGCGCGGGCGCGGTCATGCCGTCCTCGAGCTCGACGCCCTCCCGCAGCCGCCGCAGCGCGTCGCCGCGCACCGGCCCGCGCCGCACCTTCGCGCGGTAGACGCGGGGCACCTCGAAGGAGGGATGGGTCAGCCGGTGCGCCAGCGGGCCGTCATCGGTGAGCAGGATCAGCCCGGTCGTGTCGGCGTCGAGCCGCCCGACCGGGTAGAGGCGCCGCTTGCTCGGGACGAGCGAGACCACCGTCTGCCGGCCGTGCGTGTCGGCCGCGGTCGAGACCACCCCGGCGGGCTTGTTGACGGCGTAGACGGCGCGCTCGCCCTTCCAGGCGCGCGCCGGCTGCCCGTCGACCTCGATCCCCTCGCTGCCGTCGACGTCGCGCGCCGGGTCGCGCACGACCTCGCCGCCGACCGTGACGCGGCCGGCGAACACGAGCTGCTCGGAGGCGCGGCGCGAGGCCACGCCGGCGTGGGCGAGGTACTTGGCCAGGCGCATAGCGGTGCCTGCCACCATAAGCCAAGCCGAACGCCGCCCACCGCGGCGAGCGGCGAAGCCGCCATGGACCTCGAGCTGCTCGACACCACGCTGGCCGCCGCCGGCGAGCCCGCCTTCCGCGCCCGCCAGGTGTGGCGATGGACGGCCAACGGCGCGCGCGGCTACGAGGAGATGACCGACCTGTCCGCAGCGCTGCGCGAGACGCTCGCCGACGTGGTGCCGTTCTCCTCGCTCGTGCTGGTCCACGAGGCGCGCAGCGTCGACGGCACGATCAAGGCGCTCTTCCACACCCGCGACGGCCGCGCCGTCGAGGCCGTGCTGATGCGCTACCGCGACGGCCGCCGCTCGGTGTGCGTCTCCTCGCAGTCGGGCTGCCCGCTGACGTGCACCTTCTGCGCGACCGGGGCGATGAAGTTCGGCCGCAACCTCACCGACGCGGAGATCCTCGACCAGGTGCTGCACTTCCGCCGCATCGAGCCCGTCGACCACCTCGTGTTCATGGGCATGGGCGAGCCGATGATGAACCTGGACAACGTGCTCGCCGCCGCGCGCCGACTGCCGGACGTCGGCATCACCCACCGCCGCACGACGGTCTCCACCGTCGGCTGGGTGCCGGGCATCGACCGGCTGGCGGAGACCGACATGCCGATCCGCCTCGCGTTCAGCCTGCACGCGGCCGAGGACACCCTGCGCTCGCAGGTCATGCCGGTCAACGACCGCTACCCGCTCGCCGACGTGCTCGCCGCCTGTGAGCGCTACCACGCGGTCCGCCGCCGCAAGGTCTTCATCGAGTACGTGATGCTCGCGGGCATCAACGACGCCGACGCCCAGGCCGTCCAACTCGCGCAGCTGCTCGACCCGCGCATCTACAAGGTCAACCTGATCCCGTTCAATCCCACCGACGCCGTCTACGAGGGTTCCTCGCGCGAGGCGATCGGCGCCTTCAAGGCCGCGCTGGAGGAGCACGGGATGACGGCCACGATCCGCCTCACGCGCGGCCGCGACATCGACGCCGCCTGCGGCCAGCTCGCCGCGAAGGCTTAGGTCGTTCGCTCCGCGCGCTCCTCGCCGGCGCGCAGCAGGCGGTCGCGCAGCGCCGCCTCGTCCTCGGGGCTCGGGTCCCAGGCGGAGGGGTCGGGGAGGTCGTCGATCGACTTCAGCCCGAACAGCTTCAGGAACAGCGGCGTGGTCCGGTAGAGCACGGCGCCGAACTGCGAGCGGCCGGACTCCTCGATCAGTCCCCGGTCGGTCAGCGCCGCGGCGGCCGACTCCGACGCCACGCCGCGGATCCGCGCGACCTCGGGGCGGGAGACCGGCTGCAGGTAGGCGACGATCGACAGCGTCTCGGCCTGCGCGGGGGTCAGCGACGGCGTGCGCGGGCGCGCGAGCAGCCGCCGCGCGGCCTCCTCGGCGTCCGGGTGCGAGGCGAGCGCGTAGCCGCCGGCGACCTCGCGCAGCACGACGCCGCGCCCGCCGAGCGTGTGGCGCAGCTCGCCGAGCGCCTCGATGACGTCGTCCTCGGAGGCCTGCAGGGCGTCGGCCAGCTCGTCGACCGGGACGGGCTCGGGCGCGAGGAACAGCAGCGCCTCCACCAAGCGCGCGAGGCCGGTCACGACGCGAGCCTCAGCGCCGGCGGCACGTCGCTGCGCACCGTGATGTCCCCGAACGGCTCGTCCTGCTGCCATTCGGCCTCACCGCGCTTGTAGAGCTCCAGCAGCGCGACCACGGTCACGGCGACCGTCATCCGGTCGGCGTCCTTGACGGCCTCGTCGAACGAGAACGCGCCGCGGCGCAGCAGCCCGCGCAGCACCGCCAGCCGGTCGGCGAGCGAGACGCGCGGCATCGCGATGTGGGCCAGGTCGATCGGCGGCGGCGTGCGCAGCAGCCCGCCCAGGGACGCGCCCAGCAACGACGGGTCATAGGCCTGCTCGGCCGCGGCCAGCGGCGCCCGGCGCAGCGGCTCCGGCAGCGGCGCGGACCGGTACAGGAGCCCCTGCCCGTCCTCGTGGCGCGACGCCAGGTGACTGCCCGCGCCGCGGAAGCGCGCGTACTGCAGCATCCGCTCCAGCAGCTCCTCCGCCGCCTCGGCGGGCGCCAGCCCGAAGAGCTCCGGGAGCTCCTCGCCGGGCAGCATCAGCCGCGACTTGAGCTCGAGCAGCGCCGCGATCAGCACCAGGAACTCCGTCGCGGACTCCAGGTCCAGCTGGTCTGACGCCTCGAGGTGGTCCAGGTAGGAGACGACGATGTCGGCCAGCTCCACCTCGAGCAGGTCCACGTCCTCGCGCAGGATCAGCGAGAGCAGCAGGTCGAACGGCCCCGCGAAGACGTCGAGGTCCAGCTCCAGTCGGTGCACGGCGGAGGCCATCGGCCCAGGCAGGCTATGCGGCAGGGCCGACGGATCGCCGCGCCGGCCCGACGCCCATCGCGTCGCGCACGTCGGCGACGACCGGTCCGGAGATCGCGCGGGCGCGCTCGGCGCCCTCCGCCAGCCGCTCCTCCAGCGCGCCCTCGTCGGCGCGCAGCTCGTGGTAGCGCTCGCGGACGGGCGTCAGCCAGGCCGCGACCTCGTCGCCGACCGTCGTCTTGAGGTCGCCGTAGCCGCGGCCCTCGAACTCGCGCTCGATCTCTGCCGGGTCGCTGGCGCGCACGACGGCGAGGATCTCGATCAGGTTCGTGATGCCGGGCTTGTCGTCGGCGCGCACGATCTCGCGGCCGGAGTCGGTCTGCGCGCGCTTGAACTTGCGCCGGATCACGTCGCTCTCGTCGAGCACGTACACCGTGCCCTGCTCCGTGCCGCCGGTCGTGGACATCTTGCGCGTCGGGTCCTGCAGGTCGAGCACGCGCGCGCCGATCTGCGGGATGCGCGCCTCGGGCACGACCAGCGTCTCGCCGTAGCGCGCGTTGAAGGTCCGGGCGGCGCCGCGCATGACCTCGAGGTGCTCGCGCTGGTCCTCCCCCACGGGCACCTCGTGCGCGCGGTAGGCGAGCACGTCAGCGGCCATCAGCACGGGGTAGAAGAGCAGCCCCGAGCGGACCATCTCGCGCTGCTGCACGGACTTGTCGCGGAACTGGTGCATGCGGTTGAGCTCGCCGAGCGGGATCACGCTGGACAGCAGCCAGCTCAGCTCCGTGTGCTCCTTGACGTCGCTCTGGCGGAAGAGGATCGAGCGCTCGGGGTCAAGCCCGGCGGCGATGAAGAGCGCGAACAGGTCGTAGCTGCGCTCGCGCAGCTGCGCGGCGTCGTACTCGACGGTGATCGAGTGCAGGTCGACGATGCAGTAGATCGACGGGTCGCCGCGGTCCTGGCCGGCGACGTACTGGAGGAACCCGCCGATGTAGTTGCCCAGGTGCTTGGTGCCCGTGGGCTGGATGCCGGAGAAGATGACCACGCCGGCCGCAGGGTACCGCGAGGGCACCCTGCGGCCGCGTGGGCAGCTAGCGGCCCGCGACCGCCGTGGCTGCGGTGGCGGGGCCCGTCGGCAGGAGCGCGAGGATCGCGTTCAGCGCCGAGGCGACCTGGTTGAGGCCGTTGGCGAGGTTGCCGAGCTGGCTGAGCAGGCCGTTCTGGTCGAGGATGCCGGTCAGCGCGCACAGCAGGTTGCCGAGCAGGTTGCCGGCGCCCGGGACCGCGGTGATGTCGAGGTGAACCTCGTTGAGCTGGACCCGGAGCCCGAGCAGGTTGAGGTCCAGCGGGCCGAGCGTCAGGTGCAGAATGTCGCAGGCGGCCTGGGCGGCGGACGCGTCATTGCTGCCCGTCAGCGCGGCGGGGATCGCGACGTTGCTGCGGGAGACGCGGCGGTTCTTGAGCGTGCCGGTGAGCTTGCCGACGGCGTAGAGCTTGCCGCTGCGGGTCTCGAAGCGCTGGATCGTGTACGTGCCCTTGAAGTTCTTGCCCTTGTTCGTGCCGGTGACGGCGACCTTCTTGGTCGCCGGGACTGCGGCGTCCTGGGCGGATGCGGTGCCGGCAGCGCCCAGCGAGACGGCGCAAGCCGTCAGGGCCGCGAGTGCGGCCGTGCGGAATCGGTTCATGGGACCTCCTGTAGGGGTCAGGGTCGGTTGACGTCCGATTTAGACGCTGCCCAAGCGCTGAGAAACGCCAAAACACGGTGCTTCGCCGCACCGAACTCCAGTCCTGAGGGACCTTCGTGCCCCCTAAACTCCGCGAGGCCGCATGGGAGCCTGCTTTGCGCTCAGCGCGCCCGTGCTACGGGCCGGGACCGCGGCGTCATTTCGGTGACGACCGCGAGGCTCGGCAGCGTCAGTCGAGGTCCTCGCGGATGACCGGCCGCTTGGCCGCGCCGGCTTCGTCGAGCCGGCGCACCGGCGTCGTGTAGGGCGCGTTGCGCGCGATCTCCGGGTCCTCCGCGCCCTCGCGGAGGATGTCGGCGATCGCGTCCGCGAAGGCGTCGAGCGTCTCGCGCGTCTCGGTCTCGGTCGGCTCGATCAGCAGCGCCTCGTCGACCAGCAGCGGGAAGTAGACCGTCGGCGGGTGGTGGCCGTGGTCGAGCAGTCGCTTGGCGAGGTCGGTCGTGCGCAGCCCGAGGTTCTTCTTCATCGGCGCGCCCGAGAGCACGAACTCGTGCATGCACAGGCGGTCGAAGGCGACCGGCAGGTGCTCGCCGATCCCGTCCTCCTTCAGCCGCGCCAGCAGGTAGTTCGCGTTGAGCACCGCGGTCTCGGACGCCTCCTGCAGGCCGTCGCCGCCCAGCGACATGATGTAGGCGTAGGAGCGCACGAAGACGCCGTAGTTGCCCTGGAAGCCGCGCAGCCGGCCGATCGATCGCGGGCGGTCGAAGTCGAGCTCGTACGCGTCGCCGTTCTTGACCACCTGCGGCCGGGGCAGGAACGGCTCGATCCGGTCGGAGACCGCGATCGGCCCCGCGCCCGGCCCGCCGCCGCCGTGCGGCTGGGTGAAGGTCTTGTGGAGGTTGTAGTGGACGATGTCGAAGCCCATGTCGCCCGGCCGCGCCCGGCCCATGACGGCGTTGAGGTTCGCCCCGTCGTAGTAGAGCGTCGCCCCCACCCCGTGCACGAGCGTGGCGATCTCCTCGATGTTCTCGTCGAACACCCCGAGCGTGTTCGGGTTGGTCAGCATCAGGCAGGCGACGTCCTCGTCGAGGTTCGCCCGCAGGTCGTCCATGTCGACCCCGCCGGCATGGTCGGTGCCGATCTTGACCACCTCGTAGCCGGCCATCGTCACCGTCGCCGGGTTGGTGCCGTGTGCGGTGTCGGGCGTGAGCACCTTGCGCGGCGAGCGGCCGTTGGACTCGTGGAAGGCGCGCGTGAGCAGCACGCCGGCGAGCTCGCCGTGCGAGCCGGCGCTCGGCTGCAGCGACACGTGGGGCAGGCCCGCGATCTCCGCCAGCGCCCCTTGGAGCTCGTACATGAGCTGCAGCGCTCCCTGGGCGCGCGCCGGCGCCTGGGCGGGGTGCAGCCGGGCGTTGCCGGGCAGCGCCGCCACGCGCTCGTGCAGCTTGGGGTTGTGCTTCATCGTGCACGAGCCGAGCGGGTAGAAGCCCGTGTCGAGGTCGAAGTTGCGCTTGGAGATGCGGTTGAAGTGCCGGT
>Ga0126314_10001762_pt1 | contig 10548 bp, 11 predicted proteins | sample Plot105B_FD_92535 | JGI IMG/M metagenome (GOLD analysis project Ga0126314, IMG submission 92535) | Serpentine soil microbial communities from UC McLaughlin Reserve, CA, USA - Plot105B | ecosystem: Environmental > Terrestrial > Soil > Grasslands | place: USA: UC McLaughlin Reserve, Lake County... | reverse complement strand
GTGTTCATCGCCTGCAGCATGTCGAGCGCCTCGGCGCCGCGGACCTCGCCGACGATGATGCGGTCGGGACGCATGCGCAGTGCGTTGCGCACGAGGTCGCGGATGGTGATCTCGCCGTGCCCTTCGGTGTTCGCCGGGCGCGCCTCGAGCCGGATCACGTGCTGCTGGCGCAACTGCAGCTCGACGGCGTCCTCGATGGTGACGACCCGCTCATCGCTGGGGACGAAGCCGGACAGCACGTTGAGCATCGTCGTCTTGCCGGTGCCGGTGCCGCCGGAGACGAGGATGTTCATGCCACCTTCGACAGCGGCCGCGAGCAGCGCCGCGACCGACTCGGTGAACGTGCCCATGGCGATCAGGTCGTGGGCCTGGAAGGGGTCCTTGGCGAACTTGCGGACCGTGAGGATGGCTCCGTCGAGCGAGAGCGGCGGCACGATGACGTTGACGCGCGAGCCGTCGGCGAGGCGGGCGTCGACCATCGGCGACGCGTCGTCGACGCGCCGGCCGACCGAGGCAACGATGCGCTCGATGACCCGGCGCAGGTGCTCCTCGGAGATGAAGCGCGCGGGCGTCTCCTCGATCACGCCGCGCCGCTCGACATAGATGTGGTCGCAGCCGTTGACCATGACCTCGTTGACGGTGACGTCATTGAGGAACGGCTCGAGCGGCCCGAGCCCCATCACGTCACGGGCGATGTCGCGGGTGAGCTGCTGGCGCTCCGCCGGGGTCAGCGCCGTCTCGCTCGCCTCCATCATGGCGCCGATCTCGGCGACCACGAGGGCGTGCAACTGCTCCTCGCTGGTCGCTTCGAAGAGCCGGGTGCCGAGGCGCTCGAACAGCGACCCGTGCACCCTGGCCTTGAACTCGGCGAGGCCGTCGAGGTTCGCCGGCTGCGGCGCCGTGGGGCGCCACTGGTTGGTGAGCTCGCCGCGCTGGACGGCGGCCTGTTGCGCCTTGTTGATGCGTTCGCTGAGGCTCACCGTCGCCAGCCCTTCCGCTGCTTGCCGGCCTCGGCAGGGGCGTAGCGCTGGGCGAGCTCCTGCAGCTGCTTGGCCACCGCCGACCGCGGCTCGCTGACGACCACGGGGGTGCCGAGGTTGAGCGCCAACGGCAGCTCGCGGCTGACCGGGATGGTGCAGCAGATCTTCATGCCGAGCGCCTCCTCGGCGTCCGACGGCTCGAGCCCGACCTTGGCGTCGGCGCGGTTGAGCACCAGGTGCCGCTCCGCCGTGACCGCCATCTTGTCGAGGGCGTCGAGCGCCTTGTGCAGGCTGCGGATGCTGGTCACGTCGAGGCTCGACACGAGCAGCATGTCTGTGGCGCACTCGATCGCCGCCAGCGTCAGCTCGTCGAGCCCGGCCGGCGTGTCGACCACCACGTAGTCGAAGTTCTGCGCCAGCAGGGGCAGCACCGCCGAGACGTGGGCGTGGCCGATGGCGTCGGCGTCGACAGGGTCGTTGGCGCCGGCGAGGACGTAGAGGCCGTGCTCGGAGGGCGTCAGGAACAGCTTCACGGTCGTGGCGTCCAACTGGTTGGACCTGGCGAGCTGCGCCAACGTGCGCTCCGGCGCCAGCGACAGCGCCGTGCCGAGGTCACCGAACTGGACGTCGAGGTCGACGGCGACGACCCGGCCGGGATCGCGCTGGGCCAGCGCCACCGCGAGGTTGGAGGAGATCGCGGTCTTGCCCGATCCGCCCTTCGGCGAGATCACCACGATGACCTTGCTCGTGCGCCGCTGCGGCGCCGAGCCGTTGGCCTTGACGACGACGCCCATCCCCTCGAGGGCGGAGGACACGTCGGCGGCCAGTTCGGCGGGCATGTCGTGCCCGATGACCACGGTTGGCATTGCGGTGTCTCCCATCACTTCACGACCGAATAGACGTTGCCGAGGGTGAGCAGCCGGGTGCCGTCGTCGGAGACGGTGGCGGGCTGGTTGGACAGCCAGATGTGGCCGTACTCGGCGGCGAACACGAAGCGCTCGGACTGCTCAGGCGACAGGGCGAGCGTGACGATGTACTGGTCGCCGGTCACCTGGACCGGGCCCTGCTGCGCCGCGTCCTTGCTGTCGTCGCTGTTGTCCGTGACGACCGGCGCATCCGTCGTCTGGACGTTCGTGACGAGCACGTGCTGGAACTCGAGGTGGGTCAGGTTGGGGAGCCGCTTGGTCCCGTCCGAGCTCGCCTCCGTGCCATCCGCGGGAGCGGTGGCCGGCGTGGCCGCCGGATCCGTGACACCGGACGTGTCGGGCGTCCGTCCGCCCGACTCGTACGTGAAGTTGTCGAACGAGAGGTAGACGCCGACGAGGTCGCCCTTCTGCAGGGCACCACCGACGGCCCGCTCGGGACCGAGCACCGGCGTGGCGATCTGGACCTTGTCCTTGACCTCGACGGCGACCTCGTCCTTCGCCACGAGCCGCGCTCCCACGAGCTGGTCGCCGGGCTGGAGGTCGGTGGCGGCGACGTTGGCGCCGACGTCGTCGAGGTTGCGCAGGGCACCGGGCTGCTCGAGCCGGGCCGGCACCTGCTCCAGCGAGACCGAGGACTTGATCGTCTCCGCCTCGGCCCCCTTGGGCACGAGCTTGTCGACGACGTACACGCCGACGGTTGACTCCGCCGCGACGGCCTTGTCCTTCGCCGATTGCACGTAGCCCACGAGGGCCACCGTGCCGATGATGGCCAGGATCGCCGCCGCGACGATCCCGACAATCCGCCGTTTGTTCTTCATTGTGGGGTTGTCTTTCTGGGTTTGTATTAGCTGTCGAGGTAGACGTAACAGGCGCTGCTCAGCGGACTGGCGAAGCACGGCGCGCCGGTCGTGCCGCCCGAGCTCGAGGTGAAGCTGGTGACGTAGCCGAAGAGGCACGGCTTCTGGGGGTCGCCCAGAGTCGCGGGATCACCGGTGAACCCGCTGGTCGACTTGCAACGATCCGACATCGCCCCGCCCCGGTTGCTGCCGTTGCCGGACCAGCCGAGGACGTGGAACCCGACGAGGGTGGTGATCGTGTAGTCCGACGGCGTCCCCGAGGCCGCGCCCCAGACCGGGAGGAGGACGTCCTTGCCGACGAAGTAGTCGAGGTTGGTGCTGTCACAGTTGGTGCCGACGAAGTTGTTGCCCTGCGAATCGGTGATCGTCCCGCCGACGGACGCCATCCGGCAGCCGCCGAGGACGAAGCCCTTGGAGTTGGCGTCCTGCCCGGAGGTGCTCGGGTCACGCGGGCAGGAGGTGCGGACACCCTGCCCATACAGCATCATCAGCGAGCCGGGGGTCGTGGCGTTGCCCTGCGTGAACGAGTCCGGGAACGCGCAGTTGGAGAAGGTGAACGGGAAGATCACGCCGGAGGACAGCTCGCCCCACTTCACGGTGGCCGGACGGCTGCGGACCGTGTCCGCGGCGCCGAAGATCTTGGAGACCGTGTAGTCCATGGTCTCGGTGGCCCGCGCGGTCACGAAGCCGGCTGTGCACCCCCCGGCGACCATGGTCTGAGACTGCCCGTGCCCGATCGCGGGTCCGGTGCGGATGAAGCGGTCGTAGCCGCCCGGCGACAGGCTGCGCCGAGGCCCGACGCAGTCCTTGCCCATGGCCAATGCGACAGCGTCGGCGCTGCTCTGCGCGGAGCGGGTGACGGCGACCGTTCGACCGACGTCGATGGCGATGCCGGCGGCTCCGAGCATGAGCGCCATGAAGAGGATCAGGAAGAGCGTGGCGACGCCAGCGTCGTCGCGTCGTGTCACCCGCATGGCATCTTCGCCCGTTCGACGACATCCTTCGTCCACGAACCGACGAAGGGAACGGTGACGGTGTAGACCTTCGAGGCCTTCGCGGTCACCTGCGGAGGGGTGGACGTCTGGTACGCCGGGTTGGTGAGCGCTGGGCACGCCGCGCCGTCGAGGACGACGGTGATGCCGTCGGTGGCGTTGGTGTCGGGGTTGGGGGTCGCCCCGGGTTTGATGGCCAGGGCTCGAGCTCCGTCACGGGCGGCGCCAACGACCCGGGACTTCGTCTGGAACAGACCGGCGAGCGTGATGATGGACGCGATGAGCGCGATGAGCATCGGCAGCGCGACGACGAACTCGAGGGCAACGACGCCCTGGTCGTCGCGCTTGTATCGGGATGAATGGCTCATGGGAACGACCAAAGGGGGGAGGTCGCCCTCCCCCCTTTTGGATCAGATGCTGTCGACGATCTCTTCGAGCTTGTCGGCCAGCTGACCGCCGAAGGCGGTCCACAGCAGGGCGAGCGCCGCGACGAGCGCGGCGGCGACGATGACGTACTCGATGGCGACCACGCCGTCGTCCTCGGTGACCTCAGCGGCCGCCGGGGCGAACTTCTCAACGAGGTTCAGCATGTTGGAATTGCTCCTTGGGTTGTTCCCCGATCCCCGCCGATCGGGGAGGGGCGACGATGAACCTAAGAGCGAACCCAGCGCGCTGAATCCCCAAGATTGATGATTTGCGCCGCAGGCTCCGTCCGTACGTTCGCTGACATGCCTGTCCCCATCCTCGTCAAGAAGCACGCCCTCAACGCCGCCACCGCGGTCTTGTTCGCCCTGGCCTTTTGGCGCCTCGGACTCAGTCCCGAGCTCCCGGCAGTGCTCGCCTTCATCTTCGGCGGCGTGCTGCTCGCCGTGATCGATTGGAAGGTCCACCGTCTGCCGACGCGGCTCGTCTACTACACGCTCGCCGGTGTCGCCGCCGGCCTCGCGTTCGCCTCGCTCGTCGAGTGGGACTGGCGTCCGCTGGCGACTGCCGTCGCCGGCGCCGTGCTGTTCGCCAACGCCTTCTTCCTGCTGTGGTTCCTCACTCGCAAGTTCACCGGCATGATGATGCTCGGCTTCGGTGACGTCCGCCTGGCCGCTGTGCTCGGCCTGTTGCTCGGGTGGTACGGCCTGCCATACGTCCTCTACGGCGCCATCGCCGGGCACGTCCTCGCGTTGCTGGTCGCCGCCGTCATGTGCGTGCACCAGCGCAAGCTGGTCGTGCGTTACTCGTTCGGGCCGCCGCTGATCGCCGGCACCTTGGCCGTGGTGCTGTTCCACGTCTGAGTGCGACTCGCCCGCTTGGCCGCCGTCGATTCACGGTTCCGGACGCGCGGGGCGACTCGTCGCAATGGAGGTCCGATAGGGATCCTCCAGGACATGATCGGTGAGCACGGGAACTGCGGAGCTGACGGCGGACCGTCCCCGCCGTCACCCCGACCTTCACACTGCGCGCGAGACGTGCTGCCGCTCGTCCTGGGTGCCGCCCGCCTGTGGTCCAAAGGACATGGGGCGATTCCCAGACGTGTGCCCGGTCCAACACCACGGGGTGTAGCGAGGGGTTTCCCCGATTTGGAGCGGTCGACGGCGTCGTAGCGTGCCAGATGACTACGACCGGGCACATGGCGGGGCACAGGGCTTCGACGTGCAGAGGGAGGCCCGAGTCGGCCGAGAGATGCCCACAGAACTGTCATCGAACAACACTGTCCACACGGCGCGGTCGAAGGCCGAGCGCGTCGTCTCGAGGGCCTCCGCCCGACTGGCCGAGCGCGACCACGAGATGCGCGCCGCGCTCTTCGCGATCGAGGTGGCCGCCGCCGGACTGAGCCGCAACCGCGACCGCATGACCACCCGGCAGGTCGACGAGCTGATGGACGGCGTGGTCGCCGAGACCCGCCGGGTACGCGCCCTCCTGCACGGCGGCGAAACCCGCTCGACGACGTTCGACCTCGGCGACGCTCTCGCCCCCGTCCTCACCTGCGCTCGCGCCGCCGGGCTCGACGTGCGCTCATCGGTGCCTCGCGGCGTGCAGGTCGAAGGACGTGCCGACAGCACTGCACAGGTGGTGGTCGCCCTGCTGGACAACGTCCGCGAGCACGCCGCCTCATCGCCGGTCGAGCTGCGCCTCGAAGTCCGCGACGACACCGTGATGCTCAGCGTCGCGGACCGCGGCCCGGGGATCGACCCTGACGTGCGCGACCGCATGTTCGAACGCGGCGTGCGGGGCCGTGCCAGCGCGAGCAGCGGCCTCGGCCTGTTCGTCGCCCGCCGACTGATGGAAGAGCAGCGCGGCACGATCGACGTCCGCACCGGTCCGGGCGCGGGCACGGAGTTCGTGCTCCAGTTCCGGAGGGCCTGACGTGATGCCCAAGCGAGTGCTCATCGTCGAAGACCACGCCCTGCTCGCCCTCAGCCTCCAGATCGCGCTGTCCGCGCGCGGTTCGATCGTCGAGACGACAGACGGCCCCACCCCCACCGACATCATCGACCACGCCCACCGGTTCGGACCGCGCAGCGTGCTGCTCGACATCAATCTGGGCGGGGCGGTTGGCTGTGGGATCGACCTGATCGCCCCGTTGCGCGCCACGGGCGCCGAGGTCGTGATGCTCACCGCCGAGACCGATCTGGCCGTGCTGGCGTCGTGCCTCGAAGCCGGCGCTGCCGGCTTCATCGGCAAACACGCCTCGCTCGACGAGGTCGAGGCCGCCCTCGGCGACGTGCGCGAGGGCCTCCCGCTGATCGGCTGCGCCGTGCGCGAGGCCATGCTCGAGGAGCTCCGCAGCCGACGAGCCAACGAGCGCGACGCCCTCTCCCCATTCCAACAGCTCACCCAGCGGGAGCGCGAGGTGCTCGCACTCCTCGTCGACGGGCTCTCCGCCGAGGAGATCGCCGAGACCCGTTATGTGGCGCTGACCACCGTGCGCTCACAGATCCGTTCCGTGCTGCACAAACTCGGCGTGCGCTCGCAACTCGCCGCCGTCGCCCGAGCCAACCGAGTCGGCTGGACGCGCGACGCCGCCATCCTCGCCGTCGCCTGAGCACTCGTTCTCCCAACTTCGGTCATCGACCTCCGCGCGGCGTTCCCCATGAGGAAGCAATTGGCCGCGGTGGCGTCGATCGTCATCGACGTCCTCGCCCCTCTCGGCCGCCGCCAACACGGCGAAAGCCGGTGGGACAACCGGCTCGTCGCGGGATGTGACGATCGGCCGCGACCCTCGAAATCCTCAAATGTGACGAGGCGGAGCTACGCCAATCGACCACATCCTGTCGGTCATGCGCCCCCGACGCTCCATTCAAAGGTCCTTCGCTTTCCTCGCTGTCGCTCTCGGCACTGTGGCGGTTCCAGCCGTCGCCCGCGCTGACGCGAACGATCCGTCGGGTCCCTCTCCGGACCAGAGCACGGACGCGCCGGCGGCACCGGTCTCGCCGGCGCCGGCGCCCGAGCCGCGGCCCGACCCGCAGCCGGCGCCCACGCCGCACCCGGAACCCGCGCCACGGTCCGACCCGCCGCCGGACACCGAGCCGCAGCCGGCGCCCACGCCGCAGCCGCAACCTGAGCCGGCGCCGACGACGCCACCGACGACCGATCCGGAGCCGGGGCATGCTCCCTCGGCCGGGCCCACGCGGGAGCCGGCGCACCCCGCGCCCGCGCCGGAGGTCCAGCCGCCGGCGAGCGAACCGACGTCGACCACGACCCCCCCGGTCGACGACATCGATGAACCGACGGAGGCCGTCGGCATCGACGGGATCACGCGGCCAATCGCGTTCCCGGTGCTCGGGCCGGTGCGGTACTCGAACGACTTCGGCGCCTGCCGCGACGGCTGCGCCCGCCACCATCAGGGCAACGACATGATCGGTGTGCGCATGCAGCCGTTGCTCGCGGCCGTCGACGGCACGGTCACCCTGCTGCGCTACGAGAGCGTGGGCATCTCCAGCGTCACCATCAGGATCACGGGCGACGACGGCTGGTACTACAACTACTTCCACGTCAACAACGACACCCCCGGGACAGACGACGGCCACGCCACCCACGAATGGCAGATCACTCCCGGCCTCACGGTCGGTAGCCGCGTGCGCGCCGGTCAGCTCGTCGGTTACATGGGTGACAGCGGCAACGCCGAGTTCTCCGTGCCCCACCTCCACTTCGAGATCCGCACGCCCGACCGCACACCCGTCAATCCGTACTACAGCCTGGTCGCCGCCCAACGGGCCGAGACCTGCGTCGGCGGCACGGCTGCGTGGACGAACACACCGCTCGAGGCGCTGTCACCGTCGGCCGTTGCCGTGATCCCACTCGCCGACGGTGGCCGTTGGGTCATCGACGCCGACGGGCGCCTGCGCGCGGACGGCGCGGCGGCCCACATCCAGCCTGTCGCCGGGCTGGACTGCGACGTCGTCCCGGTGGCCGCTGCTTCGGCTCCGGCGGCCGCTCCTTTGGCGCCGGTGACTGCTGCTTCGGCTCCGGTGGCCGCTGCTGCGGCTCCGGTGGCCACTGGTTCGGTCCCTGTGGCCGCTCCTTCGGCCCTCGCGGACGGCACGCCGGCGATGATCGCGCCGGCCGCGGCGCCCGCCGCTCCGGCTCCGGTCCTGCCTGCGCCGGCACCGGCGACGGCTGCCGATCGCTGGACCGTCGAGCCCGGCGACTCCCTGTGGCACATCGTGCAGACGCACTACGGGACGTCCGACACAGCGGCCACCATCTCGCTGGTGGACCTGGTGTTCGACGCCAACCGTGACCAGCTCACCGATCCCAACTTGTTGCGGGTCGGCATGGAGCTGGCGCTGCCGCCGGTCCCGGCCTGAGCCGACCGGCCGTACCACGCGGTGTGAAGGCGGCGAGATGATCGGCCGTCGGACCGCTAAGGATGCGTGAAGGCCGTCCTCACGTGCGGGCTGCGGTGGTTCGCTTCTCGTATGGCCCCCGAGCCCACCTTCCGACGACCGGCTGTCGACGACGAGCTGACGGCCAGCCTGACCATCGGCATCGCCTTCGGCGTGCCCGCCGCCATCGGTGTCGGCGCCTTCTTGGCGCTGTTCCGGTCGGTCTTCGATGCGACGAACGCGGCGCTGGTGCTGATGATCGTGGTCGTCGCGGTCGCCGCCATCGGCGGCCGGCCCGCCGGGATCGTCACGGCATTGGCGGCAGTCGCCTCGTTCGACTTCTTCCACACGAAGCCCTACCTGTCGCTGGCGATCGACTCGCGCGACGACGTCGAGACGGCCGTGCTGCTGCTCGTCGCGGCGGTGATGGTCGGCACGATCGCCTCCTGGGGCCGCTCGGCGCACCGGCGCGCCGGGACAGCGCGCTCCGAGGTCAAGCGGATCCACCGCGTGGCCGAGGCCGCGGTGAACGGCACGCAGGCGGCTGACGTGATCGCCGTCGCCCAGGACGAGCTGCGCGGACTGCTCTCCCTCCACGAGGCGCGCTTCGAGGCGCTGCCCACGACGGACCTCCGGGTCCTGCCTCGGATCGGTCGCAACGGCGCGATCGACGCGGTCCAGGACCGCCGGTTCGGCCGCCTGGCCGACGGTGCCGGTGGGTTCGAGCTGCCCGAGCAAGGGGTCGAGCTGCCGGTCCTTGCTCGCGGTCAGCACATCGGCCGCTTCCTGCTGTCACCGACGCATGGCGTGGCCGTGTCGTTGGAGCAGCGACTCGTCGCTGTGGCCATCGCCGATCAGGTGGCCGCGGTGTGGATCCCGGAGTCGCACGAGACGTGGTCAAAGGAGCGTGCCCGATGAGGGAGGTCATCGAGAGCGTGGATCATCGTGACCTCGTGCTGCGTCACACCGCATGTGTCCTCCGCGACGTGTGCGGTGACACAGATGCAGGTCCCGGCGTGATCACCGAGCGAGGGCGTCACCGGGGAAGCTCCGGCAGGGATGGACGTCGTAGACGAACACGCCGGCCTGCACGGCCGGGTCGCCGGCCATGATCGTGTAGGCCTCGGCCACCGAGGCGTCGAAGATGCCGATGCCGCACACCTCGCTGTCGTCGAGCACCGGGCACACCACGTTGAGCACGCCGTCGGCGCGCAGTCCGAAGTTGCGCCGCCCGTGCTCCCACACGATCGTCCGCGCCTCCTCGCCGTGGTACGCCGGGCCCTGGCGCAGGATCACCAGCGCGTACTCGCGGGTCGTCGCCAGGGCGGCCTGCATCACATCGTCGGCGACGTACGTGATCTCCCGCTCCTCGTCCATGGCCGCAGCGTAGGCAGGCGCGGCGTCAGTCGGAGCTGCGCTCGAGGGCACCGCCACGACGGCGGGCGAGCGGCGAGATCACCTTGATCGCCGAGCCGAGGATGGCGATGTTGACGATCACCTGGATCATCACGACGATGCGCGCCACGTCGGTGCGCGGGGCGATGTCGCCGTACCCGATGGTCGCCAGCGTCACGACGGTGAAGTAGAGCGCGCTCGTGCGGCTGAGGTGCTCGGTGAACGCCTGGGGGTCGCGAGCCGACACGTTGATGTAGGCAGAGGCGAAGACGACCACGACGACGACGGCGGAGGCCGCCAGCGCCTCGATCGCCCGCGCCGCCGGGTGCGACGACCGCACGACGCTGATGGTCTGCCAGATCACGACGACGAGCAAGAAGACGCCGCCGATGACCACCCTGAAGATCGCGCTGAAGTCGGAGCGCGGATCCAACGGCAGCACGTAGTACAGGACCAGGACGCCGACGACCCATAGCAGCGCCCGTCCAAGGGACCGTTGGATGGCGCGACGGGTCTCTGGCTGCCAGCGGCCCGGGCGGGGCGTCTCGGTGGTCAGGTGGGATCTCCGTGCTCGCGGC
>Ga0126314_10001761_pt1 | contig 10549 bp, 8 predicted proteins | sample Plot105B_FD_92535 | JGI IMG/M metagenome (GOLD analysis project Ga0126314, IMG submission 92535) | Serpentine soil microbial communities from UC McLaughlin Reserve, CA, USA - Plot105B | ecosystem: Environmental > Terrestrial > Soil > Grasslands | place: USA: UC McLaughlin Reserve, Lake County... | reverse complement strand
GAGGTGGACAAGTTTATTGCGACGAAGGTGAGTCCGGCGACGGCGACGATGATTGAGCCTTGTAAGAACTAAAGATATTAGCCGCAGATTTTCGCTGATGAACGCGAATTAATCCGCGTTCATCAGCGAAAATCTGCGGCTAGTTAGTAAACTGTCTTGAATGAATCTGCGCATCCTATATCACGGTCACTGCTTCGACGGTGTTGCTTCAGCGGCGACCTTCACGCGGTTTTACAAAGAACGCATCCATCCCGAAGCTGAGGTTAATTACACGGGCTTGCTGCACCGGCCGGGCAACTTGTTTGACCTGACCATGTTCGATTCAGACGAAAATGCAATCGTTGACTTCAAGTACGCAGCCTCCGAGAAACTGACGTGGTGGTTCGACCATCACGAGTCGGCTTTTCTGACTCCTGACGACGAAGCCCACTTTCGTGCCGACACTTCGGGGAGAAAGTTTCTGGACGCGACGAGAAAGTCGTGTACCGAGTTTATTGCCGACGTTGCGCGCGAACGTTTCGGGTTCAACGACGCACCAATCAAGTCGCTGGTCCATTGGGCACACGTCATCGATGGCGCACTTTATGAGTCGCCGGCGCAATGTGTGGAGCTCAAAGAGCCTGCATTGCAACTGATGCAGGTTATCGAAGCCGATCCTGACGATTCTTTTATCGAGCGAATCATTCGTGAGCTTACGGTTCAGTCGCTCGAAGACGTCGCTGCGGGCGTCGAAGTGCAGCGCCGCTTCAAACCCATACTCAAACAACATCTCGAGACGCTTGAAGTAGTTCGCAGGAAAGCGACGAGCGCGGACGGCGTCGTCCAGTTTGATTTGATTGACGAAGGCTACGAAGGCTTCAACAAGTTCATTCCTTACTATCTGCATCCTGAAACCACTTACTCCGTGGCCCTCACGCGCGGAGCACAGCGCACGAAGATCTCAGTCGGCTCGAACCCGTGGGCGCCGGTGCCGCGCACTCACAATATTGCAAAGATCTGTGAACGCTACGGCGGGGGCGGTCATGCCGTCGTCGGCGCAGTCTCGTTCAAGCCGGAAGAAGTGGAAGTAGCGCGCGCGGCGGTGAGAGAGATTGTGGCGGAGCTTTCGAGAAAAGATTAGCGCGTTTACCAAACGAGGTAAGTTTTACAGGATTTACAAGATTTTTCAGGATGGACAGGATGAATCCTGTAAATCATGTGAAATCCTGTAAATCATGTGAAGCAGGCTGAATGCCTAACCGCTTGATCTTGCAGTTGAGCGTCGTGACTTTCACGCCCAGAAGCTGCGCGGCACGGCGTTGATTGCCGCGAGTGCGCTGAAGTGCCTCGCGAATCAGCTCGCTTTCGTATCGCTGCACCTCTTCCTGAAGCCCGAGTTTCTGCGGCGGCTGCGGCTCTTGCTGGCTCGCCAGCGATTCCACTTCACGTAGCAGGGTTATCGCAGCTTCCCTCAGACTGTTCAGATTATGAATCGAGCTACTCATCACATCCATCCTTATTCTGATCCGCGTTTATTCCGCGTTAATTCGCGGCCTACTTCAACAGCTCTTCGAGAAATTTGAGCACTTCAGGATCTTTGCTCCTGCTCAACCAGCCGATCGCCCGCTTGCGACGCTCCATTGGAGCCTGCGGACTGCGTGCTATCTCGATCAGCTTTCGAATCACACGCTGGTCATTCATTCTGCTGCCGGAGGTGCCGTAACCGATGGCTGTTTGCCCTCCTGCGACAGCGATAGGAGTGCCGGCGAATACGCCGCTGCCGTAGCCAAGCGAGTTGATGATCTGATCTTTCAACTCTTCATTCTTCTCTGTGTCGTAGAGACCGAGCAGAAACTCAATCGCTTTGTCTCCGCCACGCCGCGCGATAGCGCTGATCGCGGCTTTGCGAAGCTCGATATTATCTGAGCCGCGCGCGATCTCGAGCAGCCTGTTACCGGCGCGTTCACTCTTGCGATTTCCAAAACCGGCGATGACTGCCTTGCGGATCTCGATACTCTGATCCGTGTCGTAGATTCGTAAGAGAGCATCGACAGCAGGTTCGCCCGGGCGGCTCGCGATGCTCGAAATCGCCATCTTGCGTTGTGCCGGCATCTTGCCGCTCGTCGCTATTTCACTAAGGACGGTGATCGCTCGCTCGCCTGTATGTTTACTCAGCGCGTAAAGCGACGCCTCGACGATGTCGTTCTCCTGTGAATTGAGTGCGAAGTCGCGTAGCGCATCGACGACACTGTCGTCGTTAGTTGCGCCGAGTGTAGAGATGGCGCGGGCTCGTAATTTGATATCGGGCTCGCTTCGCGCTACGCCAAGAATTACGGGTGTGACGGCTTTGCCGCCGTTGCGGCCGAGCAGCGTCAAGGCCGCACTCTTGCAACGCGCGGTCTGCGTTGAACCGGGCTTCAGCCAATCCGAAGCCGCCATGATTCCCCGTTGTACATCGGTCTGAAACAACGCCTGAAGCACTACAATCTTGAATTCACAGGGATCGTCGTCATCCGCCGGCCCGGCATTAAGACCGTCACCGCTATAGACCGTAGTTGTAGCGATGCCCTGGGCGATCGCAGGAGTGACGCTCATGGAAGTCAATGTAACGGCCGGCGTGTAAACCAGGGGTTGTTGTATGGCGGGCAGTGTGACGACTGCCTGCGCCCTGACGGCTGACATCATGTCTTCATAGGCTGCGGCAGAACCGCCGGACACTTGTGCTAACAGCACTCGCGCATCTTCTCTCCAGCTCGTGCCGGGATACTTCGCCAGCAGACGATCGATAGTCGAGCGGCACTGGTCATACTTCATTGATTTATATTGTGTGTACGCGAGCCAGTAGAGGGCGGCGTCGATGTTCTTTTCGTTCGGGAATGCCGAGACATACTCGCTGAACTTTTCCTGCGCCCTGGCCCATTCGCCGTCAGTGACGAGGTCGCGGGCGCTGCGGAAAACAGTCGTCGCATCGTTTGCGCCTTGCTGCATGGAACGGCTGGTCGAAGCCGAGCCGGCTCCGAAGCCGGCCCCCGAACCGGAGCCAGTCCGTTGTTGTCCCAGAACAATGCCGGTCGCCAGGAAAGCGACGAGACAGAAAGCGAGGAGCAACGCGACGCGCTTCGTCGCGAAGGCCGTTTTCGATGTAAGGTGATTAAACATTTCTTGAGCCCCTATTCTAAGTAAACGATGGTTGTGCCCCGGTATTAACGATTATTTGTGCCCCCGGTCCTGGTAATCCCACAACGCGGCCACGATCTCGGTCTTTTGCACACGCTCCTTAATCACTCGCACGTCTTCCGGGCGCGCCCGATCGGGCAGGTTGGCAATATCGATCAGGAATGGTTCCAGATCCGAGAGGAGTGCCTTCGTTGGAAACTTTGCTTTCATCTCGGCGTCGCGCCGCAAGACTACGTTTTCATTCAGCAAGCGACGCGAGAGCGCCTTGTCGTAAGTTACGTCGATCTCGTCGTCCCCATCGGAGATAGGCACGTTTTTTATCGAGCGCAGCAGGATTTGCGTTTGTTCGATGTGCCTGGCAGTGTCGCGATCGTCCATGTCGAGGTAACCGAGATCTGAAGACAGAACGTCCGACTGATCGATTGCGCTATGAATTGTTGGCGATTTAACTCGTGATCCTGCTTTCTTTCGTAACGCCACCACTTCAGGTTTTGGAACCGCGGATTGGACGAAATGCCGAACCGGATTTGGAATTGGGACTTGAGCTGGTGCTATCGCGACTCTCGGCGCTGGAGTTTTGTGCCTCGAAAACACGTAGACGACTCCAATTGCAATTGCGATCAGTAACGCCCCGATCACGGTTGCAAGGGATGATTTCACAAACAGACTCGCGACCCAACCGGGTTTTGCCGCCTTACTCTCCGACACTGTGTGAGCCGCCACTCTCGTCCAAAGAAACGGCGGGACTTCGATTTCGCGATCGTAACGTGCGAAGAACTGCTGTTCGGCACTCAGCGCGGTGAAGCTTTCAGAGCACTCAACGCACGCGATCAAATGCGTGTCGACCTGCTCGTGCTCCTGCGGCGCCAGCTCACTATCCAGATATTCTTCCAAAAGCTCGCGGCAAACTTCACACTTCATAGCCAACTCCAGCGTACGGGCTGATCCTCTTCCTCATCTCCGTGCGAGCGCGGTGCAAATCACTCTTCAACTTCCCGAGCGAGAAACCCGTGATCGCGGAAATCTCTTCGTAACTGCACTGGTGCAAAACCTTGAGCGTGAACACCAGGCGCTTGTCTTCGTCGAGCGCTGCGAGCGAGCGCCGGATTAAGTCGTTTAACTCCTTGCTCAGTAGTCCTTCGACCGGCACCGGTTTGTCGTCGCTTAAATCCATAACCGACTTATCCGCGAGATCAACGTGTGTATTCGCGCGGGCGCGTGCCCGGAGCGACTCACGCGCGACGTTTCTCGCAATGCCAAACAGCCAGGTGGAGAGTTTGGTTTCGGCGCGCATGGTGTGAATCGCTCGGAAGGCGCGGACGAAAGTCTCCTGGGTCAGCTCTTCAGCCAGCCCGCGATCGTTGACCATGTCGTAAATGAAACTGATGACGGGCCGCGAATACCTGTCGAAAATCAGACGGAAGGCATCCGCATCGCCCTGGCACACGCGAGTAACCAGGTCTGCTGAAGTGTTCATCAGAGTTCCCGCGAACGCGCCAGTCATCGCTCTCGATAGGTAAGTGCCTGAGGAGGGTTAAAAGTTTCAGTAAAATCCGCGTAAATCCGCGGTTAAATATTCTTAGGGTCCACGATCTTTCCGGCAATTGCGGAGGCGGCGACTACGAAGGGCGAGGCAAGGTAAAGTTTGCCGGGGCCGCTGCGGCCGGGAAAATTTCGATTTTGCGCACTGACCGTGACCGTCTCCGCTGAAGGAGATGCGCCGGGGCCGGCGTTGATGCACGCGCCGCACGAAGGATCGATCAGCTCAGCGCCAGCGCGTTCGAAGATGTCGATATAGCCACGCTGCTGCGCATAGTGTTTGATCTTTTGCGAGCCAAATTGAATGTACAGGCGGACGCCTTCCGCCACGCGCTTGCCGTTGGCCAACGCGTTCTCCAGCACTTGCGCGTACATGTCCATGTCGGCCATCTTGCCGCCCGTGCATGAGCCGCCATAGGCAGCATCAATCCGGACTTCGCCGTCGAGCTCGTCGATCGGAATGCCATTGCGCGGGTCGCCCGGCGTGGCCACCATCGGGCCAATCTCATCCAGATCGATCTCGAACACTGCCGCATACTCGGCTTCCGGATCGCTGTAAGTGAATCCCTTCCGCACTTCATCCGCATCGAGTCCGCGTGTCCGCACGATGTATTCGAGAGTCACTTCGTCAGGCTCGATTATGCCAGTCGTGCCGCCGGCCTCGACCGCCATGTTCGTTAAGGTCGCGCGTTCGTCCAGCGGCCAGTTCTTCAGATCTTCGCCGGCAAACTCGAGCACCTTGCCGATGCCCTTGCTCGACTTCATATATTCCGACGCGAGGATGTAGAGCATCACGTCTTTCGCAGCGACGTCGGCGCGCTTCTTTCCCCTCAAAACATAACGCACGGTTTCAGGCACGCGAATGCGAATGTCTTTCGTGTACCACGCATTCGCCATGTCAGTTGAGCCGACACCGAATGCGAAGCATCCGAGCACGCCGGCCATACAGGTGTGTGAGTCAGTGCCGATTACGATCTGGCCCGGCAATGCGAGATCTTCGACAACCGCGTTATGACAGATCGCTTCCGAGCCGCCTTCCGGACTCTCGCCATATAGTCTGATGTTTTGTTGCGCAGTAAAACTCTGCTGCGTTATTGCCAGTCCTTCAGCCTTTTCCAACAGGCCCATCTCACGATGTTTCGGCGACATCACGCGCCCGAGAAACGTCAGGTGATCCCGAAAGGCAAACACTGATTCAGGCTCAGAAACGCGGGCGTCCGGACCCAAAGCCTGCTTGAAGAGCGACTCCGCCATTGGCGTGACGTACTCGTGCGAGAAACGCACGTCGGCGAGAGCAAACAACGCGTCGCCCGGCTTTACGGCTTCGACACCGATCTCGCCGGCCCTCACAAACGCGTGCCGCGCGATAAGCTTTTCCACGATCGTCATCGGGCGCGGAGCGGTTCCGATCGGCGGCGGCGTTACTTTTCCGGAGAGTCGCGCCTTGTTGTAGTTGAAGAGTCCTCCATGAGAAACGATGTCCTGTGAGATAGGATCGAGGCCATTGGTAAATTCAGAAAGCGCGATCTCTTCGCCACGCCGGATCCGTTCGATCAACCCGAAATCGGTTGACGTTAGAAGACCGATGTTCTGCGAGTTCTGCCCGTAGATCTTTTCGATACTCTGAGCAATGACGAGCTGAATGCCGGCTGCTTTCTCAGCGAAAGGCGCTGTCTCGCGTGAAGAGCCACAGCCTTTCGAAAGTCCCGAAACCACCACTGCAAAGCCGCCGTTTTTTACTTCGTCTTTCTTGACGGTGCCTTCGCGCATGCCGACATAGACGTATTGACCGAGCGTTTCGTCGTAGTAAAAACAGACCCAGCCAGGCGTTACCTCGTCGGTGGAGATGTTGCTCAGCAACGGCAGATCGCCGTTTAGCAGGCGCAAGGCGAGCTCAGCTTCCAGAGCGGCGGCTGCTTCACCACCGGCTTCGAGTTGCCGGCGAATCAGGGCAGTGTCGTCCGTTAAAAATAGAATGCGGCCTGAGAATTTGATATGTTCAGGGCGTCTTTCGATTGTTCCAGTCATTAGTCTTGCGTGGGTCTCCCTGGGGTCTGAATTCTTATCATCATGTGATATTTTCTGGGAAAGCAAACTCGATTATAACCTCAGGATGATAAAACCCTTAGCGGGCTATGGAGCGTCTAAGCCCTCTAGGTCGGTACGGAGCAGAAGCGGAGGAGAGTTGATATGAAGTTGTCAGGAAGAAGATTTGCCGGAAGGGCAGTTTTCGCAGCGTTGCTGGCGCTTTCAGCGCTGGCGTTTGGATCTCGGCAATCGCTGGTCGCGGCGCAGGAGACGGACGATCCCGTCAAGATCGAACTCTACAAACGATTTGTCGATAACCGAGTTCCGAATCCGACCGCCGCCTATCAGGCCGCGCGAGATTACCTCCAGAAATATAACAAAGACAAAGACCAGTACACTGACTACTTGCAAAAGTGGATTTCGTTCTACGAGCGTGACGAGCGCAAGAGAAATCTTCCGGGTCTTATTAATGAAAAGAAGTTTGCGGAAGCTTACAGCACCGGCGCGAAGATTCTTACCGATGAGCCAAACTATTTGCGCGCGCAGATAGACCTTGGCTACGCCGGTTATCTCGCCGCGTCCGCAAAAAATGAGACGTTCAACAGCACCGCGCTTGATTACGCGCGGAAAGCCATTCAGGCGATCGAATCAGGCAAGACGCCGACTGAATGGGCGCCTTTCAAAGGCAAAGACGACACGCTCGCGTATCTCAATTACGCAGTGGGTTACTTAACGCTCAGGACAAGTCCGGACCAGGCGATCGACTCGTTGATAAAAGCAGCGCAGTACGACAGCGACATCAGGAAAACTCCCTCGACCTATTATTTTCTCGCCGCGGCTTACGAATCCGGTCCATATAAGACCTTGTCAACGGCTTACCAAACTGAATTTGCAAACAAGCCCGAGACGCCGCAAAGCAAGGCAGCCCTCGAGAAGTTAAACGTCGTGATGGATCGGATCATCGATGCTTATGCGCGTGCGATTGCGGCAGCGGGAACCGATCGAAAGACGGAACAAAGCCGTAAAGAGTGGATGGCGCCATTGTCGAATTACTACAAGTTTCGACATGATGGAAGTGAGACAGGGTTGACTGAGTTCATCGCGGCCTCGTTGCAGAAACCCATACCGCCGAAGCCGTAGTCTATCCACAGATTCCATAGCCGTCGGTGGAATCTGTGGATGCAGTTCGTCCAACCTTTGGAGCGACATTGATGCGCAAACTATTCCTCGTGATCGCGGCGCTTGCCGTGTTCGCAGTCAACGTCCATGGACAACAACTGTCGCTCGACGCCATGATCGATCGCGACATTGCTTCGTGGCTGACGACCTATAGAAACCTTCACGCCGCGCCCGAGCTCTCTCATCGCGAGGAGAAGACGTCCGTGTTCGTTGCCGCTGAGCTGCGCAAACTCGGATTCACAGTTACCGAGCGGATCGGCAAGTTTCAGAACCCGCAGTGGAATGGCTACGGCCTGGTTGCGGTATTAAAGAATGGTCCAGGGCCGACAGTTCTCGTCAGGACTGAGCTCGATGCCTTGCCGGTGGAAGAGAAAACAGGAGTCGCTTATTCGAGTCAGGTTAAGACGAAGAACGACGCGGGAGTTGAAGTCAGCGTCATGCATGCTTGCGGTCACGACATGCACATGACGAGCTTTTTGGGCACGGCCAAAATGCTGACGGACTTGAAGAGGGGCTGGAGCGGGACGCTCATAATGTTGGGCCAACCAGCCGAGGAAACCGGCGACGGCGCGAATGCGATGTTGCGCGACAACCTGTACACGAATTTCCCGAAGCCTGACTTCGCCATCGCTTTACATGATAAGCCGGAGCTTGAAACAGGGAAGGTGGGCTACACGCCGGGGTACGCGATGGCGAGCGCGACTTCAATCGACATCAAGATCCGCGGCATCGGCGGCCATGGTTCGGCGCCGGAGAACAGTAAGGATCCTGTCGTGGTGGCGGCCCAGGTCGTCATGGCTTTGCAAACGATTGTGAGTCGCGAAAATTCGCCACTCGACCCGGCAGTGGTTACTGTAGGATCAATTCACGGCGGCACGCGTTACAACATCATTCCCGATGAAGTGAACCTGCAATTGACGGTTCGTACGTACAAGGAGGAAGTCAAGCGTCGCGTATTGGCCTCGATAGAGCGAATCGTGAGGGGAGTGGCTGCGAGCGCCGGTATTCCGGAGCAACTGGCTCCGGTAGTCAAAGTCGCTGAAGGCACTGGATCGACGTATAACGAACCACAGTTGGTCGAGCGCCTGGCGGTTACGTTCAGGCAGGCACTCGGCGAAGAGAACGTGGTGCAGGTGCCGCCAATTATGGCGAGTGAGGATTTTGGGTACTTCAGTTTGGACCATAAGATTCCGACGACAATCTTTTGGCTTGGCGCCTCCGATCCGGCGAAGGTGAAGCAAAGCCGCGAGACTGGTGTTGCTCTGCCCGGCCTGCATTCGGCTCTCTTCACGCCCGTACCGGAGCCCACTCTGCGAACCGGAGTCAAAGCGATGACCTCTGCGGTTCTCGAGTTGATGAAAAAGTAGTGGACAGGATTCACAGGATTTACATGTTCGTCCTGAAAATCTTGTAAATTCTGTAAAACCCACCTCATCAACCCTGCGCTCCACAATCGGGCAGTAGTACAATCCGATCCATGCTTCGTACCTTTCTTCTTCTATTCATCCTGGCTTTCCCCGTCTTTGCTCAAACTACACAGGAAAAAGTCCGTGATTATCGACGGGCAAACGAGCACCAGATCCTGAAAGAGTTCACGACGCTGCTTTCGATACCGAACGTCGCCTCCGACACACAAAACATCCGTAAAAACGCGGCCGTGATCGTCGAGATGATGAAGCAACGTGGATTGAACCCGCGCTTGCTGGAAGGCTCGACGCCGGCCACGCCACCCGCTGTTTACGGGGAATGGAAAACGCCCGGCGCGCAACGCACTATACTCCTCTACGCGCATTACGACGGGCAGCCCACCGACCCGAAGCAATGGACCGCAACATTACCGTGGCAGCCTGTTTTCCGCTCGGCTGCGCTTGAAGCAGGCGGACAAATCGCGCCGGCGCCAGCCGGCGGTGCAATGGTCAATCCGCAATGGCGCATCTACGCGCGCTCGGCATCCGACGACAAAGCGGGCGTGATGGCGATCCTTACCGCCTTCAGTGCGCTGAAAGAAAAAGGCGTTTCGCTGACCTCGAACATCAAGTTTCTTTTCGAAGGCGAAGAAGAAGCGGGGTCACCACATCTCGGCGAGATCATCAACCTCAACAAAGAGTTGCTCGAGGCTGACGTGTGGATAATCGGCGATGGACCAGTGCACCAGTCAGGACGCAAACAAGTCGTCTTTGGCGCGCGTGGCGATACTAACGTCGACGTTACGGTCTACGCCGCGAAGCGGCCGTTGCACAGCGGCCACTACGGTAACTGGTCGCCGAACCCCGCTCATCTGCTCGCGCGTCTCCTCGCTTCAATAAAGGACGACGAAGGACGGGTAACGATCGAAGGCTGGTACTCCGACGCTGAGCCTCTCGGCGAAGTAGAGCGCGGCGCGATTGCGGAAGCGCCTCAATATGATGAAGAGCTGAAGCGGCAGTTGGGAATCAAGCGCACCGAAGGTGGCGGCAAAGCCCTGCTCGAACTAATCAACCTGCCGTCGTTGAACATCAATGGTTTTGCGAGTGGTGACGTTGGAGATTTGGCGCGTAACGTGATTCCAACAACAGCCACGGCCGTGCTGGATCTGCGCCTCGTGAAGGGCAACGATCATCAGCGCCAGATTCAGCGGCTGATCGATCACATCCGCAAGCAGGGATAT
>Ga0126314_10001760_pt1 | contig 10550 bp, 7 predicted proteins | sample Plot105B_FD_92535 | JGI IMG/M metagenome (GOLD analysis project Ga0126314, IMG submission 92535) | Serpentine soil microbial communities from UC McLaughlin Reserve, CA, USA - Plot105B | ecosystem: Environmental > Terrestrial > Soil > Grasslands | place: USA: UC McLaughlin Reserve, Lake County... | reverse complement strand
GCTCGCCTCCGCCCGCTCGGCGCCCGCGAAGGCCTTCTCGAGCTCCGCGTGGGCGGCGCCGAGCTGCTCGCGAAGCGCCTCCGCCTCGGCCTGGGGCGCGGAGGCCTGCTCGCGAGCGCGCGCGAGCTCGGTCTCGATCTCGGCGAGCCTGGCGGCCGTGTCCTCGCGCAGGGAGCCGAGCTCGGCGTCGGCTGCCGCGGCTCTGACGAGCGCGATGTCGGCCGCCCGGTGGGCCTCCTCCAGCTCTACCGCGAGCTCCTCCTCCCGTGTACTCGGCCCGGCGACCGCCTCACGCGCCCGCGCGAGCTCCTGCTCGGAGGCGGTCAGATCGGCGCGCGCCTTCACCAGATCGCTCTCGGCCGCGACCAGCGTGCGCCGCAGCTCCGCGAGCTCGGCGCGCATCGGCTCGACCTCCTCGGCATAAGCGGGGCGCGCCACCGTAGCGCTCGCGGACGGAAGCGGCTGCTCCTGTCCGATGCCGTCGGCGTCGTCCGCCTGCCAGAACACCGCTGAGGATGGCGCGGGCTCGGAGGCGCGTATGCCCTCGGCCGGCTGGTCCTCCTGGGCACCCTCGGTGATGAGCGGCAACCGATCGAGCAGCGCGTCCAGCGCAGGGCGCGGCGCCACTGCCGGCTGGACCTCGAGCTTCGTCATCACGGCGATGTCGTTAACCCCGAGCGCGTCTGCCGGGTCGGCCATCGCCACGAGTAGCCCGCCGCCGACGAACCCCACCGGCACCGCCTGGTAGCGCCTGGCGGCTGAGGGCTTGATCATCGCGACGGCACTCGAGTCCACCTCGTAGTTCTCCAGATCGATGTAGGCGATCCCGTAGCGCTCCGCGGTCGCGCGCGCGAGCTGCTCCTCACTGATCGCACCCGCGTCCACCAGGACCTGTGCGACCGTGCTGCCGCTGCGCGCCGCCCGCACCGCGTCCTCGACCGCGTCCGACGTGGCGAAGCCGAGCTCCACGATCACGTCGCTGAGAAAGCCGGAGCGGCCGCCGGGCTCTTCGGGCGGAATCACTCCCTTGGGGGGAGGGGTGGCGGTGCCGGCCTCCGCGCTCACGCCGGCTCCCCGGTCACCGGCATCGTCGAGTTCCTTGCCTCGGTCTCGATGCGGTCGAGCGCGGCCTCGGGCGACTCGGCGTCCCCGAGTGAGCACATCGCATACGCGACCTCAAGCTGCGCGGGGCGCTCGTGCGTGGCCCGCTGGAGCGCCTGGCCGTAGCGCCCGATGAAGGCTGCGGCGCCGTCGAGCCCCTTGCAGCCCACCAGCACCGCGCCGTAAACGTCGTCAGTCAGCCGCCCGGCGTAATCCGTGCGCCGGACCGCGCTCTGCATGACGTCGGCGGCGTCCTTCATCAGCAGCTCTCCGACCGCGGCGCCGTGGCGTTCTGAGATCTGGCGCAGGTTCGTGATGCGGCACGCGAGCACGTAGGTCTCAAGGGTGCCGCGTTCGGCCAGGCGCCACTCGCGCTCCGCCGCCTCCACGAACGCGACCCGGTTGAGCAGGCCGGTGAGCGCATCTGTCCGCTCAGGGTCGCGCAGGCGCTCGCTCAAGCGGCGCAGGTCGGCGCGCCACTTCACGCTCTCCCACTCGTAGGTGAGCAGGCGCCCCGCAACGGCGAGCAGCTCCAGATCGGTCTGGGTGAAGACATCGGTGCCCGAGGCGAGCGCGCACACCGTCAGCGCTCCCGCGCCCGAGCTGGTCTCGAGCGGCAGTGCGAGGTAGGAGCGCACCGCAAGCCGCTGTAGCGCGGGAGGGTCGAGCAGGCCGGTCCCGCTGCCGTTCGCGCCGGCCGCCATCGGCAGCGTGCCCCCGGGTTGGAGCTCCGAGGCCGCCGCGCCGCGCACGTCGATCAGGTGCAGCTCGGCCTCGTCCCAGTCCACTCTGCCCAGCAGCACCGAGCCAGGCGGAAGCTCGGCCTCGAGCAGGTCGAGAACCGTGTCGGCCGCCTCGGAGAAGCTCGTGAACCGGCGTTCCGCGAGGCGAGCGAGCGAACTCAGGGCGGTGCCGCTCACCTCATACGTATCGGCTCCCAGCGCAAAAGTCTGAGGGGTGCAGCGGGTATCCTGCCGCAGATCCATGACCCTTCGCGACCTGATGGGCCCTGGGGCGCCCGAGGTCGAGATCTCGGGCCTGGCCTACACGAGCCAGAGCGTCACCCCGGGGGCGCTCTTTTTTTGCGTGCCTGGCTTCCGCTCGGACGGTCACGACTTCGCTCCTGACGCGGTCGAGCGCGGCGCGGCTGCACTCGTCACGGAGCGGCGGCTCGACCTCGGCGTGCCCGAGGTCGTGGTGAACGACGTGCGCGCGGCGATGGGCCCCGCGGCGGCTCGCTTCTATGGCGATCCGACCGCGGAGCTCGACGTGGTCGGGATCACCGGCACGAACGGCAAGACCACCACCGCCTACCTCGTCCGCCACCTGCTCGAGGCGGCCGGGCGGCAGACGGGGCTACTCGGCACGGTCAAGCGCGTGGTCGGCGGCGTCGAGGAGGAGGTCGAGCGGACGACGCCCGAGGCGATCGACCTGCAGGAGACCTTCAGCCGCATGCGCGACGGTGGCGACGAGGCGGTGGCCATGGAGGTCTCCTCGCACGCGCTCGAGCTCGGCCGCGTGGCCGGGATCAGATTCGCGTGCCGCGTGTTCACCAACCTGACCCAGGACCACCTCGACTTCCACGAGACGATGGATGCCTACTTCGCGGCGAAGCGCAGGCTGTTCGAGAAGCCCGGTCTGTCCGTGGTGAACGTGGACGACGACTACGGCCGTCGCATAGCGGGCGAGGTCGACGCCGTGACCTTCGGGATCGAGCGCGACGCGGATTACCGCGCGCGCGACGTGCAGTTCGACGTGATGGGCTCGCGCTTCACGCTCGAGACACCGGACGGCGAGCTGCGGCTGGAGTCGCCGCTGGCGGGGCTCTTCAACGTGCAGAACGTGGTCGGTGCGATCGCCACGGTGCGCTCGTTGGGCGTGGAGCGGATATCCCTGGACGGGTTCGGTCGCGTGCCCGGTCGCTTCGAGGCCGTGGACGAGGGGCAGGACTTCGGCGTGCTGGTGGATTACGCCCACACGCCGGACTCGCTCGAGAACGTGCTCCGGGCCGCCCGGGAGGTGGCGCGCGGTCGAGTGCACGTGGTGTTCGGCGCCGGCGGCGACCGCGACCGCGGCAAGCGCCCGCTGATGGGCGATGCCGCCCGCCGGCTCGCCGACCGCGTGCTCGTGACCTCCGACAACCCCCGCAGCGAGCAGCCCGAGGCGATCATCGACGAGGTGATGGAGGGTGCCGGACCGGGGGCCGAACGGGAGGTCGACCGCCGCCGGGCGATCGCGCGCGTGATCGAGGATGCCGAGCCGGGTGACGTCGTGGTGATCGCCGGCAAGGGCCACGAGCAGGGCCAGGAATTCGAGAACGGCCGCAAGGAGCCCTTCGATGACGTGACGGTGGCGCGCGAGGCCCTGCGCGCGCGGCCGGGAGTGCGGGCGTGATCGACCTGTCCGCGGGCCGGCTCGCCGCCCTGGCGCAGGCCGAGCTGGCCGCCGGAGATCCTGAGCGCGCCGGGCCCGAGCGCGCGGTGATCGACTCGCGTCAGGTGGGCCCGGGCGATCTGTTCGTCGGGCTCCCGGGCGCGCGCGCGGATGGCGGGCGCTTCGCCGCCCAGGCGCTGGAGGCGGGCGCCTGGGGCGTGCTGGTCGCGCCGGAGCACCGCGGGCTCGCGGTCGACGCCGCGGAAAGCTCCCCCGGGCAGTCGGCCTGCGCGGCGGCCAGCGTGATCCTGGCCGCCGCCCCCCTGCGCGCGCTCCAGCTACTCGCGCGCGGCTGGCGCCGCGAGCTGGGCGCGCGCGTGGCGGGCGTGACCGGCTCCACCGGGAAGACGTCGACCAAGGACATACTCGCCGCGCTGATTCGTCCGCGCGCGCGCACGCACGCGAGCGAAGAGAACTTCAACACGGAGATCGGGCTGCCGCTGACGATCCTCGAGGCCGGTCGCGACGCCAGGGCGCTCGTGCTCGAGATGGCCATGCGCGGCGAGGGGCAGATAGCCGAGCTCACGGAGATCGCGGAGCCCGACGTGGGCGTGATCGTGAACGTCGGGCCGGTGCACCTCGAGATCCTCGGGACGGTCGAGCGTGTGGCGGCGGCGAAGGCTGAGCTGATTCGCGATCTGCGTCCTGGGGCCGCTTGCGTGGTGCCCGCGAGCGAGCCGCTGCTCGACGCCCACCTGCGCGACGACATCGACACCTGGACCTTTGGCCCCGGCGGTCAGGTGCAGCTTCTTTCGATGGACGGCGAGCATGCTGAGGTCGAGGCGCGCGGCGAGCGCATCGACCTCGAGTTGTCCTACCGCGAGCCGCACAACCTGCTGAACACGCTGGCCGCGGTGGCCGCCGCGCGGGCGCTGGGCGTGCGGGTCGGCGGCGCGGTGGACGTGCGCTTCTCCTCGCTCCGCGGTGAGGTGGTGGAACTCCCGGGAGGTGTGGTGGTCGTGAACGACTGCTACAACGCCAACCCCATGTCCATGCGGGCGGCACTGGATCATCTGGCGGAGAGCCCGGCTGAGCGCCGGATCGCCGTGCTCGGCACCATGGCCGAGCTGGGCGCGGCCTCGCCGGGCTATCACCGCGAGATCGGCGAGCACGCGGCGGCGCGCGGGGTCGACCTGCTGGTGCCGGTGGGCGACGAGGCGCTCGCCTACACCGCCGGCTTCGACGGCGAGACCCAGCCCGTGGCGACGCCCGAGGAGGCCGGTGCGCTGCTCGAGGAGGTGGCACGCCCGGGCGACCGCGTGCTCGTGAAAGGCTCGCGCTCGGTGGGGCTGGAGCGGGTGCTCAACTAGGGATGCTCGGCGAGATCGTCATGGGGGGATCGGCATCCCTGCTGATCTGCATGTTCCTGGGGCCGCGCTTCATCGACTACCTGCGGCTCAAGGAGTTCGGCCAGCAAATCCGCGAGGAGGGCCCGGCGGGGCACCACGGGAAGGCCGGGACTCCCACGATGGGCGGTCTGGCGATCTTCCTGGCGATCGCGGTGCCGTTCCTGATCCTGTCGGAGTACCGCGCGGCGAGCCTCGCCGTGCTCGGTACCGCGGTTGCGATGGCCGCGCTCGGCTTCGCCGACGACATCATCAAGCTGCGCCGGCGCCGCTCGCTCGGAGTCTCGGGCAGGACCAAGCTGATCGTGCAGGCGCTCACCGCGATTGCACTCTGGATCGCCGTGACCGAGTACGTGGGGCTGAACGACACGCTGAGGCTGCGCGTGCTCGACGCCTCCGTGGAGCTCGGGCTCGCCTACCCGGTCCTGATCTTCCTGGTGCTCGCCGGCGCGACGAACGGCGTGAACCTGACCGACGGCCTCGACGGCCTCGCCGCCGGCTGCGCCGCGATCGTCCTACTCAGCTATACGGCGATGACGTTCATCACCCGCGGCCAGCAGGACCTCGCGCTGCTGAGCGCGTGCCTGGTCGGCGCCTGCGTCGGCTTCCTGTGGTTCAACTCGTTCCCGGCGTCGGTGTTCATGGGAGACACCGGCTCGCTGGGCTTAGGCGGCGCAATCGCTGCGCTCGCCGTCATGACGAAGACGGAGGTGCTGCTGATCCTGATCGGCGGCATCTTCGTGATCGAGGCGCTGTCGGTGGCCATCCAGGTGTTCGCCTTCCAGCGCTTCCGAAGGCGCGTGTTCCTCATGGCGCCGATCCACCACCATTTCGAGCTGGCGGGGTGGTCCGAGACGAAGATCATCCTGCGCTTCTGGATCGTGGCCGCGATCTGCGCGGCGATCGGCTTCACGCTCTACCAGGCGTCGATCCCGTGAGGCCGCCCCTCCCCGAGGGGCCGTACCTGATCGTGGGGCTCGCCCGTTCCGGGTTGGCGGCGGCACGCATGCTGGCGCGGCACGGCGAGGTGATCGCGACCGACTCCGGGAAGCCGGAGGTCGCTGGCGACATCGAGGCTCACCTCGGCGTGGATGGCGTGGCGCTGGTCGAGCGGGCTGCGTGCGTGGTGAAGAGCCCGGGCGTGCCGAACGAGGCGCCGGTGATCGCCGCGGCGCGCGAGCGAGGGCTGCCCGTGCTGGGGGAGCTGGAGCTGGCCTGGCGGCTGCTCCCGAACCGCTTGGTGGCCGTGACGGGCACGAACGGCAAGACCACCACCACCGAGCTGCTCGGTGCGATCTGGCGCGAGGCGGGATTGCCGGTGGCGCTGGCTGGCAACGTAGGCACGCCGCTCGCGGCGCTTGTGGGGGAGGTCGACGAGGCGACCACGGTCGTTTGCGAGGTGTCGAGCTTCCAGGCCGAGGACTCCGAGGCCTTCGCCCCCGACACGGCGCTGCTGCTGAACGTGACCGAGGACCACCTGGACCGTCACGGGAGCTTCGAGGCGTACCGCGAGGCGAAGCTCCGCATGTTCGCGAACCAGACGCCGGAGCAGGTGGCGGTGGTCCCGCCGGGCGTGGAGGTTCCGGGCTCCGCTCGGCGGGTCGAGTTCGGAGCGCTGCCGCTGCCGGCGAGCGAGATCCGGCTGCGCGGCGCGCACAACCTCGAGAACGCGATGGGCGCCTCCGCAGCGGCGATCGAATCTCGCGTGCCGGAGGACGCGGTGGCGGCCGCGCTTCGTAGCTTCGCCGGGGTACCGCACCGGTTGGAGGAGGTCGGCACGGTCGATGGGGTGCTGTACGTGAACGACTCGAAGGCCACCAACGTGTCCTCCGCACGGCGTGGCATCAAGGCCTTCGACGATGGGGTGCACGTGATCCTCGGCGGCAGCCTCAAGGGAGGCGGCTTCGAGGGCGTCCGCGAGGCGGTTGCGTCGCGCTGCGCGGCTGCTTACCTGATCGGCGAGGCGGCGGATCGGCTCGCGCGAGATCTGGCCGGCACGGTGCCGCTGCATCATGCCGGCGACCTCGCCACGGCCACGCGGATGGCCTCGGCCGCCGCCGAGCCCGGCGAGGTGGTCCTGCTGTCGCCCGCCTGCGCGAGCTTCGACCAGTTCCGCGACTACGAGGAGCGTGGCGACCGCTTCCGTGAGCTCGTCCCTCGGGTGTGAATCGGGCGCCTGCGTGGGGATGAATCCGGGGCCGGCCGTAGAAAACGGTCTGGATGCGGCCCAGGAAGCGCCCGGTCGAGTACTCGATCCTCTACACCGCCACGCTCTGCCTGCTCGCGGGCGGAGCGGTCATGGTCTACTCGGCCAGCTCGGCGGAGTCCCTCCTCTCCGGGCCGGGCGATGCGTCGTACTACCTGAAGCGCTACGTGCTGTTCGCACTGATCGGCATGGTGCTCCTGCACCTGGCCTCGCGGCACGGGCTCAGGGTGATCCGCGCGCTCACGCCGGTGCTGCTGATGTCCTCGTTCGCGTTGACGCTGGCCGTGATGCTGCCGGGCGCGGGCGTGAGCGTGAACGGCGCGACGCGCTGGCTCGGCGCGGGGCCGCTCCAGTTCCAGCCCTCCGAGCTGCTGAAGGTCTCGCTCGTCCTCTACGCCGCGCAGATGCTCGCCGCGCGCCCCGCGTCCACTCGCACGGTTGGCACGCTGGTCAAGCCGCTGCTGCTCGTGGTGGGTGCGGCGTGCGCCCTGCTGATGAAGCAGCCGGACATGGGGACCACCATGGTGATCTGCTTCGCGATCGGGGCCCTGCTCGTGGCGGCGGGCACGCCGATCCGCAACCTTGCACTGATCGCCGGCGTGCTCGTCTTCGTGGCCACCGTGCTGGCGATCGCCGAGCCGTACCGGCGCGAGCGGCTGTTCTCCTTCCTGGACCCGTTCGCGGACGCGGGCGACAGCGGCTTCCAGGCCGTCCAGGCGCTCACCGCGATCGGGTCGGGTGGCTTCTTCGGGGTGGGCCTCGGCGAGTCGGTCCAGAAGATCTTCTACCTGCCGGAGGCGCACACCGACATGATCCTGGCGATCATCGGCGAGGAGCTCGGCCTGCTCGGGATCCTCGGCCTGATCGGGCTCTACGGGATGATCGGCTACGCCGGGCTGCGCGTGGCGAAGCTCGCGCGCGACCGCTACTCGAAGCTGCTCGCGGCGGGGATCACCTCGCTGATCCTGTGCCAGGCCACGCTCAACTTCTTCGCGGTGCTGGGAATGATGCCGCTCACCGGCGTGCCGCTGCCATTCATCTCGTACGGCGCGAGCAACCTGGTGGTGCTGATGGGCGCGATGGGCCTGCTACTGAACGTCGCAGCCACCGGTGGCCGTGCGCAGCGCGCCGGCAAGCCGGACCTGGAGGACGAGCGTCCCGAGCTGCGCGCCATCGACGGGGGTGGCGATGCCAACGATCGTGATCGCCGCCGGAGGCACAGCGGGACACGTCGTGCCGGCGCTCGCGGTAGCTGACGCGCTTCGGGCTCGCGGGGCGAGCGTCGAGTTCATCGGGGGCGAGCGGGCGGAGGCGGAGCTCGTGCCGGCCGCCGGCTATCCGCTCCACCGGCTGCGCGTGGCCGGCATCGATCGGAGCAATCCGGTGCGCGCGGCGCGCGCCCTGCTGCTCGCGGCGGGAGCCACCGGCCGGGCCCGGCGGCTGCTGCGCCGGATCCGTGCTGACGCCGTGCTCGGCGGAGGCGGCTATGTGGCGGGCCCGGTCGGGCTCGCGGCGCGGACGCTGCGGCTGCCGCTGGCGCTGAGCGAGGCGGACAGCCACCTCGGGATCAGCAACCGGCTGCTTGCGCCTCTCGCGCGGCGGGTCTTCCTGGCCTTCCCGCTTGCCGATCGGTCGGGGTCGAAATATCTCGTGACCGGGCGGCCAGTTCCCTTTGGCACCCAGGGCGGTGATCGTAATGCGGCCCGGGCGCGCCTGGGCGTCGATCGCGATGCGGCCTGCGTGCTCGTCTTCGGCGGTTCCCTCGGTGCTCGCCGCCTGAACCATGCGGCGCTCGACGCGTTCGGCTCCGCGGCACCGGGGGCGGTGGTGCACGCAGCGGGACAGCGCGACTACGAAGAGCTGCGCGCGCGGCTCGAGGAGCTCGGATCGCCGGAGCACTACCGCCTCTTCCCGTACATCGAGCCGTTCGCGGACGCGCTGGCCGCCGCGGACCTGGCGGTCGCGCGGGCGGGCGGCTCGGTCTTCGAACTGGCGGCCGCGGGCCTGCCCGCGATCCTCGTGCCTTATCCGCACGCCACGGCTGATCACCAGACCGGGAACGCACGTTTCATGGAGCAGGCAGGCGCGGCTGTCGTGATCCCGGACGGCCAGCTCGACGGTCCGCGCCTGGCTCGCGAGGTGGCCGCGCTTCTGGGCGCGCCGCAGCGGATCGCGGCGATGGCGAAGGCCGCCGAGGCGGTGGCGCGGCCGGACGCAGCGGAGCGGGTGGCGGATGAGCTGCTGCGGCTCGTCGCATGACCGACCAGCATTGAAGGCTGTCCGGCACCGGTGCGCTGAAAATCAGGCGCATGGCGCCAGCTATCGAGCGCACACCCGCGACTATCGTGCCCGACGGCATGGTTGACCGCCTCAATGCGCCGTTTTCCGGCCGCGCCCTCCACTTCATCGGGATCGGCGGGGCCGGCATGAGTGGGCTCGCGATCGTGGCTCGCGAGCTGGGCGCGACGGTTACGGGCTCTGATCAGGCCGAGTCATCCTACTGCGGGCCGCTGCGCGCTGCCGGGATCGAGCCGGTGATCGGCCACGACGCCGCGAATCTCCCCGAGGGCGTCGAGGTGGTGGTCTCGACCGCCATTCCGGAGGACAACCCCGAGCTGGCTGCCGCGCGCGACGCCGACGCCACGGTCCTCCATCGCGGTGAGCTGCTCGGTGAGCTGTCGCGCATGAAGCGGACGATCGCCGTGGGCGGGACGCACGGCAAAACCACCAGCGCGTCGATGGCGGCGCTCGCCCTGCTCGAGTCGGGCCGCGAGCCCGCCTTTCTGATCGGCGGCGAGCTGCGGGCGGCCGGCACGAACGCCGCCTGGGGCGCGGGGGAGTGGGCCGTGATCGAGGCCGACGAGTCCGACCGCTCGTTCCTCGAGCTCGGCCGCGACGTGGCCGTCGTGACGAATATCGAGCTGGACCACCACGCCACCTACGCGAGCCTGCGCGAGCTCGAGGATGCGTTCGCGGAGTTCGCCGCGCCCGCCGGAGTGAGAGTGCTGGGCCCGGGAGTGGAGCTGGCCGGTGAGGGGGAGGCTGTGCACTTCGGCATCGAGCTCTCGGAGGGCCTCCGCGCGGAGGATGTGCAGCTTGAGAGCGGCGGTTCGCGCTTCACGGTCGATGGCGTTGAGATCAAGCTCCAGGTCCCCGGCGAGCACAACGTCCTCAATGCACTGGCCGCACTGGCCGCCCTGGGAGCAGCGGGGCTGCCGGTGGCCGAGGCGGCCCCGGGCCTGGGCCGCTTCACCGGGGCCGGCCGCCGCTTCGAGGCACACGGGCGGACCTCCTCGGGGGCGCTCGTCTACGACGACTACGCCCACCACCCGACCGAGGTGCAGGCCACGCTGGCCGCTGCACGCACGCTCGAGCCGCGCCGGCTCGTGGCCTGCTTCCAGCCACACCTCTACTCCCGCACGCGCATTCTCGCTCGCGAGTTCGGTCGCGCCCTTGCGCTGGCG
>Ga0126314_10001759_pt1 | contig 10551 bp, 12 predicted proteins | sample Plot105B_FD_92535 | JGI IMG/M metagenome (GOLD analysis project Ga0126314, IMG submission 92535) | Serpentine soil microbial communities from UC McLaughlin Reserve, CA, USA - Plot105B | ecosystem: Environmental > Terrestrial > Soil > Grasslands | place: USA: UC McLaughlin Reserve, Lake County... | reverse complement strand
ATCATCTACCTCTGCGCCAAAATAGCCGACTCTTGGATCGTCGCGCCGCGGGCGAAAATCATTCTCCGGTACCTCAAGAAAAGAGTGCTGCATTTTTACGCGCACATAACGGGCGTCCGTAATATCCTTACCGCCGCTATTCATCGGCATAGGATTATCATAGGCAAGCTCTGCTACCACATCCGTGTTTTTTGGGAAGGAACGGACCTTTTCATATTTAGATTTACCCGGATTCAGATTACCAAGGTTAAACACAGCACCCGGAGGCATTCCCGGAGGGAATACCGGTTTAACAGGGTCAAGTTTATCACCAATAAACAACCCGTCCACAGCGATCAGGTAACCCGTTTTATCTTCAACAGAAAACTTGTCATTAAAAAACACCGCATCAGACACATCGACATTAGCAGCCTTACTCACCGCATTGTTCTTATCATAATAAAAATTAGTATTTTTTTGCAGAAACTCAATTTTATCATCACTTTTCCTGATGTAAAACAACATGGTATTCCTGATCATATTCTGATTCAGGAACAGCGTAGTAGGCCCACCCATTGAAAAGCTTTGGTAAATATAATTCTTACCCAACTGATCTTTAGAAATGTACATTTGCAGGCTTCCCGTAACGGTATCCTTGTACAATCTGAATAATCCGTCAATCTTTTTGCTCGATTTGATCTTGTCTTCGAGCGTGGTTTTTGGAGGAGTTGCTTTTTTAATAGAATCTAATACAGCTTTTTTTACAGAATCTGCTACAGACACCGGCTTTTTCTTTTCCTGAGCAGCGGCTCCAAATGCCAAAAGCATGGCCAGGGAGCATAAAATGGTTCGTTTGATCATGATGTAGTTAATTTCTACTAAAATATAAAAATTATCTTATAGACCTATACCCTAATTCTGCACCCCCACTAACCGGCATAAGTGCTCCGGTAATGAACCTTGCTTTGTCAGACAGCAAAAAAACACAGGCATCAGCAATCACGTCACCGTCAGGGCAATAGCCCATAGGATGTATATCATTCAGGTATTGCACTATCGAGTCCGGGTCCTTCTGTTCAGCACTCCACTTCCGTAGCATAGGTGTCCACACCCCTGCCGGAAGTACAGCATTTACACGGATCCGGTAAGGTGCATAATCAAGCGCCATAGATTTGGTGAGTGTGTTCATTGCACCCTTTGTCGCTGTATAAGCTGCATGATTCTCCTGTCCGATCTTTCCAACCAGGCTACTTGTATTCAATATGCAACCCTCTGATGCCTTTAAAGCTTCAAAACCATACCGTGTAGTATATAGCAAACTTTTCAGGTTCACCTTGATCAACCGGTCCCATTCGTCATCTGTAGTCTCATGCAGCGGCTTTGACGGACTTGCAATACCTGCATTATTATGTATCGCATCAATTCTGCCGTACTTTTCAAGCGTTTTCTCTATCGCACGCTCTACATCAGCAGCACTTGAAACATCGCAGACAATTCCCAAATGTCCTTCACCAAGCAACAGTCCCGCCTCTTCTACAGTTTCCCGGCTAGAGGCTGCGACCACTACTTTCGCACCCTCACTTGCATAAGCCTTTGCGCATTCCAAACCAATTCCCGCCGATCCTCCTGTCAGGAAAATTACTTTATCTGATAATTGCATCTTCTGTTTCTTTAATCCGTATGGAAAACCTCTTCCATATTTTTCCATATTTGTTTCTTTGCCGCCGCTTCGGGCAAAGGTGTCTGGCAAGGGTCCGTTTCCTTCCACCAGCGCCGTGTATCAGGGTCTTCGGCCATCTTTTTCATATCTCCCTCAAAATCCTTCCCAACGTATTCAAAGTAGCTAAAAAGATAATATTGGTTATTTATGTTCTGCACATAGATAGAATAGTTACGGATATTGGATGTACTGATCTTTTTCAATATTTTCGGCCAGACCTTTGCATGCAGCTGCTTGTAATAAGCCATCTTCTCTGTCTTCAAGCCGGTCACAGACCCAAATCTTTTTATTTCAGTATTGATCTCATTTTCTCTGCATGCAACAAACTGCAGCATCAGCAGAACCATATAAATTCCGTATATTTTTTTCATCTATCTGAATATATAATATAACAAACCCACTAAAATTAGTAACAGACCTGATAACACTTTATAATTTCCTATGCCATTCCATCCAGTACTTTGCAAAGGTTCCAGCGGCGACTTCCAATATAATTCTGCACTTTCCCTGGTATGCACCACAGGAAACCGGTAAGACAAGATTACCTGCATGACTACGCATACACAAAAAAGATAAAATGCCATCATCATAAAGGGAATATGTCCGATCAGTGTTTCCGGATAAAGCTTATTGATCACAAACACCACTACGCCAAGCCCAGAACCAATCCAAAGCGTAAGTTTAGCCGATATGGCTGAAGCCCCCTTCCAGAATATGCCCAGCAGAAAAACACAGGTAATGGGCGGGGCAATATGCGCAATAATGTCATTAATCCCGCTAAATATACTTTCATACTGATCAAGCAGCGGGAGCAGCGCCAATGAGAATACCAGTGCGATTCCGGCAGCGATCTTTCCGCTCAGCACAAGCTGTCTGTCGGTCGCTTGTGGCTTGTATCTCTGGTACATATCATAGCTGACCATTGTAGAAATCGAATTCAGCGCACCGGCTACCTGGCTCATCAGACCAGATAATAAAGCTGCCACCAGCACCCCAATCAATCCGGACGGCAAAAGCTGTGTGATCATCAGCGTGTAGATTCCTTTAGAATTTACCTGGCCCTGCGCATCAAATCCCAAGCTACTGACATCAAGCTGACCCGTCTTTGTTAGCGTATAGGCAAACAGACCCGGCAGCACAAAAATGAATACCGGCAATATTTTAATGAATCCGCAAAATAAAGGTCCGACCCTTGCATGATTCTCATCCTTAGCACCCAAAACACGCTGTACAATGGTCTGGTCCGCACACCAGTACCAGATCCCCAGTATCGGATAGCCTAAAAACACTGTATACCATGCCATCCCACTGCTATCGCCATGTGGCCGCATCATAGATAATTTATCCATATCCTCACTTGCCTTAAGTACCTCTACCATGGGCTTCCAACCCCCCATCTTATGAAAAGCCGCGTAGCTGATGATGAATGCTCCCGTCAGCAAAACCACAGTCTGAATGGACTCAGTAACCACTACCGCCTTCAATCCTCCTATTATCGTATAAATAGCCGTAATGAGACAGATCGCTATCACACTTACGTACATATTCAAACCAAATAAAGTTTTCAAAACAATGCCACCTGCAAGCATAGAAAAAGCAATATGAATGATGATGGCAGAAACTACAGAGATGATCGCAAGCCAGTCACGGCTCGAACGATCATACCTCCTTTCCAGAAAATCCGGAAGTGTAGAAACACCTGATCTGATATAAAAAGGTACAAAAAATAAAGCCAGTAGGATCAGTGTAAACGCAGCCATCCATTCAAAGTTTCCGTTTAGCAAACCACTGTCGAACCCACTTTGCGCCAGGCTCACCAGGTGAACTGTAGAGATGTTAGTCGCAAAAAGAGCCAGACCAATCGACGGCCATTTCAGTGTCTTACCTGCCAGAAAATATTCTCCTGCAGCATTTGTCTTGCTTTTTGTTCGGTGTGTGAGGCCTACCCAAAGCCCCACCGCCAATATTCCAAGAATATAAAAAATGCTAATACTTAGATCTAAAGATTTTAACATGCGTTTAATTTATTAAAAAGGCTTCAGATCACAGCTGCTCCCAGCCTCCATAGGGGTAATATATACTCCATTCTCTATCCTCACCGGATTTACGAAATGTTGCTGCAAATGAGGAATATGCTCGAGAAACAAAGCCTCGTGCCCCATCGAAATATGATTGAAAAGCACCAAATGCTGATGTAGCTGCCCCATATCTCCCACATGCGGAACAACAGGAATATTGAATTTTCTACAAAGCAAACTGATCGTGATAAATTCGCTAACTCCGCCCACCCTAACAGCATCGGCCTGTATAAAACCCGCCGAGCCGGTCTGCAGGTAATTTTTGAAAATGACTCGGTTTGGCACATGCTCACCCAGGGCAAGTTTTGTTGGGTTAATCGCATCTGCAAGTACTTTGTGTGCCAGTACATCATCAGGATGCGTAGGTTCCTCAATCCAATAAGGCCGCATGCTTTGCAGTTCTCCACATATTTTGATCGCCTGTGGCAGAGTCCACTGCTGGTTGGCATCCAGCATTACTTTTATATCCTCTCCGGCGACTTCACGTGCAATGTGAGAACGACGGATATCGCGCTCCGGATCAGTACTACCTACCTTAAGCTTCATGGCAGTAAAGCCTTTAGCAACGGCCTTTTTGCAATTTTCACGAACCTGTTCATCACTATAACTGAACCATCCGATCGAAGTATCGTAACCCGGATAACCCGTTTTAAGTACTCCAGCCCTTTCCTCTTTACCTTTCAGATTATCCTTTAGCAGCCGCAGTGCCTGCTCTTTTGTCAGCTCATCCTCCAGATAATACAAGTCCAGCGTTCCTACAATTTGTTCCGGAGAAAGATCATTTAACAACTTCCACAGCGGAACACCGCGTTTTTTTGCCCAAAGGTCATAACAAGCATTGGTTACTGAGGCCAGCGCCAAATGTACCACACCTTTATGCGGGCCAAGCCAACGGAATTGCTGTTCATTCGAAAGTTGGTTAAAAAGTGTTCCGAAGTCAGACATTAATTCTTCAATGTCTCTGCCTTTCAGCCGGGCCGCATAAAATGAAGCTGCCCTGCAGACCAGGTCGTTCCCCTCACCCAGCGTAAAGGCAAAGCCGGTACCCGTTATCCCACTATCATCTGTTAAATTTGTTACTGCATAAGAATATATCGGCTCTCGGTGAATAGCATCGCTACCTGCTCCTTTACCCAATGGAAACCTGGCATCGCGTACCTCAATTTTGTGGATCATATTTGTCGATGTTATCTATCTGGTTACAAAACTAATTTAGCTGCTTATCCAAGCGCCCACAATAAATAATATTTCTATTTTAATGGACAATCCTATTGAATGGTGAGTATCAGAATGGCAAAACATCACCAGTCATTATTTACTGTATGCTCAGATTCAGAAAGGCATGCCAAAAACGAATTGAAAAAAATTAAAACTTTTTGAACAATACTTTTTTCGCGTTGTTAAAACTTATACATCAACCCTAAGAATTATGGAACAGTTTAGAATTGAAGTAGCAGACAATGAAGGCCTTGGGCACACCTACAACATCAAATCACTCGAAAATGATCAATATCAGATTTACAACGATGATCTTGAGCGCATAGGTACCATTGAGATCGATGAACAAGACCATGAACATTGCAGACAAAGTTTGGATTGTCGTGTGGATCTGTCTTTGTTGAATTCTATCAGAGATCAGATCCTGCATCATGAGGAAATGGTTCATGCACATTGATCATAATTGATCTACATTTTTAGTTCCGGTATTGTTTGCATGACTATTGTATGCTATCTTGCTTTAGCATATGGAAAATTTCGACTGGACCTCCTTCACCAAACGCATCGCCATCAAGGCCAAACTAACGGACATTTATAATGCCTGGACCAAATCCAGTGAATTGGAAAAATGGTTTTTGCAAAAAGTTTCACTTTACAATCCAAATGGAGAGCTGATCAGCAAATACATCAATGCCAGTGCAGGCACATCTTATGAATGGTTGTGGCATTTGTGTCCAGATTCTATGAAAGGTTTATACAAAGCCGCCAACGGAAAGGATTATCTGCAGTTTACGTTTGAGGGTGAATGCCTGGTAGACGTTAAGCTTAGCGAAGCCAATGGTTACACATTAGTTGAACTAAAACACCACGAGATTCCGTCAGACGATAAGTCCAGACAGTTTATAAGGCTTGGCTGTTCCAATGGGTGGCACTTTTACCTCACCAATCTCAAATCAGTTTACGAAGGCGGCATCGATCTGCGCAACAAGGATAAGAATCTTCCGCCTATGATCAACAACTAATAAAGTGGTTAAAACCGGGTATATACGGCCAGTTGAACAATGTTATTACTGGTATTGTTCATTGCACCTTTTACAAATTGGCTCATATAACCAGCCTCTACATCCATATGACGATTAAACCGGTAACCAGCAGCAGCATAAGCCCTGTTCTGATCAAATATGTGCCCGTTCAGTTCATGCTTGTGCTGAATGTTCAAAAACACCTCGTTTTGCAACGCAACAAAAAAACCCTTCTCGAAACCATTAGCCTCAGTTTGTAAGGGCAGTAAAAAGCGGACAAAATAACGTGCCCGCTGGGCAAACACATCCTCGGCCGACTGTTTGTCTATAAACCGCTGTTCCAGCCTGAATCTATGGTTTACATTTATCTTACCGATCTTATGTTTGTGAATGTATTGCTGCCAAATCCTATGTTCAGTGAGTGTACTTACAGATGGCGCATACGTTTGTGTAAAAAGGTACCCAAGAGTGAGATCATTGCGATTGTCGATAAAATAAGTAAATCCAGGTCTGATCAGGACATTTCTAAGCTTAGACCAATCGTCAGAAGACCTCAGCTGAAGATCAAAGTGAGTTCCCCATTTTTTGCTGAGCTTATTGTTGTTCATTAAAAATAACCAACCAGAATTCTGATGGTTGGTTTGTGCAGTCGCTGTAATGCCGCACAGGCACACCAAAGCCAGGAAAAATATGTAAATGCGCATATTAAGTTTTGTTCTTACTGCGCTAAAATAATAAATTTATCCTTTTGGCCGACGTAGCTCCTGTCACAAAAGAGCCGACAAATTAATTAAGCACCTGTTTCTTAAACTGGTTAGGGCTCAGCCCCACTTCTTTTTTAAATAGTCTGGAAAAGTAAGGGAGATTATCAAACCCAAGCGCATATGCGGTCTCTGCGATGTTATTACCTGAGCCAATCAGCAGATTCTTGGCTTCAGAAATCAGAAAGATATGGATCAGTTCCATGGCTGTCTTGCCTGTTTCCTGCTTCAGTAAGTCACTCAGATAGCGCGACGATACGTTCATCTCTCCGGCCATATATCTTACAGTGGGCAGACCGGAACCCTGCAGACTACGCTCGGTAAAATATTTTCCCAGTATGGCATTAAATCTGGAAACCGTTTTACCAGACTGATCTTTACGGTTGATAAACTGTCTTTTATAAAAACGCTGTGCATATTTCAGCATCGAACTTATGCCCGAAAGTATGATCTCCCGGCTATACTCATCTTGGTTATTGTTGTATTCCGACTCCAGTGCATGATAAAAAGACCAGATGATCTGTTCTTCCTTTGGGGAAAGATGCAATGCTTCATTTATCTCATAATCGAAGAAATGATATTTCCTGATCTCATTAAAAAGCTCATGGCCATTAAAGAAATCTTCATGGACAAACAATAGGAAACCATCATCATCAAGTTCCAGATTTTTCATTTCTATAACTTGTCTTGGCTTCACAAACATCATCGAACCATTGTCATGATCATACTTTGTTCGCCCGTACAGGATCACACCAGCCTTCAGTTTCTTGAACCCTATCATATAAAAGTCGCTCGTAAATTCACGGTCGCCAATGGAACAGGTATTGTTACACTGATACAAGCTAAAAAAAGGATTTTCGGGGGGAGGGAAGCCGTTGTCGCGGTGAAGGTCACTTAGCCTTTTATAGTGTTTCATGCTTTTTGAATGAATAACATAAATCTACACCATAATTTCGGTGCAGATTTATATTGGTATTTACCTTACAGAATATTTACAATTGAGCCGGGCTATTTGCCGTGAGCCGTTGCAGAAACCTCTGCCCATTCTTCCCAGGTGGCCAGTCTGCTGGCATATACTTGTTTCACCCATGGAAAAGCTACCTTACCCAGGAAAAGACGCAGCGGAGGATTTTCTGAATCCACCAGTTTCAGTACCGCCTCTGCAGTCGCTTCCGGAATCCCGAAGCTTTCATCTACCAATCCCGCCTGGAAAGCTGCTTTTATATTATCGTATGCAGGTATTGATTCTGAACGCATAGCCGAATCTCCTGCCCAGTCTGTAGAAAATCCGTTCGGCTCCACTAAAGATACTTTGATACCGAATTCCTGTACTTCGGAGGCCAGCGTTTCACTAAGCCCTTCCACAGCAAATTTAGATGCGTTATAAATTCCAAGCGTTGGTAATGTGGCCACGCCCAATACACTTGAGACCTGTATAATATGTCCGCTGCCCTGTGCCCTCATCACGGGAAGAACAGCCTGTGTAACCCAGAGTAAACCAAACACATTCGTTTCGATCTGTTCACGTGCCTCCTGCTCGGTGGTTTCTTCTATTGCGCCAAATAACCCGTAGCCTGCATTGTTGATCAGCACATCAATGCGACCAAAATGCGCTTTAGCCTTGCTGACTGCGCTGAAGCTGTCTGCTCTGTTGTTCACATCAAGCTCTATTGTGAGTACGGCATCTCCGTATGTTGCTACCAAGTCATTCAATGTATCTGTATTCCTTGCAGTAACGGCTACATGATCACCACGTTTTAAAAATGCTTCAGCCCAGATTTTACCAAATCCCCTTGAAGCGCCTGTTATAAAAATTGTCTTTGCCATTGTACGTTTTATTAATAATTGCAACACAAAGTTATATCGGGCACTTCAAAGGGATTTATACATAAGTAGGCATTACTGATACATTCTCACCTTCTTTTTCTGTAGGTCATTAACGAAAGCGACGGCTCGTTGAAGAGAGGAAGGCATTTCTGTCATCATCTTATTGAAGGTTAAGACTTATATATTGTTGGGCATAATCGGACCTTGAAATGTAAGTTCTGCGTACCTTCTTCGCAAAAGCTACCCGTTTTGCGAAGAAGGTACGCAGAAACACTGCAGAAGAAGCGGAAGTGTCTTACCCTTTATTGATTAAATGTGATGTGAGCCTGTTCAGCACTCATCTTTGAAGCAACAGCACGTACTACCGAACGCTTGTCTGAAGGACTATAAATCCTCCTGCCAATACCTGATAAACCATATTTTTTTAACCATTGTATCAAGGTACCCTTAGTCATGCCGTATTCGACAACAAGGTCCCGGCGAGGAACTCCACCTTCTGCAAGACCTACAATGTATTTGATCAAACGCTTATCAAAACATTGGTTCTTACTTGTCCTTTCTGTGAAAACGAATTCTGTTTCTTTTATTTCCATACACTGCTTTTAGTGTATAGCTCTTTTAGGAATCGACAGTAGAAGAGTCGTAGCCGAGTTACAGTACGACTGAAGTTTCCACAATCAAAACTTTCTAATCAGGAGCAAAACATGAGCAATAATGCTAAAGACAAATAAAGTACCCATAACAATATATATCCCGGTATTGCCAAAATAGCTAACCTCAATTGAAGATTGAACCACATTAATGATCCATAAGGTTAAAAATCCGGCAAACAACAGATTGAAAAAAGCAAGCGTATAGTGAACGGGTGAAAATTTCAATTCCCGCTCTATATTCCTGATCACAAGTCCATTGTAAACAATGATAAGTAAAATAGCGGCGATAGGCCAGGAAAAGCTATTGAGCAGGTAGCCAAAGAAATAGGCAATAGCCAGGAAGATGTTAAGGTAAGACAGGGCTTTCAGCATACATAAAGTTACCAAAAACCGTTGAGGAATAATTTACAAAAAACCTTTTGGCTGTAGTTTTTGTTTATCTTTCATAAAACATAAGATCATGAAGAAAGAAACTAAAATTATAGCAGGAGTATTAGCAGGAGCAGCACTTGGCGCAGCGGTAGCACTGATATTGTCATCGGATAAAAACAGCGATATGAAAGATAAGGTAACTGACTGGTTTTGTGACCTCATTGATGCTTCCAAAGATAGACTGGCAGGTGTAACAGATAAAGTAAAGGATTCATTCTCTAAAGTTACCGCCTAACTTCTGAATGAAAATAACTTTTCATGGTGCGGCACGCGCTGTTACCGGCAGTAAACACCTGATTACACTAAATAACGATACTCAAATTTTATTGGACTGCGGCCTGTTCCAGGGAATGGGTGAGGTAACAGACGGATTAAATGAGTCCTTTGGATTCAATCCGGAGAAGGTTACAGTTGTTATACTTTCGCACGCTCATATCGATCATTGTGGCCTGCTGCCCAGGCTTGTAGCCGCCGGATTTACCGGCACTATTTTCTGTACACCTGCCACCATGGAACTCGCCGGCATATTATTGAGAGATTCTGCCAAAATCCATGAGCAGGATGCTGAGTATGCCAACCGGCACGTGAAGGCTAAGGAAGACCAGGAGATGCCTTTATATAACGAAGAGGATGTAGTCAAAACAATGAGCCGCTTTAAGGTGGTTGATTACAAGGAAGACTATGAAATAGTTCCGGATGTGATGCTTAGGTTTACGGATGCCGGCCATATTATTGGAAGTGCCGCGGTCCATCTGCAGATTACTGAGGGCAATGAAACCAAACGCCTTACTTTCAGCGGCGATGTTGGCAGATATGGTGATCTGATCCTGAAAAGCCCGCAAACCTATACGCAGGCAGATT
>Ga0126314_10001758_pt1 | contig 10553 bp, 10 predicted proteins | sample Plot105B_FD_92535 | JGI IMG/M metagenome (GOLD analysis project Ga0126314, IMG submission 92535) | Serpentine soil microbial communities from UC McLaughlin Reserve, CA, USA - Plot105B | ecosystem: Environmental > Terrestrial > Soil > Grasslands | place: USA: UC McLaughlin Reserve, Lake County... | reverse complement strand
ATCACCATAATGGCGGCAGATCAGCAACAAGGCGTCTGCATTCAGAAAGGTGTTGGCATCGGTAAATACAATAACTTCTGAAGTTACCTGTTCAATGGTACGGTGAACAGCAGAGATCTTGCCACGGCGTTCCGAGCTATGTAAAAGTTTTATCTCAGGATATCCGGCCACCAGTTCAGGCGTACCATCTATAGAACCGTCAGTTACGAAGATAATTTCCAGTCTGCCCTGCGGATAGTTTAGTGCCAGTGTATTTTTAATCTTTTCCACGATGAGGTCCTTTTCATTGTAAGCCGCCACAATCAGGGTACAGGAAGGCATTGCAGCATATTTCAGCTGAATGCGTTTAGCCGGACTGAAAAGTCTTTTGATACGAACCATAAGATAAAGCAGTATTCCGTAGCCAAAGAAGGTATAGAACACTAAAAATAAAGAGATCCAAAATGCTATTGCCATACTATCTTAATTTATATCCAAGATCAGAACTGTCTGTTTTATGGGTAAAGTTCCATCTGATGGCCCTGAACAATACGGAAATAAATCCAGAGGTTCCCGAACCGATGTATCTGATGATGTTACGGGGTGCTACAAACAATATAAAATACAAATAGAAGAAAAGTTTTTGGTGAAGACCAGCATTCCTCCGTATAAATAGTATGCGGTTTCTGTTCATAAAAAACTCCTTTAAGGCGCTGTTTCTGCCAACCGAAAGAGACTCCTTATGATAGATAAGCCCCCTGGTATTGATCCAGATCTGATATCCTGCCCTCTTTATCCTGTCGCACCAATCCATTTCTTCATAATACAGGAAGAAATTTTCTGCCATCAGACCGGCCTGATCTATTGCCTCCCTCCTAACCATCATGGCTGCTCCATGCGCATAACCAGTCTGTCCTGACTGGTTTCGATATTGCCCCAGGTCTGTTTCAAACTGACCTATGCATTTGTTCCTGCAGGTATAATAATTCATTTGAGTAAAACCAGCATATTGTATAATTGACTGATCATCAAAGTAATTGATCTGTGGAGAAACGACCCCAATTAGCGGATTTTCGTCGAGTATTTGGGATAAGGCATTCAATAGCCCGGCGGTAAACTCAGTATCATTATTCACAAAAAATAAATATTTTCCGGTCGCTTTTTGCACACCCAGATTGTTGCCGCCGGCAAAGCCGAGATTAGTAGCTGAACGGATGAATATAATATCCTTAAACTGACTCTTAATATAATTTTCGCAATTAAAATCACTTCCGTTATCCACTAAAATAATCTCTATATTAGCATTAGGATAATGCTTATGTATTGATTTCAACAGTTCAAGTGTTGCCTGATGCTGATTGAAGTTTACTGTGATGATCGATATCAAGCTCATAAGTCAATTTAGTAAAACACTCAAAGTAGACCATTTTGCCTGATAAAAACAAACTTTCTGAAGATCTGAGACATTTTGAACAACTTAATGCTAAAGACGAGCAGCTCATTCAAAAACTGGATGAATTTATGATCTTGCTGAAAGATAGCAGTCTTGATTCAGAAAACATAAGGGGATTAAAAACTCAAATCAATGAAGCCCTGGACCACAAACTTGGCAATGGTGAGGTGATAGAAGACCTGAAGGAGATTTCCCTGTCGAATGCCATGGATAAAATGGATCAACTCGATCAGCTTGAAAACCTGCTGAACAGCAATTATATAGATTCCAGACAACTAAAGAACAACAAACTGAAGGAGGGCATAAGTAAAACGATGAAGGCCATTATCGGTTTTCTGTTCATTACAATGGGTTTCGCTATGATCATTATGCCTGCGCCTCCGTACTTTGAAATGTTCACTATTTTTTACTTTAGCACGGACGATGGAGTGACCCTTATGGACCTCATTTCCCTGATCATTATTGCAATAGGTATATTTATTGTAATAGGTTCGTTCTTAAAGGTAAAAAAGGTATGAATAGAACAGTCCTTATGGTTGATGATGATGTCGTACAACTGGAACTCTTCAAAAGATTGCTTACTTCTAACGGCTACGTATGTAAAACGGCATCCTCTGTTGATGCAGCCGAGGCATTACTTAAATATGAGATGCCCGATCTGATCATATCTGATTACCAGATGCCTGTCAAGGATGGTTTTGATTTCAGGCGTATACTCCTGGAAAATGAAAGACTTAAACATATACCCTTTCTTTTCCTTACTTCCGTAAACGACAATAACTTTATTCAACAAGGGCTAGACCTTCAGGCAATTGACTACATCAGCAAAGGTACGCCTCCGCAACAGGTGCTGTCTAAAATTGATAACCTGATGCAATCCGTAAGACAGCATTATGAAAAATCCCTCAGTGAGGTAAAGGGAATTGCAGAAAAACTTAATCTCCGAAATACCCCACTGGCCGCTCCTGTCCTCAAAAAATTTGCCATCAGCTTCTTTAACACAAATTATCAGGATCATCCCGGTGGCGATTTCATAGACTTTATACGCGTGAATGAAAGGTACACATTTATAATACTTGGTGATGTTATGGGTAAAAAGTGGGGTGCATGGTTCTTTTCATTTACATTTTTGAGCTATATCAGATCTGCCATCAGACTTTGTGTTTATGACGGCCATTTTTCTTTATCGGAAATTCTAAGTAAATTGAACAGGATTATTCATTCTGATGAATTTCTGGAGGATATATTTTCAACACTGAGTATCGTATTGCTCGATGATGAAACAGGGAAAATAAGTTATTCGGGTGCCGGAGACTTGCCCCTGCTGAAATATGAGCTTGGCAAAGCCACATTGCATAGCTATCAGTCGGAAGGTATTTTACTTGGTTTTTCACCCGAAAGTATTTTTGATGAAATAGAAATAACACTGAAGGAAGACGAAGAGTTATATATGATTTCTGATGGAATGATTGATTTTGAATTAGAAGGTGTTAAACGGTCGGACATTAGTCTGTTTAAGGCTAGGTTGCATTTGCTGAAGGAAAGCGGCAAATCAACATCCGATATAAAGGATAGTTTATTTAACAAAAATATCTCTCAGGTTGATGATTGTAGCATAATCACTATAAAAAGAATAAAACAATGAACATAAGCAAACGGTTAATAAGTGGAACTGATGTAGATATGATTACCATTGAAGAAAAAGAGGCAAATCTTTCTCAATCGGAGCATTTTAAAAAACTTATTTTGCAAGACATCCGGCAAGGCAGCAGAAAGATTATCATTTCCTTTTCTAATGTAGAGTATGTCGACAGTTCTTTTCTGGGTGCCCTTGTAGCTATACTAAAAGAACTGTTACCTCACAATGGAAAATTAGTACTTATTGGCCTGAACGATGACATCGTAAACCTGTTTCAATTGACAAGACTTGATAAGATCTTTATTTTAAAAAATGATCTTGATGCGGCAATTAAAGAATTCTAAATGAAAAATGCCTTTCCAATTTCACTTATACTCCAGATACCGAAACACCCGGATGAAATATTGAGTTTCACAAAATCAGCACTTGCTGAGATAATGAAGTGTAAGGAGCTGGATATAGATCATCAGAGAAGGATAAAAATGATTTTAGTTGAACTGGTAACCAATTCAATTAAACATTCACTAAATACAGATTCTCAAATTAAACTGATCATAGATCACCCTTCACTGACAATACAGAAACTTGAAAAGGGATTGCAGATCGAGTTTACGTCGAGTGAGCAACAAATTCCATTCGAAGAAATAGACAAAACAATCAAGATATCCTTTTCCAAAGAGAACAAACATCACATCCAGACGCTTGACAAATACAAGTTTAAATTTTTAAATCCTTTTGCTGAAGGACTCGACATTGAGCACATGCCGGAACATTTCGGCCTTTATATTATTACACTTGCTTCAGATAGTTTCATATATCAATATGATCCTGAAAGTAAAGAAAATCGTTTTACGGTAAACATAAATACTTAGGGTAAATCCTACCCATTTCCCCGGCTTTGGGGGCATAATTTCTACACGCTCATATTTTCTTTAAAATTCGATGCAATAAAAAAGTAATGTTTATGCCGCTGAAATGCCCCGTTTCAAGCCATAATCGCCACAACTAACTATATTTTCAAATAAGTTAATATTTCGCTTTATTAGGAATGAATATTGGAACATGGGCGTTGAAAACCTTTTATATGAAATCAAATTTACTTTCAGTCCTTGTTGCAGTGCTCCTATTAAGTGTATCCTGTAAAAAAACAGACAACCATGCGGATGCCACCACCACTGGCATTGACGGCATTGCGGTATCAGATTCATTCGACTGGAACACGACCAGCGAAATCAACTTCAGTATTGGCACAAGTGATTCCCGTTTCAAGAATCTACTGCATACGATTTACATTTATGATCAAAACCCTAACACGGGTGGTAAGATTCTGGCTAAGGGATCTGCTACGCTGATCAGACCTTTCAATACCAAGGTAGCTTTTGCAAAGGCTACAAAAAGTGTATACATAGTAAAGAGTGCTCCCAATGGCTTGAAAACCGGTGAGCTTGTAACGTTGAATTCAGTTAATATCAGTATTTCCTTTGGGGAGTCCGGTTTGACAAAGACGAGTTATGCACCCGTTTCAGGTACAAAAACTAAATATCTGAGCTACACCAATTTCCCTACAAATAATCCTATAAGGTTTACCGATGACCCGAACATTGTGATGAAAGCAAAAGAACAGGTTTATTTTTTTAGTGAAAAAGATGTTACTATTGATGTGGAAGCCAATTCCGGTGGCGTTCTCAAGATCTACGCCCCTAATCACAAGATAAACATTAGAAATTTCAACCACACGAATCTCGATGTTATCATTTCAGATACAACTACAGTTACTTTAAATTCGGCTGAGATTAAAGCAAATGAAGACTGGATCAACGATGGCACACTGGAGATATCGGGTAAGCTCGATCTGAAAGGAACCATCACAAACAATAAATCTGCATCAATTGGGTTTCTCCAGATCAACGCCAGTGGCGTAGCTAACAACAATTGCAGGTTGTTTACAGATGACCTCCAGGCAGACAATATTTTGAATAACTATAATTATGCGATTGCTAAAAATACAACGAGAATTAATAGCAATGGCAGAATCAATTTGATTGGAGGAAAAAATAGTGGTGCTTATTTTGAGACCAAAGACCTTTTGAAAGGAAGCAATAAAGGACAGGTATTCGGCACAAATGCAACTTCTCTGTTTAAAATAACCGGGAGCATTGATGCTAACCTGTTGCTGGATACCAAGCAAATGAAAAATAGCCAGATCGTAGCCGGTACTGTTAATTTATGTACTTCAGTTGAAAACATTCCAGAAGGATTCTTCAGTGCCCCTGCAGTATTAAGTTGTGATGCCTTTATCGCTAAGAGCGATTGTATGCCTGTTTCCAATGGTGGCTCTTCGCCTGATAAAGATAGTGATGGCGATGGTGTAATTGACCAGGACGACGATTATAAAGACGACAAAACAAAAGCTTACAATACTTATTCTGTAAACTATAATGCAGGAGGTTCTACTTTAGCTTTTGAAGATAACTGGCCTGCCAAAGGAGATTATGACCTTAATGATCTGGTCATCTCCTATCGCTACATGGTTGTGACCAATGCAGAAAACAAAGTGGTTGAACTGAATGCCAAATATAGTTTGATCGCAACTGGTGCAGATTATATCAATGGTGCTGGTATACAGTTTCCTTTAATCGCAGGACAGGCAAAACTCATTAAAGCACCTGCCGGAGTGTATATAGAAGACAAACAGGACAGCGTAGTACTGATTCTGTTTAACGATAGCCGTAAGCTCCAGGCTACAGGTAATACCGTACCCGGTAGCCCTGTCTCTGCTAAGGTAGATTTTAACATTACGTTTGAAGTAAAAGATGGTCCTGAAATCAAAAACTTCGGTGCTGTATCTTATAACCCTTTCATATGGAACGCTACAAATGGTTTTGGCAGAGGATACGAGACCCATTTATTTGGTAAAAATCCAACCAACCTGGCTAATAAAGAATTATTTGGAACGAAAGATGATTATTCAAAACCAAATCACAGGTATTACAGCACAAAAGAAAAACTTCCCTGGGTTATCGAGGTGCCTATAGCCGATTTTGGTTATCCAATCGAAGGAAAAAGAATTGATCAGGCTTATACCAATTTTAGCGAATGGGCCAGATCAAGTGGCAACAACAACCTGGAGTGGTATAAGATCTTGTCAGGTGGTGCAAACAACGACTTCATTTATACCGCCAAGTAGGTAAATTTCAAAAAAACATCCGATAGTAAGATTTATCGGATGTTTTTTTGAAATCGTAAAAGACTTATAGGCATAATTTATATCTTAGTAACTGTTAGTACGCACCATCGTTTACTATGTTATGTAATGAATTAATCAACCGGAAGCTTATTATTATGCCCCTCTTATATTGTTGCAATGCATAAATTTAATGATGTAACCTTATTGATCACCCATTATAACAGAAGCAGTTCTTTGGAAAGGCTTCTTAATAATTTCAGGGATCTGCAGGTTGAGTTCAGTGGAATTGTGGTGTCTGATGATGGCAGTAAGCCTGAGCATCTAGATAAATTAAGGTCATTGAGTGAGGTCTATCGATTTCAACTGGTAACGACACCACAGAATAAGGGATTAGGCAACAATATCAACAAGGGACAGGATCAGGTCAAAACTGAATTTACACTGTATATTCAGGAAGATTTTGTACCTAAGCCACTCTTCGCCGATAAATTTCCGATAGCTCTTGATGCACTAAAAGCAGACAAGAATCTGGATGTAGTCAGATTCTATGCCTATTTCACATACCCCTATCTTCGCCCCTTCAAGGCGGGATTTTCTGAAATGATCTTCTCCGTGCTTCCCTGGTTTCACCGGTATCGTAAGTTTTATTACTACAGTGACCACCCTCATTTGCGCAGAAGCAGTTTTTTTAAGAAATTTGGAAGATATAAGGAAGACATTCCCGTAGAAAGAACAGAATACCAGATGATGATGTCATTCCTGAAGCACAAGGGAAAGGCACTTTTCTATGAAAACTATAATGACCTTTTCTCGCAGGAAAATTCTTCTCATGAACCCAGCACGGTAACACGTAATTATTGGCGGGAATCAAAAAACCCGCTGATATTTATAGCCCGTCATCTCTACCGGCAGGTGAGATTTAATCTGGATCTCTTGACCTTTAAAAAACATGATACCTGATGCCTGTGTTGAGTCTTCCAAATTGGATTAAACCCCATTTATACGCCGGAAAAAAATTTAAAGATCTGACAGATGACGAGCTATTGAATCTGCAAAGAAATATAGCCAGGTTTAAGCATGATGATCCGGAAGTTTCTGTTATGATCCCTGCATGGAATGAGGAAAATAACATTTTCAGAACTTTATCCTCCCTTTCTGCGACCAGTTCAAAATTGAAAATCGAGATTGTCGTCATCAACAACAACTCAACTGATGGCTTGCAAAATGTACTGGACATACTTGGTGTAAAAAGTATGTTTCAACCACAGCAGGGCACTTCCTTTGCAAGACAGATGGGCCTGCTGCAGGCTAAGGGGAAATATCACTTATGTGCCGATTCGGATACTTTTTATCCGCCGTCATGGATCGATCTGATGGTTGAACCAATGAAAACTGAAGCAGGCTGCGTTGGAGTCTACGGACGTTATTATTTTATACCCGGACAGGGGGAAACCAGGTTTTTTTATTCGATTTATGAGAAATTAACGGGTGTGCTGGTCCAGTTAAAGAAGAAAAAAAGGGAACACATCAATGTACTGGGCTTTAATATGGGCTTTATTACTCAGGTTGGTATAGATAATGGAGGGTTTGAAGTAACACAAACCAGAATGTTTGACAATGCCAGAGGCAGTGAATATTTTGTTGATGAGGCAGAGGACGGGAGAATGGCCCTCAACTTAAAAAAAACAGGGTGGCTAAAATTAGTTAGGGCACCCAAAGCAAGGGTTTTTACTTCATCCAGAAGACTGGCTGCCGAAGGAGGGATTGTGCGCTCTTTTATAAATAGATTTAAACTACATACCAGAAGGTTTAAGGAATACATTACAGGTCCAAAAGTGTAACAGGAAAAATTTAATTGCAAGCAGTGGAAAATTCAGATCATATCACCATAGTTGTAGCTACCGATAATTTTTATGCGATTTTATTGGCTGCTCTGATCAAATCTATTGAGGTTAATCACAAATCGGGAGAGCACATTGATCTGTATATCATTGATGATGGCATTTCAACTACGAATAAGGGGAAAATCGCAGCCTCGGCCAGCCCAGAGGTCTTTACATTGCATTGGTTTACTACAGACCAAGTAGTACCTCCAGATTTTAAGGCTCCAAAAGATCGTTCAGCATTTCCAGTCACTACTTATCTCAGGCTTTTTTCTCCTTATATCATTCCTGCTGATGCCGGAAAGATGATCTACCTGGATGTCGATATGATCGTTTTAAATGATATATCTGAATTATGGCATACCGATCTTGAAAATCGTCTGTTCGGGGCGGTTATAGACCTGTCGGAAACCGTTGGAAGTTCATGGGGAGGTATTCCCAACTATAAGGAACTTGGTCTTGATCCGGCTGCCAAATACTTTAACGCCGGAATGATGCTCATCAATCCAAAAAAATGGAGGGAACAGGACATTTCAGCGAAGGTAATTAAAGCTATAGTAGACAATATTGAGTCTGTGAATTTTGCAGACCAGTATGGACTAAACGTCGTACTGGTTAACCAATGGAAAGAACTGGACAAGAGATGGAATTCATTTTCTGTACTCCATTCTGAAGACCCATACCTGATCCATTTCCTGGATATAAAGCCCATTTTTAAGTCCAATAATACTAATAAAGTTTATTACGGCGAATTTTATAAATACTTAAAAATGACCCCATATAAGGACTTTAAGCCTTGGAGTGACTATAAGCGACTTTTCAGAAAGGCATTGATTAAGGGCGTAAAACTCATTAAAAGTAAATTACCTTAGCCCAATTAGCGTTCTCTAAAAAATTTTGTTAAGTTTATTACAATAACATCTGGTATTGTATTGTGTTTATAATGTAAGTATGCTAAAACGAATAATTGATAAGGTTCTGGGATTGATAGTCAGGCTACGCTATGGTAAATTACCTATAGATGTCAGATACTACTACAGGGACACTTATTATTGTCAGGTAGTTCAGTGGAAATACCTGCTGAATGATTATATTTTCAAGCCAAAATATAAAGAGCTGGCTTTCAGTGGAGAATTTGCTCCGGAGCTTCAGTTTGCACTTCCCTTCGCGTATTGGCATTATAAAAATGGAACACTGAAAAGTACAAATGCAGCTAAATTCACCAAAGAGCTTTACTTTTTCTCGCCCGAACACACCGAAAGCTTTGAAACCAGAAGCAACGAGGGAAATTACAACTATGAAATGCCCAGGATCTTATATAGTCAGAATTACGACATGAAGAAATGGGAACCTGTTCCGTTAAAAGAGACTTATTCAAATGCGATTTACGTGTATGATAAACCCGTTCTGATTATAGCAAACAGGTACAACATGGAATGGGATGGCCCGCCAATCAGTTTTTATAGCATTGAGAACCTGGAACTTATTATCAGCAAATTAAAGCACAAGTATACAATTGTCTATAATCGGCCAAGGCCTCAAAATATAACTATGGACAACAGTGACATTTATGATATGAATGAATTTGACTGGCTGGAAAAAGAACATCCTGAGGTAATCCTTATGGAAGACCTGTTTAGAGAGAATAAAGCTAAAGCGAACAATTTCAATCATCTCCAATTGATGATATACGCAAACGCAAATAAGTTTATCTCCATACATGGTGGAACCGCTACCTTGGCCAGTTACTTTGGAGGTACCAATTTAATCCTGTCAAAAAGAGGACCTGAGCATCATTTTAAATGTTATTCAAAGCTATATCCAAAATTCTCGGGGGCTGAGATACTCCATGCAAAGACTGATGAAGAAGTCAGGACATATATAGATACTTATTTTTAGAATAATGAAGCTGAAAGACCAATACTGGCTTAGATCGGGTTTTCTAAATGTACTGCAGAATTTTTCCGGTGTTTTCTTTGGGTTTGCCAGCTTCTATTTTTTGGTGAGACTGCTAACCAAGCATGATTTTGGTTTATGGACTCTGTTTATGTCGACCACTACCATCCTTGAAATTGTCAGGGGGGGATTGATCCAGAACGCACTGATCAAATATGTGTCTTCTTCCGAGGAGTCGGAACATCATAAGATTATTTCAGCATCCTTCACCATTAGTGGTGGACTTACCGTGGCCTGTATCTTGGTGAACCTCCTTTTTGCCCATCTGCTTTCAGATCTGTGGAAGTCTCCGGAACTCACTACCATGTTCTATGTTTACAACATTGTGTTTCTGCTTTCTGGAATCTTAACACAGTTCAATTGCATTGAACAGGCCAACTTGAATTTCACAGGCATTGTGATCACCAATTTCATCAGGCAAAGCACGTTCTTTTTATATGTGATGATCTGTTTCTT
>Ga0126314_10001757_pt1 | contig 10553 bp, 11 predicted proteins | sample Plot105B_FD_92535 | JGI IMG/M metagenome (GOLD analysis project Ga0126314, IMG submission 92535) | Serpentine soil microbial communities from UC McLaughlin Reserve, CA, USA - Plot105B | ecosystem: Environmental > Terrestrial > Soil > Grasslands | place: USA: UC McLaughlin Reserve, Lake County... | reverse complement strand
GGGCGAGGAGGTCACCGCGGAGGAGCTCGGCGGCGGCGACGTGCACGCGCGCGTCTCCGGCGTCGTCGACCACCTGGCCGAGGACGACGACCACGCGCTCGAGATCCTGCGCGAGATCGTCGCCACGCTGCCGCCGCCCGCCGCACCCGCCTGGGAGCGGGCGGAGCCGCGCGAGCCCGCGCAGGACGCCGACGGGCTGCTCGACGTCGTCCCGCTCGACCTGCGCACGCCTTACGACGCGCGCGAGCTGCTCGCCCGCCTCGTCGACGGCTCCGAGTGGCACGAGTTCAAGGAGAACTACGGCACGACGGTCGTGTGCGCGTTCGCCCGCATCGACGGCCATCCGGTCGGGATCCTCGCCAACAACGGGATCCTGTTCAGCGAGTCCTCGCTGAAGGCCGCCCACTTCATCGAGCTCTGCGACCGCCGCGGGATCCCGCTGCTCTTCCTGCAGAACATCTCCGGCTTCATGGTCGGCAAGGACTACGAGGCGGGCGGCATCGCCAAGGACGGCGCGAAGCTGGTGACGGCGGTGTCGTGCGCGCGGGTGCCGAAGCTGACGGTGATCGTCGGCGGTTCGTTCGGCGCCGGCAACTACGGCATGTGCGGGCGCGCCTACTCGCCGCGCTTCATCTTCATGTGGCCGAACGCGCGCATCAGCGTGATGGGCGGCGAGCAGGCCGCGACGGTGATGACCGAGGTCGGCCAGGCCGAGACGGGCGAGCGGCTGCGCGAGCAGTACGAGCACCAGGGCCGTCCCGTCTACTCGACCGCACGGCTGTGGGACGACGGCGTGATCGACCCGCGCGACACGCGCCGCATGCTGGCCGACGCGCTCGCGGCGTGCCGCCACGCGCCGCTCGAGCCGGTCGGCTACGGCGTCTTCCGCATGTAGCGGTCCCAGAACTCGACGACGTTGCCCTCGGGATCCTGGAGGTAGAGCGACCGGTCGCCGCCCTCGTGCTCGACCGGACCGCGGTGCGCCACGCCGTGGCGCGCGAGCCGGTCGGGCAGCGCGTCGAGGTCCTCGGGCGCCAGCGAGAACGCGTAGTGCACGTGTGCGCCGCCCTCGTCGCCGAACTCCTTCTCGCCCGGCGTCCACAGCCCCAGCCGGGCGTGCTCGCCGACCGCCAGCCAGACGCGGTCGTCCTCGCGCGCGATCACCTCGAGCCCGACGACCTGCGTGTAGAAGCGCTCCAGCGTGGCCACGTCCCGCGCCTGCAATGTGAGCTCCGCGAACCCCTCGACGCTCATGCGGGCTCGGCGGTCATCAGTCCGCTGCGCTGGGGGACGAGCGTCGTCGCGCGTACGACCATGCGCTCCGGGCCGCGGCCCACGGGTCGCAGCCGGACGGCGCGCAGCACGGCCGGGACGACCCCCGCGAAGTACGCCTGCGAGAGGTGGAGCCCGATGCACCGCCGCGCGCCGCCGCCGAACGGCAGGTAGGCCGCCTCGTCGGCGCGCCCGGAGCCCCAGCGCGCCGGGTCGAAGCGCTCGGGATCGGGGAACGCCGACGCGTCCCGGTGCAGCAGCGGGATCGGCACGATCGTCGTCGAGCCGGCGGGGATCGTCCCGCCCGGCACCTCGACGGGCGCGGTGGTGCGCCGCAGCACCGCCAGCGCCGGCGGCTGCAGTCGGAGGGTCTCGCGCACCACGCGGTCGGCGGCATCGCCGCCCGCCAGCAGCGCCTCGCGCGCGTCCTCCGAGCGCCCGGCGCGGTCGAGCAGCCAGGTGACCGCGACCGACGGCGGCTCCTGTGCCGCCATCACCACCGGCAGCAGCTCGTCGACCATCGCGTCCGTCGCGAGCTCGGGCGCGCTGCGCACCAGCGCGCCGATGACGTCGTCGCCCCCGGGCCGGGCGCGGCGCGCGTCGATGGCCTCGGCGAGCAGCTTCTCCACCGGCGCCTTGCGCCAGGCGAACAGCGCTCCGGCCGGGCCGGCGAGCGTATCGTTGCCCTCGCCGGGCAGCGGCACGGGCGGATTGCCCGGCGAGTTGAGCATCCGCCGCAGGGCGGTCCGCAGCGGGCCGGCGAGCCGCTCGTCGTCGACCCCGAGCACGTGGCGGATGAACGCGTCGTCGATCAGCGTCCGCACGCGCGGCAGCACGCGGAACGGGCGCCCACGGGGCCAGCGCGGCGCGTGCTCGGCGGCGAGCGCCGCGAGGGCGTCCTGGCGGCGGGCGAGCACGTCCGGCTCGAAGGCCGGCGCGATCCGGCGCCGTGCGGCACGGTGCGCCTCGCCGTCGCCGCCGAACGACGACCGGGGCGAGGCCATCGGCAGCAGCCGCCGGCGTGCCTCGCCCGCGTGTGCCCGGTCCGGGTCGGCCTCGAGCAGCACCGAGGCGGCTCCCGCGGAGGCGGCGACGACGGTCGGCCCGGCGACGCTCAGCCGAAGCGTGAAGAGCGGCCCGTGGCGGGCGCGCGCCCGCCGCAGGACGCCGAGCGGCTCGCGGTGGAAGGCGACGGTCTGGACGAGCGGCGGCAGCTCCGGCCCGGGTGGCAGCGAGGACATGCGTACGCGCTACCCCCGAGCGGGGTCGGGGCATGCGATGGCGAGTTCGCCGGCCGGTGCGACCCACAGGGCGGGCTGGGGTCGCACCGGCCAGCGCAGCGGCTCCCAGGCGTCCCGGAGGAGGAGAACTCGGTCGCCGTCCGCCTTCTCGTGCGACGGTACGCCACGCCCGGCCCGCCGGCACGGCCGGCGGCAAGATCGCTGACGGTTGCCCGGCGCCGTTTCATGATTCCGGGCTCGGGGAAGGACCCGAGCATGGAAGGCGGCGTCGGAATCATCCTGCTGCTCGTGATCGTCGTCGTGGTCGGCTTCATCGTCGCCATGTACGTCACCGGCGGCGCACTGCTGTCGCGCTCCGGCGAGAACGAGCGACCACCGCGCGAGAAGGCCGACCCGGTCGACCGCAGCGACGTGTATGCGCAGCACGACGAGCTGCGCTGAGCAGGAGTCAGATCGTTAACCGCGCCCCGACCGCGCTGCCGCCATGTGCGCGATAGTGGGGCAGATGACTCGGTTCGACGAGTACGTCGCCCTGAACGAGAGCACGTTCCGGCAGGTCAACGAGGGCATCGAGGAGGGCCGGCGGGAACGTGACGGCCTCATCCCCTTCGTGTGCGAGTGTGGCGAGATCGGCTGCAACGCGATCGTCGAGCTGACGCTGCGCGAGTACGAGGAGGTGCGCGCCGGCTCGCGCTGCTTCCTGGTCAGTCCCGGCCACGGCGCGGAGTTCGACGAGCCGTGGCGGGAGGGCGAGCGCTTCTCCGTCGTCCGCAAGCGGGACGGACCGCTGGGCGAGATCGCCGACCGCACCGACCCGCGGAAGGCGGGCGCATGAGCCTCGAGGCCGACGTGTCCGTGCCGTGCGTGTCGCTCGAGCTCCCGGCCACGCCCGAGAGCGTGGGGGAGGCGCGCCGGGTGGTCCGCGAGTTCGCCTCGACCCACGGGGCGCGCGGCGAGGCGCTCGCGGTGATCGAGCTGTCGGTCAGCGAAGCCGCGGCGAACGTCGCCGTGCACGCCTATCGCGACGGCCCGGCCGGTCCGATGCGCATCGAGGCCGACGTCGAGGAGGGCGAGCTGGAGATCCTCGTGCTCGACGAGGGCGCCGGCTTCTCCGGCGAGCCCGCGCCGGGGCTCGGACTCGGGCTCGGGCTGGTGCGGCAGAACGCGCTCGCGTTCGAGGTGCGCGACCGCCCGGTCGGCGGCGTCGAGCTCTGGGCCCGCTTCGCCATCGCCAGCTGAGCGTCAGCTCGGTGCCGGACGTTCCCGCACTGCCGCCGACTCGGCCTGCGCAGGCCGGGAGGCGCTGACGAGCGCCTCGTAGTGCTGGACGCGACGCTCGGCCTCGACGCGCAGGTGCTCGAGCGTCTCGCGCAGCCCGTCCCGTGCGGTGACGAGCGCGGGTTCCGGATCGTCCGATTGCTCGAGCGCGGGCAGCTCGGCCGGCAGCGGCTCGTCGGCGTCCACCGGAAGGCGGCCGAAGAGCTTGCGCCGGATCGGGATGATCCGTTCCGCGCCCTCGCTGGGCGCGCCGATGGGCTCGCCCTTGAGCAGCCACGTCCCGTCGCTGCGGCGCACGAGCTCGTCACGTGCGGCGAGGTCGGCGATCGCGGTCGACACGGTCGGGCGCCGGGCCCCGACGAGCTGGCCGAGCATGCGGTGCGAGAGGGTCAGCGGGACCGCGACGCCGTCTTTGGTCATCCGTCCCCAGCGCTCGGCCAGATGCCAGAACAGCGCCAGCAGCCGCCGGTCGACGCGGTTGAGCTGTGAGATCGCCTGCGTGACCGCCAGCCGCTTGGCACGCCCGTTGACGCGGTCGATCAGCGCCGCGTTGACCTCGGGCCAGCGCGCCAGATGCGCTCCGAAGCGGCGGTCGAGCACGGCCACCCGGCTCTCGGTGAGCGCGATCCAGCGGACGGTCAGCTGCAGCAGCGCCGGTGATTCCTGCAGGCTCCACGGGCGCACGACGTCGCCGGGGCCCAGCAGCTCGGTGCTCACGGTGTCGGAGACGACGAGCTCGCGGGCGATCACCCCGTCGACCAGCAGCAGGCCGACGTGCTCCGGGTTGGCGTCGTCGCCGCCGACGCTCCAGGGGCCTTGGGCCAAGCGGTAGACCTCGACGTCCAGATCACGGCGCGCCGCATCGAGCCGGTCGTCCGGCAGGAGCGCCCCGAGGTCGGGGTCGACGTCGAGGAGCGGAAGCTTCCGTCGCTGGGACATGGTCGAAATCCGGGTCGATAGCTTCCTACCGCGAACGGTCACGGATCAAGCACGCCTCGACGCGTCGGCGGTGCCGGCCGGCGGCTTCAGGCCGGTTCCGGCGGAGCCGCGGCGGCCGATGCGGGCCGCTGCTCGGGCTCGAGGCGCTCGGCGAGCGCCCCGAGGGCGTCGCGCAGCAGTCGCGAGACGTGCATCTGCGAGAGGCCGACGCGCTCGGCGATGTCACGCTGCGTGAGGTCCTCCTCGAAGCGCAGCCGCACCAGCTCGCGGTCGCGCGGCCCGAGCGAGCTCGTGAGCATGGCCAGCGAGACGCCGCCCTCGGCCTCGTCGAGGAGGCGGTCCTCCACGCCGACGCGGTCGGCCATCGTCGGCGCCTCGTCCTCGGCGCCCACCATCGGGCGGTCGAGCGAGTCGGGGTACTGGGCGGCCGCCGCCAGGCGCGCCTCGAGCAGGCGTTCGACGTCGGTGCCGAGCTCGTCCGCGAGCTCGGCCGCCGTCGGCGCACGGCCGAGGCGGTGCTCGAACGCGGACGCGGCATCCCGTGCCTCGACGGCGAGCTCCTTCAGCGAGCGCGGCACGCGCACGGACCACGTCCGGTCTCGGAAGTGCCGGCGGATCTCGCCCAGGACGGTCGGGACGGCGAAGCTCGAGAACGCGGATCCCGAGTCGGGGTCGTAGCGGTCGATCGCGCCGAGCAGGCCGATCGCGCCGACCTGCACCAGGTCGTCCAGCGGCTCGCTCGCGCGGCTGTAGCGTCGGGCCAGGTGGCGCACCAGGGGGAGGTAGCGCTCCACGAGCGCCTCGCGCGCTCCGGGCTCGCCTGCCCGCAGCCGCGCAAACGCGGCCCGCTCCTCGCGTTGTCGCTGCTCGTCGATCATTTCGGTGGCTCTGCGGGCTCCCGTACCGGCGCAGATCCGCCGTCACACGGCTAATGCCCACAAGCGTCGCGTCGCTGACCGTAGGCGGAGGGTCAGACGCGCAGCAGCCGCCGGTCGCGCACGGCGGCCCGGGCCGCGGCGTAGCCCGGCACGCCGTGGACGGCGCCCCCCGGGTACGTGGACGCGCTGCCCAGATAGAGGCCGCGCACCGGCGTGCGGTACGGGGACAGGCTCGGAACAGGTCGGAAGACGATCTGGTCGAGCTCGTAGGAGCCCGCGCCGACGTCGCCGCCGAGCAGGTTCGGGTCGCGGCGCTCGAGGTCTGCGGGGCCTTGGACGTGGCGGGCGAGGATGCGATCGCGGAAGCCCGGGGCGAAGCGCTCGACCTGCGCCTCCATGCGCTCGACATGGCGCTCCGTCTCGGCGGCCCAGTCCACCCCGTGCGGCCCGTGGGTGTACGCCCAGGCGGTGTGCCGCCCCGCCGGCGCGCGGGTCGGGTCGGCCACGGACTGCTGGCCGAGCAGCATGAACGGGCGCTCGTGCAGGCCGCCTCCGGCCGGGGCGAGCGCGTCGAGCACCTCGCGGGAGCCGCCGCCGACGTGCACGGTGCCGGCCTCGCGCGCCTCCGGCGCGGTCCACGGGATCGCGCCGGAGAGGGCCCAGTCGACCTTGAGCGTGGCCGGGCCTGGGCGGTACGCGCGCAGGTGGCCGGCGTAGCGCGCGCCGAGGGCGTCGCCCGCCAGCCGCAGCAGTCCCGCCGGGGAGACGTCCGCCACGACGATCCCGGTGGCGAGCCGCTCCAGTCCGGCCACCTCGACGCCCGAGGCGCGCCCGCGCTCGATCCCGACACGGGTGACGGGCGCGCCGGTGCGCACGCGCCCTCCGAGCGACTGCAGATAGCCGACCATCGCGTCCGCGAGCCGACCCGCGCCGCCCTCGGGGCTCGGCCAGCCGGCATGGTGGCCCATCACGTTCAGGTGGGCCGCCGCGACCGCGCTGCCCGGCCCATGCGGGGGGACGTCGCCGTGCATCGCCGAGCCGAACAGCCACGCCTTCGCGCCGTCGCCGCCGAACAGCCGCGCGGCGAGCGCGGCGGCGGGCATCAGCAGGAGCTTCGCCCAGTCCAGCGTGCCCGAGAGCCGGTGCGCCGCGAGCGTGCGCGCCGCGCCGCGCACGGGCGGGAATGGGGCGAGCATCACGTCGCGCCAGGCGCCGAAGTGCTCCAGATACGGGCGCGCGAACGCACGCCATGCGGCGCCGTCGCCCGGGTGCAGGCCGTCCAGCGAGGCGGCGGTCGCCTCGAGGTCGCGCGTGAGCAGGGCCGCCCGGCCGTTCTCGAGCGGGTGGGCGTAGCAGTGCCGCGGGTGCGTCCAGCGCAGCCCGTGGCGCTCGAGCGGCCAGCGCGCGAACACGGGCGAGCAGACCGTCGCCGGATAGACGGCGGAGAAGAGGTCGTGGTGAAAGCCGGGCAGCGTCAGCTCCTCGGTGGCGACCGCGCCGCCCGCGTGCTCGGCACCCTCGAGCACCGTGACCTCGATCCCGGCGCGAGCGAGCGTGATCGCGGCCGCGAGGCCGTTCGGTCCGCTCCCGACGACGATCGCGCCGGTCATCCGCCGTGCGGACGGAAGACGCGCTCCGCGAGCGGCAGCCCGAGCGCGTGCGGCGCATGGCGCGACACGACGGCCTGGATGCGCGCGAGCGCCTTCGGCACGACCACCCGCTTGTTGCGCCGCGCGCCGTCGAGGCCGATCCTCACGACCTCGTCAGGGTCGAGCCATGCGATGCGCGGGACCCGCTCGACCGGGTGGTCGGTCTTCTCGAACAGCTCGGTCCGCACGGGCGGCGGGCACAGCGCGGTGACGTGGACGCCGTGGCGGCGGACCTCCTCGTGCACGGCCTCCGCGAAGGCGAGCGTGTGGGCCTTCGCGGCGGAGTAGCCCGCGGAGTGGGGCAGCGGCTGGATGCCGGCCGTCGAGGCGACCGCGATCACGGCGCCCTCGTGGCGCTCGACCATCGCGGGGAGGAAGCGCCGTGCGAGGTCCAGCGGCGCCTCGCACAGCAGCTGGACCTGGCGCAGCTCGTCCTCGAGGTCGGACTCGTGGAACGGGCCGCCGGTGGCGAAGCCGGCGTTGTTGACGAGCACGTCCACGCGCAGCCCCGCGTCGGCGAGCCGGCCCGGGAGCGCCGCGCGCGCGTCCGCGTCGGTGAGGTCGCAGGGGAGCACCTCCGCGCGGACGCCGAAACGGGCGCGCAGCTCGCCGGCGAGGGCATGGAGCCGCTCCGCGCGGCGGGCGACGAGCGCGACGCCGTGGCCCGCGGCAGCCAGCTGGAGCGCGAACTCGGCGCCGATGCCCGACGAGGCGCCGGTGATCAGCGCCGTCCCGTCGGCGGAGGGGGCGGGGAAGCCCACCGTCACGCTCTCCGCGCCAGCGCCAGCCGCTCGATCCGCGCCAGCGACTCGGCGTTGCGCAGCCATGACAGCAGCTGCAGCGGCGGGAAGTACGCCAGCGGCTTCTGCAGCCCCGTCGGGTTCTCCCTCAGCGTCACGCAGGTGCCGCCGGGCTCCGGCTCGAGCTCGATCTCCACCTTGGCGAGCGCGAGCGGGCGGGCGTTGGCGCGCATCACGAGCCGCCGCGGCGGGTCGGCCGCGAGGCTCTCGGTGTGGTCGTCGACCGTGATCGGCCCGATGCCCACCGTGTGGTGAAAGCGGGAGCCGGGGGCGGGCCAGCTCGGGTCGGCGTCGCGGATGCGCCTGGAGCCGACGACCCAGTGGCTATAGCTCGAGGGGTCGGCGAGCACCCGCCACACGGTCTCGGGCGGGGCGGGGATGAACCGTCGATTCGTGGACACGCCGATGGCATACCCAGCCCGTCCGAGAACCTACGCCCCCCTCGCGGCTAGGCCCGCGCCTCCTCGCACGTGTCGAGCGGCCCGGGGTCGAGCGCCCACGCCAGCGCGAAGTCCGTGACCTCCTCCCAGCCCGCCACGCCGGGGAAGTGCGGCCGGCGATCGGCGAGGGGTCGGCGTTGAGCGCCTCGACCTCGCCCTCCAGCCTGCCGCACATGCGCGGCTCCTCGCCGTACGGGGTCGGACGAAGTCTCGCGTACGCGGCAAATAGCCTGCAGGCATGATCGCGCCCGTCGTCGACGCCGCCTGGACCGCAGCCCACCTCGATGACGTCGTGCTCGCGGACGTCCGCTGGTACCTCGACGGGCGCCCGGGCCGCGCGGAGTACGACCGCGGGCACCTGCCCGGCGCGGTCTTCGTCGAGCTCGATGACTGGCTCGCCGCCCCGGCGTCGCCGGAGGCCGGGCGCCATCCGCTGCCTGACCCGGAGGTGTTCGCGCGCGGGATGCGCGAGCTGGGGATCGGCGACGACGACACCGTCGTGGCCTACGACGACCAGGGCGGCGTCGTCGCGGCGCGGCTGGTCTGGATGCTGCGCGTCACCGGTCACGACGCGGCCCTGCTCGACGGCGGCATCGGCGCGTGGGAGGGCGCGCTCGAGACCGCGCCGGCGCAGCGCGCGCCGGCGACGTTCACCGCCCGGCCGTGGCCCGCGGAGGCGCTCGCGAGCCCGGACGACGCGGCCGATCGCGCCAACGCCGTGATCGACGCCCGCCAGCGCGAGCGCTACCTCGGCAAGGGACCCGACCCCGTCGACCCGCGGCCGGGGCACATCCCCGGCGCCCGCAGCCTCCCGGCTCGCGAGCACCTCGGCCCTGACGGGCGGCTGCTCGACCGCGACACGCTGCGCGCGCGTTTCGCCGCCGCAGGCGTCGACGGCGCCCGGCGGGTCGTCTCCTACTGCGGCTCCGGCGTGACGGCGTGCCACAACCTGGTCGTGCTCGAGCACGCCGGCCTCGGCACCGGCCGCCTGTATCCCGGCTCGTGGTCGCAGTGGAGCAGCGATCCCGAGCGCCCGGCCGCTACGGGGCAGGAGTCGTGAGCGTCCCGACGCCGGCCGCCACCGAGCTCGTCGCCGCCTACCGGGCGCGCGAACTGTCCCCGGTGGAGGTGGCGGACGAGACGCTGGCGCGCATCAAGGCGCTGGACGGCGAGCTGAACGCGTTCTGCCTCGTCGACGCCGACGCGGCGCGGGCCGGCGCTCGCGCGTCCGAGGCGCGCTGGGGCCGGGGCGAGCCGGCCGGGCCGCTCGACGGCGTGCCGGTCGCCGTCAAGGACCTGCTGCTCACCAGGGGCTGGCCGACGCTGCGCGGCTCGACCGCGATCGACCCCTCGGGCCCGTGGGAGGACGACGCGCCGGTCGTGGCCGCGCTGCGCCGCTCCGGCGCCGTACTCCCCGGCAAGACGACCACGCCCGAGCTCGGCTGGAAGGGCGTGACCGACAGCGCGCTGACCGGCGTCACGAGGAATCCCGGGGATCCCCGCATGACCCCCGGCGGCTCGAGCGGCGGCAGCTCGGCGGCGCTGGCGGCCGGCATGGTGCCGCTCGCGCTGGGCACCGACGGCGGCGGCTCGATCCGCATCCCGTGCGCTTTCTGCGGGCTGCCCGGTCTGAAGCCGACGTTCGGCCGGGTCCCGGCCTGGCCGGCGAGCCCGTTCGGCCCGGTCTCGCACGTCGGCCCGATGGCCCGGACGGTCGCCGACGTCGCGCTGCTGCTCGACGTGATCGCGGCGCCCGACGCGCGTGACTGGCAGCAGCTCCCGCCAGTCCGGAGCTCGTACGGCGCCGGGCTCGAGGACGGCGTCGCGGGCCTGCGGATCGCCTTCAGCCCGGCGCTCGGATATGCCGCCGTCGACACCGAGATCGCCGCGCTCGTCGACGAGGCGGCGCTCGCGTTCGCCGGGCTCGGCGCGCACGTGGAGCTCATCGACCCGGGCTTCCCCGATCCCCGCGGGACGTTCGACGTCCTGTGGTCGACCGGCGCGGCGCGCGCGGTCGCCGCGCTCCCGGACGCCGGCGGCATCGATCCCGGACTGG